>Ga0310694_10003907_pt1 | contig 14529 bp, 12 predicted proteins | sample 174DNAGHGhighgp2_FD_203884 | JGI IMG/M metagenome (GOLD analysis project Ga0310694, IMG submission 203884) | Sheep rumen microbial communities from Palmerston North, Manawatu-Wanganui, New Zealand - 1742 DNA GHGhigh gp2 (v2) (version 2) | ecosystem: Host-associated > Mammals > Digestive system... | reverse complement strand
AATTCCAGGAAATCAATGCGGCTTACGAGACCATCAAGAAACAACGAGGTCTATAAACGAAAAAAGGCAGCCAATCGGCTGCCTTTTTTCGTTTGTGAATGTCAGTCTTACTTCACGACGACTTTCTCAATGCGTACTTGAGTGCCCGTGGTGAGGCGCAGGAAGTAAACGCCTTCGGCCATGTCACTGACGCTGATTTGCGTGTTGCCATTAGCCTTGCCGCTGACCACCATTTGACCCATGCCGTTGTACATTTCGTATGTGTACTCAGCATTGTAGCCATCAATGTTCAAGGTGTTCTTGACGGGGTTGGGATAGATGTTGGCGAGTTCGATGTTTTCTTCAACCGCATCGAAGTATTCCACTTGGACGCACTCAGGCACCGAAGCGCCGTCGGTATAGATAGCGGTGACGCAGTAGGTGTAAACCATTTGCTCGGTCACTTGGTCGGTGAAGGTGGTGCCGGTGGCTCCGCCTATTTCAATACCGTTGCGGGCGATGGTGTAGGAAACAGCACCTTCTGGAGCCGTCCAGCTCAGGTTGACGGTGTTGCCTTGGAGTTCGGCAGCCAAGTTCTCCACAGGGCTATAGGTCGTGCCAGATGTGCTTTCGCCGCAGTTGCAGTCGAATTCTTGGTGCCACGATGCGTTGGGGCTAGAGGCTTCGAGGATCATGGTTCCGTCTTCATAGCCAATAGCAAAAGAACATTCGTTGTCGTAGCTGCCGCTCGTCCATGACAATGAGACGTGGACGCCGTTGCCGATTTCTAAGACGTAGATTTGTTGGTTGCCGCTGCTAATGGTCAGCTGTTGTTCGGGAGAACCGTCGCTGAAGTTGACGTTCAATTTGGCGCCGTTCCATCCATCACCCCATGAGTCGAGGAGGTTGAATACGACGTTGCAGCTATTCTTCAGTATGCCAGAACCTTCGGCGATGAGGCCGCCATCGGCATTGACGGTGAAGTTCAACACGATTTGTTCAGTCTCGGGGCAGTCAGCAGCCACAGTGACGTCGAACATGCAGTAACCAACACCATTCGGGTCGATAGTACCCATCTCATAGGTGTTATTGTCGAAGGTGACGTATTGGCTCGTCGAAGCGATGGTGGCGATGGCGTTAGTGGCCATGTAGTGACCAGCGTTCTTGAACGAAGCGGCGACAGTAAGGGTTTCGCCAGGGACAAATCCAGCAACGGCGTTCATGCCTGCAAATTCCATCACAGCCTCACCGGCAGTGATGACAGCCTTGCCTTCCCAAACGTCAGTGCCGCAGGTGGCAGTGATGTTGATGGTGAAGCGGGTGCCGTCGGCCACGCCTTGGGCGATGCTAAAGGTGAAGTCTGTCAGCTCGACGGTGGCCTCGGGAGCCAAGCTTGTGAAGCTTGAAGTGCCGTTGATGATGTTCAGTTCGGGAGCATCGCAGGTCAAGGAAACAACGGTGTTGTCACCCGTGGGTTGTGTTCCGACGTTCTTAAAGGTGATGTTCATGGAGGTATCGTCGCCCACATGAGCGTTGCTCGGAGTGTAGCTGAACACTGCAACGTAAGCGCCGTCCATGGCAGCAGCTGGAATCACGCTGGTGTAGGGTACGCGTCGCGGATGGGTCACGCAGACCGTGACGTCGCCACCGCTGGTGATGGGCGTGATTTGGATGTCGGTAGTGCCAGTCTCGTCAATCATGCCAGCACCATAAAGGATGCCGTCTTTCGAAATGCCAACGTAGGAACCTGGGTCAGCGCTGACAGTGAAGAAGTCCATGCCAATGGGCAGAGTGGGCAGGTGGCTGATGGTGTTTTCGGTAGGTTGCACACGGAAGGGCAGGACGGAACCGTCGCCCAAAGTGTGGTAGGCTTGCCAGTCGTAGAGGGTGCTGCAGTGCAGGTCATAGCCGAGGGCTTGGGCAGCATTGCTGGCCAAGTTGCCGATGAACATCATGGAAGTTACGGTGTTGTAGGCATCGTCGGTCCACATGGCATCATAGAAGCCCATGGTGGTCTCTTCGTAGGTAGGCATGGTGCCGTCAGCACGGTGGGTAGCTCCCACACCGAAGTAGTAGTCGTTCAGCCAGTAGGTTGACGGGCAGGAACCGATGTAGGCGTATGCAGCTTTGTTTTCGGCGCGCACCATGGCTTCACCGAAGCAGGTGCCATTGATGCCCCAGTCGGCAGCCTCGCAGCAGTTACCCATGGCGAGGAAGTACTTGTGCTCGTTGGTCAGGTTGTTGACATCGCTGACGGTGAATTGAGGGCCAGCCCAGCTGGTGTTGGAGCCGTGGGCGGTGTAGTTGGCGAAGCCGACACCAGTGTTCAGATGCGTGTAGCAGCCAGTGTAAGTGCCATGGCTGTATTCATATACGTTAGCATAGCCATGCTCTTCGTTGTAATAATAGTTGGTGGCATACCAAATGGTGGGACGACCCACAGTAACACCCCAACCGCTGTCTTCACCAGCGATGAGGAGCACGTTGTTCAGGTAGGTCGGGTCAGGCATGGTGTATTGCTCGTATTCGAGGGCCTTGTTTACCATGGCTGTCATTTGAGCGACAGTCTCGGCGGGGAAACGGCTGTGGTACATGTCAGGGAATTGGTCGCCGTCGACGCTCGAATATTGCAGGTCGGTGACGCAATGGGTCTCGCTACCCGTGGCACTGGCAGCAACTTGGTTCTTGTCGCCCATGATCATCAGGAAGGTGGGAGCGTCTTTGCTGTACTCGTCTTGGATGAAAGCACGGATGGCAGCGGCAGTGGTGCCAATCTCATCAGTGTAGTTGATGTTCAGGTAGAACCCCTTGGTGGTCTTCCAAGTATACCAAGGCTGCAAGCATTCCTCGAACATACGGTCGGCAATGATCAGCATGTGGACGGGATTCTGCCAAAGGTCGGGGTGCTCGTCATACACATCGTCACGCCAGTTGAACATTTGGCTGTAGATGTTGGCGAAGTAGGGACTGAAGGTCCTGGCAAACTCGTTGTAGGAAGCCGACTTGTCGTATTGGCCATAGCTCACTTCGACTTCAATGTCGTTGTACACGCGGATGGAGTTGGTGGAGGCATCGTATTGCACAGGGTTGATGGTCAGTTCACCGATTTGGATGCCACGCATTGTGCCTTGGATTTTCACTTGAGCAAGGGGACGCTCGGCAAAACCTTTGGCATTGTAGGCCTTTTCGCTATAAGAGAAAGGAAGCTCTTCAGGCTTTTGGTCCTTGCGGAGCGGAAGCTGCTGAGGATAAATGGTCTTGATGCCAAAGTCAGCAAGAGCATACTCTGTCGTGCTGTAGTTCTTTACCTTAACGGCGATGTTGCTGGCGCCATAAGGCACGGCAAACAGCTTGTTGACGGCAGGCAGTGAAGGCTCGCCGACATTGCCTGACGGATAGGTGTTTGACATCATGATGTTGGAAAACACACCCTTTTCGGTGTTCATTTCAACAGACTCAATGCTGCTGAAGGAAAAACTGGCGGTGAAGCCAGCATCGGTCACGTTGGCACATTGTTGTGCCGCCTTGGCTCTGCCAAGCTCGATGCGCCCTTGGGCGTTGGCTTGCAAGCCGATGAGCAATCCTATCAAAAGGAAAGCTGTAGCGAGTAAACGCATTCTTTTCATCGTTTTGACTATTTAGGTTATTACTATTATTTTAATGCTTTATTAGGGTCAAAGTTTGATGTCAGAAATCAAACCGCAAAAATAGAAAATAATCCCGAAGTTTATTCAAAAAACCTCGGGATTTTTGGATTAATCGTGTCGAAAAATAGTCGAAAGGGTTTATTTGCCTTTCAGGATGCGGTTGTATTCCTTGTCACTGCTTAGGATTTCCAAGGCTTTCTTGATGCCAGGATCTTCTTTGGCCATGACTTCGTAATACTGCTGCGTTTCCCACACGTTGCGGGCAATCAAAGCCTTCATTTGCAGTAAGATGAACTTCTCGGAATGGACAAATTGCTCGTCGTTCCATTCCACCTTGGCTTCTTCAGCGGCTTTCTTCAACCCGTTGATGAGGTCTTTGCTGATGTTGAAGTCTTTGTTGTATTGCTCGAAATCAACGTATTGTTTCTTCAAATCGTCACGGTGCTTGAGGGCGTAGTCGGTGGTGAAACGGTTCAGGGCACCCTTGCGGACCAGGTTGGTGTAGAGCTTACTATTATAAGAGGTGTCGACGGGGATGAAAATGTCGGGCATGATGCCGCCACCGCCGTAAACGATGCGTTTGCCATCGGTTTTGTATTTCAGCGAGTCGGGGAAGTGGATGCTGTCGGCATGGTAGTATTCGCCGTGTTCGAGACGCTTGGTCATCTCTTTGGCATAGTCTTCAACACCTTTTTCGTATGGACGCTGTATGCAGCGACCCGAAGGCGTGTGGTAACGCGAGGTGGTGAGGCGGATTTGCGAGCCGTCGGGCAAGTTGAAAGGCCTTTGCACCAAGCCCTTGCCAAACGAGCGGCGACCGATGACGACGCCACGGTCGTGGTCCTGCATTGCGCCCGAAAGGATTTCGCTGGCCGAGGCTGACCCTTCGTCGATGAGGACGACCAACTTGCCAGTGGTGTAAAGCCCTGCTGGAGTGCTTCTCCATTCTTGGCGTGGTGAGTGGATGCCTTCGGTGAAGACGATGAGCTGGTCCTCGGTAAGGAACTGGTCGACGAGTTCGATGGCGGTGTTGAGGTACCCCCCCGTGTTGCCGCGCAGGTCGAAGACGAGCGACTGCATGCCTTGGGTTTGTAATTTGGCGAAGGCTTCCTTGAACTCGGCGGTCGATTCTTGCGCGAAACGGTCTAGCTTGATGTAGCCGACGTGGTTGTCGAGCATATAGGCTGCGTTGATGCTGTTCAGCGGGATCTTGTCGCGGATGATTTCAAAATCAAGCAGCTCAGGGTCGTTGCCACGTTTCACGCTGACGACGACTTTAGTGCCTTTCTTGCCGCGCAGGTGCTTTTGCACGTATTCGTTGTCGACTTTTTTGCCCGTGGCTTCCTCGCCGTCAATCTTAATGAACTGGTCGCCAGCCATGATGCCGACCTTTTCGGAAGGGCCACCCGCCGTGGGGCTGATGACGGTGATGGTGTCGCGGATGAGCTGGAAGGTCACGCCGATGCCTTCGAAGCTGCCCACGAGCGGCTCGTTGGCTTTCTCCACGTCCTTTTTCGAGATGTAGGCCGAATGAGGGTCAAGTTCCTTGAGCGCGGCGATAATGGCGTCTTCCGTCACCTTGTCGCTGTTGGCGGTGTCGACATAAAAGTTCTCAATGAGATAAAGCGTTGTCGCTAGTTTTTGGGCATTCATCTGCCCTTTCGATTGGGTTTGTTGGGCCATTGCAGCCATCGCAAAGAGAGAAGTGATGGCCAAGAAAAACATTTTCAGGGATTTCATAGTTAAACTATAGTTTTTGGGGTGCAAAGATACGCTTTTTTTGGGGAAGAATTAAATAAGGAAGACGCCATTTAAACTATTTTGGTCACATCAGCTGATTTACTAATGAAAGTAGTTCTTGCATTAGTAAAGGCATTCAGCTTGCGCTCAACCCTTGTATTGTTCTTTAATCACGCCAATTACCCTGTCAATAAACGTTGCTGTTTCAGCAATACGTGGGGCGGTGTCTTCCTCGGTTGCGTAATAAGTGCAGTTGTAGTCAGCCTTTTCGCGTAACGTTTGCATCTGTGAATAGAATACCCCATCACTTTTGGTAAGGATTCCCGTCTTTATGAAATACTGATGGAACTGAATTACAGTGCCTTGATGTGATCCTGCTGGATAACCTTCACTGATTAACAATGCGGTAACAGCATGAAAAACAGCATAAAATAACCTGTTGGCAATGGTGTTCCATAAACCCGCCTGTCGCAAAATCTCGATTTCAGCGAAGGTTCTTTTCGATTTTTCTATTTCCAAACCAACAATGATTTTCCGCTCTTCTTCGGTCAACTTCATATTAAAACGATTTTGTCTTGTTCGACATTCTTGTAATATGGCAAAAAAGCCATTGCGTCCCATTCTTCCTTTGAATAGGTCTGCACGCTAAAATACTCGCCCAACTCGAATCCGAGTTCCATAATCGGGTAAGCAATATTTTGGAAGTCAGATTCTTCTTGAGGACGGTTGAGCAAAATGAGCAAATCCCAATCCGAACCTTCGTGATCATCGCCTCGAGCACGCGAACCATAAAGCAAAAGATGCGCATCTTGAGGCAGTACTTGTTTCCCAATTTGCTGGATTTGATATAGTATGTCTTGATGACTCATATCGTTAGGTTATTTTGCCGCGAAAATAATCATTTTTTTCTAAACCACCAACTTGTTCAATGGTTTTTGCCTACATTTGCTTTTAGAAACCACAAAATATTCCGCGCTTTTTTGCGTTCTCATACCAAACACTTATAAATATGGACAAAACCACAATCCTTTGGGCCGACGATGAGATTGACCTCCTGAAGCCCCATATCATGTTTCTCGAACAAAAAGGCTATGAAGTAGTTACGGCCAACAACGGCTCAGATGCCATCGACCTTGTGCGCCAACAGCATTTCGACATCGTTTTCCTCGACGAGCAGATGCCAGGCATCTCGGGCATCGAGGCCCTCGAAGTCATCAAGCGTGAATATCCTAACCTGCCCGTGGTGATGATAACAAAGAGTGAGGAGGAACGCATCATGGAAGACGCAATCGGTTCCAACATAGCTGATTACCTTATCAAACCCGTCAACCCGAACCAAATCCTGCTGTCGCTGAAACGCAACCTGGAAAACCGGACGCTGCGCGACGAAAAGTCGTCGATGAAATACCAACAGGAGTTCCGCGAAATCAGTATGGCACTCAACAACAACCTCAACTACGATGAGTGGGTTGAACTTTATAAGAACTTGGTGCGCTGGGAGTTGGAATTGCAAAAGTCGACCGATGAGGGTATTAAGAGCATCCTCGCCGACCAAAAACAGGAAGCCAACACGCAGTTTACGCGTTACATCGAGCGCAACTATGTGGATTGGATCCAAGGCAAGTCTGAGAAGCCTGTCATGTCGCACACCGTGGTCCGCGACAAAGTGATTCCTCGCCTCGACGATAGCGACAAACCGCTGTTCCTCATCGTTATCGACAATTTGCGCTACGACCAGTGGAAGGCCATCCAGCCGCTGATTGAGAACTATTTCCGCGTGGAAGCCGACGATATTTATTACAGCATTCTGCCTACTACCACGCAGTATGCTCGTAATTCGCTTTTTGCAGGACTGATGCCGCTCGAAATCCGCCGCCGTTACCGCCAATGGTGGGTAGATGAGGATGAGGAAGGCACCAAAAACCAGTACGAAGGCGAGCTTTTAGGCGAGCAGCTGAAGCGCTTCGGCAAAAACATCAAGTATACATATAATAAGGTGTTGAACTTAGCCGCAGGCAAAAAACTCGCCGAGCAGATGGCCAACCTGATGCCGAACAAGCTGAATGTCATCGTTTACAATTTCGTCGACATGCTGTCGCACGCCCGCACCGAAATGGAAATCATCCGCGAACTGGCTGACGACGAGGAAGCCTACCGTTCACTGATGCTCTCGTGGTTCGAACATTCTAGCCTCTTCGACATGATGCGCTTTATCGCCGAAAAAGGTTGCGACATGATCATCACCACCGACCACGGCTCCACTTATGTCGAAAAGCCCGTTAAGATTTTGGGCGACCGGGAGGTGAACACCAATCTGCGCTACAAGTACGGCAAAAACTTGAAATACAACCCGAAAGAAGTCTTCGAGGTGAAAGACCCCGAGAAGATTTTCCTGCCCAAGGCCAACCTCAGTACGACGTTTGTTTTTGCGGGTGAGAGCGATTTCTTCGCCTATCCGAACAACTACAACTATTACGTCAGCTACTACCGCAACACCTTCCAACACGGCGGCATCTCGATGAGCGAAATGCTGATTCCGGTGACGCATCTTACGGCGAAGTGAGTTGGACTGATTGCCGCTTTGCGTCATTGCGAGGAATATGCACTTTGGGCGTCGCACCCGTGTCGCTCTGCGTCATTGCGAGGAACGAAGCAATCCAGAAAAAAGCTGTATGTCTGGATTGCTTCGTCGTTCCTCCTCGCAATGACGCGAAGCGTGTCAAAGAAAAGTATTATCTTTGCGGCGAAAACCGTTAGCCATGAAAGATAAGCAATTCAAAATAAGCAATGTGGAAGCCTTGAGCGAGGTTTCCGAATACCTGATTTCATTACGTGACGAAGCCGACATCATCGCGTTCTATGGCTCGATGGGCGCAGGCAAGACCACGCTCATCAAGAACCTTTGCCACAAAATGGGGGTCACCGACGAGGTGAACAGCCCAACTTTCGCCATCGTCAATGAGTATGTTACCGAGGAAGGAGAGTCGGTCTATCATTTTGATTTCTACCGTATTAAGAAGTTGGAAGAAGCCTACGATATTGGCTATGAGAACTATTTCGACAGTGGTAACCTCTGCCTTATCGAGTGGCCTGAGATGATTGAGCCTTTGTTGCCCGAAAAATATATCCGCGTGGAGATTCAACATGGCGAAACGGATGACGAAAGAATCATCAAATGTGAATTAATAAACGATTGAAGATGAGGAGGCTACTACTTGTTTTCGGCATCTTTGTAGTGGGCTTGTTGGCTTCATGCTCTTCTGTTGAGAATAAGAATTTGGGAGAATACGACAGAAAAGAGGTTGCTGAAGTGATTGCCTCGCACGACACGACCATTCTCTATTTCATGACTTCATGGTGCCAAGCAGGACAGAGCGATTTTGAAAGGAATGTGAAGCCGTATTTCGGCCATGCCTCTGATTCTAAAGCGGTTATTGTTGTTTGTATCGGTGAGCTGGAGGAGGTTATGAGTTTGAAGGGATTCTATGACAACGTGTTTTTGTTCAACAAGGCTTCGCGGCAGGGTTTTTTCGACAAGATTTTCATCAACAACGAATGTAAAAAGTTGCTGAAAGATTATCAACGTGTGAATTATGTTCCGTTAGGTATAGCTTTTAACGGCAAAGGAGAGATCCTGAATTGGAACGCCGACGAGGAATTCAATAGGACATACGGAATACTTTATCCATATCTAAAGAGCTGTAAATGAGCGATAAACCGAAATCTACTATAACACAAGCCTTCATTCTGACCGATGAAAACGTGGCTCCGTTTTGGCTGCCAGAAGTGGCGCATTGGTTGAACTGCAATAATGCTGTCGAAATCGTTATCAAACCTGGCGAACAATACAAGACCCTGCAAAACGTCCAACGGATTTGGCGAACCTTGATGAGGCATCACGCTGACCGTAACGCTTTATTAATCAATCTCGGTGGCGGTGTGATTACCGACTTGGGGGGCTTCGCAGCATCAACCTACAAACGGGGTATTAAGTTCGTCAATGTGCCAACGACTTTGCTCGCCATGGTGGATGCAGCGATAGGGGGGAAGACAGGCATTGATTTCGGTGGTGGTAAAAATCAAATCGGCACTTTCGCCGAGGCTGAGAAAGTGCTTGTTGACCCAGTTTTTCTTGAAACTTTGCCCCAACGAGAGCTTCTTTCCGGACTTGCCGAGATGCTCAAATATGGCTTCATCGCTGACCCTGAATTGTTGCAAGCCAATGTGGAGAATTGCACCTCATATATAATAAGGTGTGGAGATATTAAGCGTAAGGTTGTGGCTCAAGACCCGACGGAAAAAGGGCTGCGCAAGGTGCTGAACTTTGGCCATACCTTCGGCCATGCCATCGAAAGCCATTGTCTGACAACTGAATATCCGTTATTGCATGGCGAAGCGGTGGCATTGGGCATGTTGGGTGCTTTGTGGCTTTCCGTGAAACAGTTTGGATTGGATGTAAAAGTGTTGCATAACTTTGAAAACCAATTGCCTATGTTACTTTCGGAAGCGGAAATCAGTCTTTCGAAAAGTGACATTGAGCCAGTTATGAGTTATCTTGTCCACGACAAGAAAAACAAAGGCGAAACTCCGCAATTCGTTCTGCTTGAGGAGGTTGGAAAACCCGTTTGTGATGTGATGCTCCCCAGCGCCACAATCAAAGAAGCGTTGGAGTATGTAATCAGTAAGGTGCCGAATCAATGAAACTGCACTGCGATATCCAACTGCCTGCCAGCAAAAGCGAAAGCAATCGCGCACTGATGATTGCCGCTTACGGTGGGTTTGCACCTGATTTCCAGAATTTATCTGATTCTAATGACACCAAGGTGCTGAGTGAAGCTTTAGTAAGTATGTCATTCCAGCGTGGGACAGTGTGGGGCATGGAATCTATGCTTACTAAAGCTTTCCTCATTGACATTGCCGATTGCGGCACCGCTGCACGTTTCATGTCGACCTTTCTAGCGTGCCACGAAGGCGTGTGGCTGCTCACTGGCAACGAACGCATGAAACAACGTCCCATCAAGCCCTTGGTGGATGCATTACTGCTACTGGGTGCTGATATTCAATATGTTGAAAAACAAGGTTTTCTGCCTTTGCTCATCCATGGCAAACCCATCGCTGGCGGCAAAGTGGCCATCGACATGAGCCAAAGCAGTCAATTTGTGTCATCCCTGCTGATGGCAGCCCCGATGTGGCCCAAGGGCCTTGAACTTGAAGTGCAAGGCAACCTCAATTCCATACCCTATTTGGACATGACCCTTCAGATGATGTGCCATTTTTTTGCACATGTTGTACGGAAAGGTCATCTGATTATAGTCTGGCCTGAGCCATACCAACCCGCCGATTTCGCGGTCTCGGCCGATTGGAGCGCGGCCTCCTATTGGTACGAACTGGCGGCTTTGAGCGAGGAATGTGAGATAAGAATAAAAGGATTGGGCGGCCCTTCGACAGGCTCAGGGACCGCAAAACTTCAAGGTGACTCCATCATCACCGACTGGATGAAACCTTTGGGAGTGACTACAACACAAGAACCTGATTCGCTTATTTTGACTAAATCATCATCCGATTTCCAACCTATTTCTTTTGATTGCTACAACAATCCCGATCTTTTCCCGACCATGGCCGCCACCTGCGCTGGACTAAGACGCGAAGCCCATTTCAGTGGCGTTGCCAACCTCCACTTCAAAGAGTCGGATAGGATAGAGGCCATGAAAGTAGAGCTGGCAAAAATCGGCGTGGAATTAGTGAAAATCAATGATAATGAGTTGCTTCTGAAACCTGCTCCGATTCTCCCTTATTTTGAACCATCAAGGCCGTTGCAGTTTGTTTCCCATGACGACCATCGCATTGTGATGGCTTTGGCCCCATTGTCCCTCAAGTTGGGCAGCATAGCTTTCGACCATCCAGAAGTGGTGGCTAAATCGTACCCCGATTTTTGGGAAAAAATGGGAAAAATGCTGCCAATTTTAAGAGTGTAAGGATAATTTGCGTAATTTTGCACGCTATTTTTTTGCGAAATTATGAAAGTAGAGTTGTTTGTCCCTTGCGTGATCGACCAGTTTTATCCCGACGTGGCCTTCAATACCCTGAAAGTGTTGAAACGGGCAGGTGTCGATGTGGACTACAACCCCGAGCAAACCTGCTGTGGTCGCTTTGCCTATAATGCTGGTTATGTGGAAGATGCGAAGGCTTTGGGCGACAAGTTCCTGGACGATTTCTCGTGTAACATTCCCGTCGTGGCTCCCTCGGCAGCGTGTGTGCATTACATCAAAAAACGCTATCCGGAATTGTTTTTTAATACATCAAACCATCTGAACTTCAAGAAGTTGGTTGAAAATATCTATGAGTTAACTGATTTCTTGGTCAACAAGATCCATTTTGACGATTTTGGGGCTGAGTTTCCGCATAAGGTGACGTTTCACGACAGCTGCAGTGCCCTTCGTGGCCTGGGTCTCGGCAAGGAAGCCCGGCAACTTCTTTCGAAGGTGCGTGGCTTGGAACTCATTGAGATGAAGCAGATTGATCAATGCTGTGGTGCCGACCTCTCCCTCCAGATGGAGCACGAAGCCTTGGCGGTGGGCATGGCCCATCACAAGGTCAAAAACGCTTTGAACACGGGCGCGGAATATATCGTTTCGACGGATATGAACTGCCTGATGCATCAAAAGGCCTATATCGAACAAGAAAACCTGCCTATCAAGGTCATCCACATCGCCGATGTGTTGGCCTCAGGATGGGAATGAGCTAAGGCCCCTGAGCTTGTCGAAGGGCCGACTAAACAGAATGATTATGAGCGACTACTATATACACGAAAGCAGTTACGTTGATGACAATGTGACCATCGGCAAAGGCACCAAGATTTGGCATTTCTGCCACATCCAGAAGGGTGCCGTCATCGGTGAGAACTGCTCCTTTGGACAGAATGTGAACGTGGGCAACAACGTACACATCGGCAATGGAGTAAGGGTGCAGAACAATGTCTCTATCTACGAAGGCGTAGAGATTGAGGACAATGTGTTTTGTGGCCCGAGTTGCGTGTTTACCAACGTGACCACACCTCGCGCCCACTTTCCCGTACATGGCGTGTATGCCAAGACCCGTATCTGTGAAGGTGCCTCGTTGGGTGCCAATAGCACGGTGGTGTGTGGCCACACCGTGGGGCGTTGCGCCCTCATCGCTGCGGGAGCTGTGGTGACCAAAGATGTGAAACCCTACGCGCTGATGGTCGGCGTGCCTGCCCGCCAAATCGGATGGGTGTGCGAATGTGGCAAACGCCTTAATGCTACTTTGCAATGCGATTGCGGCAGAAAATACAAATTGAATAACGAACAATTGGAATCATTGTAGAGACGCAATGATTGCGTCTCTACCCTCGTAAACGATAAAAACAATGCAATTCAGAGACCTGAAAACACAATATATCGTCTTGAAGGACGAAATGGACAAAGCCATCCTCGAAGTGGTCGCCTCGAGCGCCTATGTCATGGGACCGAAAATCAAGGAGATGGAGAATGCCTTTGCTGAGTATGTCGGCGTGAAGCACTGCATTGCCTGCAACAGCGGCACCGATGCGTTGCTGTTGGCCCTCAAGGCATGGGACGTGAAACCCGGCGATGCCGTGTTTGTCCCCAGTTTCACCTTCTTCGCCTCGGCTGAGGTCATCGCCATGCAAGGCGCAACACCTGTTTTTGTCGACGTTGACCGCGATACCTTCAACCTGGATGTGTCGGATTTGGAGCGCAAAATCGAGCAGACCGTGAAAGCAGGGAAGCTCACGCCTCGTGTCGTCATCGCCGTCGATTTGTTTGGTCTGCCCGCCGATTTTAATGCCATCCGTAAAGTGGTTGAGAAATACGGCCTTTATGTCCTCGAAGATGGTGCGCAAGGTTTTGGTGGCCGCATTGGCGACCGAAAGGCGTGCACCTTTGGCGACATTTCCACAACCTCGTTCTTCCCCGCCAAGCCCGTGGGCTGCTACGGTGACGGCGGTGCCGTTTTCACCGACAACGATGAGTGGGCGCAACTGATGGAATCGTATCACGTGCATGGTAAGGGCAGCGACCGCTACGACAACGTGCGCATTGGTATGAACTCACGCTTGGACAGCATCCAAGCGGCCATCCTGCTTGTCAAGTTGAAGGCTTTCAAGGACTATGAACTCGTTGATGTCAACAAAGTGGCGGCGCGTTATACTGAAAAGCTGAGAGGTGTGGCGAAAACGCCTATTGTCCCCGAAGGCTTCTATTCCAGTTGGGCACAATACACCCTTCAGGTCGAGAATAAGGAAGTCAGGGCTGGACTTCAAGCTGCCCTGAAGGCTTTGGACATCCCAACAGCCATTTATTACCCCATCCCGATGCATCGTCAGACGGCTTTTAACTATTTGGATATCAATGAAAACCAATGTCCTGTTTCGGACCAACTGGCCGACACGGTGATATCACTGCCTATTCATCCCTATCTCTCGGAAGTCGACCAAGACAAAATTTGCGAAGCTGTTAGTAAATACCTTAAATAAGGAAAAATGGGTCTTAGGGCACGATTAAGCGCGATGGCATCGCGCGACAACTACGATGAGGTGATGGAATATTTGGCCGTCACCGAAACTCGTCATGCCCCAAGGTTCGAGTTCGATGATGCCCCCGGCGAGCTTCGTGAGCTGATTGAAGTGGCTGAAACGCCACGAAGCCCTGAACGTTCCAAGCGGCTCAATGACTATACTCAAAAGTCGTGGTCGGTACCTGACGGTGAAGCTGAAGTGTTGTTGGCCGAAGATCACCTTAACGCAATCCGTTATCTGAATCGTTACTTGCGTAAGGCCAATGCCAAGTTGAAGCAGGATGGCTATTTCGTTTGCGGTTTTGACACCGCCCAAAAACATCGTGCACAAATCTTCAGTCGGTACCCAAGAATCATCGCCTACGTAATCTATTTCTTTGATTTCCTGTGGCATAGAGTGTGCCCAAAGCTGGGCCTAACGCGTAAGTTCTATTATTGGTGTACCCGCAAGGTCAGGAAAGTGTTCCCAAGGCCAGAGGTGCTAGGGCGTTTGTATTATTGCGGCTTCGACGTGGTCAGCGAGCAATATATCCATGACCGCTATTGTGTCATCGCGCAGAAAAAACGTGAACCGAGTAAGGAGCAGCACAGCTATGGCGCGTTGATC
>Ga0310694_10003906_pt1 | contig 14531 bp, 16 predicted proteins | sample 174DNAGHGhighgp2_FD_203884 | JGI IMG/M metagenome (GOLD analysis project Ga0310694, IMG submission 203884) | Sheep rumen microbial communities from Palmerston North, Manawatu-Wanganui, New Zealand - 1742 DNA GHGhigh gp2 (v2) (version 2) | ecosystem: Host-associated > Mammals > Digestive system... | reverse complement strand
AAAAGCAAGTCCTTGACTCAACGTCATGGGCTTGTTTTAACTAATTAACCTTCTAATACCATTAACATAAACCTTAAACATTTAGAAAACTACTTGTCTCACGACACTCGATTTTCTACAATCTTAAAAACTAATACCATGAAAACCGATGCAAATATAAAACCATTTGTTTTTTGCTACCTAATTTTTCAGTAAAAAAATGATGGTTTTTAACACTAATTAGCAGAAAATCCTCAAAAATCATCGAAATATTATAAAAATACATACAAAAATGTCATTTTGAAATGTAATTTTTTAATCAAAGCAATCATTGAGGAAAAAAGCGAATTGCACGTGACGATGATCATCATGTCACGTGCAATTCGCATGCGGTAGTTTGTGTCTGTGCGATTATTCTACCGTCGGTTTGTCATCGGTGGGTGTGAATGCATTCCAGCCTTGAGCGCGTATTTCAATCTCCTGGTTGTCACGGGTGATCAGATAGGCACCCAAATCGGACTTGGTGATCCTGCCGATAAGGCGAGCGCTTTTCATGCGTGACACCTTTTCATGGTCGGCCAGTGGAACGGTAAAGAGAAGTTCGTAATCTTCGCCGCCATTCATGGCTGCTGTGACGAGATTCATGTTCAACTCCTCGGCCATGAGTGCGGTCTCGTAGTCGATAGGGATGCGGTCCTCATACACGCGGCAGCCCACACCTGAATCTTTGCAGATATGCAACAGTTCGCTTGACAGACCGTCACTCACGTCCATCATCGCGGTTGGGCGGATGTTCAGCTCTCTTAATTCCTCGATAACATCATAGCGGGCCTCGGGCTTGAGCTGGCGTTCGATGATGTACTCCTTGCCCGAGAAGTCGGGTTCAAAGTCCTTGTCCTTCACCTGGGCGCTAACGCGCCGCTCACGTTCCAGCAGTTGCAGACCCATGTAAGCAGCGCCCAGGTTACCGCTCACGCAGATGAGGTCGGTATCCTTTGCCCCGGTGCGATATACGATGTCGTCTTTTGCGGCTTCGCCCAGGCAAGTGACGCTGATGATCAACCCCGTGACCGATGCGCTGGTGTCACCTCCCACAAGGTCAACGCCATAGTGCTCGCATGCGATGCGCATCCCCTCGTAGAGTTGCTCGATGTGCTCCAGGGTGAAACGCTTGCTGATGCCCAAGGACACGGTGACTTGGCGTGGCGTGCCGTTCATGGCATAGACGTCGCTCAGGTTTACCACGATGGCTTTGTAGCCCAGGTGCATCAACGGCACATAGGTCAGGTCGAAGTGGATGCCTTCGAGCAGCAGGTCGGTCGTGACGAGAGTCTCGCGATCCTTACCATAGTTGATGACAGCACAGTCGTCGCCCACACCGCGGCGGGTAGATTCGTTGCGCACAGGAAAAGAGCGGGTCAAGTGCTCAATGAGCCCAAACTCGCCCAATGTTGAAATCTCGGTTTCCTTCATTATCGGTTACAACTCCTCAAAACGGTCAATCATTTCCTGGACAAGCATGGCCATGATGGGCTGGGCAGCGGCAGCGGCCTTTTGAACCTCCTCATGGGATGCACGCTCTACAGCACCCTCAACACCCAGATCGGTGATGATGGAGATGCCGAAGACCTCAATATCGCCGTGGCGTGCCACAATAACCTCAGGCACAGTGCTCATGCCAACGGCATCACCGCCGATGCGCCAGAAGTAGCGGTACTCGGCCGGGGTCTCAAATGTCGGTCCCTGTGTGCCCACATACACTCCATCGACTAGGCGTATGCCTTTCTCCTTGGCAATCTCATGGGCCATCTTAACCAGGCGGGGACTATAGGCATCGACCATGGCCGGGAAGCGGGGACCCAGTTCGTTGATGTTCTTGCCATGAAGCGGATGCTCAGGAAAGACATTAATGTGGTCGGTGATGACCATCAAGTCTCCCACCTTGAAGTTGGGATTCATGCCGCCCGAGGCGTTAGACACAAACAGTGTTTTGATTCCGATAGCTTTCATAACACGCACGGGAAATGTCACCTCCTGCATGGAGTAGCCCTCGTAGTAATGGAAGCGACCTTGCATCGCCATGATGAATTTGTTGCCCAAGGTGCCGAAGATGAGGCGGCCCCTGTGACCCTCAACTGTCGAGACGGGGAAGTTGGGAACCTCAGCATAGGGTATCTCTACTTCGATATTGATGTGGTCCACCACTGCACCCAGTCCCGTTCCCAGGATGATAGCGGTCTTGGGTAGCTTGCCGTTGACACGTTGTCTGATGAAAGCGCTGGTTTCTTGGATCATTTCCAGCAAGTTTGTTTCTTTTGCCATGTTTATTCTTTTTCTATTGGTTGTCGTCTATTGTGGTCAGGTTGGTTTCCTCTTCCTGTTTGTCAATCATTTTGATCAGTTCTTCAACAAAGATGTGTCCTCCCTCGATTTCAAGAAATCCCACCCTCATGGGTATATAGAAGATGCAGCTGCGTTGAGTGGGAGGGAAATAGGGATTGTTCATGATGCGCACTGCATCTTTCTCGGTCGTGATGATGAACTTGCGTTTGCCCTTAAGATCATCCTTGAAGACCTTGAAAATGTCGTTGAAGTCCCTGCGCGTAAACTCATGGTGGTCATCATAAGGCATCAACTTGAAGTTGGTCGTGAATTGGCGCAGGTAGCGCACCAGCGGCTTAGGGTTGGCAATACCCGTGACACACAACAGTGCGTCATCGTCATGCAGCCATTGCAGCGACGTGAGCTGCGGTGACTGGATGGGGAACACTGGCACGGGGTCAGCATAACGGATGTTGCTGAAGTATAGCTGCTGATACTTGAACAAGCTCAGGTTCTTCTTGATAATCCTGATGTCCATGGCGTTGATGTCGGTGGGACATTTGGTGACTACGACGATATCACTGCGTGATATGCTGGAAAAAGGTTCGCGCAGCGACCCCAATGGCATGAGCTTGTCCTCATTGACGGGACGGTTGTAGTCCACCAGCAGGACATTCACTTTAGGCTTCACATATCGGTGCTGGAAGCCGTCATCAAGCAGGATGAGGTTAATGTTAGGGTCGATTCGCATTAGCTGCTCGATGCCTTTGCGACGGCTCTCACACACGGCAAGGGTGATCAGCCCGCTGTATTTGTTGTAAATCTGGTATGGCTCATCGCCGATGTCGCGAGGAGTCATGTTGTTGCTGGCTAGGATGAACCCTTTGGTCTTGCGTTTGTAACCACGGCTGAGCACTGCGATGTGGTAGCGACGGTAGAGTGACTCGATGATGTATTCAACATGAGGTGTCTTTCCGGTGCCTCCCACAGTGATATTGCCGACCGAAACGATAGGCACCTCGTACTCCTGTTCGTGGAGCAGATTCATATCGAATGCAGTGTTGCGCAGCCACACGCAGCCACCGTAAATCCATGAAAACGGTGTCAGCACAGCGTCAACGATGGATTTACGATGCTCTTTGTTCATCAGTATTTTTGAAAAGTCAAAGCTCATATTCAGGCTCACGGTTTTTAGGCCATAGCACTATAAACTGAAACGAAAACTGATCACTTAATACTGGATTTTTGCTTCAGGCATCAGGCACAGGATGTGGTCACGGCCCAGGATGAGCTGGAGTTGTTTGTGCCATTCATACAATGGACCCATCTCCTTTTGCAATCGTGCCTCGTAGCTCATGGACATGTATTTGTCAAGCATCGACATGAACGGATCCTTGATGTCAGGATAATTCTGCGTCTTGTAGTCATCGCCCATCTTGAGTTTATTGGCTACCCATGCCACTGCTTCCTTGATGCCACCGAACTCATCAACCAGTCCGATTTCCTTGGCGGTGACTGCATCCCACACGCGACCCTCGGCAATTTTCTTGATGGAGTCTTGGCTCACGTGGCGACCGTCGGCGCAACGCTTGGTAAACAATTCGTAGCCCTGGTTGACCATGTTCTGCAAGGCTGCGAGTTGAGAGGGAGTGAGCTTCTTACCCATTGCACCCATGTCAGCATTCTCGTTGGTCTTGACCGATGCCATGTGTACGCCCAACTTGTTCTCCACCAGATCGGCGTAAGACGGTATCATGCCGAAGATGCCGATTGAGCCGGTAATGGTCGTGCGTTCAGCAAAGATGCGGTCGGCATTGCACGAGATGTAATAGCCACCTGAGGCAGCATAGTCGCCCATCGAGACGGCCACAGGCTTGCCTGAGGCCTTGAAATCCTGAATGGCTTTCCAGATCTGCTCACTGGCAAATGCGCTGCCGCCGGGTGAATTAACCCTCAGAACCATGCCTTTCACGTTGTCGTCGTCCTTGAGCTTGAGGATGGTCTTGGATAACTCTTGACCATCGATGCTCTCGTTATTGTCGTCCGACTCGCTGAAGATTTCTCCTACTGCATATACTACTGCGATGTGGTCTCCGACTGCTTTGTCTTCCAGTGAGGTCACCAGGTCACTCGGTGTGACAAAATTCAGGTCATCATCCTTCTTGACATCGGTGCGTGCCTTCAAGATATCATCCATCTCGTTGCTGTAAACCAGTCTGTCAACCAGCTTGTTCTTAAGCAGATCCTTGGGGTCCATGGTGAAGATGACGCTGTCGCACAAGGAGTTCAGCGCTTCGGCCGACAGCTTGCGGTCGGCAGCGATGCTGCCACTGAACTCTTTCCACAGTGAGCCCAGGTAGTGCTCTTGTTGCAGGCGGTTGGCATCGCTCATGTCGTCGAGCATATAAGGTTCAACGGCGCTCTTGAACGAACCGACGCGCACTACCTGCATCTCAACACCCACCTTATCAAAGAGTTTTTTCATGTATGGGGTCACGCTTCCCATGCCGTGAAGGTCGACGGCGCCCACAGGGTTCAGGTAGATGCTGTCGGCAACACTAGCCAGATAATAGTCTGCCTGGTTAATGCCCTCGTAGCCGTATGCGGCAATCCACTTGCCGCTCTTCTTGAACTGTTTGAGGGATTTACGGATGGTTTCCAGAGTGGCGGGACCGGCGCTCACGCCGTTACACTCGATATAGATACCGTCAATCTTGTCGTTGGTCGCAGCTTCGTTAATGGCCGCCACCAGAGCATTCAGACCCGTGCGGGAGGGCATGCCCTCGTTCCGGAGTATCGACATCATGTCAAGTGGCTCGACGCCATCGCGTTCACTGACGGTGTTGCCAAGGTCAAGCTTCAGGATCGAATGCTTAGACACAACTGTGGATTTCTTGGTGCTGGAGCCCATTGAACCCATGATGGCGAAACTCATAATCATTCCCACAAACAAGAAGAACAGGAATGCGATGAACGCTCCAACAAATGATCCGCACACGATAAGGATAAACTTCTTCATCATAATGTATCTTTTTTAAATATTCTTAGTCTAAATTACTAGTAATCAGACTGTTGCTTTTGATTCTCGACTTCTCTGCCGCAGGCAGTATATTACTCTAAACTACAAAGGTAACGATTTTTTGTAATAGACAATGTTTTTATTAGCCATTTTCATCAAAAAAATGTGGTCTCTCCTCATCATGAACGTGTGATGCGTTGTGGCCGAAATAATGATGAGCCCACACAGCGACACCGATTGTGGCGAGTATACTGGTTACGGCTAGCCACGGAAAAGCCCCGTCGGCAGGTACGCCCAGATGATCACCGAAGTCATCAGCGACCATGCCCTTGTTGGCAAGATAGCTGAATAGAACCACGCTGCCGTTGTTCAAGGTGTGCGCTATGATGGGAACCCAAAGGCTGCGGGTCCACACGAGCAGATAACCAAGCCATGCACCCAGTAACATCCTTGGCAGGAAACCATAGAACTGGAAGTGCAAGGCACTGAAGATGAAGGCGACAAGCCAGACCACCGCATGTGTGCCCAGACGACTGTCCTGCATCGTGCGCAACATCGCTCCGCGGAATAACATTTCCTCGCTCAGGCCAGCTAAGAGGGCCACTACAGATGTCACCGACAGTAATTGCCACGCATTGTTAATGTCAAGCAGTTGCTTTGTGATTTCTGCCGCACTGTCTTCGGCAGCACGCATCATCTGCTCGATGCCACCCAGCCATGACGGTAGCGACATTTCCTGATTGAGCTTGACCAGCCAGTTCATGCCTGGTAACGAAATGCAATACACCAGAAGCACAATGAATATAGCCGACAAACTTGGAGCGCGGTCCATACACATGACGTGAAAAGGCCGGCGGTAGAATATGGCCATCGCGATAACAGCCGGCGTTATGAAAGCGCATACATCCTGGATGGCGATCGCCGATAACATGCCCGATTGCAGTACCAGTACCAGTGCGCTCATCACCGAGCCAGCCATCAGTCCAAGACCAATCAGTCCGAAGAGTATTAACAACCGCGAACTGAGTTTCATGTTGCTTCTTCTCATTATTAATTAAATCAAAAATTTTGTTTCGCAAAATTAAACATTTTTCTGTGAATTATGTCTAAAAGTCAAACAATGTTCATTAAAACCTCAAACGAATATGAAACGAATATTTTTTATAGTGATGATCCTAGCGGCGGGCCTCTGTGCAAAGGGGCAGACCCCCGACGAGGTCGAGATAGTCTCCGATGGTGACGTTAAATTAGAGGTGATGAATCACGACGCAACAGCCGATGAAACTCCTGAGCAGATCAAGGAGCGCAAGAAACTGATAAAAGAGCACGAGGACATGATTGCCTTTGCCAAGGCTTCCAACTCTATGAAGCGCGGTTATTTTGTCCTGCTGGCCGAACATGTCTCTGTCGGACGTTCGGGTTATCGTCATTACGATATCAATAGCAATTCCAACTTTGTCCTTTGCCAGAATGATGATGGCATTATTCAGATTGCTCTCAATAGCGGCAGCCCCGGCACCAACGGTTTGGGTGGATGGACAGGAAAGGGAACTATCCGCAACAAGAAGATTAGGTATGACAAAGATGGTAATGTGTTTATGCAGTATGACCTTGTCAGCGCAAAGGTAAACGCCACTGTGAGCATCACGCTGTACAGCAATAGCAATTATGCGCTAGCCCAAGTCACCGGAGGATACCCTATCACGATCTATGGCAAGATACTTCCTTATCGTGATAATGAACATCGATAGAGGACATGTATAATGATGATGAAAGAATAATAATAGATTTGATGAGCCGGTAATAGATGGTAGTTCCCGTGTGGGAGCAATCGACAGTGCGTCCCTGGAACTTTCAAGAGTTCGTTCGGGACGCACTTCATTTGCTATATATTGAGACTATAGTGCGGGACAATGGCAAGGGTGGGGCAGTAACGGCTCAATATCACGCTTGAAGATGTCGCTCCTGACGATGCGGTAATGAGGTGAATAGGCGTTGCGTAGTCTGGTGAATGGCTGATGGCATATTGACCCTGGGCCAGGACTTGTTCGATGAACAGTTTGTCCTGTTCATACATCGGTAGCTCGGGTTCCATACGGTCAATCGCGGCAATCATTTCGTGCCACACTTTCGCCCAACTGTATACCGAGGGACGTTCTTCTGAGTTGGCACTGGCTATGAACGCACTAAGCAGGTCTTCGGCACTGATGAGGCCTTCCTTGACCGTGCGCAGGCTCACTCGCGTGTAGTTCCCCTCGATACCGCATGGTTCAGAGTACCAGGGCAACAGTTCGTCGAGAGTGATTCTGGCGAGTTCCTGATTCAGGTATTCTCTTGCACTGGCAGTGTCGCTCACCAGATGTTCTGCACCCATATAGTCTTGAAAACACGACTTATAGATGTCGAGTAACCTCGCTTGGGATACTGTTTCAAGGTTCCTGAGACAAATGCCTCAATACTTTGGCACTGGGCAGACACACAAAGGAAAACTGCAGCCAAAAGGAATGTAATGATTCTTCTCATCGTCTCTTGGCGGGTTTTTACTGAATCATTTCCAGGAATTGGTCTTCGTTGATGATGTCAATGCCCAGTTTGCGGGCTTTCTCCAACTTGGCGGGACCCATGTTTTCACCGGCAAGGATGAAACTGGTGGCCCCCGAAATGCTGCCGACGTTCTTCCCTCCGTTTTGCTCGATCATTGCTTTATATTCCTCACGTGAGTGCTTGGCGAACACACCGCTGATGACCACTTTCTTGCCCATCAGTTTATCGGTCTGTCCGGCGGTCTCCTCTTCCGATAGGGTCAGTTGCAGCCCGGCCGACCGCAAGCGCTCAACAATGATGCGGTTGCGCTCCTCGGCAAAGAAGTCAACGATGGACTGAGCTATTTTGGGACCGATTTCAGGAATCGCTGCAAGTTGCTCGGCGGGCATCGACATCAGTGTATCGATATCGCGTGTGAAGCGCGCCAGCACCTTGCCGGTAGTTTCGCCCACAAACGGTATCGACAGGGCAAAGATGACACGAGCGAAAGGCACCTGGCGACTGGCCTCCACACCACGCAGGATGCGCTGTGCACTACGTTCCTGGAAGCGGTCGAGGGCAACCAGCTTGTCCTGAGTCAGGTCATACAGGTCGGCGACATCATTCACCAGCCCGCTCTTGTTCAGGATGACGGCAACCTCTTCGCCAATGCCGTCGATATCCATGGCATGGCGGCCAACAAAGTGCTCGATGCGTCCACAAATCTGGGGACCACAACCCCATTTGTTGGGACATACCCAAGCGGCCTCTCCCTCAATGCGTTTCAAAACGGTGCCGCAGGATGGGCAATGCGTCACAAATTCTATAGGCTTGCTTCCTGGCTGGCGCTGTTTCTCGTCAACACCCACAATCTTAGGTATGATTTCACCGCCTTTTTCCACATACAGCATGTCTCCCTCGTGGATGTCCAGTTGCTTGATGATGTCGGCATTGTGTAGGGACGCACGCTTGACGATAGTGCCGCTCAGCAGCACTGGGTCAAGGTTAGCGACAGGTGTGATGACACCAGTGCGTCCTACTTCAAAGGACACAAACTGCAGCTTGGTGCACTCCCTTTCTGGGGCAAACTTGTAGGCTATTGCCCACCTTGGTGACTTGGCCGTGGAGCCTAGGTTGAGCTGTTGGCGCAGCGAGTTGATCTTGAAAACGAGACCATCGGTGGCGACAGGCAACTTTCTCCTCTCGGTATCCCAGTGGTTGATGAACTCTTTTACAGCGTCGATACTCGGCAGAATGGACATTTCGCCGGTTTTGAACCCCCATCGTTTGAGAGCCATGATACTGTCGTAGTGGGTCTGAAAAGGCAGGTTGTCACCCAGCATGAAGTAGAAAATGGCATCCAGGCCACGGCGGGCGACTTCGGCACTGTTTTGCAGTTTGAGTGTTCCAGCAGCAGCATTGCGAGGATTGGCAAACAATGGCTCCTCGTTAAACTGGCGCTCGGCATTCAGCTTCTCGAAACTATTCCATGGCAGCAAGATCTCGCCACGCACCTCAAATTTGTCCGGCAGATCATCAACACCGGTAATCTCCAGCGGCACACTCTTGATGGTGATGACATTGGCGGTCACGTCATCGCCTTGCACTCCGTCACCGCGGGTGACGGCTCGTGTCAGGCGGCCATGCTCATAGGTCACCGATATCGATGTCCCGTCATATTTCATCTCGCCGACAATCTCACTCGATTCACCGCCGAGGGCGTCTTGGGCACGTCGCAGGAAATCCTGCACCTCCTCGATGTTGTAACTGTTGGAAAGAGACATCATGGGACGTTCATGGCGCACCTGGACAAATCCTTTGGTAATATCGCTTCCCACGCGTTGGGTGGGGGAGAGCGGATCCATGTATTGTGGATAGTCGCGCTCCAATTGTTGCAACTCACGCAGCAAGGCGTCAAATTCCTGATCACTGACCGTTGGCGAATTCAACACATAGTAGTTGTGGTTGTGCTGGTTGATGATTTCCCGCAACTCCTTGATTCGTTGTTCAAATAAGTCCATTTTCTGCCGTTTTTTATGATTTTGATGCGCTAAATTACCACTTTTTCTGCTAAACTGTACACTTCGTGTCAGAAATTCATTACTTTTGCGACTGAAAATAAAAGATTCGGTATATATGAAGCGATTGTTTAAATATCTGATGTTGATAACGGTAGCTGCGGCTTTCACCGTCACCTGCACTGGATGTCTTCAGCGAGCTTATCTCTTCTATGATGACGACGATTTTGAAGGCGTTCATTTTTCAGATTACGATTTGATCCAGAATGCAGAACTCGAGATGGATGATATTGACCGCAACTGATGGAGACTGTTTCAACATTTGTTTGCACTACATTTAAAAAAAGCTAAAAGGCGCGATGAGTTGTATATGAGGATATTAGAAACGGAATCTCAGCACTGCTGGTCACATTTCATCATTTATTTAACATCTGCTTAACAATAATTTTTGTATATTTGCAGCCAATTATTATATGAAATCAGGCGTGACGATAGTCACTGCTTGTTAATCAAGTACTTAGATTAATTTTTATGAACCTATTAGAGAATAAGTTAGCGCGTTATCAAGAGCCGCAGAAGGCTAAGGCCGCCGGCATCTATCCTTATTTTCGCGCTATCTCAAGCGAGCAGGACACCGAGGTCATCATGAATGGCAAGAAAGTGCTCATGTTCGGATCTAACTGTTACTCCGGTCTAGTAAACGACGAGCGTATCAAGCAAGCCGCCATTGAGGCAACTGAAAAGTATGGCACCGGTTGTGCCGGATCTCCGTTCCTCAACGGTACACTCGACCTGCACAAGGAGTTGGAGCGCAAGCTCGCTGAATATGAAGGTAAAGAAGACGCCATGATATATAGCACCGGCTTCGGTGTGAATCTGGGTGTTATTTCCACTCTCACAGGACGTGAGGACTATATCCTCTGGGATGAGCAGGACCATGCCTCCATTATCGAGGGACGGCGTCTCTCGTTTTCCAACTCGCTCAAGTATAAGCACAACGATATGGCATCCCTTGAGACGCAACTCAAGAAATGCGAGCCCGACCGTGTTAAGCTCATTGTTACCGACGGCGTGTTCTCGATGGAGGGTGACGTCTGCAAGCTCCCCGACATCGTGGAACTGGCACACAAGTACAATGCCAGCATCATGGTTGACGAAGCCCATGGTATCGGAGTCTTCGGCGAGGGCGGACGCGGCGTGTGTGACCACTTCGGCCTGCGCGACGAGGTTGACCTCATCATGGGTACCTTCTCCAAGTCGATTGCATCGCTGGGTGGCTTCATCGCTACCAGCAAGGTGATTACCAACTACCTGCGTCATCATTCCCGCAGTTACATCTTCACTGCAAGCATCACGCCCGCTTCGACAGCAGCAGCCATGAAGGCGATAGATATTCTGATCAGCGAGCCCGAGCGCCAAGAGCACCTCTGGAAAATTACACATGAAGCACTACAGGGATTCCGCGACATGGGATGTGAAATCGGTCACACCGAGACGCCCATCATCCCCTTGTTCATTCGTGATAACAACAAGACATTTGCCATCACGCGTGACCTGTTGAACGAGGGCATCTTTGTCAATCCTGTGGTTTCGCCCGCCGTTGCACCCAACGACACACTCATCCGCTTCAGTCTCATGGCAACCCACACCCACGAGCATGTTGCCTTTGCACTCAAAAAGATCCAGAAGGTTTTCCGTGAGTACAACCTGATTCCGTAAAACGGACCTAACGTCTTATTTATAATGTGAAGCCATTCCGACTTGTTCGAGAATGGCTTCATTTTGGCATAATCACTCATAATCTAGCCTCGAAAATAAAAAAAAACGCCAAAAACATTTGCATGATAAAAATGTATTAGTAATTTCGCAACATCAAAACAGATAGAAACGCTACTACTATGATTTACAAATTTGTGATTGTTTCGGATGAGTCCGATAATTTCAAGTTACAGATAGCCATTGATTCAGCTGCAACATTCATGCAGTTGCGTAACGTCATTCTTGATTCGGCTGGTTACAGCAAGGAGCAGATGGATTCATTCTATATCTGCGATGAAGAATGGAACAAGGAGAAAGAAGTCACTTGCATGGACATGGGCACTGATAGTGATGAAGACATCTGGATCATGGACGATACCCAGCTCGACGAACTCATCGAGGACGAGGGCCAGAGGCTGAAATTCGTCTTCGACTACATGACCGAGCGTTTCTTCAAGGTGAAACTCAAGGAAATTGTCCCTGGCAAGAACCTGCACGACCCGCTTTGCGAGAGCAAGATCGGCAATCCTCCCGCCGAGAACGTGGACATTACCGACTTCATCACCATCCCCAAGATTCCTGATGCCAGCAACATCGATCCCATCGACAAGAGCGAGTTCTATGGCGACGAGGAATATGACGAGGACGAGATTTCAGACTTTGAAGAGTTGGACAGCCTGGACAGCGATAACTACAAGTTCTGAACCATCTATAACAAGCACAATCTTGTTTCAATGTGTAATTCCTGAACAAATTATTTTGTACCGTCAATAATAATCAGTAATTTTGCCGTCGTAAAACAAGCATATTCATTAGGGACATGAAAAAATTGGTTTTAGCCTTTGGCGCATTATTCGCCATGTCACTGCTCTCATGTTCACATGGCAATCAAGAGCAAGGGAACAGTCTCGTCGATTCGACACAGGTTGAACTCGCTACCGACTCTGCGGGTAGTGAAGTCACAGGTATCGCAGTCGATGGAGCCATGAATAGCATATACCTCAAGGTGGGTGATGACACCGTCATGTTCAGCTATCCCGATATTGACAGTGAACATCGCGCATCGTGGGATGTGGGTGACACAGTGACCGTGCGTTACTATGTGACCGAGAATGGAGATAGCGTCACCGATGTCATCTTGGGTGACATTTCTTGACGTGAACACATAAATGCCTCCCCGCCAGCCGTTGCGTGGAGCATCATTGCGGTAGTAGCTCAGTTGGTAGAGCATCAGCTTCCCAAGCTGAGGGCCGCGGGTCCGAGTCCCGTCTACCGCTCAAACAAAGTAATACACTGGTAGTCAAGTTTCTAATGCTTGGTTGCCAGCGTGTTTTTTTTATGATTTTGAATAATCGCAGTTGTTGTCTTTGGTGAGTCGATAGTGGATGAGTGCCAATTATTGCTGTGGCGTTATTATAGCTTCACGGCATTGATATCTATCAGGCCGTTAACGATGGCATATATGGTAAGCCCGGCTGGACTGTGTATCTGTAGTTTGCGTGCGATATTGCGACGGTGGGTAATGACGGTGTTGACCGAGATGCCCAGATGACTGGCTATTTCTTTGTTGGCCATTCCCTGGACCAGTGCAATGATGATGTCTTTCTCGCGATCGGAGAGGTTCTCGCTCTCATGGGTGCCTCCCTTGAATACCATGCGGGTGATATTACGCGTCACGTCGCCTTGCCTTACATGGCGTTCCAGGCGCCGGATGGCAGGTACAAAGATATGGTCCTCGACCATGGCGTGTTGCCGCAGCCACACCTCGTTCTCGTAGATGTCGTGAAGAGTGGCTGTTAGCTGGTTGTTATGGAGTCCGTCTTGTGGCAGATACTTGATGATGAGAATCTTGAGTTCATGCAGCTGCTGGTCGGCAGCATCATGATGCTTGGAGAATGTCTCGACGTTGTAGTCGCTGGCTTGCTGGCCGCTCATCAGGGTTTCAACGTAGGGGAATAGTGTCTGTTGCTCATAATTCATGTGGCGACGTATTTCTTGGGCATATTCGTCATACATCTGCATGATGAGTTGTGCCAGCGGGTTGTCCATATCGAGAGAACCTTCTAGCTCGTTGCGGATGTAAGGCAACTGAAAGTCAATGAAGTAGTCATGGCTGGCGTTGAGGTAATGCAACAGAGTGGGAATAGAAATCTGTTCGTCATCTTGGATGTTGAGTGTGTCGTTGATGGTATAATTGACCACTGCGAGAAATGTGTGAGTGTCCACATGATTGCTCTCGCAGGTTTCCTCTACCGTCTTGTCTCCAAAACCAAGACTGATGCCGAAGCTGCCTAGTGCCTGCAACAGGTTATAGTTGTCACCGATGAGCATCACCATCTTGTCGGTCGGTTCATAGATTTTCTGCTGCTTCATGATAATCATGGTTTGATTGATGGCACAAAATTAGTCGCCTTATTGATGACTAGCAATCCTCATTTTTAGGGATTTATCATGTAAAAAATCCCCTAATTGTTAGGTGGATAACAATTAGGGGCAAGGTTATGAAGTGGTTTGTTCTTATTCTGAAAGCATGGTGACCTCGATGCAGCGATGAGACTTGAGTAAGCGCTGTGCCATCAGCTGAACGTCGCGGGCAGTCATGTCGTTAACCATCTGGCAGTAGTTGAGATCAAAATCAACATCATCTTCCAGTTCATGCCAGATGATATAGTTCCAATAGTCATTGGTGATGGCCATTTGGGCATATTGCTTGGTGAGATATTGCTTGATCTTGGCCATACTGGACTCAAGCGGGCCATGGTCAGCTATGTGTTGCAGCTGCTGATAGATGACGGGATTGAGTTCATCGTAACGGCTGGGATCCGCATTGTATGAAATCCTGAATGTGGCGTTGGGCTGGTCGTCCTTGGCCAGATCGAAATCTACACTCACACCATAGGTGCCGCCTTTTT
>Ga0310694_10003905_pt1 | contig 14534 bp, 10 predicted proteins | sample 174DNAGHGhighgp2_FD_203884 | JGI IMG/M metagenome (GOLD analysis project Ga0310694, IMG submission 203884) | Sheep rumen microbial communities from Palmerston North, Manawatu-Wanganui, New Zealand - 1742 DNA GHGhigh gp2 (v2) (version 2) | ecosystem: Host-associated > Mammals > Digestive system... | reverse complement strand
TCAGCATGAGGACTACCGTGAGCGCTATCCCGAAGCGTACAATCACTTCACGGCCGACAGCGTTCAGAACGATTTCACCGACGAGCAAGGCCGTCAGATAGTGGCGGAATACGATAATGCCACGCTCTATAACGATGCCGTCGTGGCGAGCCTCCTGGAGAAGTATTCCGGGCAGGATGTCGTGGGCATCTATCTTTCCGATCACGGCGAGGAGATCTATGATTGGCGAAACTCATGCTACCGGACCAACAGCGACCAGATGACGCCCGAGATAGCGCGGTATCAATATGAGATACCGCTTCTGTTTTACGTCTCGGACAGCTTCAAGGCGGCGCATCCCGACCTGCTCGACGAGATACAGGCAGCGCGGCACAAGCCCTTCATCGCCACCATGTTGCCCTTCGCACTCTTCCACCTCGCAGGCATCGGTCATGCCGACTACAAGCCCTCGCTCGACATCCTCTCGTCCGACTTCGACGAGAGTTATCCCCGCATCATCCGCGAGAACGTCTATTACGACGAGCTGATGCCCTCCGCCAACAATCGTTAAAAACGCGCCGTGCTGCGTTGGCCAACGAAGCACGGTGCGCCAGTCATCGCGGCACGGTGCGCCAGCCATCGCGGCACGCTGTGTTTGCAAAGAGTCTGTAGGCCGTTGTCAGTAAGGCAATGAAACTATGATATCTGGCTCCAGTCGCGGTGCTCCTTCTTGAGTTCCAGAAGGTGGCGGCGGAGCAAGGCGTTGTCCTTTGCCAGAAGGTCGGGGTCGGCATCGAGGACAAAGGATGCGGTGTCTCGTGCAAGCTGCACAAGCTGTCCGTCGCGGCCGAGGTTGGCAAGGCGGAGGTTGAAGGCGATGCCGCTCTGCTGCGTGCCTTCAAGGTCGCCCGGGCCGCGAAGTCTGAGGTCGGCTTCCGCAATCTCGAAGCCGTCGTTGGTCTCCGTCATTATCTGCAGGCGTTTATGTGTCTCGGCGGACAGCTTGAAGTTCGACACAAGGATGCAATAGGACTGCTCGGCGCCGCGTCCCACTCTGCCGCGCAACTGGTGGAGCTGCGAAAGGCCGAAGCGCTCGGCATTTTGTATTATCATAACCGAGGCGTTGGGGACATTCACGCCAACCTCGATGACGGTCGTCGCCACAAGTATCTGTGTTTCGCCCGACACGAACTTCTCCATCACGGCATCCTTCTCGCTGGGCTTCATCTTGCCATGAACCATGCCGATGCGGTACTGCGGGAACACCTCTTGCAGGTGGACATACTCGTCCTCCACGTTCTTCAGGTCGAGTTTCTCGCTTTCCTTCACAAGCGGGAAGACGAAATAGACCTGATGCCCTTTCTCTATCTCCCTGATAACGCCGCGATAGAGCTGTTCGGGCTGGTTGTCATAGATGTGCAATGTGCGTACAGGCTTGCGGCCAGGCGGCAACTCGTCGATGACGGAGACATCAAGGTCGCCATAGACCGTCATAGCAAGCGTGCGGGGGATTGGTGTGGCGGTCATAACGAGAACGTGCGGACCCACCCCCTGCGCCTCTTCAGACCCTCTCCCGACCTCTCCCTTGTAGGGAGAGGAGTTGATACTCTTCGCGTTTGTTGTATTTTCTCCTTTCCCTGCAAGGGAGAGGTTGGGAGAGGGTCTTTCCTGTAGTTTCGCCCTTTGCGCCACGCCGAAGCGGTGTTGCTCGTCGATGATGGCGAGGCCGAGGTCGTGGAACTGCACGTTGTCCTCGATGACGGCGTGCGTGCCTATCAGTATGTGTACGCTGCCGTCGCGAAGCCCTTCCTCAATGGCTGTGCGCTTCTTCCCTTTGACGTTGCCCGTAAGCAGCTCAACCCGAATGGGCATATCCTTCAGCAAATCATGGAATGTTTGCAGGTGCTGTTCTGCAAGAATCTCTGTCGGAGCCATGATGCACGTCTGGCATCCGTTGTCGATGGCAATGAGCATGACCATCAAGGCGACAAGTGTCTTGCCGCTTCCGACGTCGCCTTGCAGCAATCGGTTCATTTGGTGGCCGCTCTTCATGTCGGCATGCATCTCGCGGATGACGCGCTTCTGTGCCTCGGTCAACGGGAAGGGAAGGTAACGGTGGTAGAAGGTGTTGAATAATTCCCCGATGCGGGAGAACTTCCTGCCCACGCGTTCCTGCTGTCGCTTGCGGGCGTAGGACATGATGACAAGCTGTATGAAGAACAGTTCCTCGAACTTCAAGCGCATATTGGCTTGTGCCAATTCGTCGGCCGTCGTGGGATAGTGTGCGGCGCGGAGTGCCTTGTCGAGCGGCATCAGGTGGAGCCTCTCGGTGAGATATGCAGGAAGTGTCTCGGGCAAGGGCGATGTGAGCTTGCTGAAGAGGGTGCTCGTGAAGCGTTCCATCGTGCGCGACGTCATGCCGGCCTTCTTCATGCGCTCCGTCGTGGAGTAGTACGGCTGCATACTCATCTTGCTGAGCACCGTCGATTCGGGGTTGTCGAGGTCGGGATGAATGACGCTCAACCTGCCGCCATACACGCCGGGACGGCCGAAGAGGATATAGTCTTTGCGCAACTTCACGCTTTGCTTGATGAAGCGGATGCCGTTGAACCAAGTGACATCGAGGAACATCTCTCCGTCCCAGAAGTGTCCCGTCAGCCGATGCTTGCGACCTTGTCCTGCCTCCTCGAAGCTGAGAAACTGCCCTAAGACCTGCACGAAGGGCATGTCCGAAGTGAGCTCTTTTACCTTGTAAAGGCGGCTGCGGTCGATGTGCTTGTAGGGAAAGGTATATAGAAGGTCGCGCCAGGTTTTGATGCCCAGCTCCGCCTCCAGCAACTTCGCCCTCGACGGGCCGATGCCGGGAAGGTAGTTAATAGCTGTATCTAAGGTCACTCGGTGTCGTTATCTTGATGTTCTCCCTGTTTCCTTCAATCATAACAATCTTCTTGCCGAGGGCTTCCACGACGGACGCATCGTCGGTAAATGCTTCGGAGAATGGCTGGCGATAGGCTTCCTTGAGCATGGCGAGCGGAAATGTCTGCGGTGTCTGCACAAGACGGTATTCGTCGCGAGGCCTTGTCACGCTCTTGCCGTCGGGAAGGATTTGGCGTATCGTCTCTACGACAGGCACGACGGGAACCACGGCCTTCCCTTCGGCAGCGGCATTGTAGCACCGTCGTATCGTTTCGGAAGACACGAAGGGACGCACGCCGTCATGCACGCCGACCACTGCCTCGGCATCTTCCGGCAATAGAGCCAAGCCGTTGCGGACGCTGTGGAAGCGTGTCTCGCCGCCATTGGCAATCAGTTCCGGCGAGCGGAAGCCGTGCTCCTTGCAGAGCTCCCGCCAGTAGTCTTGTTGTTCGGCAGGCAGCACGAGCACAATCCTTATGCCTTCGAGCGCCCTGCGGAACGCTTCGATGGTGTGCATCAATATGGGCTTCCCGCCAATCGGAAGGAACTGCTTCGGTATGTCTCCGCCCATGCGAAGCCCTTTGCCGCCAGCGACAATAATAACGTATGAGTTCATGGACCCTCTCCCATCCTCTCCCTTGCAGGGAAAGGAGTAGTTAGCAGTTGTTGTATCAGCACCTCTCCCTACAAGGGAGAGGATGGGAGAGGGTCCAACTCCGCGTAAATCATCCCCTGCCTGAGCGGCATGGATGCGCCTTCGCCGAGGAAGAAGTCAACGATGGTATAGCCGAACTCGAAGGCGGCGGCAGGGCCTTTGCCTGTGATGATGTTGCCGTCCTGTTCGGTGATAGCGGCGGTGTAGGTGGCACCCTTCAGCTCGCGCTCAACACCTGGGTAGCAAGTGGCGCGACGGCCTTCGAGCAATCCCAGATGCCCGAACACCAGGGGAGCGGCACAGATGGCGGCAATGGCGCCGCCTTCCTCGAAGTGGCGCTTGATGGCTTGCGTCAAAGGCTGGCAGGCATCGAGATTCGTAGAGCCTGGCAGTCCTCCGGGAAGGACAAGCATCTCTGCCTGTTGGAAGTCAACATCGGGGAGCAGCAAGTCGGCCTCAATGCCCACGCCGTGAGCGCTCTTGACGACCTTGTTGCCTGTTACGGACACTGTCTGCACCTCTAATCCTGCACGGCGCATGATGTCAACCGGTGCAATGGCTTCGATGTCCTCGAAACCTGTGGCTAAGAAAACGTAAATCATACCTTTTATATATATTAAAGTGAGAAGATGTGAGTGTTCTTGGGCTTAATGATGTTGCAAAGATACGAAAAATTTCTGTAATCCGTTGCTTTTCGCGACATTTTTTATTCTCACTTGCCTGCCGCCCGTAAATTATCGGGAGCGGCAGGAATTCCTGTCTCCTCCCTGCCTGATTCTTAATATGCAGCTTGCGTTTTTGAAAACGCAGGCTGCGTTTTCAAAAACGCAAGCTGCATATTAAGAATTGTCTGTGCCTCAAAGAAGATGCCGGCGCAACATTTTTCCTTTTTCTTTTTGCCGTGTGCAAGATTTTCCTTAACTTTGTCGCGCCAAAGCGAAAGAAACTATGGAAAAGGCAGAAAGGTGTGCCATCTTTGGGAACACATACCAACCCAAGAAGTGCGAGGCCGTGCAGAAGCTCTTCGACGCGCTGACGGCAAGAGGCATCGTGCCGCTCATCGACCGTCCGTTCTTCGAGTACCTCAAGGACGAGATGCACGTCGCCGTTCCCGACCATCAGCTCATCACGGACAATGCCTTCGAGGCCGACTTCGCCGTGAGCATGGGAGGCGACGGCACCTTCCTCACGACGGCCATGAGGGTAGGGGAGAAGCAGATTCCCATCCTCGGCATCAATACCGGACGACTGGGCTTCCTTGCCGACTTCTCGCTCGACGACATCATGCAGACGCTCGACGACCTGCAGGCAGGCAAGCTGCGAAAGGAGCAATGCAATGTGCTTCAGGTGGTATGCAATGAAGGGGCAGGGAGCAAGGAGCAAGGGGCAGATATGCAGGGCTATCCGTTTGCCTTGAACGAAGTGGCTGTGCTGAAGCACGACAGCAGCAGCATGATAAGTATCCGCGTTGACCTCGGCGGCGAGTACCTCACGACCTATCAGGCCGACGGGCTCGTCATCAACACACCCACCGGCAGCACCGCATACGCACTGAGCGTTGGCGGCCCCGTGATGCTGCCCGGCAGCCAGATCATCGGCCTTGTCCCCGTGGCGCCGCACGGCCTTACCGTCCGTCCGCTGACCTTGCCCGACAACCTCGACATAACGCTCACCGTGGAGAGCCGCAGCCATAACTTCCTCGTCGCCATCGACGGCAGAAGCGAATCGTGCCAAGACACGACGAGGCTCACCATACGCAAGGCTCCCTATCAAGTCACGGTGCTGAAGCGTCCCGACACAACCTTCCTGCACACCCTCCGCAGCAAGCTCCTGTGGGGAAGCGACGCAAGAAGCCCTCTCCCCGCTCCTCCCTTTGGGGAGTGCCTATAAATAGTTGGTAATGATAAGAAGCGCATTTAATAAGACGGCAAAGAAGCATTCTCCCAAAGGGGGAGCGGGGAGGGGACTTCGCGAACTTGTGGCATGGCTTTGGCGTTCCTCTCGGGGATTGCGGCTGCAGACGACGCTCAATGCCATCATCGGCATCCTGACCGTTATCCTTGACTTCGCCTTTATCTATGCCACGAAGTGGACGATAGACATTGCCACCGACCGTGCGGAAGGAACCCTTCAAGCGGCCGCATACACGCTGGTGGCCATCATGGTCAGCAGGATTCTGTTGGCCTTCTCCCGCCGCTGGGTGAGCGCCTTGCTTGGCGTGCGCTCGCTCAACATCTTGCAGCAGCGCTTGTTCGCCCATCTCTTGCAGAGCGAATGGAACGGGCAGGAAGACCGTCACAGCGGCGACACGCTGAACCGCATGGAGCAGGATGTGCGCGACCTGACCGCTTGCATCACGGAGACGTTCCCTGCGATGCTCGAAGTGTCGTTCCGCTTCATCGGCGCCTTCCTCTATCTCTTCCACATGGACGCCCGTCTGGCTTGCCTGATTGTCTGCATCATGCCGTTCTTCCTCCTGTTGAGCAAAGTATATGTACGCAAGATGCGAACCATCACCCGCGACATCCGGAGCACGGAGAGCCGCGTGCAGAGCATCCTGCAGGAAAGCATACAGCACCGTGCCATCCTCAAGACATTGGAGCGGACAAAGACGATGATTGAGAAGCTCAAGCAGACGCAAAGCGAGCTTCGCGGTCATGTCCGCCATCGCGCCATCTTCAGCAGTTCGTCCTCGACGTTGCTCAGCCTCGGTTTCGGCACTGGCTATCTTGTCACGTTCCTTTGGGGCGTGGACAGCTTGCAGGCAGGCACCATCACCTACGGCATGATGATTTCCTTCATCCAGCTTGTCGGACAGATACAAGGCCCCTTCCGCGACATGACGCGCTTCATTCCTGTCCTTATCAGCACGATGACCGCGAGCGAGCGTCTAATGGAGCTTGAAGAGGTGCCGATAGAGGACGATTCCAATCCGATAGCCTTCACGAAGGGAGCCGGCGTGCGCCTCACCGATGTCAGTTTCCGTTACCGGGAAAACGGTCGCCCCATTCTTTCGCAGTTCTCATGCGACTTCCCCAAGGGCAGCACCACGGCCATACTTGGCGAGACGGGCGCGGGGAAGACAACCCTCATACGCCTTATCCTCGCTTTGCTGAAGCCCTCCGAAGGACGAATCGAGATGTACGACGAGACGCAAACAGTGAAGGCTTCGCCACGGACACGCAACAACCTCGTCTATGTGCCGCAGGGCAATACGCTCTTCAGCGGAACGATTCGCGACAACCTCCTGCTCGGCAATCCCAACGCAACGGAGGAGGATATGTGCGAGGCGCTCAAGACGGCTTGTGCGGGCTTCGTCATGGATCGTCCCGACGGGCTCGACGCCGTCTGCGGCGAGCTCGGGGCAGGCCTCAGCGAAGGCCAGGCACAGCGCATCGCCATTGCCCGTGCCCTGTTGCGCAAGGGCTCGGTGCTGCTCCTCGACGAGGCGACCAGCGCTCTCGACATGCAGACAGAGAAACAGCTGCTGATGAACCTTGCCAGTCGCGAAGCAGGGCAGACAGTCATCTGCGTTACGCATCGCCCTGCCGTCATCGCTTATTGCTCGCAGGTCATTGAGATGAAAAAAGCAGCTAATGAGGCAAAATAGGGGATGAAGAGTGAAGAATGGGAATTTACAACCGCTTCCAACGACCCAAAAAGAAGGTTTTAGCAATAAAAAAGACAAAAAAGTTTGGAGGTTATAATAAATAATCTTAAATTTGCAGGAAGAATACGAAGAATATACAAAAACTAATACACATACGCTATGAAATTATTCAGAATGACGTTGTCTGCGTTGCTGCTGGGCTTAAGCCTCGGTGCATACGCACAAGATGAAGACGAAGTGTTGGACGTTCCCGTTGACGATGACGCTCCGGAAGTCTTTGTCCCCTCCACTCCCGTTGACAAGAAATTCTTCCAACGGGTGCAGCTCGGCTATACCGGCACAATAACCAAGTACACGAACTTCGGCCTTTCGCCCGACTACAACAACTACTTCCTCCATGGAATAGGTGTGGGATGGATGGGCGACCTGCGTATCGCAAAGAAAATCGACCTGTACCTGGAGCTTGGAGTAAACCTTACCTACCACTTCGGCAATTCGAAGGGAGACAGCATCCTCACCTATCCTGCCAGCCAGGGCGGTGACGAGCATGTACATTCCTATAAGATAAATGCCTTTTCGCTCACCATTCCTGTCAACATCAGCAAGCAGTTCAAGAACGCTTTCGGCGTGGAAGACCTTACCATCGCACCCTTCGCCGGTGTCTATGCACGCTTCAACCTGATGGCAAAGCGCAAGGAGACAGAGAAGGTGACGTATTACACTTACAGGGAAGACGGCGGGCGCGATGTCCGCTACACAGAGGACGGCAATCCCATGGTTGAAAAGTTCAAGTATTCTGCAAGCCTGATGAAGGTTGACCCCGACAAGAGAGCCATCATCGACAAGCCTCACACGGGCAAGCTCCTACAGTGCGGCGCACAGGCGGGCGTGAATGTCTTCTACAAGAACTACAGTCTCGGCGTTGCCTATATGCGCGACCTCATGCCGTTTGCCGGTCATGTCAGCTCGAAGGAACTGACCCACAAGACAACACCTCAAGGCGGCTACCTGCCTACAATCGGTACGAATTGCGACGAGAAGATTACCACGGACAACAATTTCATGGTGACCGTCGGCTACGTATTCTAAAGGAAATTCCTCCCCTATAGAGGCACGTCTGAAAACTTAGCGTGCCGCGACGAAAAACACAACGTGCTTCGATGACCGTCGAAGCACGCTGTGTTTGCCAACGAGGCGTGCTGCGTTTTCCATCGCGGCACGCCTCGTTTTCTGTCCCCCCTTACTCCTGCATCAAGTTCGGCACGATGAGACGGTAGCCTCTGCCGTGTACGTTGTTGATTTCTATTTCGGGATCGTCCTTCAGGAGCTTGCGCAACTTCGTGATATACACGTCCATGCTGCGGGCGTTGAAGTAGTTGTCGTCCATCCAGATGGTTTTGAGGGCGAGGTCGCGCTCCAGTACGTCGTTGACGTGAACGCAGAGCATCGTCAGCAGCTCGCTTTCCTTCGTGGTGAGTTTCGTCTGCTGGTCGCCAAGGAGAAGCACCTGTCGCTGTGTGTCGAAAATGAACTTTCCGAGCTGGAACCGTGTAATGTTTTTCTGTTCCTTGCTCTTCACGCGCCTCAGGATGGCTTCCATGCGATAGACGAGCTCGTCCATGGAGAAGGGCTTGGTCAGGTAGTCGTCGGCTCCGAGCTTGAAGCCTTCCAGGATGTCCTCCTTCAGGTTCTTTGCCGTAAGGAAGATGATGGGTACTTCTGTATTGACCAGACGGATCTCCTTTGCCAGTGCAAAGCCGTCCATCTTTGGCATCATCACGTCGAGCAGACACATGTCGAACTTCCTTTTCATAAATGCGCGGTAGCCGGCCTCACCGTCGAGGAAGAGTTCAGCATCGTAGCCCTTGGCTTCGAGGTACTCGCGTACAAGCATTCCGAGGCTCTCTTCGTCCTCGCAAAGCAAAATGTGCAGTTTCTGTTCCATAACTTCATTTACAATTTAACGATTATACAATTTCCTTGATTCTTTAGAAAAGAGGCGCGATTGTGGTCGCGGAGTTCAATTTATTTACGATTTAGCCATTTACATGGCGGTAGCAAATTCTTCATTCTTCATTCTTCATTCTTCATTTACAGCGACAGCGGTATCGATATGGTGAACTTCGTCCCTTTGCCGAGCTCGCTGCTGGCCTTGATGGTGCCGTGGTGCAGCTCCACCATCTTCTGCACGTATGCCAAGCCGAGGCCGAAGCCCTTCACATTGTGCTTGTCGCCGGTATGCACGCGATAGAACTTGTCGAAGATGCGCTTCAGGTTATCCTTCCCGATGCCGATGCCGTTGTCGGAGATGCTGATGCAGAAGTGCGTCTCGTTCTGGTTGTAGGTATGGACCTCGATGGCAAGCGGCTGGTCCTCCCGACGGTACTTGAAGGCATTGTCCAGCAGGTTGAAGATGATGTTCGTGAAGTGCATCTCGTCGGCATTGATGAAGGGATTGTATGCTTCGACCTTCATGTCGAGCGAGCCGCCTATTTGCGTGACCTTCAGCGAGAAGGTGTCCACCACGTTCCCTATTATTTCGTTGGCATCAAGCTCCTGCATCTTCAGGGCGATGTTGTTGTTGTCGAAGAGGCTCATCTGCAAGACCTTCTCCACCTGGTAGCGCAGGCGGCGCGTCTCGCTCGTGATGACGCCGCCAAGTCGCTCGTAGGTCTCCTCGTTCTTCTTCACGCTCTTGTCCGCAAGCATCTGTGCCGCAATGGATATTGTGGAGATGGGCGTCTTGAACTCATGCGTCATGTTATGCACGAAGTCCTTCTTCATCTCGCTGATGCGCTTCTGCCGCACGATGAGATAGATAGTGATGAGGGACGTGAGGAGCAGGATGATGGTGAAACCCATCGCAGGTGCCACATAGCTGGCAACGCCTCGGATGTAGTCCTTCTGGTCGGGGAAGTGTATCACCACGGTGCCCATCTGTCCCATCGGGTCACTGCGGAAGAGCACCTGCTGGTAGCTTGGCTCGCTGCCCTCCTCGGTATAGTCCTCGCACCGGTACACTTCGCGGCCGTCGCTCGTATATACGATGAAGTGGAAAGGAAGCGTGATGCCGTTGGCTTGAAGGGCGTTGCGCAGGCAGCCGTCCAGCACGGCGGGATTGAGGCGGTCTTGGAAGCGTTGCTCGCTGGCCGTGTACATGACGGCATAGATGACCTCGTCGAGCACACCCTGTTCGTAGATGTATGCCTCGCGCACATGCTTCTGAAGGTTGCTGATGGTCTCTGCAACCTTATTGTATTTGTTCATGCCGAGCGAGCCAAGCGACATGTTCGCCCTGCCGTTCGAGAGGGTGTCGAGCGGCAGCATATAGTGTGGCACGCTGAAGTTGGTGTTGAACGTCCCCTGCTTCTTCGGCTCGTGCCGCGTAAGCACTGTCTGAAGGTAGCGGAAGGTTTCGGCCTTCTCCAATTCACGCGACGCCTGGTCAAGGCTGCGCCAGACGTTCTCGTTGAACTGTTCCTCGCGCATCTTAACCATTGCCTTCGCATAGCTCCCCTGCAAGTAAAGCAGGGCGATGAAAGCCACGCAAACAACAAGGCAGGTAAGCCAAATGTAACTCCGTTTCATACTGCAAAGGTATTACTTTATGTTAAAGGATAAAGAAAAACGCCAGCACTTTCGTACTGACGTTTAACTTATTTAAGAATTAAGGCCTCCTTTAATTACTTTTACGTTAATTAGAGGGTGTCTTTAATCTTCCTTAAGCGTTGCCTGGTACTCTGCCACGAGCTTCTGCTGAACGTCGGCAGGAACGAGCTCATAGCTTGCGAACTTCGTGTTGAAGCTTGCACGGCCGCCAGTTAGGCTGCTCAATGCGGTGCTGTAGCTCGACATCTCCTTCAAGGGAGCCTTTGCCGTGAGCTTCTCGTAACCGCTTTCGCTGCTCATGCCCATAATCATTGCGCGGCGTCCCTGAAGGTCGCTCATCACGTCACCCATCTTGTCGCTGGGAACGAGGACTTCTACGTCGTAGATAGGCTCAAGAATCTTCGGACCTGCCTCCTTGAAGGCTTGTGCGAAGGCCTGACGACCTGCGAGCATGAAGGAAAGTTCGTTGGAGTCAACCGGGTGCATCTTGCCGTCATAGACGATGACGCGGACGTCGCGAGCATAGCAACCCGTGAGAGGGCCTTGTTCCATGCGCTGCATGATACCCTTCAGGATGGCGGGCATGAAGCGTGCATCAATGGCACCGCCCACAACGCTGTTGATGAAGACGAGCTTGCCGCCCCATTCCAGATCGATGGTTTCCTCGCTCTTCGTGTTGATGCGGAACTCCTGATTGCCGAAGCGATAGACTTCCTGTGTCGGGATTCCTTCTACGTATGGCTCAACGATGAGGTGTACCTCGCCGAACTGACCGGCGCCGCCTGACTGCTTCTTATGGCGATAGTCGGCACGGGCTGCCTTCGTGATGGTCTCGCGATAAGGTATTCTTGGCTCGTCGAAGACAATCTGAATCTTGTCGTTGTTCTCCATGCGCCACTTGAGGGTGCGAAGGTGGAACTCGCCCTGACCGTGTACAAGTATCTGGCGAAGCTCTTTGCTCTGCTCAATCTGCCACGTCGGGTCTTCCTCGCGCATCTTCTGAAGGACGTTCATCATCTTTTCCGTCTCGCTTTCGTTGACGGCGCGGATTGCACGGGAATACTTCGAATTGGGGAACTTAATGAAGTTGAACTTGTTGTCGCAGTCTTTGCCATTGAGGGTGTTGCCCGTCTTGACGTCCTTGAGCTTCACGCTGCAACCGATGTCGCCTGCCGTGAGCTCTTCCACCTTAATGCGGTTCTGGCCTGCGCAAACGAAGATCTGTGCGATGCGCTCCTTGCTGCCACGGTCGGCATTGGTGAGGTCTTCGCCTTCCTTTATGGTTCCGCTCATTACCTTGAAGTACTGCACTTCGCCGATGTGCGGTTCCATAGCGGTCTTGAAGAAGAAGAGGCTTGTTGGGCCGGCAGGGTCGGGAGCAATTTCCTGACCGTTGGCATTGGCGACCTTGGGCATTTCGTCAACGAAAGGAACGACGTTGCCGAGGAACTCCATAAAGCGGCGCACGCCCATGTCCGTAACTGCATTGACGCAGACAACGGGGAACATGCCGCGACTTGCAAGACCCTTGCGGATGCCTTCGCGCATCTCGTCCTCTGTCAGGTCTTCGCTCTCGAAGAACTTCTCCATGAGGCTTTCGTCGTGTTCGGCAGCTGCCTCGATGAGTGCCTTGTGCATCTCCGTGGCCTTATCCAGTTGGTCGGCAGGAATATCCTCAACCTTTGGTTCGCCGCCCTCAGGTCCCCATGAATACTTCTTCATAAGGAGGACGTCGATGATGGCGTTGAAGTTAGGACCTGTCTCAACGGGGTACTGTACAGGCACGACCTTCGGGCCATAGATGCTGGTGAGCTGCTCCAGGAGCTGGTCATAGTCGAGGTTCTCGTCGTCGAGGCGGTTAACGAGGAAGATGACGGGCTTGCCGAGCTTTTCCGTGTAGCGGAAGTGGTTCTGTGTGCCTACCTCAACGCCTGCCGAACCGCCGATAAGGATGACGGCTGTGTCGGTCACATTGAGTGCCGTAATGGCACCACCTGCAAAGTCATCGCTGCCGGGGCAGTCGATGAAGTTAATCTTCTTGCCGTTCCATTCAGCGTGGCAAATGGTGGAGAAGACGGAATATCCGTATTCGTGCTCTACGGGGAAGTAGTCACTGACGGTCGTGTGCTGGCTTACTCTGCCGCGACGTCTGATGATTCCTGCATCGTAGAGCATGGTTTCAGTCAATGTCGTCTTGCCTGCTCCGTCGTTGCCCAGGATGGCAACATTTTTAATCTCATTACTCTTGTAAGTCTTCATTACATTATTGTTTTTATTGATTAATACATAAATTTTTGCGTAAAGGTACAACAAAAAAGTGAAAAGTGAAGAGTGAAGAGTGAAAAATTATTGTTTAATCCATAATTTTGCATTCTTCACTCTTCTTTGGTGCTTCTTGCGCAAAGGCGTGAGTGCCGTCACGGAATGCTTTTCACTTTCATAAGGTCGCTGATGATGTCGTTTGAGGTGAATATGCCTTCTTTTGTAAGGCAAAGGTTCTTGTTTTTGACGCAAAGGAGGCGACGCGCGATGTGAGGCTCTGCCATACGGAGGCAATAGCGTCGGTCGTCTTCGGGGAGTTCGTCGAGAGGGATGCCGCCGCTTGTCCTGAGGCGTGTCATAACGAACTCATTGTAGAGTGTCTCGTCGCTGAGTTCTTCTGTCTCGTGCGGCACATCGTCCATTGCTGCGATGTACGCCTTGATGTCTGGCAGGTTGGCTCGCCGCGAGCGATGCCCGTCGTAGGAGTGTGCGCCTGCCCCAAGGCCCAGGTACGGCGTGCTTTGCCAGTAGCTGCTGTTGTGGCGGGAATGAAAGCCGGGCAGGGCGAAGTTGGAGATTTCATAATGAAGAAAGCCTGCCTTGCCTGTGGCGGACATCAGGTAGTCGTACATCCTTCGCGACAGTTCCTCGTAGCGGACTCCCTCTAACTCCCCTTTGTAGGGGGAGGAATCGAGCGGCGTGCCCGGTTCAACGGAGAGGGCGTAGGCGCTGAGGTGCGTGATGCCGAGGCTCAAGGCCTGCTCCACGTCCTTTTGCCAGCCGTCCATTGTCTGGCCGGGAAGCCCATAGATGAGGTCGATGCTGATGTTTCCGATGCCTGCTTCCTTGCAGAGCTGTACGGCATTCACCGTTTGCTGTGCGTCGTGGCGGCGGCCGAGTAACTCCAGCAGCTTGTTGCTGAAGCTCTGCGCCCCCATGCTGATGCGGTTGACAGGCGTCCCTTCCAAGCCTTTCAGCCAGTCGGAAGTCACATCGTCGGGGTTTGCCTCAATGGTCACTTCTGCGTCTTCATCAAGGGTGAAGTTGCGGCGGATGGCTTCGAAGAGTACTTTGAGCAGGTCTGCAGGCATGAGGCTTGGCGTGCCTCCACCAATATATATGGTATGTACGCGCGTACATTCTATATAGTGTCTGCGTTGGGACATCTCCCGAAGCAAGGCACGGACGTAGGCAGCCATCATGTCCTGCCCAAACGTCGTGGAGTAGAAGTCGCAATAAATGCATCGCGACTTGCAGAAGGGAAAGTGAATGTATAGGGAACAATTCATAATTTACAATTCATAATTCATAACTATCCTTTCGCTTGTCCCGTGCGCAGCCACATTATGAATTATGAATTGGCCTCAATCCCTCATCTTCTGGAAGGTGAGTTCGTAGAAGCAAGGATAGACGTTGCTGACGGCGCTTGTCTGTCCTTCGCTGTGAGGAACGATGAGCCGCACCTTCGCAATGCCTTCTTCAGGGCTGTCCTGACGGCCGATG
>Ga0310694_10003904_pt1 | contig 14536 bp, 12 predicted proteins | sample 174DNAGHGhighgp2_FD_203884 | JGI IMG/M metagenome (GOLD analysis project Ga0310694, IMG submission 203884) | Sheep rumen microbial communities from Palmerston North, Manawatu-Wanganui, New Zealand - 1742 DNA GHGhigh gp2 (v2) (version 2) | ecosystem: Host-associated > Mammals > Digestive system... | reverse complement strand
GCCGTCATGGCGTATGGTGTTCTCCATTACGGGTGCAAAGGTAATATAAAAATGTGAAACGACCAACCGTATTTTGACTTTTTTTCTTAAAATACTGACTTTCCGGACACTTGGAAAGTTTCTAACTGCCGCTTTGAACGTTTCCAACTGCCGCTTTGAACGTTTCCAACTGCGAGTTAGATAGTTTCCAACTGGGGGTTAGATAGTTTCCAACTGCGAGTTAGATAGTTTCTAACTGGGGGTTAGATAGTTTCCAACTACCAGTTAGATAGTTTCTAACTCTGACTTAGAAAGTGTTTAAGTCACAGCTGTGTTATATGTGGCTCACGAAAAGAACAGCCTATATTTATGATATATTGGCATTATTTTTAGTTAAAAATTTGCAGCACACGAGTTTTTTGTGTACCTTTGCTGCCGATTTGCAACCGTAGACGTATGAAAGAGCCGTATAGACATCTTTATATACTGTTGTTATCGTTTGTAAGTGTTTGTGCCCGTGCAGAAGACCAATATACTTTTGCAGTCATAAATGCGTCAAGCGGACTGGCTGACAACAGTGCTCAGGTGATAGTGTTGCCTTCATACCAGGGAAATTACCATCTCTTTTTCCGATTTGCGCCATCACATCTGGCTTCGGTCTATACAGGAACGAGACGATTCCATACTCCGAGCTATTTCACCCACAACTTTTTCCATAAGTGCAAACTTGCTTCTCGAGAATAGCGAGATGAGGAACTGCGATTATAATAAAAAATTCAATAGGATAAATTAACAACAAACACAGACAATGACTAAGAAGACACTCAAGAAGGTACTCGTGCTGGGCTCGGGTGCCCTGAAAATCGGACAGGCAGGAGAATTTGACTACTCTGGCTCGCAGGCTCTCAAGGCTCTGCGCGAAGAAGGTATCAGGAGCGTTTTGGTTAACCCCAACATCGCCACCATCCAGACCTCGGAAGGCATCGCCGACAAGGTGTATTTCCAGCCGGTGAACCCGTATTTCGTCACCGAAATCATAAAGAAAGAGCGTCCCGACGGCATCTTGCTTGCCTTTGGCGGCCAGACGGCTTTGAACTGCGGCACCGAGCTCTACCAAACGGGAGTGCTGAAAGAGTATGGCGTTGAGGTGCTTGGCACCAGTGTAGAGGCCATCATGAACACCGAGGACCGCGACCTGTTTGTAAAGAAGTTGGCAGAGATAAGCCTGAAGGTTCCGGTGAGCCACGCTGTAGAGAACATGGACGATGCTCTGAAAGCAGCCCACGAGATAGGGTTCCCCATCATGATCCGTTCGGCATACGCCCTTGGCGGTTTGGGCAGCGGCATCTGTCCTGACGAGAAGACCTTCCGCGAACTTGCAGAAAGTGCTTTCACCTTTGCACCCCAAATACTTGTAGAAGAGAGTCTTAAGGGCTGGAAGGAAATAGAGTTTGAGTGTATTCGCGATGCCAACGACCACTGCTTCACCGTGGCTTCGATGGAGAACTTCGACCCACTGGGCATCCACACTGGCGAGTCGATAGTAGTGGCACCCACGTGCTCGCTGACCGAAGAGCAGGTGAAGATGCTCCAGGAGATAACCATAAAGTGCGTGCGCCATCTGAACATCGTGGGCGAGTGCAACATACAGTTTGCCTTCAATGCCCAGACCAACGACTACCGCATCATCGAGATCAACGCCCGTCTGTCGCGTTCCAGCGCCCTGGCCTCGAAGGCCACCGGCTACCCGCTCGCTTTCGTGGCAGCAAAGATAGCTCTGGGCTACACCCTCGACCAGATAGGCGAGATGGGCACTACATCGTCGGCATACGTAGCACCGTCGCTCGACTACATGATTTGCAAGATTCCCCGCTGGGACCTAACGAAGTTTGCCGGCGTCTCCCGCCAGATAGGCTCGTCGATGAAATCGGTGGGCGAGATCATGTCTATAGGCCGCAGCTTCGAAGAGATGATACAGAAGGGCTTGCGCATGATAGGCCAGGGCATGCACGGTTTCGTGGGCAACGACCACACGAAGTTCTCTGACCTTGACGACGCACTGCAGAATCCTACCGACCTACGCATCTTTGCCATAGCCCAGGCACTGGAGGATGGTTACAGCGTGGAGCGCATAGAGGAGCTGACAAAGATTGACGTGTGGTTCCTCGAGAGGTTGAAGCACATCGTAGACCTGAAGCATAAGTTGCAGGAATATAATGCTTTGGAGGAAATTCCCGACGCATTACTTTTAGAAGTGAAACGTTGTGGCTTCTCCGATTTCCAGATAGCTCGTTTCGTGCTGAAACCCGAAGGTGGCAACATGGAGAAAGAGAACCTGGCCGTGCGCCGCTACCGTAAGGAGCGGGGCATCTTGCCCTCGGTGAAGCGCATCCCCACAGTGGCCTCCGAGCACCCCGAGCTTACAAACTATCTGTATCTCACTTACACTCATGTCCCAGCCTTTGGCAATGCTGAGGGCGAGCAGTACAAGACGTCGCACGACATCAATTTCTATAACAATGACAAGTCGGTCGTGGTGCTTGGCTCTGGCGCCTACCGCATCGGCTCGTCGGTAGAGTTCGACTGGTGTTCGGTCAATGCCATCAACACCGCCCGCAAACTGGGCTACAAGTCGATAATGATAAACTACAACCCTGAGACCGTGTCTACCGACTACGACATGTGCGACCGTCTCTACTTCGACGAGCTCTCGCTGGAGCGTGTGCTCGATGTCATCGACCTTGAGCTTCCCCGTGGTGTCATTGTCAGCGTTGGCGGCCAGATCCCGAACAATCTTGCCATGAAGCTCCACCGCCAGGGTGTTCCTGTCCTGGGCACAAGTCCTGTCGACATAGACCGTGCCGAGAACCGCGACAAGTTCTCGGCCATGCTCGACAAGCTGGGCATCGACCAGCCTGCATGGCGTGCCCTTACGTCGTTTGAAGACGTCAGGGAGTTCGTCTCCGAGGTGGGCTATCCCGTCCTTGTCCGTCCGAGCTATGTGCTCAGCGGTGCTGCCATGAACGTCTGCTACGACGAGGAGGAGCTGCACCGCTTCCTTGGCCTTGCCACCGAGGTGAGCAAGGAGTTCCCTGTGGTCATTTCGAAGTTCATGACCGAGACGAAAGAGATAGAGTTCGACGCCGTGGCCGACAAAGGCGAGGTTGTGGAGTATGCCATCTCTGAGCACGTGGAGTATGCCGGTGTGCACAGCGGCGACGCTACGATGGTGTTCCCCGCCCAGCACATCTACTATTCCACCATCCGCCAGATAAAGCACATCAGCCGTGCCATTGCCAAGGAGCTTAACATCAGCGGACCTTTCAACATACAGTTCCTGGCCAAGAACCGCGAGGTGAAAGTCATCGAGTGCAACCTCCGTGCCAGCCGCTCGTTCCCCTTCGTGTCGAAGATACTGAAGCGCAATTTCATCGAGACGGCCACGAAGATAATGCTCGACGCACCTTACTCCAAGCCCGACAGCTCCGAGTTTGACATTGACCGCATAGGTGTCAAGGCCAGCCAGTTCTCCTTCGCACGTCTTCAGAATGCCGATCCTGTCCTTGGCGTAGACATGAGCTCTACCGGTGAGGTGGGCTGCCTTGGCGACGATCTGAACGAGGCCATGCTCAACGCCCTCATCGCCACTGGCTACCGTCTGCCTCAGCCCGGCCATGCCATACTCATCTCGTCGGGTGGGGCGAAAGGCAAGGTGGCTCTGCTTGAGCCTGCCCAGCAGCTGGTGAAACAGGGCTACAAGGTCTTTGCCACCGGTGGAACGGCCCGTTTCTTCAACGACAACGGCGTGGAGGCCACCCCTGTGGCATGGCCCGACGAAGAGTCGGCCGTCGACGGTTCGCCCGTCGAGAACGTCATGGACATGATAGCCGCCCATAAGTTTGACCTCATCATCAACGTGCCGAAGAACCACACCAAGCGCGAGCTTACCAACGGCTACCGCATACGCCGCGGCGCCATCGACCACAACATTCCTCTTATGACCAATGTGCGCTTGGCAAAAGCCTTCATCGAGGCCTTCACAGCCTTGAAACTTGAAGACATAAAGATAAAGAGCTGGCAGGAGTACAACGCATAATCTAAACACTACACCAATTATGAAAAAAACACATTTCGCTTCATTGCTGGTCGTCCTGCTGTGCCTGGCTGCGTGTGGCAAGGGTGGCAAGTACACGTATGAGAGTGTCGACGGCGACATGTCGAAGACACGTATCTACACTTTGAAGAACGGACTTAAGGTCTACCTCAGCGTGAACCAGGAGGAGCCGCGCATACAGACATTCATTGCCGTGCGTACCGGCTCGAAGAATGACCCCGCCGAGACCACTGGTCTGGCCCACTATCTGGAGCACCTCATGTTCAAAGGCACCAACAGTTTTGGCGTCACCGACTCTGCCGCCGAGGCTCCGCTGTTGGCCGACATCGAGCAGCGCTACGAGAGCTACCGCAAGCTCACCGACCCAGAAGAGCGCCGTCAGGCCTACCACGGCATCGACTCCGTGAGCCAGCTGGCAGCACAGTATTTCATCCCCAACGAGTACGACAAGCTCATGTCGGCCATTGGCGCCCAGGGCACCAATGCCTATACGAGCGAAGACGTGACTTGCTACACCGAGGACATACCCTCGAACGAGGTGGAAAACTGGGCAAAGATTCAGGCCGACCGTTTCCAGAACATGGTGATACGCGGTTTCCACACCGAGTTGGAGGCCGTCTACGAAGAGTACAACATCTACCTCACGCGCGATATGGACAAACTCTTCACTGCCATGTCGGCAAAGCTCTTCCCCACGCACCCCTACGGCATGCAGACCACCATTGGCACACAGGAACACCTGAAGAACCCCTCGATAACCAACATCAAAGAGTACTTCAAGAAGTGGTATGTGCCCAACAATGTGGCAATCTGCATGGCAGGCGACTTCGACCCTGACGAGGTGATAGCAACCATAGACAAGTATTTCGGACAGTGGCAACCCAACCCCGACAATACTGTAGACACGAACGGCACCGTGGCTCAGCCATCGTTCCCGGAACAGCCTGAGCTGACACAGCCTGTCGACACATCGGTCATAGGGCTTGAGGCAGAGACCATCTGGCTGGGATGGCGCTTTGACAAGGCCTCGTCGCTGCAGGCCGACACTCTGCAGGTGGTAGAGCATATGCTCAGCAACGGAACTGCTGGACTCATCGACCTCGACATCACCCAGCGCATGAAGATGCTTGAGGCATGGGCAGGCGCACAGACGTCAATGGACTACTCCATGTTTATAATGGCTGGCACTCCTCGCGAAGGACAGACACTGGAGGAAGTGCGCTCGCTGTTGCTCGAAGAGATAGACAAGCTGAAGGCCGGCAATTTCAGCGACGACCTGCTCCCGTCGGTGGTAAACAACCTGAAACTGCAGTACTACAATGCCCTTGAGGTGAACAGAGCACGCGCAAGCATGTTCGTCAACGCCTTCATCAACGGCACGCCATGGGAACAGGAGGTGAAGTCGCTCGAGCGCATAGAGGGCATCACCAAGGAGCAGATAGTGGAGTTTGCCAACCGCCACTTTGCCAACAACTACGTGTCGGTGTTCAAGCGCCAGGGTGTAGACCCTAACCAGAAGAAGATAGACAAGCCCGAGATAACACCTATCCCCACCAATCGCGACCTTGTGTCAGACTTTGTCACCGAGATACAAAACTCGGAGGTCAAGCCCATAGAGCCACGCTTTGTCGACTTCAAGAAAGACCTAACCTTCGGCAACGCCACAGTGCCATACGTCTATGTGAAGAACACCGAGAACGGCCGATTCCAGATGACCATGCGCTATGAGTTTGGCGAGGAGAGCGACGTGGCATACAACTATGCCGCACAGTATCTCGACTACCTGGGCACCGACTCGCTGACGGCCGAGCAGATAAAGCAGCAGTTCTACAAACTGGCCTGTTCGTACAACATACAGGTGGGCCAGCGCAACACCAATGTCACTCTTACCGGTCTCAGCGAGAACATGCCGCAGGCACTGGCTCTGCTCAACCACCTGATGCAGCATGCCAAGGTGGACAGTGCCGCCTATCAGCAGTTTGTGGCACTCGAGGCAAAGAGCCGCGCAGACAGCAAGCTGGACCAAGGCACCAATTTCAGCCGTCTGGTGCAGTACGGACTCTACGGACCTTACAACCCAGCACGCAACGACATCTCCATAGACCAGCTGGCACAGACCAACCCGCAGGAGCTGCTCGACCGGCTGAAGACGCTGCCGCTGCGTGAACATACCATATTATATTATGGTCCAATGAGTGAGGAGGAACTTGTAAAAAGCATCGACTCTACTGGCAAGAGCATCGAAATGGCCGATTCCACCGCCTTGAGTCCTATACCCGAGGCCCGCCACTATGCTCTGCAGCCAACACCCGAGAACGAGGTGATTATAGCTCCCTACGACGCCAAGAACATATATATGCGCATGATTCACAACGAGCAGCGCAAATGGAATCCGGATGAGGCACCGCTGCAGGCACTCTTCAACGAGTATTATGGAGGAGGCATGAACACCATCGTGTTCCAGGAGCTGCGCGAGGCACGCGGTCTGGCTTACAATGCCTTCGCTTATTATGCCAGCCCGCAATACGCCGACCAGACGGAGTATTTCTTTGCACACATCATAACACAGAACGACAAGATGATGGACTGCATAAGGCAGTTCCACCAGATACTCGACACCATACCGCAGAGCGAGAAGTCGTTCCAGATAGCCAAGGATGCCCTCACAAAGCGCCTGGCCAGCCAGCGCACCACGAAGTTCGGACTCATTAACGCATGGCTCACTGCCCGTGACATGGGCATTGACTACGACATAGACCAGCGCATCTACGAGGCCCTGCCATCGCTCACGCTGCAAGACATCGTGAACTTTGAGCAACAGCAGATGGCCAACAAGACCTTCCGCTACGTCATACTGGGCAACGAGAAAGAGCTCGACCTGGCCAGCCTGCTTCAGTATGGCAACATACGGCGGGTGTCGACCGAGGAGATATTCGGATACTAACTTATACTGCTCACAATCATTGGCAGCCGCTTCCCGGTTTAAAGAATAGGGGGGAGCGGCTGCCAATGTTTGTGTCTCGGTCGGTCTATCGTATAATGGTTATCTCGCCGTCTGGCCTCAGACGAATGATGGCCGATGGCTGATGTGGCTTGTGCTCCTGCCTGCGGCTCCAGCATACATAGTCCACCTTCTCGATGATGCGAGGGTCAATGTCACAGTAGTTCTGCGCGGCCGGCTCGCCACTGATGTTTGCCGATGTAGAAACGATAGCCTTCTGGAAACGATAGCACAACTCGTGAGAGAAAGACTCATGAGTGATTCTTATGCCAATGGACCCATCCTCGGCTATTAGGTTTGGCGCAAGGTTCACAGCGCCGTCGAGTATCAGTGTCGTTGGCCGCTGGCTTTTTTCACCTGTATTCTTTCCCTGCGAGCCTTCGGGTGGCGTCAGACAGTCTATCAGCTGCCATGCCACGTCGGGCACGTTTCTCACATAGCGCTGCAAGCGTGCGTCGCTGTCGACGAGGCAGATGAGCGCCTTCGAGTCGTCGCGCTGCTTTATTTCATACACTCTGCGCACTGCAGCCTCGTTGCTGGCGTCGCAGCCAATGCCCCAAATGGTGTCCGTCGGATAGAGTATCACTCCGCCCTTCCTCAGGGTCTCGACGGCATTTCTTATATCTTGCTCCTGTGTCATAATGTGCAAAGGTAAGCTAAAAAGAGCAAAACACCAAGCGTCAACGCCAATTTCTGTGGTTAAAAATATGTAAATACTTGCTGCTTCGGCTGAAAATGAGTAATTTTGCACCTCAGATTGCAGACTTAAGATTGCAGACAGTATAAATAAATGAGTATAAGAGCGATATTTTCAACCGTGGCAGTGCTTGCCCTGACAGGCTGTGCAGGCGAGTATAACAAGGTGTTTAAGTCAGACGACATGGCTTATCGCTACGAGTATGCCAAGCAGAGCTTCGCCGAAGGCAAGTTTGTCAAAGCGTCGTCGTTGCTGCAAGACCTGATAACGCTGAAGAAAGGCACCGACGAGGCCCAGGAAGCCCTTTACATGCTCGGCATGTCCGAATATATGAGCCACGACTACGAGTCGGCATCGGAAACGTTCAAGAAGTATTTCAAGACCTATCCCAAGGGGCTTTACTCCGAGCAGGCCGCCTTCTACATCGGACAGTCTCTCTACGAGAGCGCTCCGGAGCCAAGGCTCGACCAGACTCCAACGAACGGTGCCATCAACGCTTATCAGCAGTTTCTTGATCTCTTCCCACAGTCTCCCCTAAGAGAGGAGGCCACAACACGCATGTACGAACTCTACGACAAGCTCGTGGCAAAAGAGCTGCTCTCAGCACAGCTGTACTACAACCTCGGAGGATATTTCGGCAACATCAACTCTAACAGCGAAAGCAACTACACGTCGAGTATCATTGTGGCACAAAACGCACTAAAGCTCTATCCTTACACCAACCTGCGTGAGGACTTCGCGCTGCTGATAATGAAGAGCAAGTTCGAGCTGGCCGAGAACAGCAGCGACAATCGCAAACTTGACCGCTACCGTGACGCCGAGGACGAGTGCTACGGATTCTTGAACGAGTATCCCGACTCAAAGGACCGAGGACTGGCACAGAAGTACATCATGAAGTGCAAGAAAATAACAGGAGAGAAATAAACACTAAAAAAAGTAACAAAAGAAATAAAGCAAACAGAAAATATGGACTACAAGAAATCAAAAGCTCCGGTAAACACCGTGACCCGCAACATTATGGACCTCTGTGAGGAGACAGGCAACATATATGAGACCGTTGCCATCATAGCCAAACGTGCTAACCAGATATCGGTTCAGATAAAAGAAGACCTCTCGAAGAAACTGGCCGAGTTTGCCAGTTACAACGACTCGCTCGAAGAGGTGTTCGAGAATCGTGAGCAGATAGAAATTTCACGTTATTATGAGAAGCTGCCGAAGCCAACCCTTCTCGCTACACAAGAGTTCATAGAAGGCAAGGTGTACTGGCGCGACCCAATGCAGCAGCCTGTGGCAGAAGCATAATTCATAGTTCGGGATTATGATACAACGCAAACAGACCATTTTCCTCATTGTGGCCTTTCTGGCAATGATTGTCTGTGCACTGATGCCCGTAGGTGTCCCCTACGTGTGGATAGTTTCAGTGGTTGCTGCATTGGGGTCGCTGGCCACAGTGTTCCTATATAAGCAGCGCCCCTTGCAGGCACGTTGCTGCACACTGCTCATGGGCCTTGGCATCATCTACTACATAGGTGTGGCTGTCTTCCAGCACTCCATAGGTGGCGAACTGGTGTTCACCTGGCCACTTGCCATGCCAGCCCTTTCCATACTGTGCTGGTTCCTGGCTTATAAGGGTATAATGAAAGACGAAAAGCTGGTGCGCTCGCTCGACCGCATCAGATAAGATTACAGAACAATGGAAATAAAGACTGCCGAGTTTTCAACCTCTTCACCGCGCGTGTCCATGTGTCCCACGGACACTAAGCCTGAATATGCGTTCATAGGGCGTTCCAACGTGGGGAAGTCCAGTCTTATTAACATGCTCTGCCACAACAAGAAGCTCGCAAAGACATCGTCGACACCGGGCAAGACGCTTCTCATCAACCACTTCTTGATAAACCGCGAGTGGTATCTTGTCGACCTGCCTGGCTATGGCTTCGCCAAGCGCTCGAAGAGCGAGATACAGAAAATAGACCAGATGATACGTGGCTACCTGCTTGAACGCGAGCAACTGGCCAATGTATTTGTGCTTGTCGACGTAAGGCTGGAGCCACAGAACATAGACCTTGAGTTCATTAACTGGCTTGGGCTCTCAAGCATACCTTTCAGCATTGTCTTTACCAAGGCAGACAAACTTACTCCGACCAAGGTGCGCGCAAATGTAGAAGCCTACCAGAAGAAGATGCTGGAGACATGGGAAGAAATGCCTCCCCATTTCATCACCTCGGCTGAGAAACGCCTGGGGGCAGAGGAGGTGCTCGACTACATTGAGAGCGTCAACAAGCTTTACTTTTCATAGCACTTTTCTCGGTCTCCCCACACAGTAAAGGCCATCCCGCAACCCATGATAGGGGAGGGGATGGCCTTTCCGTCGTGTGTTTGTGTTGTGTTGGCCGTTTTTACACGATGCCTTGTGCCATCATGGCCTTTGCCACCTTCATGAAACCGGCAACGTTGGCGCCCTTCACATAGTTGATGTAACCGTCGGCCTCTGTGCCATATTTCACACAGTTCTCGTGTATGTCGTTCATTATTCGCTTCAGATAGTCGTCCACCTCCTTGGCAGTCCAACTCAGACGCTCGCTGTTCTGGCTCATCTCAAGACCTGATACACTCACACCACCGGCGTTCGATGCCTTTCCTGGCGAGTAGAGTATCTTGGCGTCCTGGAAAATCTTGATGGCCTCGGGCAGTGAAGGCATGTTTGCACCTTCGGCCACTGCTATGATGCCATTCTTTATGAGAGCAGCAGCCTCGTCGCCATTAATCTCGTTCTGCGTTGCGCAGGGTAGGGCGATGTCAGCTTTCTCGTACCAGGGGCGCATACCCTCGTGGTATACAGCGGTAGGATATTCCTCTACATACTCCTTGATGCGTCCGCGCTCTATGTTCTTAAGCTCCATGATGTAGTCGAGCTTCTCGCGGTCAATGCCATCGGGATCGTAGATGTATCCGTCAGAGTCGGACATCGTCATAGGAATGGCTCCCAGCTGTATGCACTTCTCGGCAGCATACTGAGCAACGTTTCCAGCACCCGAGATGAGCACCTTCTTGCCCTTCAGCTCTATGCCACGTGTAGCAAGCATCGAGGTGAGGAAATAGACTGTGCCATAGCCAGTTGCCTCTGGGCGTATGAGTGATCCGCCGAAAGGTATTCCCTTACCTGTGAGCACTCCCTGGAACTGGTGTGTGAGCTTCTTGTACTGTCCGAAGAGATAACCCACCTCGCGTCCGCCAACGCCTATGTCGCCAGCAGGCACGTCCTCGTCGGGACCAATCACACGGTACAGCTCGTTCATAAATGCCTGGCAGAAGCGCATCACCTCGGCGTCGCTCTTGCCGCGTGGCGAGAAGTCAGAGCCGCCCTTGGCACCGCCCATAGGCAGAGTGGTGAGAGAGTTCTTGAATGTCTGCTCGAAGGCAAGGAATTTCAGGATTCCCAAGTTTACACTCTTATGGTAGCGTAAGCCGCCTTTGTACGGACCAATGGCATTGTTGTGCTGAATGCGATAGCCCATGTTGGTCTGAACCTTTCCCTGGTCGTCGACCCAAGTGATTCGGAACTCGCAGACCCTGTCGGGGATGCACAGACGCTCGATAAGATTGTACTTTTCAAACTCAGGATGCTTGTTGTATTCCTCCTCAATCGTAGGAAGTACCTGACTCACGGCCTGAATATACTCAGGCTCATTGGGAAATCTCTGCTTCAGAGACTCAACAACTTGTGCTGCATTCATAATCTTTTACCTTTTTTGGTTTAACTATTGTGAACTATTTTTGTGCCAAAATATATCGAATTGTTCGATTTTCTTTGTTTTCAGTTGCAAAGTTAAAGCAAAAATCTGAAATGGCAATCATTTTATCAAGAAAAATGTGTTTATTCTTACGTTTTGATACTTAACTCTTGTCATAAATCAATTTTCTGGACCATCTGAAGGGTATTTCACATTTTTATATTATACTCTGATGATTTTATTTATCATAATGGCGATTCGGCAAAATAACTCTTGCCAAATAGGGAAGTACGGCCTTTCGGGTCAAGAAGTACGGCCTTTCGGGTCAAGAAGTACGGCCTTTCTGGTCAAGAAGTACGACCTTTCGGGTCAAGAAGTGCGGACTCTTGAATTAAGCAATACGTGTTACATTTTTGCACCACATCATAAAAAAATATAATATGTATGGTAGAAGAAAAAATAATCGGCAGAAATGATTAACTTTGTGGCAAAATTTTTCTCAATCAACTGACAAAAACGACACGAAAACACCGCCACACGTTGTGGTTTTACTCCACAGTATAAAGAACTGCAGGCAATGTAGACTAAAAGGCTACTGCATGAGAAAGAAATATCCGTAGGCAAGCAGCGCCAACAATACTACGAGCACTACTGCCCTTACCAAGCAGTGTGCCACCTTTTTAATTATAATAAAAGCTATGACAATGGCCAGTAGTGCCGCTGCGTAAAAAATCCAATTATCCATCATTTCTTAAAAAGTTTCCTGAATGGTGTTGGTAAAGGAGTCTCAAACTCCATGCGCTGCCCCGTAATGGGATGAGTGAAGCACAGCAGCCATGCATGCAGGCATAGGCGGTGCAGCGGATCGTCGCCATTTCCATATTTCGTGTCGCCGCAAACGGGATGCCCCATGTCTGCGGCGTGCACACGTATCTGGTTCTTACGTCCAGTCTCTAGCTTGAACTCTACGAGCGAGTGCTCGGTAGTACGGTCCAGCACATGGAAGTGAGTGATGGCATACTTGCCTCCGTTGTCCACGGGCGACGAATAGGTGATATAGGCTTTGTTGTCCTTCAGCCAGTTCTGTATAGTCCCTTCGTCGCTCTCCATTTCGCCGCTGAGCACAGCCACATACCTCCGGTCGTAGACAATGTTGTGCCAGTTGTGTTCCAATATCTGTTCGGTGTCAATGTCCTTGGCATAGACCATGAGGCCGCTGGTGTCTCTGTCGAGTCTGTGTACCACGTGGGCCGTACACTTCTGTCTGCACTTGTGAAAATAGTCGTCGAGTACAGACTTCACATTGAGAGTTGAGTGAGCAGCAGCCATTGACAGTATGCCAGTGTTTTTTTCAACGACAATGAGCCACTTGTCTTCATATACAATCTTTACATAGCGGCTCTTGAATGCATGCTGGTTGCGCTTGGTCTTCGAAACAGACACCTTCATGCCCTTCTCCAGCGGTATGTCAAACTGTGTGACGGTCTTTCCGTTGACCTTTATGCCCTGCCCCTGCAGTGTAGCCTTGATCTTTGTGCGGCTCTGATTAACATGGGCCAGGAGAAACTCCAGTAACGGTGCGGGCTGTTCCACGACGAAGTGGTCATAGTCACCCTCGCGCTTGTAAGCAGTGTTTATTTTCATAAATGTTTTTGCGTCTATCTCGTTTTGGACTGCAAAATTACTCCTTTTTTCTGAAAAGCCCAAAACAAAACAAAGGATTTTTGCGTTAAACTTCCGAAATAACTTGGCCATTACAGGTTTTCTTCGTACCTTTGCGGCCTGTATAAACAAATAATATACTTTTAAAAGATAGTGTCATGAAGCAATTTATATTAGCTATGCTGATGTTGCTGCCATTAGCAGCCACAGCTCAGGACAACACTTGGGAAAGAGTAGAGACAACAGCGGCATCCAACCCCGATGCCAAATATCTGGCCGGAGCTGTGCCCGAGGAAGACGGACGTGTGGTGTTTACTGCCAACATAAAGGCCCCAGGCAAGAGTGCCGGTGAGATATACCGTTTGCTGAAGTCCGACTTCGAACTTATGACCAAGGAGGCCAACCAGCTGGACCAGAGCCGTGTCACCGTTGCCGATAGCACTAAGATGCAGCTTGTGGCAGCCTATCAGGAGTGGCTGGTCTTCACCAACCGTCTGCTAAGCCTTGACCGCACCCGACTGTTCTTCACGCTCATTGCCGATTGTCGCGACGGCGAGGCTACAGTGAAGCTTACACGCATACACTATCTTTATGACGAGGAACGCAATCCCACGACCTACAAGGCCGAGGAATGGATAACAGACCGCTATGGCCTTAACAAGAAGAAAACCAAGCTTTCTCGCATCAGCGGCAAATTCCGCCGTAAGACCATTGACCGCAAGGACTACCTGTTCAACCGCTTCTCCATCCTGCTTAACAAATGAGCAACAACCTTGACGAAATGGTAAAGGCAAACGAGTCCCAGCCAGCAGAGTTTGACAATATCCCCCACCCCAAACGCCATAATCTGGAGCCTTTCATTGACACGGGCAAGAGACGGCGCCTACGTCAGTGGATGAGCATCCTATTCATTGTCTTTGGCATCGCCGGACTTCTGCTTTATCTTTACAGCGAAGAGAAAGAAGCTGCCAAATGGACATTGCTTGTAGCGCTGGTCTTCAAGTTTGTTGAAGTGGTCATGCGACTACTAAAGATGTAAAACAGTAAAAGTGAAAAGACGCAAGTGAACAGTATGTTTAGACTTTTGACAAACGATAGTTGTAAATGTAGTTCTGATAACAGCTTCAGCCGATTTGTTGTCTATGTGCTGGCTCTACTCGTCACCTATCACTTGTCTCTTGAGACATGTAACTCCCAGACTTACAATAGTATAGACGACGAAGGGAATATCACTCAGCGCGACCCTGAAAATAGGAATTTCAACCCTCACAACACCGACACCACCTCCAGGTCGAAGGAGGTGCCCAAGGGCATATACGCATGGACGCTGGACCGCAAGTTTGGCGACATAA
>Ga0310694_10003903_pt1 | contig 14539 bp, 8 predicted proteins | sample 174DNAGHGhighgp2_FD_203884 | JGI IMG/M metagenome (GOLD analysis project Ga0310694, IMG submission 203884) | Sheep rumen microbial communities from Palmerston North, Manawatu-Wanganui, New Zealand - 1742 DNA GHGhigh gp2 (v2) (version 2) | ecosystem: Host-associated > Mammals > Digestive system >... | reverse complement strand
AACGACGACGGCAGTCTGCTGTTCCGTCCAGGTGGTCACGGTGCACTGATAGAGAACCTGAACGAGATTGATGCAGATGTCATTTTCGTGAAGAATATTGACAACGTAGTGCCCGATCGTCTGAAGGGTGACACCGTAGAGTGGAAACAGGTTATAGCCGGTGTACTGGTAACACTTCAGCAGAAAGCTTTTGACTATCTGCGTTTGTTGGATACCGGCAAATATACGCATGAGCAGATAGAAGAGATGATACGTTTCGTTCAGCAAGACTTGTGTTGCCGTAAGGCAGACATCAAGGAGCTGGAGGATGCTGAGCTCGTCATTTACCTGCGTAAGAAACTGAACCGTCCTATGCGCGTCTGTGGTGTTGTGAAGAATGTCGGCGAGCCTGGTGGCGGCCCATTCCTCACCTATAACCAAGACGGAACAGTAAGCCTGCAGATTCTGGAAAGCTCGCAGATTGACAAGTCGAACACTGCCTACATGGAGATGTTTACCAAGGGTACACACTTCAACCCCGTTGACCTTGTCTGTGCAGTAAAGGACTACAAGGGTGAGCCGTTCAACCTGCCAGAGTACGTCGATAAGACCACGGGCTTCATCTCTTCTAAATCGAAGAACGGTAAAGAGTTGAAAGCTTTGGAGTTACCAGGTCTATGGAATGGTGCCATGAGCGACTGGAACACTGTGTTTGTTGAAGTACCTTTGACAACATTCAACCCAGTGAAGACGGTGAACGACCTGCTGAGAGAAGAGCACCAGTAAATATGTTTTCTCTTGTCCGTTTCTACCAGACGGATTAATGATATGAGGTGCCGGATAATGCATTCCGGCACCTCGTTTTATTATATTATGGTGTAAAATTATAAAAATAAATCATAAATCATCGTTGTAAGTGCTGAATTTTTATTATTTTTGCACCTTGAAATAAAAAGCTAACAACGAAAACTGAAGGATAATTATGGTAAAAATCTCGAAAGAAGCTGCTCTTACCTATCATGAGAGTGGCCGCCCAGGAAAAATTGAAGTAAAGCCTACAAAGGCCTATAGAACACAGACCGACCTGTCGCTGGCGTATTCACCCGGCGTCGCCTATCCCTGTTTGGAGATACAGGAACGGCCTGACGATGCATACCGCTACACAGACAAGGGTAACCTGGTAGCAGTGATTTCCAATGGCACAGCGGTGCTTGGATTAGGAGACATAGGTGCCTTGAGTGGCAAACCCGTGATGGAAGGCAAGGGTCTGCTATTTAAGATTTATGGCGGCATCGATGTTTTTGACATTGAAGTAGATGAGAAAGACCCCGAGAAGTTCTGTGAAGCCGTCGAAAGGATTGCCCCAACGTTTGGCGGCATTAATCTGGAAGACATCAAGGCACCAGAGTGTTTCTATATTGAGGAACGTCTAAAGCGAACCCTCGATATTCCTGTCATGCACGACGACCAGCATGGTACGGCCATTATCTCGGCTGCCGGTCTAAAGAATGCATTGGAAGTAATAGGCAAAGATATCAGCAAAGTACGATTAGTGGTAAATGGTGCTGGTGCAGCAGCTATATCGTGTACAAAACTCTACATGGCCTTGGGCGTGAGAAAAGAGAACATCGTCATGTTGGACTCCAAGGGCGTTATTAGCAGCGACCGTCAGGACCTCAACGAACAAAAGCGTTTCTTTGCTACCGACCGTCGTGATATCCACACGTTAGAGGAGGCTGTTCGCAATGCAGACGTCTTCGTCGGACTTTCTAAGGGTAATGTGCTGTCTAAGGACATGGTACGTTCCATGGCCAAAGACCCCATTATCTTCGCACTGGCAAACCCTGTTCCTGAGATTTCGTACGAGGATGCCATGGATGCCCGCAACGACGTGCTAATGTCAACCGGCCGTACCGACTATCCTAACCAAATTAACAACGTCATAGGATTCCCCTATATTTTCCGTGGTGCACTTGATGTTCACGCAAAAGCCATTAACGAAGAAATGAAACTGGCGGCCGTGCATGCCATAGCCGATTTGGCTAAACAACCTGTTCCAGACGTAGTGAACGACGTGTATAAGGTGAACAATCTGACCTTCGGACGTGAATACTTCATTCCGAAACCTGTCGATCCACGACTCATTACCGAGGTGAGTGCAGCTGTTGCTAAGGCAGCAATCGACAGTGGTGTAGCACGTAAAACAATTGAAGACTGGGACGAGTACAAGAATTCACTGAGTGTGCTGCTTGGTCAGGAGACGAAGCTCACGCAGAAACTATACGCCACGGCATCCGCTCACCCACAACGTGTGGTCTTTGCCGAGGCTATTCATCCCACGATGCTCAAAGCTGCTGTACAGGCCAAGGCCGAAGGTATCTGCCAGCCTATACTGCTGGGTAACGACGAGGTAATAGCCAAATTAGCCAAAAAGCTGGACCTGAATTTAGAAGGCATCGACATTGTCAACCTGCGTCACCCCTCAGAGCAAGAGCGTCGTGAGCGTTATGCTCGCATTTTAACAGAGAAGCGTGCACGCGATGGCTATACGTTCCAAGAGGCCAACGACAAGATGTTTGAACGTAACTACTTTGGCATGATGATGGTCGAGACTGGCGAGGCCGACGCTTTCATTACTGGTCTTTATACCAAGTACTCCAACACCATTAAGGTAGTCAATGAGGTTATTGGCATTCGCAAGGAGTTTAAACACTTCGCAGCCATGCACATTATCAACTCTTCCAAGGGAACATTTTACATTGCCGACACACTGGTCAATGAAAACCCAGACACAGAAGCACTGGTAGATATTGCCAAACTGGCAGCAACGAGTGTACGTTTCTTCAATGAGAAACCGGTCGTTTCCATGATCAGCCATTCTAACTTTGGCAGTAACACCAGTGACGGTGCCATGAAGGTACGTCATGCTGTTGACCGCCTGCATGAGCTTTACCCCGACATCCCCATAGATGGCGAGATGCAGGTAACGTTTGCTCTTGACAATGAACTGCGCGACGAGCAATATCCGTTTACTCGTTTGAAGGGAAAGACGGTGAACACATTAGTGTTCCCCAACCTTACTTCTGCACGTTCAAGCTATAAGATGCTGCAAATGCTGAACTCCGACGTTGAGATTATCGGTCCTATTCAGGTTGGTCTGAACAAGCCTATCCACTTCATCGACTTCGGTGCCAGCGTTCGTGATGTGGTCAACATCGTCTCTATAGCCGTCATCGATGCGTACGTCAATAAGGTGAAACAGGCTATGACGAACACAGTACACAACTCATAGTTCATCCATCACAATTATGAAAGTATTAAAATTTGGCGGCACGTCAGTAGGCAGCGTTGACAGCATACTCTGCCTCAAGCAGATAGTAGAGAAGGAATCGCAGCAAGGACCAGTCATTGTGGTGGTGAGTGCTCTTGGCGGTATTACTGACAAGCTTATTGCGACGTCGCAACTGGCACTGCGTGGCGACGACAGGTGGGAGCAGGAATACAACGCCATCGTTGCACGTCACCAGGACATGATTGAACATATTATATTAGACCCCCTGGAGCGGATACAGCTGTTAGGTAAGGTTAATCCGTTACTTGAACAGCTTCGTTCCATCTATACGGGTGTCTATCTGATTCACGACCTGAGTGAGAAGACCCAGGCTGCCATTGTCAGTTATGGTGAACGCCTTAGTTCCAACATTGTGGCATCGCTCATTGACGGGGGTGTGCGCATGAACGCACGCAACTTCATCAAGACAGAACGAAAGAATGGCAAGCAGTCGTTGGATTCTGAACTAACCTACCGGCTGGTGCGTGAGGCCTTTGCCAAACTACCCCAAGTAGCTGTTGTACCAGGCTTTATCAGCAAGGATCGCGACTCTGGCGAGACAACCAATTTGGGTCGTGGCGGTAGTGACTACACCGCCAGCATCATAGCAGCTGCACTGGATGCCGAAGTGCTGGAGATATGGACAGACGTCGATGGTTTCATGACTGCCGACCCACGTGTCATCCACACAGCCTATACCATCAATGAACTGAGCTATGTGGAAGCCATGGAGCTGTGCAACTTTGGCGCGAAGGTCATATATCCTCCGACCATTTATCCTGTATGCATCAAAAACATTCCCATACGTGTTAAAAACACGTTCAACCCAGAACACCCAGGAACACTTATCAAGGACAAGATTGACGATGACCAGAAACCTATCAAGGGCATATCGAGCATCAACGGAACAGCACTGATAACGGTGACTGGTCTGTCAATGGTTGGTGTGATAGGCGTTAACCGTCGCATCTTTACAGCCTTGGCAGATAACGGTATCTCCGTGTTCATGGTGAGCCAGGCATCGTCAGAGAACTCTACTTCAATAGGTGTTCGCGACGAGGATGCTACAGCAGCTGTCGAAGTGCTGAACGAGGAGTTCTATAAGGAGATACAAACAGGTGCAATGTTCCCCATGCATGCAGAATGTGGACTGGCAACCATCGCCATTGTGGGTGAGAACATGAAACACACACCAGGCATTGCCGGTAAACTGTTTGGTACTTTAGGGCGCAGTGGTATTAGCGTCATCGCCTGTGCTCAGGGAGCTTCCGAAACCAACATATCATTTGTTGTCAACAGTCGTTTCCTGCGTAAGTCGTTGAACGTTTTGCACGACTCGTTCTTCCTGTCAGAATATAAGGTGCTCAACCTTTTCATCTGTGGTGTAGGAACAGTAGGCAGCATGCTCATTGAGCAGATACGCTCACAGTACGAGGAGCTGAAGGAACGCTCCCGGCTAAAGCTCAATGTGGTAGGAATAGCCAGTTCGAAGAATGCCATCTTCAATCGCGAAGGTCTCGACCTCGAGCACTATCGTGAGGAACTGAAACAGTCGGAAGCCAGCACCCCGGAGAAGCTGCGTGAGAACATACTGTCGATGAACATCTTCAACTCTGTCTTCGTGGATTGTACAGCATCGAAGGATGTAGCAGCACTCTACCAGTCGTTCCTCGAACACAACATCTCCGTTGTAGCAGCTAACAAGATTGCTGCATCAAGTGACTACGAAAACTACATGCGGTTGAAACAAACGGCACTCTCACGTGGTGTCATCTTCCGTTTCGAGACTAATGTAGGTGCAGGATTGCCAATTATCGGCACCATCAACGATTTGCGCAACTCTGGTGACCGCATACTGAAGATAGAGGCAGTGCTGAGTGGAACGCTGAACTTTATCTTCAACGAGATAGCTGCTGACGTGTCGTTCTCTGAAACGGTACGCAGGGCAAAAGAACAAGGTTATTCTGAACCCGACCCACGTATCGACCTTAGTGGTACAGATGTTATACGCAAGCTGGTTATACTGACGCGTGAAGCAGGCTACAAGGTTGAACAGACCGACGTAGAGAAACATCTGTTTGTGCCAGAAAGTTACTTCGATGGCAGTGTTGAAGATTTCTGGAAGAAGCTGCCTGAGCTTGATGCCGATTTCGAGTCGCGTCGCAAAGTGCTGGAGTCGGAAGGCAAGCGTTGGCGCTTTGTTGCCACGATGGAAGGTGGCAAAACCCGTGTTGCCCTTCAAGCTGTTGATGCGTCACACCCATTCTACAATCTTGCCGGTTCCAATAATATTGTCCTGCTGACCACTGAGCGCTACAAGGAATATCCCATGCAAATACAGGGTTATGGTGCTGGTGCTGGGGTTACTGCAGCAGGCGTCTTTGCCAACATTATGAGCATAGCAAATATTTAAGAGATGAAACACATTATTATATTAGGTGACGGTATGGCCGACCACGCTGTAGAACGGCTGGGAGGAAAGACCTTGTTGCAATATGCTGACAAGCCCGTCATGGACCGTTTGGCTCATGAAGGACGTTGTGGACGTCTCGTTACCGTACCAGACGGTTTCCCACCAGGCAGCGAGGTGGCAAACACGGCCATACTGGGTTACGACCTTAATCAGGTGTATGAGGGTCGTGGTCCATTGGAAGCTGCCAGCATTGGCTACGAAATGGCAGATGACGACATGGCCATACGCTGTAATATCATTACACTTGCCGATGGGAAAATCATAACCCACAACGGTGGAAACCTTGAGACTGCCGATGCAGATGTCCTTATCAGGTATTTGAACGAGCATTTAGGCTCAGACCGTGTGAAATTCATCACTGGCATACAGTACCGTCATTTGCTCGTCATCAAGGGAGGCTCTAAGCATATTGTCTGTGCCCCACCCCACGACCATCCCAACGAGCCATGGCGCCCCCTACTGGTAAAGCCTGAGAATACAACGTGCTGCGGTTCTGCCGCGGCAGAAAAAGGAAGACTGTCGCCACAAGAGACTGCCAACCTGTTAAACGACCTCATCCTACGATCACAAGAACTGCTGGCAAACCATCCGTTCAACATCGAACGTGCCAAACGTGGTGAGCGCCAAGCAAATAGCATATGGCCTTGGAGTGGTGGATATCGTCCATCCATGCAAACCATCTCTGCCCAGTATCCTGAGGTAAAGAGCGGGGCTGTCATTTCAGCTGTTGACCTTATACGTGGCATCGGTCATTATGCCGGCTTGCGCATCATAGAGGTAGAAGGTGCTACAGGACTGGCAAATACAAATTACGAGGGAAAGGCACAAGCAGCTATTGACGCCCTACAGCGTGACGACTTCGTGTTTGTACATGTTGAAGCCACCGACGAGGCTGGTCATGATGGAGACCTTGAGCTGAAGCTTCGTGCCATCAACTACTTGGACCAACGACTCATTAAGCCCATAATAGAAGCCATCGAACAAATGGATGAGGATGTCTGTGTAGCAGTACTGCCCGACCACCCCACTCCTGTGGAATTACGCATCCATGTTAACGAGCCTGTACCCTTCATCATCTGGCACAAAGGAATAGTTGCAGACGACGTTCAGCAATACGACGAAATATCATGCGTATCAGGCGGTTATGGTTTACTGCGCTTACGTCAGTTTATGAATGAATTTATGAAAATCAAGTAAACAATGAACTATTATAGTACAAACAAAAAAGCACCACATGCCGACCTCAGCAAGGCTGTGGTAAAAGGGTTGGCCGAAGACCGTGGTCTCTATATGCCTGAGCGTATCAAGGCATTGCCAAAAGAATTCTTCGACAACATTGACCAACTGTCATTTCAGGACATCGCCTGCAGGGTTGCTGAAGCCTTCTTCGGTGAGGACGTTAATGCCGAAGCATTGAGGAAAATAGTATGCGACACGCTGTCGTTCGACTGCCCTGTTGTGAGAGTAGAAGATAATATCTATAGCCTTGAGCTATTCCATGGTCCAACCCTCGCCTTCAAGGACGTTGGCGCACGTTTCATGGCCCGTCTGCTGGGTTATTTCATCAAGGATCGTAAAGACGGCCAGACTATTAATGTACTGGTAGCTACCAGTGGTGATACGGGGTCTGCCGTAGCCAACGGTTTCTTAGGCGTTGAGGGCATTCATGTATATGTACTCTATCCCAAGGGCAAGGTCAGCCATATTCAAGAGAGCCAGTTCACAACCCTTGGACGTAACATCACTGCCATCGAGGTAGATGGTGTATTCGACGACTGTCAGCGTCTGGTGAAGAGTGCTTTTATGGACGAGGAGTTGAACCGACACATGAAACTCACTTCAGCCAATAGCATCAACGTGGCACGTTTCCTTCCCCAGGCATTCTATTATTTTAATGCCTATGCCCGTATGAAAGCCCTTGGTCTGGCTGACCAACTGGTGATGTGTGTTCCCAGTGGAAACTTTGGCAATATCTGTTCTGCACTCTTTGGACACACCATGGGACTGCCCATTAAGCGTTTCATTGCAGCCAACAATTCCAATGACGTGTTCTATCAGTATTTGCAGACCGGACAGTACAATCCCAAGCCTTCAGTTCAGACGTTGGCCAATGCTATGGATGTAGGTGACCCGTCGAACTTCGCACGTATTCTCGACCTTTATGACTATTCTCATGAACGCATCATTCAACTAATCAGTGGCTGTACCTATAACGACAGTCAAATTAGTGAGACCATGCGCCAGTGTTATGCAGATAACGGCTATATTCTCGATCCTCATGGTGCTTGTGGCTATCGAGCTTTGAAGGAAGGTCTGCACGATGATGAAATTGGTGTGTTCTGTGAGACGGCTCATCCAGCAAAGTTCAAGGAGACGGTAGAACAGATTATAGGTACCGAAGTTGCCATTCCTGAGCGTCTTGCAGCTTTTATGCGAGGTCAGAAGCAAAGTATTCCACTCAGTAAAGAATTTGACGATTTCAAGCAATTCCTTATGGCTGAGCCATGAAGCTTAGGAGTCTGGCATACATCGTCATGGCAGGGTTGTTGACAGCCTGTTCAGGGATGAAGGACATTCCTGAGAATGCTGTATTGCTCCATCGTGTCAAGGTAGTGACTGATGGTAATTACGACGATGTGTCACCCCAGGCTCTCAAGCCATATGTCTTGCAGCGAGAACAGGTTCGCTGGTTCGGGCTGGTTAGGAAACCCATTGTCATAGACACCATTCTTGCACGCCGCTCTGCTGACAACCTGCGTTCGGCACTATTCAACAAAGGATACCTCGATGCCCATGTCGATGTGCTGACGGAGCCTGCAGGCAAGCACAAGCAGAATGTCATATACGTCTTGCATCCGGAACAGCCTTACTTCTTGAACCAGATGGACTACGACATACAGGACACTGCTATTAGCCGTTTTCTCCACCCACGTCTGGTGCCTCTCGAGCCGCAGCGTTTCAATGTCGAAATGCTCGACCAGGAGCGAAAGCATATCACCCAACTGTTGACCAACAACGGCTATTACCATTTCAATAAGACTGACATCTCCTTTCAGGCCGACTCCACAATTGGCAACCATCTGGTCAACATGACCATGGTGCTACATCCGTACCGACCAACCGAAGACACAGTCATGTCGCACCGTCAGTACCACATCCGTAACCTGCGTTTTCTTAGTGGAAATGAAGACCGTTCTATTCCTTTGCGCGCCAGTGTCTTACGCAACAACACGTTCATTACACCCGGCGAGCTCTATTCGGCCAGCGACTTGCAAAACACCTATAACCACTTCGGCAGGCTAAATGCTATCCGCTATACCAATATCAACTTTACGGAGGTGCCTGACAGCAACTTTCTCGACTGTGACATCCAGCTTAGCACCTACAAGCCAAGTACCATCAGTTTTCAACCTGAAGGCACAAACACAGCAGGTGACTTGGGTGCTGCCGTTACCCTATCCTACCAGAACCGTAACCTGTTCCATGGCAGTGAGATGCTCAGTTTGGAACTTCGAGGTGCATTCGAGGCTATCCGTGGTTTGGAGGGCTACTCCAACCAAAACTTCGAGGAATACAGTGCACAGGCGCGTCTGTCGTTTCCACGGTTCATAGCACCATTTATCTCTCGCAACTTCCGTCGGCGCATCAACGCAAGTAGTGAGGTATCACTGCTTTATGACCTGCAGAACCGCCCAGAGTTTCATAGAAGGGTACTTTCTGTTGCCTGGCGCTATAAGTGGCAGGACGCCAACCATCATGACCGTTACCAGCTCGACCTTGTTGACCTGAACTATGTCTTCATGCCCTGGATTAGTGATACTTTCCGACAGGACTATCTCGACGATACCACCAGTCGCAATGCTATCCTGCGTTACAATTACGAAGATTTATTCATTATGAAGTCTGGTCTGGGCTATACCTATAATAATGGTCAGTACGCCATTCGTGCCAACATCGAGACAGCCGGCAACGTGCTTTCTCTGTTTTCCAAACTGACCAATGCCAGCAAGAATAGCGAGACTGGCCAGTACAGGCTGTTCAACATCGCCTATGCGCAATATGTGAAGGGTGATTTCGACTATACCCGCTACCTGGTATTTGACGATGAAAACACGCTGGCCTTCCATTTCGGTGTGGGCATCGCCTATCCTTATGGCAACAGCAGCATTCTGCCTTTTGAGAAACGTTACTTTTCTGGTGGAGCCAACAGCGTACGTGGTTGGAGCGTCCGTTCGCTGGGTCCTGGTAAATATGCCCGTCGCGACGGCAACATCGACTTCATCAACCAGACAGGCGACATGAAGCTCGACATCAATCTGGAATATCGTGCCCATCTATTCTGGAAACTCGGTGGAGCACTGTTTATCGATGCAGGCAACATTTGGACTCTGCGCGACTATGCTGACCAGCCAGGAGGTCAGTTCAAAGTACAGAACCTATTAGAAGACCTTGCCGTCAGCTATGGTCTCGGTTTGCGTTTTAATTTCGACTATTTCGTTCTACGGCTCGATCTGGGCATGAAGGCTGTCAACCCAGCCTACGAGGAAGACGGAGGCGAGCACTTCCCTATTATCAAGCCTCGTCTCAGTCGTGACTATGCTTTCCACTTTGCTGTGGGAATGCCATTCTGATATGTTTAAGAAAAAAGGTACTACAAAATATGAAATTCATTTGTTTTGGAAGCGGAAGCAGCGGTAACTGCTATTATCTGTTCAACGACACTGAAGGGCTGTTCATTGACGCCGGAATCGGTGTGCGTACGCTCAAGAAGCATTTTCGCAACTATGGTCTTAGTCTGTCGCTGCCTAAATATATTCTGCTGACCCACGACCACGCCGACCACGTCAAGTCTGTGGGCAGTCTTAGCCACGACCTTCAGCTGGCCGTTTATACTACCTCTGCAGTCCATGAGGGCGTGGTAAACAACTACTGTGTATCAAAGAAGATCGAGCCACAGCTCAAGCATACTTTCGACAAGGGAGCAACCATACATATCGGTACGTTTACTGTCACATCGTTTGCCGTGCCTCACGACAGTCGCGACTGCGTAGGCTATTCCATACAGTGCGATGGCGTCACGTTCTGCATCATTACCGACGTAGGTGAGATTACAGCCGACATCAAGCCTTTCATCAGCAGTGCAAACTATTTGGTCATAGAGTCTAATCACGACGAGGAGATGCTCAGCAGCGGTCCCTATCCTGCGTACTTGAAACATCGCATACTGAGTTCCATCGGTCATCTGAGCAACAAGTCGTGTGGTGAAGCATTGGTAGAGAATGCTACCGGCAACCTGCGCCATGTATGGCTGTGCCATCTCAGCGAAGAGAACAACCACCCAGAACTGGCTCGTAAAACAGTTGACAGCATACTGCGCTCCAGTGGCATTGTGGCAGGAAAGGACTTCCAACTCGATATTCTAAAACGCAAAACACCCAGCGAAGTGATAGAGTTGGTATAGTTTTTCCTCCTTTTATTTTTTTATTCTTTACTTTTTTAGTACCTTTGTCGGTTGAAAGCAGTGTCTCGGCTTGCCGCTGGCTCAAAAAGCGAGAGGAAAGTCCGGGCAGCACAGGGCATTCCACTTCTGAAAATGGAAGCTGTCGGCGACGGCAGGATATGACAGAAGAAAACAACCGCCTCTGGTTTTACTGGAGGTAAGGGTGAGAAGGTGGTGTAAGAGACCACCAGCCGGCGGGTGATCGTCGTGCTGTGTCATCTGGAAGCTGCAAGTTCATGTAAACCGACCGACAGAGGGTAGCCCGCCCGAGTTGACGAAGGCCTGAGCAGTAATGCAACACGGCCGGGACTCATACGGCGGAGGGTAGAACGCTAAGCCGCAAGGCTAAACCTGCCAGGCGACTGTCAGGGTAGATAAATGGCAAGCACCGCTTTTGCGGATACAGAACCCGGCTTACAGAGACAGTGCTTTCCCTTTTTTAATAGTACGCATGGCTATAAAGGACAAGATAGGACAACTGATACGTTTCTTCCAAGTAGGTATTTGGGAGATTAAGACCGAAGGAGAGTTTCGTCCGAAACTCCTCTTCTACGAGGTGATGAAGAAACTCATCCTCGCCGTCCGTTTCTTTACTGCCAAGCGTGTCACCAGCCAAGCAGCAGCACTTACCTATAACACGCTGCTGGCCATCGTGCCAATCCTTGCCGTTGTCTTCGCCATTGCTCGTGGCTTTGGTTACAACAAGTACATCGAGGTATGGTTCCGTGATGCCTTTAGCTCACAACCTCAGGCAGCAGAAATCATCATCGGCTTTGTTAACAGCTATCTGGTACATACCAAGAGTGGCATCTTCCTCGGCGTAGGACTGTTGGTCATGCTCTACACCGTACTCATGCTTGTCAGCAATGTAGAACAGACGTTCAACGAGATATGGCAAGTGAAAAAGCAGCGCTCACTTTTCCGTACATTTACCGACTACCTGGCCATGATTTTCATTGTGCCTATCCTCATCGTTCTGTCATCGGGACTAAGCATATACATGGCCACGCTTGCCGACAACATCAGTGAAACACTGGTCATTGGAACAGCTATGCACTACTTCATACAGCTGTTCCCTTACGTTCTAATGTCGTTGCTGTTTATTTTGCTATACGTCTTCATGCCCAACACACATGTACGCTTGCGTTCATGCATTGTTCCAGGCATTCTTGCCGGCGTGGCAATGGAGGTCGTACAGTTACTCTATATCCACTCTCAGATATGGATGTCCAGTTATAATGCCATTTATGGTTCATTTGCTGCCCTGCCGCTGTTCATGCTCTGGCTTCAGATTTCGTGGACCATTTGTCTCTTCGGTGCTGAGTTATGTTACACCAACCAGAACCTCGATTATTATGACTACGACGCACGGACCAGTGACATCAGCCACCGCTATCGCATATTGCTGTGCGCACTGCTTATGAGCCATATCTGCAAGCAGTTTCATCTGGGCAAGAAGCCCTACACGGCACATGAGTTATGTCAGAAGACACATATACCTATACGCATTGTCAACGACCTGCTCTACGTCATGGTCGAAGCCGATCTGCTGGCCGAGCTGTCGCCTGACGAGAAAGGCGCAACATCGCGTTTCCTCCCTGCCCAGACCATTGAGTCACTGTCCATGGGTACGCTCATTGACCGTCTGGAAGCCAAGGGGAAATGGAAATTCGACATTCCTTTGCAAGACCACTATAGCGAGCAGTGGAAACAAGCCATTCAGCTGCGATTGGACTATCTCCATGCCTCGCGTAGCATATTACTGAAAGACCTTTAATTATTAACTTTTAAAACTTGGAAATTATGAGTAAGACACCAACTCCCCACATTGGGGCACAGTACGGCGAAATAGCCGAGACGGTCATCATGGCAGGCGACCCACTGCGTGCCAAGTTCATGGCGGAAAAGTTTCTGGACAACCCCGTACAGTTCAATAACGTGCGTGGCATGTTAGGATTTACTGGTACTCATCAAGGCAAACGTGTCAGCGTCATGGGACACGGCATGGGTATCCCCTCTATCGGTATCTATACATACGAGCTCTTCAATTTCTATGATGTCAAGACCATCATACGTGTCGGTTCTGCCGGTTCTATTAACAAAGACCTCCATGTGGGCGACCTCGTTGTTGCACAGGGCGCATGCACTAACTCCAACTATGGCGACCAGTACGAGTTGCCTGGCACTTTCGCTCCCATTGCCGACTTCGACCTCACACGTCGTGCTGTCGAGGCCTGCGAGAAGTTTGGCTATCGCTATAAAGTAGGCAACGTTATGTCCTCCGATACCTTCTACACCGAGAATGCCCACAACGAGAAGTGGATAAACATGGGTGTACTGGTTATTGAGATGGAAGCTGCTGCCCTCTACATGAATGCAGCCCGTGCCGGCAAGCGTGCCCTCACTCTCCTCACTGTGTCTGACCATTTACTGACTGGCGAGGCAACTACGGCCGAGGAACGTCAGACCACTTTCACACACATGATGGATGTAGCCTTCACGCTCATCTGATGGTAACTATAACGTGACATACTATTCAAATATTTTTGTTTAACATACAAATTTTAATTATTCAACAATGATTTATTCAACAGAAGTAAAGAACATGTGTAGCGTTTGCAAAGGCGCTTACCATGGGCCTGCACCCATTCCCGAAGAGGGCAAATGGATTCAGGCAAAAGAGATCAAGGACATTTCCGGTTACACCCATGGCATTGGTTGGTGCGCACCTCAGCAGGGCGCCTGCAAGCTCAGTCTCAATGTGAAGGACGGTGTCATCCAGGAAGCACTCGTTGAGACCATCGGCTGCACGGGTATGACCCACTCTGCTGCTATGGCCAGCGAGATTCTCCCCGGCAAGACCATCCTCGAGGCATTGAACACTGACCTGGTATGCGACGCTATCAACACCGCTATGCGCGAACTGTTCCTGCAGATTGTCTATGGACGTACGCAGAGTGCATTCTCTGAGGGCGGTCTGGCTATCGGCGCCGGTTTGGAAGACCTGGGTAAGGGTCTCCGTTCACAGACTGGTACGCTCTATGGCACCGTAGCCAAGGGTACTCGCTATCTCGAGCTCACCGAGGGTTACATCACCAAGATGTTCCTCGATGCCAACAACGAGGTTTGCGGTTACGAGTATGTACACCTTGGCAAGATGATGGAAGCCATCAAGAACGGTATGGATGCCAACGAGGCTATGAAGAAGAATACAGGTACCTATGGCCGCACAACAGAGGACCAGGGTGCTGTAAAG
>Ga0310694_10003899_pt1 | contig 14550 bp, 11 predicted proteins | sample 174DNAGHGhighgp2_FD_203884 | JGI IMG/M metagenome (GOLD analysis project Ga0310694, IMG submission 203884) | Sheep rumen microbial communities from Palmerston North, Manawatu-Wanganui, New Zealand - 1742 DNA GHGhigh gp2 (v2) (version 2) | ecosystem: Host-associated > Mammals > Digestive system... | reverse complement strand
TTTTACTTTTCATTGTTGTAATGTTTTAAAGGATTAATACAAAATGCAGCGGAACGCCTTTCGGAATTCCGCTGCAAAGGTACAACAATTTTTTTATATACGACTAATTCTTATTACTTCTTGTTGCTTCGCTGTTAAGAAGTAAACGATTAATTCGCCAGAGCGAATTTTTCTTGTTACATCTTGTTATGTCAAGAGGGTAACGGATTGTAGTCCGCCGTTATTGCCTGCTACGTATGAAACGGTGGTATGCCCTGTGAGGACAAGCTGGTCTATAAAAAGCGGCTGACCTGTCAGGAAGAAAGTGGAGACGAAAGTGTCTCCTGCGCTCAGTTTGGAGTTAACAGATTCCACAACCTCAAAACGCATATCACCCAAATAGCGGAACACACAACGGCGGTTGGGCAACCAAGTAACCTCAATACTCTGGCCGGGTTGTAAGTCCTTGGTATGGATACCTTCTGCAATGAACGGATTACTGCTACCATGTTCGCCTTCCTTCAAATGGTTGGTATAATCATTCCAATCCCGCGAACCGACATAGCGAGAAAGTATATTGAGTGTGGAAAGACGGGTGTTATTGGCGCCATCCACATACCCCCATAGACGCTCCAATGTACTGAGTGCAAGATTCTCATGCAGGCACAGCCAGATTTGTGCGATGAGAGATTCAAAATCAGCCGGTGTTGCCGGGCGTGTACCAAAACGCGCTTCTACATCCTTGCGGAGCTGGATAACCTCGGGTGCATTTTTGTTCATAATTATCAATTGTTAAAATCCGCTGCAAAGGTACAACATTTTTTTGACATACGATTATTTCTTGTTACTTCTTTTAAAGTTATTTCTCTGGCAAAACGAGCGCCAAGGAGTCATATAGTTGGTCGCACATATTGAAATAAGAGAAGTATGCCTGCATGAACTCCTCATGCAGAACGGGGTCTTTGATGGAGTGCTCAGTTTGTTTGAAGTTTTCGCTGAGACCTCCGTCGTACGCACGGGCTTCTTCCATGGTCTTTATCTCTCCACGCCGGACGGCTTGACAGATGGCTTCGTGGCGTGCGAGGTGAAGGGCAGCCGCTTTACGGCGGACTACTTCACGCGGAGAGGGAGTGGTGGCTTTGATGACTAAAGAATCTAAGAGACGATTAAGCGAATCCACAGCGTGTTGCTGTTCCTCATTCTGCGCACGCAGCGAATCTACCTGAGCGAACAATCGGTTCTCTTGATCTATATGCGCGTGTTCAGAATGAAGATAAACCGAATATATCCCATAGGCAGCCACACAAGCAATGAGTAATAGCAACAATGACACCGGCAACCATAGACGCACTCTGTCAGCTCTACGAATAGCCCGTACAACCTGAACGCAGGAAGAATAACGATCTGCAGGTTTAACGCGCGTGCATGTGCGAACAATATAATTATAGCGATGCGGAAAAAGAAGATTGATGATCTTTCCTGCTGCATAGATATCTGCGCGGTTGTCAATCGTTTTGCCGGCTAATTGTTCCGGTGCGATATATGCCATCGATCCGGCAGGCTGCTTGAAGGTGGCGTAATCATCCGTATCGGACACTCCGAAATCGATCAGTTTGACGGAAGAGCCATTGCGAGTAATGAGAATATTGGAAGGCTTGATATCCCGATGGATGATTTGCCGCTCATGCAGGCAAGAAAGGGCGTCAAGGAGTTGTTCTATGATGCGGCGACGGATAGCTGCAGGCGGGTTCGCATCAAGGAACTGATCCAACGTAATGCCATCAATATACTCCATTTGGATATACCAGCCAATGGAATCCATGTGCCCGAAATCAAGCAGCCTGACGATATTCGGATGATCCACTCCGACGCCGATAGTAAACTCTTTGCGAAGGAGTTCTATATGCGGCGTAGATTCGCGATAAGGCTCTGTCAAAGCTTTGAGTATATAGCGACGTCCGAAACGTGTGGCTACATAAATGGCATTATGTCCCTTGTACGATAACAACTCCGGTTCCGACCACACATCGGAGAAATCAGAAGAAGGAGGTACTATAATAAAAGAAGAATCCATATTGCCAGACTTATTTTGCGAGTGCAAAGGTACAACATTTTTTTGAGATATACAAGAAATTTACCTGTAAAATTTGCGCATGTCGATTTTTTTGTGTACCTTTGCACGGATTTTGATATAAAATGCTTTTTTCGGTATGATACAGGTAAAGGACTTATATAAATCTTTTGGCGAATTGGAAGTGCTCAAGGGTGTCAATCTGCAAGTTGAGAAAGGCGAGATTGTAGCCATCGTCGGCAAGTCAGGAGCAGGCAAAACTACTTTGCTTCAGATTATCGGTACACTTGACCGCCCCAGCAAAGGCAAAGTGCTGATTGACAATACGGATGTATTCGCCATGAAAGACCGAGAGTTGGCCTCTTTCCGAAACCGACATATCGGGTTTATATTCCAATTTCACCAGTTACTGCCTGAGTTTACGGCTTTGGAGAATGTCTGCATCCCTGCTATGATTGCCCGCGAAAAGGAGTCAGAATATAAGGCACGTGCAGAACAATTACTTACTGAATTAGGTCTCAAGGAGCGCATGCACCACAAGCCCAACGAGCTATCAGGCGGCGAGAAACAGCGTGTTGCTGCAGCACGTGCACTCATGATGCGACCAACCATCATCCTTGCAGATGAACCGACAGGCAGTTTGGATGAGAAGAACAAGAAAGAGCTGAGCGAACTGCTACTTCAGCTCCGAAAACAATACAACCAAACGATTCTTCTTGTTACCCACGACAAGGAACTCGCGCAATTATGCGACCGGGTAATAGAAATAAAAGACGGAGTCATTATATGAAAAAACTAATTCTTATTTTAGAAGCCATCATGGTAGTTGCCTGTAGTCCGAAAAGTCCGATGAAACCGGAACAATCCGCTTCGCGCGGCGTCAGTCAAGCGGCATCTTTGTGGACCGCACAAGATGGAACAAAAGCAGAGTTCGACCAAATGGCCGCGGAGCATACTTGCGCCACAGACAGCGAGCGTCTGGTACTTTTTCAGTCCCTAAGCCGCATTATGGAGGAAGTATATCAGTCTGCCGACATGCTGACAGTGGAATTGCTTCGTCCGACTCAGTTAACCAATGCTTCCGAACCACAAACACCGGACTGGATTATGTCTGGCTATAGTCCGCTGGCGCATTTCTCGGACGATATGTTTGCCAACAAATTAGCCTTCGTCACTATTCTTAATTTTCCGCATTTCAGTTTGGAGGAGAAGAACACATTAGGCCGCAATTGGAGTCGTGAAGAATGGGCTATGGCCCGTATGGGCGATGTGTTCACACGCCGTGTTCCCGCAGAAGTCAATACCCGGCTGGCACAAGCAATGGCCAATGCGGAGAACTACATCGCGGATTATAACATTTATATGGGCAATCTGCGCACGGAGGACGGACGGCAACTATGGCCGGAAGACAAGGTATTGCTCAGTCACTGGAACTTACGTGACGAATTGAAAGCTTTGTATCAGTCAGACAATCTGGAATCCCGCGGTCATAACCGCGAGAGACAGGAGATGATTTACAAAGTAATGAAACGCATTGTGGACCAGACAATCCCTGCAAAAGCGATTAACGGAAGTGATTTCGTATGGGAGCCATATTCCGATGAAATCGAAGGAAGTGAGCCCTATACACGCTACGAAAAGATATTGGATATTGCGCATGCCTACTTTGAAGAAGACAAATATTGTCCTTCAGCCCCTTGTGCCATTACGCGCAATTTCGAGGAAGGTGTAGAGATTCCTGCCGATGAATTGGACAGCCTTTTCAGGGCACTTGTCGGTTCGGAACAAGTTCAGCAGGTAGCGTCCGTAATCCGTGAGCGTTTAGGCCGAGAGTTGCGTCCTTACGATATCTGGTTTGACGGTTTCAAAGCCCGTGCATCGCTCAACGAAGACGATTTGAGCCTCCAAACACGGAAACTCTACCCGGATGCAGACGCATTTGCAAAAGATATGCCCCGCTTATTGGAAAGGATTGGATTTTCTCCGATGAAATCGAAGGAAATAGCATCTCATATCGCCGTTGAACCGGCTCGTGGTTCAGGTCACGCGTGGCCATGTTTGGGACGCAAAGAAGATGCCCGTCTTCGTACACGTATTCCTTCATCGGGAATGGATTACAAAGGATACAACATAGCCGTGCACGAGTTCGGACATTGCGTGGAGCAAGTATTAGACATGTATTTTATTGACCACTACATGCTCTCCGGTGTGCCCAACACAGCCTATACGGAAGCCTCTGCGTTCCTTTGGCAACAACGAGACTTGCAACTGCTGCCGAACGGTAAAATAAATGACAAAACGACAGATGCGCAAAAGGAAAATATCCTTGACCAATTTTGGTCGATGTACGAGATTATGGGTGTCAGTCTGGTGGATATGGCTATGTGGAAATGGATTTACGCTCATCCGCAAGCCACAGCAAAAGAGCTTTGCGCAGCGACCATAGAGATAGCCAAAAATGTATGGAACACCTATTATGAGCCGGTGTTGGGCGAGCATGACTGCATTCTGCTTGGCGTTTACAGCCATATGGTCAATGCCCCGATGTATCTTCCGAATTATCCGTTAGGACACATTGTTCAATTCCAATTGGAGGAACACCTGAAGGAATACAAGACCCAAGCTGAATTTGCCGATGAATACGAGCGTATTTACCGTTTAGGCCGCCTGACGCCCAAAGAATGGATGATTGAAGCGGTAGGCGAGGCTCCATCGATAGAACCTATTCTCCGCGCAGTGGATAATCTTTTCGCAGCTTCTCAAATGCAGTAGGATTAGCTTTGAGAGCATCGGTAACAGCAGCGAGCCAACTCTCGCTGCTGTTTTGTTGCAAATCCGAATCCAATAGAACGTTATACCGATATTCCGATATATCGATTTTATGCAGCCCGAAGGTATTTGAAACGGCATCCAAACACATTTGGGAGGCGTTACGCTTACCTTCAACCGAATATCCGGCTATGTGCATTGAAGCCAAAACGGCGTGCTGTAACACTTCGTTATTAAGAGCGGGTTCATTCTCCCATGTGTCGATTATATACGGATGTCCGCTTCGAAGAAGTGCCATTTCATCGACTACTCCTCCGCGTGCAGCATTAATAATCAACGCCCCAGGCTTGCATTTAGCCAAAAATGCTTCATCGCACAAATGATAAGTGGGATGATAAACCGGTAAGTTGTAATTGGGAATGAGCGGAACATGAAAGGTAATAATATCGCATTTTCGCGCGATTTCATCGAGTGAAACTCCTATTTGTTTAGGAGGGTCATTGAGCAACACATTATATCCTTTCCTCTCTGCCATTTTGGCGACCAACGAGCCGACATGCCCGACACCCACAACACCCAGCGTAAGTGGTGAGTGAGCGGTTGTTGGCAAATGAAGAGTGGAGCTTTCGCTCAGTGCTTCCTCAATATAATCACAAACCGCCTTAGCATTACATCCGGGACAAGACATCCAACGGATCTTGTTCGCCTCACAATAGTCCGTATCGATATGGTCAAAACCGATAGTAGCGGTACACACGAGACTCACTTTTGTTCCTTCAAGAAGTTGGCGATTGACCAACGTTCGCGTACGAATCACCAGTACATCTGCATCCCGAATAGCCGAATTGACGATTTCATCCGATTTCATCGGCCAAATATCGACATCCTTCCATTCTTTTTGAACGGCTTCTACGATAAACGGAATTTGTTGGTCAATTACAATTTTCATAATTGGGATCCCGATAGTGTCTCGTAAGTGTCTCGTAATTGTTTCGATACTATTATGAGGGAATTTATTCGTATTTGATATTATCAATAAGCCGAACCGGACCACAATAAACGGTAACACAACCTATAGCATGTTCAAAGGTATTTGTCGGCAGAAGTGAAGTCTGGTCCACAATCTCATAATACTCGACTTCCAAGCCATCAACAGCATTAATTGTATCCACGACGCGTTGTTGTACTCCCGCGACGGTAGCACCTTCCTCTTTCGCCCATTTCAACGAGGAAAAAAGCGTTTTCGAGATAGCCAAAGCTGTTTCTTTCTCGTTAGCAGACAGACGTTCGTTGCGGCTGGAGAGAGCGAGTCCAGAATCCTCGCGCACAATAGGACAATCAACAATTTGGAGATTTCCGAATGTTCCTGCCATAGAACTATGTTCTACCATATGGTGGATAATAGCCAGTTGCTGATAATCTTTTTCTCCGAAATAGGCTTTATCCGGTTGAACGAGGTAGAACAAACGGCTCACCACTTGCACAACACCGTTGAAGTGTCCCGGTCGCATTTTTCCCTCCATTACCTTGTCCAAGCCGTTGAAATCGAAAGAAAAAGTATTATTCATTTCTTCTTCTGTGTACATTTCCTCCGGCGTTGGAACAAAAACAAAGTTAGCTCCGATAGATTCCAGCAACTGTGCGTCCCGCTCAATATTACGGGGATATTTAGCCAGATCTTCTTTGTTGTTGAATTGTGTGGGATTGACAAAAACAGAGACGAAACAAACGTCATTGTCCTTCACAGCCCGCATGACGAGACTGGCGTGTCCGGCATGAAGAGCCCCCATAGTAGGCACGAGTCCGATGGTCTTGTGCGCCTGCTTACATTCATGCACAACGGCCTGTAATTCCTTTTTAGTTGTAATGATTTTCATTGTGTTTTTAATTTTTTTGCGTTATTCTTACGAAAAAACGTGCAAAGTTACAATTTTTTTTGCATATGTCAAAATTTTTTTGTAACTTTGCACCCTAAAAGTGTAATATGCCTATGAAAGAGCCGAAACGCATCCTGTTTATCTCACAAGAGATTTACCCATATATGGCAGAGGAAACGCCGATGCGTATGCTTTGCCGTGAGTTGCCGGAATACTTCCAAGGGCACGGTTATGAGACGCGTACGTTCATGCCCAAGTTCGGCGAGATTAATGAGCGTCGTAACCAGTTACACGAAGTAATCCGGTTGTCAGGCATGAACCTCATTATCGAGGAAGCAGACCATCCACTACTCATCAAAGTAGCGTCGATTCAGTCTGCGCGGATTCAGATTTACTTCATCGATAACGATGATTTATTCCATCGTCGGAAAGGAGTGGTCAATGAACACGGCGAGGAGTACGCTGACAATGACAACCGTGTTATTTTCTACGCTCGCGGCGTGATAGAAACGGTAAAGAAACTGCGCTGGACACCGGATATTATAGTATGTTCCGGATGGATGGGTGCATTAGCTCCGCTGTATTTGAAAAAAGCATACAGCGACGAGCCGTTCTTTGCCAACTCAAAGATTGTGCTGATGCTGGACGACCAGGAATACCAGAAGCCATTCTCCTCCAAATTCTCCGACAAACTGCGCATAGACGGCATCAGCAATACCGATGTCCGTTCGATAGCCGGTTTCCCTGTCGGTTATGAGGAATTGATGCGTTTGGCTGTAGATTATTCGGATGCGATTGTCTATGCGATGCCCAAGGTAAACCAGCGCGTGGTGAATTATGCCGAGACCAAAGGCAAGCCTATTCTGCCGTATTTAGAGACTGAAGACAAAGAAGAGGTTTGCAAGCGTCAATGGGATTTCTACCAAGGATTATTGGCAATAGAGAGTTGAAAGGAGTACGATTCATAGGAGTTTTGATGCTGCTTGCGTTCTGCTGTACAGGATGCAAAGATGATGCAGCCCGTACGGGCGAATCGGTATTAGATTCGGACGATAAGATAATCGTTCTTTCCGACACATTTCCTATCCGCTCGGAAATAGACCGCAGCGAGGCCATTATTTCCCAGGCAGACTCGTTTCTTTTAGGCGAAATAGAAACGGACTATGGTTTGCTTCGCGCCTCTATTTTGACCCAATTAGCCTGTCCGGAAGGCTTTTCTTATCCGGAAGGATTCTCGGTAGATTCCGTGGACTCTGTATGCTTGTTCATGTATTATTCCAGTTGGGTAGGCGATGCTAATGCTCCATTGGCCGTGAACGCCTATATGATGGACAAAGGAACATTCCGCTATTCGAGCACCTACCCTACCGACCTGAATATCAGCGACTACTGTTCAAGGGAAAAGAGTATTCTGACGAATCATCACATTGTAATTGCGTCTGAGAAATTAGATTCTATCAAGGATAGCAACGGCAAGTATGTGCCGATGATTCGTATGCGCGCAAACGATGATTTTATGCGCTATTTCGGGTCTATCAAATCATTTGAAAGCCAAGAGAAGTTCAACGAACTATTCAACGGTCTGCTCATAGAGACCTCATTCGGTTCGTCCACCGTGCTCAATGTATCCGATATTGCATTGGGTGTTTATTACCATTTCAAGTACAACAAAGCCGGACGTGACACGATAGTAAACGACCTCAAAGCATTCTACGCCAATGCCGAAGTGAGGACGGTCAATCATCTGAGTTACGAAGACCAGGATGCGTGGATAGCATCGTTGCAGCAAAACGCCGACTCCTTTAATTATATTATCGCGCCCGCGGGCGTATATACGCGCCTGCGTTTCCCTATGACGCTGATGGCGGATTCGATTTTCAATATGGTAGGCGACAAACGTCCGTATGTAAACAAGGCGGAAGTACGCGTAGATGTAGAAAACAAGGGCGAAGGCAAAGGCCGTAATTCATGGCTTGCGCCAGCCGAATACATGCTTCTGATTCGCGAGCAGAGTATCAACCGTTTCTTCAAGAACCGCGAGTTGCCATCGGATACATGCGCGCTACTAAGTGAACTGCAACAAGGCGTAGATAGTGCGGGAAACACCATTTATTACTATAGTTACGACATGTCGGATTTCCTGACAAACCAACTCCGCCATGAAACAAAAGACACCAGTTCAACGTTGGAAATGGTGTTGGTGCCAGTAACTGTCAATACGAGTTATCTCAGCTCGTATTCCACTTCGGCTGTTTCTTCAGTCCGCCAGCAACAGACTATTTCAGCGACCAAGATTCGGTCGGCTAAGAACGGGATGGATTTGAAGATTGTGTACAGCGGATTCTAATTCCTCTCACACAGCATTTTTCAATTGAACAAGACGCTGAGTTTCCAGTTTGGACTCGGCGTATTCTTTGGTGACAGTAAAAGACTGGATGTCCCCAAGTTTTTTATGGTTCGGCAGTTCGTACATGATATCCGTCATCACCGTCTCCATCAGTCCTCTCAGTCCTCGTGCACCGAGTTTGTATTGCAAGGCTTTATCAACGATGAAGTCGAGTGCATCGTCATCAAAAACAAGCGTTACATTGTCCATTGCCATCAGTTTCTTATACTGTTTGGTAAGGGCGTTTTTAGGCTCTGTGAGGATGCTGCGCAAAGCCTCACGATCCAGCGGGCGAAGATAAGTAAGAATAGGCAGTCGTCCGATGATTTCCGGAATCAGTCCATAGGATTTGAGGTCCTGTGGTGCAATATACTGCAAAAGGTTGTTTTTGTCGATTTGTGCCGCTTGTTGCTGTGCAGCAAAACCAACTGTCTGCGTGTGCATTCGTTGTGAAATCTTGCGCTCAATGCCATCAAATGCGCCACCGCAGATAAAGAGAATGTTTTTCGTATCCACGTGAATGCATTCCTGATCAGGATGCTTCCGTCCTCCTTGCGGCGGGACATTGACGATAGAGCCTTCCAGCATCTTCAGCAGGCTTTGCTGAACTCCTTCTCCGCTCACGTCGCGAGTGATAGACATGTTTTCCGATTTACGCGCAATCTTGTCGATTTCGTCAATAAAAACAATGCCTCTCTGTGCTTTTGTCACGTCGTAATCGGCATCCTGAAGAAGGCGGACGAGGAGTGATTCCACATCTTCGCCGACGTATCCTGCCTGCGTGAGCGCAGTAGCATCTCCGATAGCAAACGGCACTTTGAGCAGTTTGGCAATCGTCCGTGCGAGAAGTGTTTTTCCTGTACCGGTAGAACCAACCAGCAGAATATTGCTTTTCTCGATTTCGACGTCGTCGTTTGTTATCTCCTGCAGTACACGTTTGTAATGGTTGTAAACAGCAACGGACAGGAAACGCTTTGCGTCATCCTGCCCGATGACATACAAGTCAAGGAACTCCTTAATAGCCTGTGGAGTAGGCAGGTTGTCCAGGTTGAGTTCATCGGACTTGCCGTTGACATTCTTAGGCATGGCAGCGACCATCTGATGCCCCGCCTCTATACATTCAGGGCAAATGAGCACGTCATTATTCATACCGGAGAACATTTGCGGCATATAGCGTCCGCAGAAACTGCATGTATTTCCTGCCTTTTTTCCCATTATTGCTTGTGGATATAGAGTTTGTCAATCATACCATATTCGAGTGCCTCTTGTGCGGTCATCCAGTGGTCACGGTCCGCATCCTGGCGGATTTGTTCCATAGACTTACCGGATTTCTCGGAAATGATCTGATAGAGTTCGTCTTTGAGTTTGAGTATTTCTTTGGCTGTTATTTCTATGTCTGAAGCTTGTCCCTGAATGCCCCCAAGCGGCTGATGAATCATCACTCGGCTATGTGGTAAAGCGGCACGCATACCTTTCTCGCCGGCCACGAGTAGCACCGCTCCCATCGAAGCTGCCAGCCCAGTACAAATGGTCGAGACGCGTGCATTGACAAACTGCATCGTGTCGTAGATTCCGAGTCCGGCATAGACAGAACCGCCGGGCGTATTGAGGTACAGATTGATGTCCCGTTCGTTATCCACGGAATCGAGATAGAGCAACTGCGCCTGAATGACGTTTGCTGTGTAGTCGTTGATTTCGGTACCCAAGAAAATAACACGGTCCATCATCAAACGGCTGAAGACGTCCATTTGCGTGACGTTTAACTGACGTTCCTCCAGAATAGTGGGAGAAATATATCCACTCGCACGGGGCGCATCCATGCTGCGAGACATAATATTCTCGACATGCATGGAATTGAGCCCTTGTGCAACTGCAAATTTTAAGAAATCATTATTCATGATTCATTGTTTGGTTGTTTGGCATTTATTTCTTCAAAGCCGCTTTCTTCTCTGCCCGGCGAGCTTGTGCCATCTGGATGTCATAAGCAATCGGCGATGCGATGAAGAGCGAAGAATACGTACCCACGATTACACCCACGAGCAGTGCGAACACGAATCCCTGGATAGTCTCTCCACCGAAGATGAAGATAGCCAGCAAGACGATGAACGTGGACATAGAAGTCGAGAACGTACGGCTGAGTGTGTTGTTCAAGGCGTCGTTGATGTTCACCTGTTTCTCGCGCTTCGGATAGAGTCCGTTATACTCACGCACACGGTCGAAGATAACCACGGTATCGTTGATAGAGTAACCGATAACCGTCAGGATAGCAGCGATGAAGGCCTGGTCAATCTCCATAGAGAACGGCATGATTTTCCAGAGAATAGCGTACAGACCGAGCACGATAACTGTATCGTGCGCCAAAGCGGTAAGTGCGCCGACCGAGTAAGCAAAGTTACGGAAGCGGAGCAGGATGTAAAGGAAAATTACCACGAGTGCAGCGAGTACAGCCCACACGGCACTGGTCTTGATATCATCTGCGATTGCCGGTCCCACTTTCTGACTTGACATGATTCCCACCTCGGCGTTCGAGTCGGTAGAACGGAAATCGTCGAAAGTGATTCCTTCGCTAAGGAACGCCTTGCAACCCTCATAGAGAAGTGCTTCGATTGCTTCATCAGCCTCAGCGTTGTCCTCCTGGATACGATAGTTGGTGGAGATACGAACCTGGTTAGCGTCGTTACCGAAAGTAATCACATTCAGTCCGAAGGTCTCTCCCTCTTCGAGTGTAGCTTTGAATACATTGTCCAAACTCTCACGTACTTCCTGCGTGTTGATGTTGTTGTCAAAACGAACCACATAGTTACGTCCACCGGAGAAGTCAATACCCAGATTCAGTTTACCGAAGATATGCGGTTCGAGCCCCAATACAGCGAATATTACCAGAGCGCCGGAGAGGCAGTAAGCCCATTTGCGTGCACTAATGAAATCGAAGTGTACCCCCTGGAGGAAGTTCTCCATCAGTTTCGTGGTAAAGCTGAGTTCTTTTGCATTGTCCCGTTTCGCATAGTCCTCCAGCAACAGACGTGTAATGAATACCGCTGTGAGGAAGGAGGAGATAATACCTATCATGTATGTAACCGCGAATCCCTTGATAGGACCGGAACCGAAGATAGCAAGGATAGCACCTGTCAGGAAGGAAGTCACGTTAGCATCCACGATAGCCGAAATGGCTCCTTTGAAACCGTCCTCGATAGCTTTGCGCATCCCCTTTCCAGCACGTAGTTCCTCACGGATACGCTCGTAAATCAGCACATTGCCATCCACGGCGCAACCCATTGTGAGGACGATACCTGCGATACCCGGAAGTGTCAGTACGGCACTGAACGAAGCGAGTATACCCACGAGCAGGAAGACGTTGCATACCAATGCAAAGTCTGCAATCAATCCCGGAATCCAGCCATAGTAGAAAATCATGTAGATAAGGATGAGCACAAATCCAAGCGCGAATGACCATAGACCAGATTGGATAGCCTCACGTCCCAGAGATGGTCCCACCACGCTCTCCTCGATGATACGAGCGGGAGCCGGCATTTTACCGGACTTGAGCGTGTTAGCCAAGTCTTTTGCCTCTTCAACGGTAAAGTTACCAGTAATCTGGCTGTTACCTCCGGCAATTTCGTTTTGCACGGTCGGGAAGGAATATACATATCCATCCAGCACGATAGCTACGGATTTGCCAATATTGTCTTTGGTCAGACGTTGCCATGTTTTCGCACCCTCTGCGTTCATGGACATCGAAACGTTAGCATAAGCGCTAATTTGCGAGAAGTCCGCACGAGCGTCGGTAATTACATCCCCTTCGAGCGAAGCGCGTCCGTCACGTTGTGCCTTGAGGGCCACCAACTGATAGTAAGCATTTGCCTCATCGATTGCCTTTACGGTCCAGTAGAAACGCGCGTCACGGGGCAGAACGGCCTTGGCGATCTGCGAGTTGAGCATAGCGTTCACCTTCGCCGTGTCGGTATAATGAACGGTACCGATAACAGGTCCGCGGTAAGCCTGACCTGCCGCATTCACAGAGGGGTTGAGGATTGCGAACAAGGGGTTGTTCTTCTTGTATTCAGCCAATTGAGCAGCCTGGTCAGCCTCGATAGCAGCACTATCGGTACCGAGGTTATCTACAAGCGCAGCAAGATCTTCACCCTCAGCTTTCGGAGCCTCTTCTGCCTTCGGAGCCTCAGCAACCTCTGCTTTGGCTTCTTCACCGGCTTCAGCTACATTCGTGGCAGCGAACTCACGGTTGATTTGTGAGAGGATAGGCAGCAGTTCGGAAGCCTCGTAGGTCTCCCAGAACTCCAAGTTAGCGGAACCCTGAAGGAGTTTACGCACACGTTCGGGCTCCTTGATGCCAGGAAGCTCGATCAGGATACGTCCGGGTTGCGCCAGCTTTTGGATATTGGGTTGTACGACTCCGAAACGGTCGATACGTGTACGGAGCACGTTGAAGGAGTTCTGGATAGCTCCATCCACTTCCTCACGGATAACTTTCTCGACCTCAGCATTCGTAGAAGTGAGTGTTACTTTGTCCTTGAGTTCGAACGTGGAGAAGATGGAAGCCAATTGTCCGTCCGGATCCACTTCGCGGTAAGACTCAATGAAGAGCGTAACGAAGTCTGTGCCGCTTGATTTTTGTTTTTGTTTAGCGAGAGCGAGTGCCTCTTTGTAGTTCGGGGTCTCGTTGTGTCCGCTGAGTGCATCGAGGATGTCGGGGACAGAAACCTCCATAGTAACGTTCATACCTCCCTTGAGGTCGAGACCGAGGTTGATTTCTTTCTCCCGGCACTCTTTAAGGGTGTACCCGAACCATACTTTTTTCGCAGCAATCGAGTCCAGATACTGGTACTCCTTAAGTGCATCACCATCGGCGTACGCTTTGGCTTTCTTGTCATAATGACTTGTTACCAAAGAGAACGACAGATAAAAGGCGCATACCAACGCGAGGCACGCAGCCAAAATTCTAACTAATCCTTTGTTTTGCATAATAGATGTTTGTTGTTAAATATTATTTGTTTTCTACTATATTTTTCCTTCATTCCGGTGTAATTATTCCAGCCTGAAAGGTCACGTGCGCGTATATATCCGTGCACGCAACGGAAAAAGCGTGCAAAGGTACAAAAAATTTTTGATATAAGCAAAATAAAAAGAAGAAAAAAGCGTTTTTTGTCACTTTTTTCTGAGTTCAGGCTCATTTTTTGCGGTACGAATCCAATTCTTGCGTTAAAGGATGGTCCGATCCGTAAATTGTCATTGAGATTTGATAGGCTTGTTGCCATGTCTCATTGGCTTCCTCTGTTCTGCCGAGTGCGTCACATACGACTCCGAGCATTTTCATGTACAAAACTCGTGCATCGTCGGCTTCATTAAGCGGAAGCAGGTCCAATGCTTTTTGCAGTCGTTTATATGCCGATTGATTTTTGCCCTGCATGTAGTCAATTGCGGCCTGATTGTTTAGTAGTGCCGCGTGCATT
>Ga0310694_10003898_pt1 | contig 14550 bp, 18 predicted proteins | sample 174DNAGHGhighgp2_FD_203884 | JGI IMG/M metagenome (GOLD analysis project Ga0310694, IMG submission 203884) | Sheep rumen microbial communities from Palmerston North, Manawatu-Wanganui, New Zealand - 1742 DNA GHGhigh gp2 (v2) (version 2) | ecosystem: Host-associated > Mammals > Digestive system... | reverse complement strand
CCCTTCGGTAGAGGTCTTTATAAGGCTCCAAAATTACCCCAAATCAGGCTAAAATGCCTTTAAAATCAGGGTTTTCGGACGGCCTGGGGGGGGTATTTTTTAAAGGTATCCTCCGCACTTCACCTCTTATATTATTAGCTGCTCTCCTTATCGTTTCGTGCGAGAAGGAGCTGTTCCACTATGCTGAGATTACTGAGTATCATGCAGAGTCTCAGCAACTCGACGTGTGTTTTTACATTTTGAGGCAGCATAGCGATGCTGTGTTTGTTTTAATTAATAGTTGAAAAAGAAAAATTATTCGTACCTCGTCCGCTGGGAAGTTCGCGAGGTTTTACATGACTAAGTAAAACAAAGATATATGAGCATCTGAGCGTGCTCAACCCAACACGGCGTTTCTACACTCTCGCTCGTGTGAAAATTTTTTCATAAAAATAAAACTTTCCCTCGCCCTTCGTGAGAATCGCGAGGTTTTACAAAAAGAATTATGCACACGTGGAAGTCACGTGATGCCTTTTAATATGCATTTTAGAAAGTAGTTTTGTACCCTCGTGGTTCGCGAGATTGCAACGCCACACTTTGTACCTTTAGGTCAAAGAATAGCGAGGTTTTAAAAAGGAATTATGCACACGTGGGATTCACGTGACGCTTTCAATATGTTGAATGCGCCAGTGGTCTGAGAAGATAACTGGCTTTTGAGGAATATAAAAAAACAAATATATGACAAGAATAAAAAAGTATAATATGGTTATTTAAATACATACAGGACAATACATCCTTGATTAGGCTGATGGAGCAGAATTAGCACTTCACAGACATACCAGTCAGTCAAGGCAACGGATGTTTGCGCCCTATCAGGGGCGTAGACAGTAAGATTGTTGTCTGGTTATGGGCCGTGCTAAGCCTTGCTCCTACCAATCTCTTCTGCGCCCCTTCTTTTAAAATCATAAAAGATAAAGGTAAAGACAATAATTATGGCAAATAAACTTCAGCAGGCATTAGACCTGTGTAATAAAAGCGATTTCGATAAAGCTCTATCATTGCTTGAAGAAATCACAAAAGAGGAACCTCAGAACTCTGAGGCTTGGCGCTTATTGGCTCAGGTTCACTGGACATACCAGCATGAGCCTAATAAGGCATATGATGAATTGATAGAAGCATTGAAGTGTGAGCCTAAGAATATCTGGGCACTCGTCTTGATGGGCAATCTCCTTACACGCGAAATGAATGATGTGGAGCATGCCAAGCAATACTACGATAAAGTATTGGAATACCATCCGGATAATGCCATTGCAATTAATAATATTGGCGCAACCTACATGGAACGGAAGGACTATGAAGGAGCGCTACCCTATATGGAGAAAGCAATGGCTATTGACGATAAATATGCAAACTCATATTACGGATTAGCACTCTGCTATTATAGGCTAGGTAGAATAGAAGAAGCTTTTGAGATTTGTCATAAAGGGGCGTTGAAGACATCAGACAGACCTGAGAATCCAGCTGTTCGTGAAGAATTGATAAAGCTGTTTGTTACTGTAGCAAAGGAATATGCAGACAAGACCAATTATATTAATGTATGGAAAGGTATCAAGGACGAACTGGAAGCTTTTGATCATACAAACATCCGGATAGTCGAGGACAAGAGCTTGAATGTACATGCTAAGATGGAATATGCGCCATTGCATGCAGCAAAGGAACATGTGATAAGATATAATCCTGAGAAAGACTTCGTGGAACATCTCTTTATTCATGAGATGATGCATTTGAAGATGGGGCAACAAGCAACCAAGTTGAACAGAGGAAAGGCTGTTGTAAGCTCTGAGAAAACAAGAAATGCCTTCAAGAAGCGTTATCTTGGTTTCATGAAGAAAAAGCATAGCCATATACCCGCATCAGAACTTGACAAGGTTATTTATGGACTTGCGGACGGATTAGGTCTTCAACTCATGAACTGCCCTCTTGATTTGTTTGTGGAACACATGATTTACACAGGCTATAAGATTGTGCGTCCCATTCAGATGCTCTCCCTTTTCCACATGGAACAAGATAACATTAATGCTGTGAAGCAAGCAGCATCTAATGGTTTCTTCCCGAAGGAGATTGTATATGCCAATAAGGTCATGAATCTTGTTACAAGCATGCATTTCAAGGATATTTATGGCATTAATCTCTTGGGACAATACAATCCCACTAAGCAAGAATACGCCCATGCACAAGACCTTTACGAAGAATTCAAGGCATATCTAAACACCTTCAAAGCTGGTGATGAATACGAGATGGTAGAATACTTCGTGCAGTCTTTCAACATGGAGGATTTAGTGGAAATCATTGATGAAGCCCAAGTGTCAGCAGGAATGAAAGCAGACCTCTCCATGAAGAGTGATTTGAAGGATTTAGCAGAAGGTGCATTATCTGAAGAAGATGCAGACGTTGCCAATGCCCAATTTGCTTTGAATCATCAAGATGGTGCAGACCCAGCTGAAACCATGATGATGTCGATGTACATGCTGGGAGCGATGGAATATTTCGATACCCTTGATTCTCAAGACGTACATAGAATTGCCATTGAAATTGCTATGGTTGGCGTTACGGGTATTGACCCCAAGAAGAAATATAGCATCAAATCACTTCCTGATAAGGAATTTGGTGGCTACCAACTCTTAGCCTACTACTATGTAAGTTGGGCAAGAGCCATACCAGAAAAGCTGAATGCTCTAGGTCTGCCTTTCTCTAAAGCATACGAGTCAGCATTATCTATGTACAACGCTAAGCACAATAAATGATGAGTGATTTGGAGGAACTTCGCAAAGCCATTGTGCAATTCACGCAAGAACGTGATTGGGACCAATTCCATAATGGAAAGGATTTGGCCCTCGCATTGTCTATTGAAGCATCTGAACTAAATGAGGCTTTCTTATGGAAGGAAGCAAAGGATGTAAATGTAGAAAAGGTGAAAGAAGAATTGGCAGATATCGTGAACTATGCCATTCTCATTGCTGACAAATACGACCTCGACATTAAGCAAATCGTCCTGGATAAACTAAGACGCAATGCTGAGAAATATCCCGTAGATAAAGCCTATGGGAGCGCAAAGAAATACGACGAACTATAAATAAACTATCTATGGTTAACAGAGTCCTTTATCAAGCACCCCAGTCTCAATTCATTAGTGATGTGGAGCGAAACTATGTTTCACAGAAAATGAGACATACAGCTGAACTTTCCGGAATTCATTCTGCTGAAAACGAAATTGCTTCATGGGAGAATAACGCTCCTCACGTTGCACGTTTGCTTACGCAATGTGGCGCAAAGGACAGCTATGTCACTTTTGAATTTCTTGTTCCATTTTCACGTAAACGTATTGACTGCATGATTTACGGTACGGGTGAAGATAATTCTGAGAATGTTATTCATATTGAACTTAAGCAATGGGGCAATAAATCCGTTGGTGTTGCAGACAGCGATGGTAACTTTACGACAGATGATGTTGCAAATAGTCAGCCCGATGATGTAATCTTCAATGTGGAAGCTTTTACGGGACGTGCAAATCGAATCGTCGCTCATCCTTCTCAGCAAGTAAAGGGATACCAAGGTTACCTTTCTAACTTTATAGAGGTATTCTCTAATCAAGAGGTGTCTCTGACAGGCTTGGCTTATTGCTATAATTACACGAAGAACGATGCAAAGAATCCATCTTGTCTCTATGATGAAAAGTATGCATCATTACTTGCAGAATATCCTACATACGCTAAGGATCAGTTCGACGAGTTGACTGAGAAATTAACGGGTTTACTTAAGAAAGGTGATGGACTTTCCATCTTCAACAAGGTAATAGATAGCCCTATTCGTCCTTCGAAGAAGTTGATGAATGAGGTAACCAAAATGGTGGAAGAGGGAGATACCACAGCATTCTCATTGGTTGAAGACCAGATTGTTGCAAGAAATATTATAAGAGATAAAATTAGCAAGTTGCTTAAAGCCTCGAGCCATGATGAAGTCAAGAAGAGTGTTATAATAGTCAAAGGAGGCCCTGGTACCGGAAAGACTGTAATTGCTCTACACCTTTTGGCAGAACTTGCAAGACTTTCGGGCAAAGGGAAGGTATTAAATGTTCAGTATGCAACAAAATCAAAACCTTTGCTTGAAGGAGTAAGGCATCTTGTTAATCCTCAAGTTCGTATACTATTCCAGAACGTAACGAGTTACATTCCAGCATCTGTCGACGAAAATGGAGTAGATGTATTGTTAGTTGACGAAGCTCATCGTATACAAAAGAACGCCAACAACCAATACACAAAAGCAGAAAACAGAACAGACCTTCCACAAATAGACACCATTATCCGTTCGTCCAAAATCACGGTTTTCTTCATTGATGACAAACAGGCTATCCGTGGTGTGGAAATCGGTTCTGCGAGTCTTATTCGTGAAGCTGCCCAAAGATGGGATGCAAAGGTTGAAGAGTGTGTGCTTACTTCCCAGTTCCGTTGCAATGGCTCGGATAATTATATGGATTGGATTGAACAAGTACTTTATAATAAGCCAGTCAATTCAACTTTTGGCAAAGACGATTTTGATCTTAAGATATTCGATTCCCCTCAGGAGATGTACGACCAGATTGCCTTGCAAAATAGCAAGCCAAATCAAACAGCACGAATCATGGCAGGATTCTGCTGGCCTTGGTCTACTGACGTTGTGGATGGTGATCTTGTGAAAGATGTACATATTGGCGATTTTGCAATGCCTTGGGAAACGAGTGACAAAGTCCCCTATGCACGCCTTACAAAGAAATATCCCAAATGGTTTGAGTGGGCATATAAGCCCCTTGGTATTAATCAGGTAGGTTGTATCTATACTGCTCAGGGTTTTGAGTTCGACTATGCAGGTGTTATCGTTGGTCCAGACCTCAAATATGATAAAACATCAAGAAAAGTAATTACTGACAAAACCGCTTGTAAAGACCCAGTCTTAAAGCGAAATGTGAAAGAGGCTAACATGACATTTGATGACTATGTTCGAAACATATATCGCGTTCTCATGACTCGTGGTATGAAAGGGTGTTACCTCTATATTTGCGATGAGAATCTACGTAATTATATGAAGCAGCTTCTTGCTGAAATGAAGGGGTAAGGCTATGACAATGGAGGATTTTCGTGACAATCTTCTCAAGTACCTTTTCGTCGAGAAAAAGTTAGAGGAAGAGGATGCTGAAAGGCAAAAACAAATGAGCAGAGAAGAGAAGGTAGAAAACAGCCTTCTCCTAATAAATGTCTCTATTATCGGTCACGAAAATGATGTCTATGAATTGCAAGTACCCGAAAACTACTCAAAGCTGAGGGCTGGTGATACGATAACTATAATAAATGAAGAAACTGCCTCTGAATGCGAGGCTACGGTCATTGACGTTTTCTTCGACACATTGACCATTTCTTGTGACAAAGAGCTTGATGCCAAAGCCATTTATTCTATCGAGCAGAAATCGCCAGAACTTCTGCAAGCACTTATTTCATGTCTTGAAGGCATTTATGCGGGTGTTCCAGGAGCAGCTTTCTTACGTTTGCTTTCAGGAGAAGAGAAGATTGAAATAGTTGATTTCTTGAAGGTATCTATTGATAACGTTCCGTACTTCGATAGTATTAAGAGTAAACTCAATAATGAGCAATTGGCCGCTGTAAGTTCAATGCTTGAATATCCTTCTATTCATGTACTACAAGGCCCTCCAGGCACTGGAAAAACAGCCGTGTTAGCTGCCACAGCTATTGCAACTGCACACATGAATCGCGAGGTTGTTATTATTGCCAATACACATCATGCAGTTAATAATGCCTTGCTGAAAATTCGCTCTCTTGACAAGAATGCGACACTCATCAAAGTAGGTGCAGAACTAAAGGCAGAAGAGTTGGATGATACGGTACTGAAATTTGAGAAATTCAGCGAGTATTATGATTATAGCTACAAGAATAGGAAAAAGAAAAGGACTGGTCATATCATTGGAATGACCATTTGGGGCGCAATCACCCACTTGGGACTTCGTCATCATGCTCATTTCCGTCCTTATATCGCACTGATTGACGAGGCTTCACTTATGCCTCTATCACATGCAACAATTCTCGGAAAAACGGCACCTTCAGTATGTCTCTTTGGTGATAGTCGGCAAATGCCTCCTGTTTTCCGTCCTGAATTAGAGGGCAATGAAAATTCTATTTCCATTTTGGATTATTGTTCTCGGAAGGTAGAAAGCGTCCCTGTATCAGTACTTCATACCACATATCGCATGAATGAGCCTATTACTAATGTTGTAAGCAATTCATTCTATGAGCCATATGGAATCACTTTGACTAGTGCTAAATGTGTAGCAGATAATTCTTTTGATTCCGAATACTTTAGGAAGAAGGGATTAAACGATTCTATTGTCTATATGGACTCTTCTATATCGACTCCACAATGTGAAGAAGAAAATGAAGGTGAAGCAGATGCTGTCATTGAAATAGTAAAAGCACTACTTCAAGAAGGGAACAAACCTTCTGACATTGCCGTAATTACACCATTTAGAAAACAAGTACGCTTAATCAGGTCGAAAGCTCATGAAGCATTAGAAGAAGAGAATCTGCCTCTAATCGATACGGTTGAGCGACTTCAGGGACAGGACGTGAATTGTATAATATTGAGTTTCGCTTCCAGCTCTGTAAATTACATATATGGCACATCTGGCTTCCTCTTTAATCACAACAGATTAAATGTGATGATATCCAGGGCTAAGAAAAAGGTCGTAATCTTTGGATCAGAGACAATACAAGCTAGGTTAAAATCTATTTTAAAGAAAAAATACAATGAATAAGAAATATATAGGCGATTCCCCGAGACTCGCTGTATTTGGTGGACAAAAGAAACACGCTCTGAAGAGCGAGACATTGGCAACAAGCTCTGAAGAGCGAGACATTGGCAACAAGCCAATGCTGTTATTGTTTAATCCAACCGCATTGTCTGCGAAGATAGTGCGGTATTCAAGTAAAGTTTAATTTAACAAACTAAAATGATAAATATATGAGAGATTTAATTCAAGGTAATAGTGAACTCGTTTCATTTGCATTGGTGTTTATCATCATTGCATTTGCAGTGTGGGGGTATCTATATATCAATAACCAACAAAAAAACGACAAATTATTAGACCATCGCGGATTTATTGAAATGATACCTTCTTTGGTTTCTACTCTTGGCGTATTAGGAACTTTTGCGGGTATCACCCTAGGATTATTATTCTTTGATACTGACGATTTAACTCGTAGCATACCATTGTTGTTGGATGGATTGAAAACAGCATTTTTCACATCGCTTGCAGGCATGGTAGGGTCATTATTCCTTTCGAGTAAAGTCAATAAACTGTATGATGAGAAAACTGGAGGTGTGAGTGATTCTGCTGAGGCTGCAGGAATAATAGTAAAAGCCCTTCAAGCTTTTCAACAACAATCTGAAAGTCAGTCGAAAACACAAACCTTGTTTTATAATACAGTTCAACAAGTTATTCAAAAGATGGAGGCCAGTATTGATACCCTCTCAACAAATATTGGCAAAATGAATGTTGCAATTGGTTCTCTTGCACTTGATGTTTCTGGAATTAAAGAGAATCAACAATCAATGGAAGGGAAAGCAGATAGCTTACTTGTGTCTATAGGTAATTTGGAAGAAACAGGAAAAGGAGTCCTTGCCAATACGGGTGAACAGAGTACAAAAATGGGTGAAATGCTTGATCATACTGAAGCACTTGTCAGCGGTCAAGGTGAGATAGGTGATCATGTTGCGAAGTTCGGTGATCGCCTGCATTCCGAGATAGTAGAAATTGAGGATAAAATGACAGACACCAACAAACTGTTGACGGAAAAGTTTAATGAATTCTCTGAATTATTGAAGAAGAGTAATACAGAGGCTTTGGTTGAGGTCATGAAGACTGTTACTGAGGAGTTCCAAAAACAAATGAATGCTCTTATCAATAAACTGATTCAGGAAAACTTTGAGCAGCTGAATCAAAGTGTTGAAAGATTGAACCAATGGCAGCAGGAGAATAAGGAAATGATTCAGTCGCTTACCCGTCAATACAGGCAGATGGCTGATAATTTTGAGCAGACATCCACAACACTGGATAAGGTGGATAAGGATACTCAATTATTAGTTAGTGAGGGTGGTAAACTTCATCAGATTGTTGATGCACTCAGCAAAGTGATAGTTGAAGATGAGAAGTTCATTAAGATTTCATCAGACCTTCAAACTACAACAGCATTGACAAAATCGAACTTTGAGCAGTTTGATGCTTCTACTAAGATTCTGAACGACTGGGTTATGAAGCAGAAGAACTTCGTGGATGGTGTTGTGGTATTGATAAACAAACTGGAAGAACTTGGAAAGATTAAGGACTACGGAGAAGAGTTCTGGAAGGAAACGAGACAGGGAATGAATGATGGCGTCAGCATCATTAAGAATGGCACGGAAGCACTTAATCGACAGGTTTCTGGACTGAATAACCAGTTCTATGCCCGACTGAGTACCACGTTGACAGAATTAGATAATTGCATACAGGCTCTCATCACGAAGGCTGAAAGATAAAGTGGAGGACTGATACATGGCAAAGCATAATGTTTGGATGTCAGTTTCTGACTTGATGACAGGCTTGATGGTTATCTTTCTGTTTGTGGCTGTTGCCTATATGATACAGGTACAGGACAATCAGTCCGTTCTTACAGAATATGTAGAAACCAAGCAACACCTACACGACAGATTGGTTAATGAATTTAAAGGCGATACAGCAAAATGGAAGATGGTAGTTGGTAGAGACCTCTCTATGAAATTTAGAGAGCCAGAAGTGTTGTTTGCTCAAGGCTCGGACGAATTACAACCTAAATTTATGGAAATACTAGATGAGTTTATACCTCGCTATCTGGAAATTCTACTAACTGATTCGCTACGTAGCAGAATTCGGGAAATAAGAATTGAGGGACATACTGACGACTTACGTATGGTGAAATTTGGTTCAGATCCATATCTTTCTAATGTGTTGCTTTCTCAAAAGAGGGCATATAATGTTCTTTCATATATTAGGAACTTGGAATCTTTTGAAAATTATACCGCAGATCAGAGAAAGTTATTGGATTTTTGGTTTACTGCAAATGGTCTATCCTATGGCAAAGCCCTTGACTCAAAGGATCGGTACGCTGCACTATCCCATGATAGCATTGATAGGGCAAAATCGCGTAGAGTGGAGTTCCGTATAGTTACAACAGGTGAGGAAGTACTTGAGAACTTTGTAAATAGAAAACAATGAACGATAACGAAGAACCGATATATGATTTCTCAGCCTTGAAATCCTTTTTAACTAAAAAAGGATTTACCATTGGGACAAGGCAGGCATATGAGGCAATTAAGCCTGAGGACGTAAAGCCTGAAGATGTTACGAATGGTACAATGGAATTCCGTGATGATGGAATATTTGTGCTGGGCTCTGATGGCAGGGAAAGACAGGTTTTCCTATATAAGAAAGATTATAGAATGCAGCAATATGGAAAACCAAGATTCCATATATGCAAATGCGAAACAATAGATGAATTTATAAGGTCTGGTAGGTTCCGCCAGCATTACGTCAGAGCAAACACAGAACCTGTTCCTGTAAAAAACTTGGATAACAGAGGAAAGATCGAAGAAGTTTCAGGTTTACCTCTGTGTAGGTATTGTATGGACATGATTTCAAATGTTACAGCATTGAATACAACACAATTTGTGGAACTTTTGAAGGCTGCTAATGGAGAAAATCATCAGGAAGAAAAACAAGAGACTAATTTGTTTGGTTATACAAGAGATTGGGAATACATTAGCAAAGAGTTTCGCGAGAAGCATAATTATACCTGTGAAAATTGTGGTTTGAAACTGGAAGACGATTATGATAGGCAATATATGCATGTTCACCATATTAACGGAGATAAATTAAATAATAATGAAAGCAACCTAAAATGCTTGTGTCTTTATTGTCATTCACATGTAGACAAACATCATTATAAGAGACTAACATCAGGTGCTAACAAATATGCCTATTGTACTTTTGTAGATAGATATGCAGACGAAGACCTTTGGCCAATTAATGGGAATGACCTAATTAAAATACGTGAAATCGCAAGAAAAATATACGAGGGTAACTCCCAAATACATATTACTATAGAGAACCATTATCATGGTAACATTGACAATTTGACCATCAACGGACAATAAAAAAGTTCAAAGATTTGGAGAATAGCAAAGTTTTGATTACTTTTGCTACCCGAAAACAGATGATTTTAGAAAAATAGAGCTTAGACAGCTTTCTCGTTCCTACCAGAACCGCTAATTCAAAGTACAAGACGAGTAGAATGTCTGCCAGCTCACGTCATGGAGACGTGGGTATTTGGCAGTTACAACATTCGTCAAGTACTTAGCGGTTATGGTAGGATGTTGTTTCTTAAGGGTGCCCGCTCTCCTTTTACTACTAATATAATAATAACAAAATATACAAAATGGAATTAGAAGAGAAACCACATCATTCCGGTGGCATCCATAATTATTTTCAGGGTGCCATCATTCACAACATGGTTATTAACGGCAACATGAACAAGAGCGGTTCGGAACATTACCATGAAAAAGAAAGTAACACGTCTCATAATCGCTATTCCGACGAACAAGTGGCAACAGCTCTGGCGAACCTCGTGGGAAAGAACAAGCCCATCGACTCGAAACAGAAATGGGCTGGAGCCCAATGGTTCTTGCGTTGGGAGTGTAACTATCCTACCAAGGCCATGGACTTTTGTAACAAGATATGGAGTTTGCCACTTCCCGAGGATTTGGAATACCCATGTGAATATAACAACATCAGGGCTTTAAGCACGCTTTCGTTCATGAATGAGGATGCAAGAAAACTTGAACAGGTGAAGTACAGCAAGAACGACGAACAGATTTTCTTTCAGATGAGAAGTGTGGTTGTGGCATTACGTGAAGAACTACTGAGAATAATAGCATAACTCATCCTTTTTTAGTAAAACGTTAGCAAAACGTTAGCAGAATATTAGCATTCCGTTGCAAGGCATCGGGATGCTTTTTTTTGTTTTTACATTTGCCGCCAGAAAGTTGGCCGACTTTTTTAGTATTAACAAAAAAGTAAAAACAAAAAAAGAAAAAATTATGAAAGTAAACAACAAGTATCAGATTGGACAGAAGGTGTACTTTATGCACAATGATAAGGCGAGATGCGACGAAGTGAAAGGTATGAGCTTCATCGTGTACAGGAATTCAGTGCACATTATGTATATGTTTCAGAATTCATATCCAGGCATGCCTGAGAATAACGTGTTCGGGACAGAGGCTGAACTGAAAGCGTTTGTGTTTGAAAACATTTCAAATGAGAAATGAACTATGATAGCAAAGAACAACATCTTTAACATCCGGAAAGGGCCGAAGGCTTGGAAGGGTGAGACGGGAGCCACGAAGGGCTTCGTAGAGTTTGAGACACGTGAGCACGGAATACGGGCGTGGATAGTGCTGATGCACAACTATCGAGTGAAGCACAAATGCGCCACCGTGCGCGCCATCGTCACACGCTTTGCACCGCCCAGCGAGAACAACACGCAGGCGTACATTAAATACTGTAGGGAGCGGGTGTACAAGTCGGAGATTACATGGCTTACGACCACGGCCGACTATGTGCGACTGGGATGCGCCATGGCGAAGATGGAAACGGGAACGGAACTCACTCAGCAAGAAATCTACGACGTGATGCAGAAGTTTAACGTGCACTTTTTATCGGATAAAGAAATTAACAATTTTGGCTGATATGGAGAAACTGAATATCAGTGCCGAAGAGCAGATGCGACGCCTCGGCAACCGATGGATTTTCGACTGCGCCAACCAGCTGATGGCCGACGAGGGGATGGAGCGTAAAGATGCCTTCCGACAGGCGGTCAGAGCCTACCACTTGCTGGAGCTGTTGGGCAAGGGCGAAGCGGAGTTTGAATATCTGAAAGTGAATGGCGAAAAGCGGCATGCGCGAGGCACACTCTGTCACGGCATCAGCCCCGAGTTCGACAACTACGAGTTTAAAAACGACAAGCCCGATGTGGGACAAACGGACTTCGGAATCATCGCGTATTTCGACTTGGACAAGAATGAATTCCGTTGTCTGCACATCCGCAACCTATTAATTTCATACGGTACAGATTATGAACAATTATCCTCCAGGAGCGGCTTATGACCCGCAGGCTCCTTACAATGCGGAGCCTAGCGATGAGAAAGAAATTGTGGTGACCGTGAAAATGATAAAGACGGCCGTCGTTTTGGTCGACTCGTCGCACGTATATTTGGACTACGGCAACGACTTGAAAGAGTATTTTCAGAACCAGTATCGCACACCCCGACAGATTATCGAGTGTTGTCAGAAGATAGTGAAGCAGCTGCGCAAGCAGGGCAACCTGTTCTTCGCAGGCATCGATCTTCGGGATTTGGACGAGGACTGCGACTACTGGGAAGAGGAAGAAATTAAAATCGAAGATTAAGAAGTTATGAACAAGAAACATTTGACTGAAGCGGAGCAGCAGGAATTGCTGCTTCGCATGAAAAAGAACTACACTTATGATGCCAAGAGCGGGCGGTTGACAAGCAGCCGATATGGCCGAGCGATAAGAGGCAAGATGCATGGTAATAAAGGCTACTTAGCCGTTGATTGCAGGATAGGCAAGAAACAGATCCATGTTCATCTTCACCATGCCGTCTGGGCTGTTTGCAAAGGCTGTTTTCCTGAACAGCAGATAGACCACATTAACGGCAACAAACACGATAACCGTATTGAAAACCTGCGCGAGGTGAGTGACAGTGAAAACAAGATGAACATGGTATATCCGTGGAAGTCGAACGCGAAGACAGGACTTCCGGGGGTGTATAAAACGAAGGGCGGTTTTCAGATAGTAGTGGCGTCGAATCGCTATCACTTCTGCGACAAATACGTGGCGTTCTACCATCTGACGCTGCTCGGCCGCAAATACAAATAGTTTACAGTTAAAAGTTTAAATTATGGAACAGAAAAAGAATAATAATATTTCGCCATCCATTGAGGAGGCTAAGCAGCGCATTGAGTTGTACAACAAAATGAATAATGCTATGCGTGATTTGTCGCTCGACGAAAAGCAGAAGGTATTGTCGCTCCTGACCGTGTACGTGGGTCTGCAGGAGTGTAACCAGCTTTTGGAAAGGCGAGTTTCGCTGGTCTACAGCCTGTGCGCCACCCTGGTGTTCCACTATCTCTACAAGGCTGGGCAGCTTTCGCCCGACAACGTCGGCTTCGACCCCGAAATCCGTAAGCATATTGAGGACGTATTCATCACAATAGCCGAAGAACATGATGCAGATTGAAAATTTAGACAACGACATTGTTCGGCAGTTAGAGAACAACGGTCTGAAAAAGGGCGACAAAGAGCAGCAGATAAAACTGCTCCTGACCCTCACCTATAAGGCCGTGAAAATGTATTGGGCGATGAGTCCCGAGGACAGGGTTCTAGTTTCGGATTGGCACAAAAAATTCACTCGTTTTTATTCGCTCAAAAATTTCCTGAAAGAGAGACAAAGAAGCAGCAGAAAAAAATCTTCTCCCCCTGCACCCCCTTATCTTGATAAAGAAGTACAAGATAAAGACGAGATTCCCTCTCTCTCTCCTGCGCGCGAAAAAAGGACGTTGAAAGTTCGTCAGGAGATGTTCTGGAACGAGCTGTCGCAATACGAGGGAAAGTACGACCGACAGATGTTGCTTGCCTTCTACTATTACTGGGCGGAAAAGGTGACGGGACGGCGGAAGATGAAGATGGAAGTTGAGACGTCGTGGGAAACGAAACACCGGTTGGCTACTTGGGCGCAAAGAAGCTTCAACAAGAACGACGAGGCTGCCGCACTGCATCTGGAACGTGAGAAGAAAAAGACAGCGAAGCAGGCTGCGAACACCCAAGAACAGCAGGCCATCGCCGCCAAGCGCGCTCAGGACAACGAAAAGTTGGAGCGGGAAATTGCCGAGCGCAAAGCCGGTGCCGTGTCGTACGAGGAGTATCTACGACAAAAGGAAAGTAAAATGGATTGATTATTAACGCGAATTACCATTAATTGACCATTAATTATCATTAATAATTCGTGGTAAATTCGTGGTTCATTATATGGTAATTACATGTTGATTATTAACGCGAATTACCATTAATTGACCATTAATTATCATTAATAATTCGTGGTAAATTCGTGGTTCATTATATGGTAATTACATGTTAAAAGAAAAAACGAACAACTATGAATACTTGTGCAAAATGTAGATTTTTCAGCACTTTCCTGTGCTATTGCCACCGCCACCATGAGTATACCGGCAACGACGACTACTGTAGCAGTTTTGAGAGCGAGCGTGAGGCCATGCGCCATTGCGAACTTGAATACGGATGCGTATGACGGACGGAACATTCATCATCCGCGCCTATGGCAAGAGCGAGCTCGCCATGATGTACTTCCCGAACAGCAGCA
>Ga0310694_10003897_pt1 | contig 14551 bp, 12 predicted proteins | sample 174DNAGHGhighgp2_FD_203884 | JGI IMG/M metagenome (GOLD analysis project Ga0310694, IMG submission 203884) | Sheep rumen microbial communities from Palmerston North, Manawatu-Wanganui, New Zealand - 1742 DNA GHGhigh gp2 (v2) (version 2) | ecosystem: Host-associated > Mammals > Digestive system... | reverse complement strand
CCGTATATCTTCCTGCCGAACGAGGGCGCTGACAAGTTGGCTGTATTCTACACCGATGAGGCTAATGAGTCTGCCAAGAGCGCAAATGGTTTGGTTGGTTATATCGGCGCAAGCGAAAATCCGTCAGATGCTGCTCCTGTTCCTCATAACGAGGGTAATTACATCTTGAATAACAACCAGTACCGCGAAGTTGTATATGAGAACAGTGCTTATGTTTTGAGTCACCGTGCTTATATTAAGCTGGCTGCTATCAACCCGACAGAACCGGCTCTTGCTCCTGGTCGTCGTCGTATCTCGATGAACGTGCAGCAGGCTGAAGTTGCAACCGGAATGGATAACCTCTACAATGGTGAGCAACCGATGAAAGTGATGATTGACGGTCAAATGTATATCCTCCGCGGTGAGAAGATGTACGATGCTACAGGTCGTCTGGTAAAATAAACGTATTTCAATCCTGTATGCGGGTTCGTCCCGCATACAGAGATTGTCTCTCACGAACAAAATAATTTAAAGTATATGAAAAAGATGTATCAAAATCCCGAAACTCAGATTGCAGAGATGATGCCGCAAAGTATCATTTGTGCAAGTGTTACTCAAGGTGATCCAGTTCCAGATCCAGGTTCTGGAGATCCTTTGTACACTGATTAACATCCTTACGCACGTACGCGCGGACTTATAAAATATACGCGCGTATGGATTTAGAACAACAACCCTGCCTTGAGAGGCGGGGTTGTTGTTTTGGGGGATACGTTCGTCCCAAATGCCCCAAAATGATTCAAAAACCTTTTTTCTTTCGACTTTTTTCTTTTGTCTCTTGCGTATGTCAAAAAAAAGTTGTACCTTTGCAACGTCAAAGGTAAACAGGAAAGGAACATTACTATGAAAGCAGTTGTTTATAAAACAGAAGAGGAGCGTTTGGAAGCTCTGCGTAAGATGGTGGGTATGAGGAAAATTTGGGAAGCTCATATCCGTGAGTTGATGGCAAACCATCCTGAAATGCAAGTTGCGCAATGATTTTCATCCCTGCTGATAAGATAAACTTGCGTATGTCCAAAAATAGTTGTACCTTTGCAGCGTCAAAGGTAAAAAGCAGTTGAACAATGAATACAAAGCAATTCATAGGGCGTTTGTCGAAGCTTGGAAAGAAAGTTTTGCCAAGTACGGCTTCGCTATGGTTGTATGGGTCTCGCGCTAGAGGTTCTGCACATGAAGACTCCGATTGGGACTTGCTCATTTTGCTTGATGAGGATAAACAGAAAAGTACGGATTTTGTGCAATATGCTTATCCGTTTACATTAATGGCATCAGAAGAAGATCAAACGATCATTCCTCAAATATACACAAAGAAACAATGGCAGCAACTGCAATTTACGCCATTTGTCAAGAATGTTGAACACGATAAAGTAGTATTAGTATGAGTTTGACAGATGATGAACGCCGTATAATGGTGGAGTTAGAAATAGAACGCGCAGAAAAGATCACAGAACAATTTGAGACATTGCGCCAACAACAGTATTGGGATACATTAGTAAACAGGATGTACTATGCTGTTTTTCACGCAGTAAGTGCATTGATGATTCATAATGCAATAAGCATACATACGCATAGAGGTGCGCTTAACGCGTTTAATAAGGAGTTTGTACGTACGGGAAAGTTTACGGTCGAAGAGGGGCATTTATTCTCGAAATTGGAAGGAATGCGCGAACGAGGGGACTATAATTGCTTTGTGGATGCCACTGAGGAAGAGATAGTTCCGCTTATAGAGCCATTGAAAGCACTCCTCGAAAAGATAAAGTTAAAAATTGCTGAGTAAATATCCTAAACAACAACCCTGCCTTGAGAGGCGGGGTTGTTGTTTTTGGGGATACGTTCGTCCCAAATGCCCCAAAATGATCCAAAAACCTTTTTTTTTTCGACTTTTTTCTTTTGTCTCTTGCATATGTCAAAAAAAAGTTGTACCTTTGCAGCGTCAAAGGTAAAAAGGAAAGGAACATTACTATGAAAGCAGTTGTTTATAAAACAGAAGAGGAGCGTTTGGAAGCTCTGCGTAAGATGGTGGGTATGAGGAAAATTTGGGAAGCTCATATCCGTGAGTTGATGGCAAACCATCCTGAAATGCAAGTTGCGCAATGATTTTCATCCCTGCTGATAAGATAAACTTGCGAGCTCCTTATCGCGTTAAGCAAGTTGATGATAGTGTTTTTGCTTTTACAACAAAGCACGGGATTTCATATACAGCCAGTTTTGTTGCGGATGTGTCATTCTTTGATGAGGGCGTGTATCAGTTCTTTTTAACCAAAATGTCCGGTAAGAAAGGACGAAAGGATGATGATATATCAGAGACAGTAAAGGTGATCATTGAGGAGTTCTTTGCCCATGAAGAAGCGGTTATGTTGTATATCTGCGATACGGCAGATGGACGACAAGCCTCTCGCGATAGGCTGTTCCGTGCTTGGTTTTATTCATTCGAAGAAAGTGAATCTTTTACGTTACATACGGAAGGGATGATGATAGATAATGTACGCTATCTTTCCAGTATTCTCTTGCGGAAGGATCATCCTCTTTATTTGCAGGTACTTGGTGCCTTCCATAATTTTACGATTGAGCATAATGAGGGATGAGCACATGACGCGTATTTACTTTGTGCTTGATTTATTGAAAGCAGCTTGACAATAGATTAATCCTTAATAGTTGAAAAATTATGAAGAAAATGTCGATGTGATCGGCTAATTTACGCACGTACGCGCGGACTTATAAATATACGCGCGTATGGATTTAGAACAACAACCCTGCCTTGAGAGGCGGGGTTGTTGTTTGGTATGGCAAATAAAGGGGGATGGGGAGGGAGGAATACAGGCTTGATTCTCCCCTTACGTAATAGGAATATCGTGCTAATGTCGCGGTAACTTCCCGCTTACCACGCGCTAATCACGCGCTTAATCCCCCTCCCGGCCTCCCCATGAAGGGAAAGCCCCTCCCGGCCTCCCCATAGAGGGAAAGCCCCTCCCGACCTCCCCATAGAGGGGAGGAGAACGCCCCTCCCACCTCCCCATGAAGGGGAGGAGAAAGGTGGAAAAAAGAGGGTGTGCTTTAAATGGCACACCCTCTAAGATGGATTTAGGAGGATTATTGTCCTCCGAAAGCGTCGGAGTAGCCGAGGCTTCGGATAAGGAAAATTATTCTCCTTCGGGAGCGATCGGAGTAGCCGAGGCTCGGATAGGGAGGATTATTCTCCTTCGGGAGCGATCGGAGTAGCTGAGGCTCGGATAGGGAGGATTATTCTCCCTCTGCATCAATCGGAGTAGCGGGAGCTTCGGATGCCGGAGCAACCTCGGTAGCTACCGTGCTGTCATCCTTCGTAGCCTGCTCGCTTTTGGTATAACCAACAGCAGCGATGCTGAGGGCTACAATGATAGCGAGAAGAGTCCACGTAGCTTTCTCCAAGAAGTCAGCCGTCTTCGGCGCACCCATTACTTGGTTGCCGCTTGAGAAACCGGCAGCCAAACCACCGCCTTTGCTATTCTGCACCAAGACGAGGAGCGTCAGCAAGATAGCGGCCAAAAAAATCAAGATTGTAATAAAAATGTACATAATTATTTAATTTACGATTTGACGATTTACGATGTACGATTAATTTTTTTCGTTGGGTGATTTAGTCATTTAACCAAAATCGGGCGCAAAGGTACAACTATTTTTTGAATTATGCAAATATTTTAGCAAAAAAAGCACTTTTATTTGCGTATATCGAAAAAAAGCAGTATCTTTGCGCGATAATTGCATGACAAATTGTCAGTAGAAGTATGACGCAGCAAGAATTATTAGGAATTAAGCAGCGTTTCGGCATCATCGGAATGAGTCCGTTGCTGAACAGAGGAATAGAGATCGCGGTACAAGTAGCGCGCACGGATTTGAGTGTGCTCATCACCGGCGAGTCAGGTGTGGGAAAGGAGCATTTTCCTAAGATTATTCATGCCTATTCGGCTCGCAAGCACGGGGCTTATTTTGCGGTAAACTGCGGTGCTATTCCGGAAGGGACGATCGATAGTGAGTTATTCGGTCATGAGAAAGGTGCGTTCACGGACGCGAAGAGTGAGCACAAAGGGTATTTTGAGATAGCCGACGGTGGAACATTGTTCCTGGACGAAGTGGGTGAATTGCCTTTGCAGACGCAGGTACGTTTATTGCGCGTATTGGAGACAGGTGAGTTTTTGCGGATGGGATCGAGCCAAGTGCGCAAGACGAATGTCCGCGTGGTAGCGGCTACGAACCTGAATATGCGGCAGGCGATAGACGACGGGCGTTTCCGCGAGGATCTGTATTACCGATTGAACACGGTGGAGATCCGCGTGCCGGCTTTGCGCGAGCGAAAAGAAGACATACCGTTGCTATTCAGGAAGTTCGCCGTGGATTTTTGTACGCGGTATCAAATGCCGGTTTTGTCGCTGAACGATGAGGCGACGCGGTTGCTGCAGGAGAGTTATTGGCGGGGGAACATCCGTCAGTTGAAGAACTTAGCGGAGCAGATAGCGGTGATCGAAATGGATCATCAGATCAATGCCGATACGCTCCGAAAGTACCTGCCCAAAGAGGAAAACCAGCAGGGATTAGTGTTGCGCACTCCGACGCAGGAGTCCGGCAAAGATTACTCGCATGAGATAGGGATTCTGTATAATATGGTGATGCAGAACAAGAAGGATCTGGAGGAGATCCGTGAGAGGATGGATGGATTAGCGGGTGAGAGGATGAATGGATTAGCGGGTGAGAGGATGAGTGGATTAGAGGGAGAGAGGATGAGTGGATTAGCAGGGATGCCGCAACCGACGATCACGATCTCCAAACCGGCGGAATCCACCACGCGCAAACCGATCGAGGCGGAGGATGTGGAGAGCAGTCTGCGGGTGGAGGACAGCGAGAAAGAGTTGATCCGCAAGGCTTTGGTACTATCCGAGGGAAACCGCAAGGAAGCGGCTTCGCGATTGGGTTTCTCCGAACGGACGCTCTATCGGAAAATCAAGGAATACGGGCTATAAATAGGAAGTTAATCACGGAATTAGGAAAGACAAATTGAAACGAATACGATACATAGTATTACTGGTGGCGATGGTGTGGAGCGGTTGCACGATCAGTTATAAGTTCAACGGCGCCAACATCAACTACCAAACCACGCACTCGATTTCGATTGCGGATTTTCCGAACAATGCGGCGATGGTGAACCCGACGCTCAGTACGGAATTATCGGAAACGATCCGAACGTTGTTTCAACGTCAGACCCGATTGGAGATATTGCGCAAGGGGGGCGATCTGGAGTTGGAAGGCGAGATCGTGGGGTACGATATCTCGCAAGGCGCGATCGCGGCGGATAGTTACGCTTCGGAGAGCAAGTTGACCATCCGGGTTACGGTGCATTTCACGAACAATATATACCCCGAGGAGTCGTTCGACAAAACCTATTCGGCGTTTCAGACCTTTGATGCGAGCCGGTTGCTGTCGGATGTGCAGGATGAGTTGTGCGCCGTGATCATACAAGAGATCGCGGAGAGTATCTACAACGATACTGTGGCGAGATGGTGAATCCATGTACGATGTACCATGTACCATTGGTCATTTGTCATTTGAAATTTTTAATTTGATATGAAACTGAGACAATTAATAGTATTAGGCGTGGTGGCTGTGATGGCTGCCGGTTGTGTGACACAAAAGCAGTTGATGTACATGAGCGACGCGAACCCGGCGAAAGCGGATTCGCTGAATGCACATTTTACCCCTCAGACCGAGATGATCATCCGCAACGGAGATGCGCTGACGATCTTTGTGACGGCCTTGGACAAAGAGGCGGTGGCTTTGTATAACTTACCGACCTTGGTGTATAATTCGCCGGGGGCGAGCCACGTTCAGACGACCCCGATGATGCAGTATTACACGGTCGATGAGAATGGCAATATAGAGATGCCGGTGTTGGGACTGTTGCATGTGGCGGGACTGAAACGGACGGAAGTGGAGGCGTTGGTCAAGACGCGTTTGGAGACACAGGTGGTCAATCCGATGGTGCAAGTGAACGTGATCGGTGCGAAAGTGTCGGTGTTGGGCGAGGTGACGCGACCCGGAGCCGTTCCGATGAACCAGGGGCGTCTGACGATCTTGGAAGCGATTGCGCAAGCGGGCGATCTGACTCCTTTTGGTCAGCGGAATGATGTGTTAGTGACCCGTGAGGTGGATGGCAAGGTGGAGATGGCGCGTGTGGATTTGCGCAGCGCGGATCTGATCACTTCGCCGTATTACTACTTGCAGCAGAATGACGTCGTGTATGTGTCGCCGAACAAAGTGCGTGCGGTCAGCAGTACTAACTCCGGTCTGTGGCTCAGTATTGTGTCCACCGCTTTAAGTGCCGCAACGGTGATTGTGACAGTGGTAAAGTGATAGTTGATAGTTGATAGTTGATAGTTCTTATCTCGCTTTGCTCGAACGATTATTTTCGACAAGCGAAAATCTTGATAGTTGATAGTTGAAATGGTGAATAATAATCAGAATGAAATAGATGTGCGCAAGATCGTGCGCGTGGTTTTTGAGCACTGGTGGTGGTTCGCCGTCAGCGTGGTGGTTGTTATGGCGTTGGGGGTTGCCTATTACTTGCGTAAAGCGCCATCGTGGACGACGGATGCGGCGATTATGCTGCGTCAGAAAGACGGCGCGGTGGGAATGGAGGCATTCTCGATGTTGGGTCTGACGGGCAATCAGGCGGCGGAAGACGAGGTGGTTGTTTTATCCTCGCGCGGGTTGTTGTATCAGTCGATTGATGCGTTGAATCTATGGGAGGCGAATAGCAAACGCGGCGGTTTGCGGTGGGAAGGCGAGTTCCCGAACCCGGCTTTGAGCATCGATTATGTGGAACTGACGGAAGATGCGAAGAAGAAAGCGTTTACTGTGAAGGTGATTCCCTGCAAAGACGGATACAAGGTGAAAACGAAGATGGGCTTTTTCCATCGCTCCAGTACGAAAGTGGCGGATTTGGATTCGCCGATCGAGACGGGTGTGGGAACGATTGTTATTCATGCCAACCGTCCCTTGAGTCCCGATACCACTTATCGTGTGGTTCATTCGCGCCGCGAACTGGTAGTGGCGGGGTATCGCAAGGCGATCAAAGTGTCGCAACATAAGAAAGAATCGAATGTCATCACCCTTTCAACGGTTTCTCCGATGCCGGCACGCGATGTGGCGTTGCTGCATCAGATGATCGAGCAGTATAACCTGAACGCGATCGTTGATAAGAACATGATCGCCTCCAATACCGCCGCTTTCATTGAGGAGCGATTGGCGATCATCACCGCCGAACTGAGTGAGGCGGAGGATGCGGTGGCATACTACAAAGAGCAGAACAATATCGCTGATCTTCATGCTCAGGCACAGTTGTTTTTACAAGCCAGCAGCGCGGAACAGCGGGCGATGGCGGAGATCGAGACACAGTTGAGTCTGGTGGAGTACATCGATGAGTTCCTGCGCGACGATAGCAAACGCGGGAACCTGATCCCGTCCAATATAGGCGTGACGGATGCGTCGTTGGTGAGCGGTTTGTCGGAGTACAACTCCTTACAACTCCAACGCATGCGCATCCTGCGTACGGCGACGGAGGAGAACCCAGTGATTGAGCAGATGAACGCTCAGTTGGAGACGATGCGCCGCAATATCATCGCTACGATTGGCTCGGTTCGCGAGAGTTTATTGGTGAGAAAACGTAGTTTACAGGCTCAAGATACCAAATACAACCGTCAGATCCAAGATGCGCCGGAATTGCAACGCGAGTATGTACGTGTGATGCGCCAACAGCAGATCAAAGAGCAGTTGTACCTCTATTTATATGAGAAACGCGAGGAGAATGCCCTTATGTTGGCGGCGACCTCGACTCCTGCGAAGATATTGGATATGCCGCAACGGGATGTTCGCAGCCAAAGTCCGCAGTTGAAGAAACTGCTGATTCTCTGTTTCTTAATCGGATTGTTGTTGCCCGCCGGACTGCTATACTTGCTTGTTTTGTTTAACGACAAGATCGATGACGCGAAGGAGTTTGAGCGTCGTGTGAAAGCGCCGATGTTGGGGCAGTTGGTTCAGAACTCTCGCAATGCGCATATCGCTATTCACGAAGGGGAGTCGACCGTTTCGGCGGAGTTGTTCCGATTGATCCGTGCGAACCTGCGCTTCGTGATTCCGGCAGAGACGAAATCGCCGGTGATCTTGGTGACATCGTGTATCAACGGCGATGGTAAATCGTATGTTTCAAGCAATACGGCACTCTCTTTGGCGATGTTGGGCAAGAAAGTGGTGTTGGTAGGTTTGGATATCCGCAAACCGATGCTTGCGAACTATTTCGGATTGAAGGACAAAGGTCATCTGACGGATTTTCTGGCGGAACCGGATGTGACGATCGATGATATCATCGTGCCCAGCGGGGAGCACAAGAACTTGGATTTGATTCCTTGCGGTACGATTCCTCCTAATCCGTCCGAGTTGCTGCAAACGGATCGTGTGGAGAAATTGTTCGAAGAATTACGCAAGCGGTACGATTACATCCTCGTGGATACCGCTCCGGTGGCGTTGGTCAGCGATACGTACCTTCTGGACCGCATCGCGGATATGACGATTTTCGTTTGCCGATACAAATACACACCGAGTGAGATGATCGAGTACATCAATCAGGTGATTGATCAGAAGCGGATGCACAATGTAGCCGTCGTCCTGAATGGCGTCAAAGGTCTCAAGGCCGGATACGGATACGGGGCGAAGAAGGATTAGTAGAAAATCGTGATTACGTGATTACGTGATTACGAAAAAGAAATTAAATATGATCGTTTGTGTAGCAGAGAAACCGTCGGTGGGAGCCTATATAGCGAATGTGCTGGGTGCAAAACAGCGCAAAGACGGCTATTTTGAGGGGAACGGATACCAGGTGACGTGGACGTTCGGTCACTTGTGTGCGTTGCTCGACCCGCAGGAGTATTCTGAGCAGTGGAAAGGGTGGAACCTGAGTTCATTGCCGATGATTCCGGCGCGTTTTTCCATCAAAGTGAGCGGCGATGCCGGTGTACACAAACAATTCAATGTGATCAAGAATCTGATTGCGCATGCCGACGAGGTGATCAACTGCGGTGATGCCGGTCAGGAGGGAGAGTTGATTCAGCGATGGGTTTACCAGCAAGCCGGATGCAAATGTCCGGTGAAGCGTTTATGGGTGAACTCTCTGACGGAAGAGGCGATCAAAGAAGGTTTTCAGACGCTCAAAGATCAATCGGAGTACCAGCATTTATATGAAGCGGGGATGATGCGTGCGATCGGGGATTGGTTGTTGGGCATGAATGCGACGCGGGCATACACGATCCGCTATGCACAGGGAACAGGCCGTAACCGGCAGGTGCTTTCCGTCGGTCGTGTGCAGACGCCGACCTTGGCGTTGGTTGTCAAAAGGCAGGCGGAGATAGAGCATTTTGTGCCGAAGACCTATTGGGAGTTGAAAACGAACTACCGCGATACGCTCTTTAGTGCGCAGATTCCTGTGGAGGACGGCGAGTATGCGATCACGAGTGAAGAGCAGGGATTGGCGTTGGTGGACAGTATCAAGGATCTGCCGCTAACCATCACCGGCGTGGAGAAGAAAAAAGGCTTGGAGTACGCACCGAAATTATATGACTTGACGTCTCTTCAAGTGGATTGCAACAAGAAATATTCATTTTCCGCCGACCAGACGCTGCAACTTATCCAATCGCTGTACGAGAAGCGCGTGACGACTTATCCGCGTGTGGATACAACCTATCTGAGCGACGATATATACCCCAAAGTACCGGGTACGTTGAACGGTATCAAGGATTATTTTCCACAGATAGCTCCGCTGTTGGGGCTCAAAGCGGATGGAAAGAAAGGGGCGGGATCGTTGCCCAAATCGAAGAAAGTATTTGATAACAGCAAAGTGACCGACCACCATGCGATCATTCCGACGGGTCAACGTCCGGAAGGGTTGAGCGCGGACGAGAAGAAAGTGTATAACCTCGTGGCGCTGCATTTCATTGCTGTTTTCTATCCCGAGTGCGAGGTCAGCAACACGACTGTTCTGGCGAAGGCGGGGGAGATGGATTTTAAAGTGACGGGCCGCGAAGTGCTCAAGCCGGGATGGAGAACCGTGTTTGAAAGCCTCACCCCGACCCTCTCCCAAGGAGAGGGAGATAGTCCGGATGCAGAAACTCCTGAATCGCAGGAAAATGCCAAGTCGTTGCCGGCGTTTGTGAAGGGCGAGAGCGGTCCGCACGAACCTGTATTGAAGGAGAAAACGACCACACCGCCCAAGTACTACACGGAGGCCACGTTGCTTCGTGCGATGGAAACGGCGGGTAAGACGGTGGAGAACGAGGAGCTGCGTGAGGTGATGAAGGAGAACGGTATCGGTCGCCCTTCTACCCGTGCGGCTATCATCGAGAAACTATACCAGCGCAAATATATCGTGAAGCAAGGCAAATCGCTTCGTGCAACGGATACGGGTATCAACCTGATTCATACCATTGTGTCTCCCTTGCTCAAATCGGCGGAACTAACCGGTTTATGGGAGAAAAAACTGCGTGAGATAGAGCGTGGAGATTATGCAGCGCAGGATTTCTTAGGCGAACTCAAACAGATGACATCCGACGTGGTGCGTGACGTCAAAACGAACAAAGCCGGCATGCTCTGTCCGGTTTGTCGTCAGGGGCAAATTATTCGCGGAAACACGCGCTATGGTTGCTCTCGATGGCGTGAGGGATGCACGTATGCCGAACCCTTCTGATCGGCGAACGGACAAATTCTAAATTTCGCTCATTTGCAAAGTCAATTTGGCAAAAAATGCAGGTGTGTATAATTTCCGTCAATTTTTCCACATGAAATTGACGTTTTTTGTGTACCTTTGCACCCGAATTGAGACCGTGGGCTTGAAAAATGCAAAACAATCAAATTTAACTTTAATATCAACACAAACAAAATCTTTTTATGAAACTGAATTTCTTAGCCTGCGAAAGGCACGATTATTTCAGTCTGTTTCGTACCATGATGCTGTCAGCGATGCTGTTAGTCGGCATGGCAGTAGAGGCTCGTGTGATTAGCGGAACAGTGACGGACCAGACGGGTGAGACCGTGATTTCGGCGTCCGTAATGGTGCAGGGTACCACGATCGGTACTGTGACGGATTTCGACGGTAATTATACTCTCGAGGTTCCGGATGATGCAAAGGTGCTTGTTTTCTCTTACGTCGGATTGAAGACGCAGGAGTTGGCGATCACCGGCAATGTGATGAATGTAGTGCTTGTTGAGGATTCGGAAGTCCTCGAAGAAGTGGTTGTTACCGGTTACGGAACGACGAAAAAACGTGATGTCGTGACATCCGTTGCTTCGGTGAGTGCCGACCAGTTGAAGGATATCCCGGTGACCAGTGCAGCCGAGGCGCTGCAAGGTAAGCTGTCCGGTGTGACGGTTACCACGACCGAGGGTAGCCCGGATGCAGACGTGAAGATCCGTGTTCGTGGTGGTACGTCCCTCACGCAGTCCAATGACCCGTTGTATATCGTGGACGGTATGCCGGTGAGCTCCATTGCCGACATCGCACCGAGCGACATTGCTTCCATGGACGTATTGAAAGATGCTGCGGCTACCGCTATCTACGGTGCTCAGGGTGCTAACGGCGTTATCATCATCACAACCAAGGATGCTGATTCGGACGATGACAAGATGGTGTTCCATGTGGACTATTCTGGTTTCATCGGCTGGAAGAAGATCGCTAAGAAATACAACGTGATGGATCCGCGCGACTTTGCATTGATGCAGTATGAGTGGGCTTCGATGAAGTACAACACCACCGACCCGGGTAACTCGGATCTGCGTGGTCAGTTCTTCGCCTATTTCGATAAACTGTACAACGACACGAAGTATAAATCTCCGTCGGAGATAGAGACCACTCCGATCAGCACGCTGCTTAGCGAGTATGCTGACCCGTCGCAGCACGAGTTCATCGATTGGCAGGATCAGACCTTTGGTCGCACCGGCTTCAACTCGAACCAATCGGTTAGTTTGAGCGGTGGTAACAAGAACGCTAACTTCACACTCTCCTACGGCCGCATTGACGACAAGGCGATCATGGAGCAGTCCAACTATACCCGTAACAACATCTCCGGTAAGGTGAAATTCAAACCGTTTAAGAACTTCACCATCGGCTTCACTACCCGTTACACCAGCACCGCAGTGCTCGGTTCGGGTTCGAACGCGATCAAGGACAACGGTACTTCTACCGAGTCCCGTCTGCGTAACTGCGTCGTGTATACCCCGACTACGCTGCTGACCAAGGATGACGGTACTGGCGGAGACGAGGATGAAACTTTCGGATCTCTCTATGATCCTTTGACGACTATCCGTGATAACTACAAACTGAAAGCGGATAAGAAATGGAATATTCAAGGTTACATGAGTTATAAGTTCGCAAAGCACTTCACAGCTCGTGTTGACCTCGGCTATGAGAGCCGTCATATCAAGACAGACCGTTATTACGGTCCGACGACGTATTTCTCGCGTAACACCGGTCGTCCGGGTATCGCAGGCGGTACCGCACAGATCCAAGTGCTGGATGAGTACACCTCGACGCTCACCAACCACAACACCTTGGAGTGGAAGCAGAGCTTCAGCGACCACAACGTAAGCGTGTTGGTTGGTGAGGAGACGGTGATCCGCAAGGGTTCGACCCAGACGGAGAACGGCTTCGGCTACAAGGGTAGCTACGACGTGCTCAACGGTGAGATATTCAACTATATGGGACAGGCTGCTTACTCGGAGATCGTCAACTACATCAACCCGCGTGATAACCAGCTGTCGTTCCTGGCGCGTGCTAACTACGACTATAAGGGTCGTTACTACTTGACCGCTACGTTCCGTGCCGACTGCTCGACCCGTTTTGCCAAAGGTCATCAGTGGGGTTACTTCCCCTCGGGTGCTGTGGCTTGGCGTATGTCGGACGAGGAGTGGATGGAAGGTGCATCGGGTTGGTTGAGCAACCTCAAGTTGCGTCTCTCTATCGGTATGGCGGGTAACAACAACGTGGACCTCGGTTACCTCCATCCGGACTTCCTGTCGCAGTCGATGACCTATTTCGATATGGGTCAGGGTACGAGCAACATCCTCGTAGTAGGCGGTAGCGACAAGATCGCTGCGAACCCGAACCTCAAGTGGGAGACCACTATTACCCGCGACTTCGGTATCGACTACGGCTTCTTCAACGAGCGCTTGACCGGTACGATCGACCTCTACTGGAACACCACCAAAGACCTGATCATTCGCCAGAACATGCCGGCGCGCTATAACTTCCAATACCAGAACATCGGTTCGACCCGTAATATGGGTATGGAGTTCTCGATCAAGGGTGTCATCCTCGACCACAGATCCAAGAGCTTGAGCTATAACTTGACCGTAGATGCGAACATCTCGTTCAACAAGACCCGCGTACAAGACCTGGGTAATATGTCTTCTATGTTGGCACAGACCAGCTGCTTCGGTTCGTCCGAGTACCTGACTACGGCGGAGTTCCTGCTGGAGGTAGGTCAGCCGGTAGGTAACGTGCTGGGCTACGAGACCGACGGCTACTACACAGCTGCTGATTTCCAGACCTACGTTCCTTCTACTCACACATGGGGCTTGGCTCCCGGCGTACCGACCTACGGTGACGGCTTCCTGACCAACGCTCCGGTGCCGGGTTCGATCAAGTTCAAAGACCAGAACGGTGACGGTAAGATCGACGAGAAGGATAAAGTGATTTTGGGTAACACCGTTCCGACTCACTCGGGTGGTTTCAACATCAACTTCAACATTGGCGGTGACAAGTGGGGTAAGTTTGACCTTGCAGCTAACTTCACCTTCGCGTTCGGTCACAAGATCCTCAACCTCTCCAAGATGGAGTACACCACGGTAACGGAGAAGACCAAGATGCGTAACTTGATTTCCGACATGGCGTTCAACAACCGCTACTCGCTCTATTCGTCAGATGGTGTCTATATGCCGGACGTATATGCGACGAGCGCGCTGATGATGGGAGATGCCTATACTGCTTTCGCAAGCCAGTTGGATCAGATGAATATCAACAAGGGTGCTAACATCCACAGCCCGATCATGTCACACTATGTGGTAACCGATCAGCACATGGAGGACGGTTCGTTCCTTCGTCTCAACCAACTCACGCTCGGCTACTCGCTGCCGAAGGTTTGGATGGAGAAGACCAAGGTGATTAACAACATCCGCGTGTATGTACAGGGCAGCAACCTCTTCTGCGCGACGAAGTACACCGGTCTCGATCCGGAGGTAGATACCCGTTCGTCGAAGAACCCGTTGACTCCGGGTGTGGACTTCTCTGCTTATCCCAAGAGCCGCGGTATTAACATTGGTATGAATATTCAGTTCTAATCACCGTAAATACTATCAGTTATGAAAAAGTTTAAATATATTCTCTTAGGTGCATTTGCACTTACATTGGCAGCTTGCGAGAAGGATTTCTTTGAAACAGAGTCTC
>Ga0310694_10003895_pt1 | contig 14558 bp, 10 predicted proteins | sample 174DNAGHGhighgp2_FD_203884 | JGI IMG/M metagenome (GOLD analysis project Ga0310694, IMG submission 203884) | Sheep rumen microbial communities from Palmerston North, Manawatu-Wanganui, New Zealand - 1742 DNA GHGhigh gp2 (v2) (version 2) | ecosystem: Host-associated > Mammals > Digestive system... | reverse complement strand
ATAGGAAGAAAAAGGTGCATTCATGGGGTTACTCCTTTACATGTTCATTGTGGCATTTGTAATTGTACAAAGCGAAAAAGCGGAAGTCAAATGAGAATCAGATTAATTCTTTGTATACAATGAACAGTATACAAAAGACAGTATACAGAGGACAGAGAAAACACAGACCGATTCCGGCCGGAAATCCTTCCGGGACGGATTGAAAACGTTCCCGATCCTTTGATTTGTTTAGCATGAAGCGGACAACAAGATATGGGGCTTGCAGAAAAGTTGCATACAAAACGTGCTGATTGCAATTTGATAGGGAGTGTGTTAGAATCACTATACAAATTTTGGGACGAAAAGGGGAGACAGCCTTGCTTCACTTCTTTTTTATCACCGTATTATCCGGGGGGTGCCCCGTAGATAATAAAAAAATATAAAGGAGAATGACCACATGAAGACCCTCAAGAAGTATGTATCCCTGCTTCTGGCCGTCGCCATGCTGCTGACCGTTGCCGGTTCCTTCGCAGAAGAAGCGGCTTATGTACGCGGCGATGACGATGAAATCTATGATGCTGTTCTGGGCGATTTCACTGCCCTGATGGAAGCGGCTGAAGCTGCTGAAAGCATCGACGAACGGTTCATCCTGGAAGCGAAGGCAGAAGCTTATCTGCTGGACAGCGCCGTGATGATCCCCACCACCACCCAGGGCGGTGCCTATCAGATCGACCGCCGCGCATATCGTACCGCTCCCTATGTTAACTGGGGAAACGACGATGACCGCTGGGGCACCATCGTTCTGTGCAACGAACTGATCAAGAAAGAAGACCGTGAAACCCTGAAGGAAGCCTGGCAGAAGGCCGTTGCAGGTGAGGCCGCATACGATGCGGAAGCGATCCTGTCCGGACTGGGCTACACCTTTAATAAAGATTACAAGATCACTTTCCAGACTGCTCCGGTTACTCTGGACTGGCTGAACACCTCCTCCCAGTCTGATACCGAGATCACGGTTCAGACCGTGGACGGCCTGGTACAGTACAACAACCTGGGCGTTATGGAACCCAAGCTGGCTGAAAGCTGGGATATCAGCGATGACGGCCTGACCTATACCTTCCACATCCGCCAGGATGCGAAATGGTTCACTTCCGAAGGCGCAGAATACGCTCCCGTGACCGCGAAGGACTTCGTTGCCGGCTTCCGCCACATGCTGGATGCCAAGGCCGGTCTGGAGTGGCTGGTTGACGGCGTTATCAAGGGCGCGACTGCTTACTATGCTGAAGGCGGCGCCTGGGAAGATGTCGGCTACGAAGCTACCGATGACTACACCCTGGTTATCACCCTCGAGAAGCCCACTTCCTATTTCATGACCATGCTGACCTACAGCTGCTTCCTGCCGATCTGTGAAGACTGGTATCTGAGCCATGGCGGCGTGTTCGGCAGCGAGGAATTTGTCGCGGCTTCCGCTGACACCAGCACCTACACCTACGGACAGAACACGGATGTATCCTCCCAGGTTTACTGCGGACCGTTCCTGCTCCAGAAGCTGGTTGCTGATTCCGAGATCGTAGTGAAGAAGAACGAAAACTACTACGACGCTGACAAGATCAAGCTGGACAGCATCACCTGGATCTATGACAACGGCGAGAATCCCACCCAGTACTATGCTGATACCGTCGCCGGCACATATGTTGCGGCAGCTCTGACCGAGTCCACCGGTATCCTGAAACTGGCCAAGGACGACGGCAACTTTGATAAGTATGCCTTCGTGACCGACACTACTTCCACCTCTTACTTCGGTGGCCTGAACATGAACCGCGGCACTTTCGAGCTGGCCAGCGGCGCCTGCAAGTCCCCGAAGACCGAGCAGCAGAAGATCGACACGCAGACCGCTCTGTGGAACAAGAACTTCCGCAAGGCTCTGCAGTATGCTTTCGATAAGGGCACCTACAATGCGGTTTCCCGCGGCGAAGACCTGAAGTACGCCTCCCTGCGCAATATGTACACTCACCCCGAATTCGTGCAGCTGAGCGCGGACGCCAAGGACGCGGACGGCAATGAATTCAAGGCTGGTACTATGTACGGCGAGATCGTGCAGTTCTATCTCGATCAGATGGGCTGCGAAGTCAAGGTCGCCGATGCGATCGACGGCTGGTTCAATCCTGACGCTGCCAAGGAATACCTGGCCAAGGCAAAGGAAGAGCTGGGCGACACTGTGTCCTGGCCGATCCAGATCGACGATGTCTACTACGGAGCTTCCGCTTCCCAGGCTGCTCAGGCTCAGGCCTACAAGCAGAAGATTGAAGAAACCCTGGGTGCCGAGAACGTCATCGTGAACCTGATCGAAGCGACCACGCCTGAAGACTTCTATGCCTGCGGCTATCGCGCCAGCAACGGCGAAGCCGGTAACTTCGATATGTTCTACGGTTCCGGCTGGGGTCCTGACTACGGCGATCCCAATACTTACCTGAACACCTTCCTGGGCGGCGGCGCCGGCTATATGACCAAGGTGATCGGTCTGTATTGATTCCGGATTATTCTGATCCAAAGATGTCATTAAGACAGAAGGGATGGGGAAGCGGCGAAATACCGCTTCCCCACCTGTCCTTTTTTTGAACCGGCAAATATGAAGATTAAGTTGGTGCTTTCATGAAAAGATATCTGGGGAAACGGATCCTGTTCTCCATCTTTTCCCTGATTGTTGTGGTGGCGACGGTCATGCTGCTGGTATTCAGCGTGATCAACCGCAACGTCATTTTCCAGATGGACGATACATGGAACAAAAAAAGCAATAACGACCGGATTTTTTACGAATACACCATGTATTCGAAGTACGGCTATCTGGAATTTACAGATTATGCGAATTTTCTGAAAAACAAGTATGAAACGCTGTACGGCAGCGAATATACCAAGAATGCCGATTATAAGGCGGACAAGGATGCTATCCAGGACGAAAACACGTATCTGGAGAACGCTTCTGTGCAGGAGTTTATCGCCGAAAATGAGGCGAAAGGATACAAAACGACCTATGTGGCTCCCGCCCGGGCCAAGTCGGGCAAGGTCAAGACAGGCGGCAACGGCTACCTGCTGGCCGTTCATGAAAAGAGCGTGTTCAGCCGCGTCTGGCATTATTTCACGCATCTTGTAACATTGGAAACAACCGGCGACGTCACCGATCCCGCACTGACGGAGCGTTATATCCGGGTGGAGAAGGATCCTTACAGTGGCTTCTATGCCCTGGTGGGTTCCGGAACCACCCATAAATACCTGCTCTATGTGGACGGGCGATTCCCGTTCATTCACCAGAACTTCCTTCATCTGAATCTGGGGACTTCCTATACTAAGTACCGGGGACAGGAAATCACGGACGTTATTCACCGCCCGGTGGGAGAACAGATCAAAAAACGGTCTCAGTATCCTGCACAGCTGGGGACGGACGAATATGTGGAGACGGCGATCGATTTCCATTCCCTGACCTATAACTACAACAAACGGACCGCGACAGAAGAAAAGCAGTTTCCAGATCAATACACGACCTATTCCTATAATTTCGACGGTTTGGCCATGATTGAAAACTCTTTTATCATCGGTCTGATCGCCACGCTGATCGCTTATCTGCTGGGTCTGCCGCTGGGCATCGCCATGGCGCGGCACAAGGACGGCCTGCTGGACAAGATCGGCAACGGTTATATCATCTTCATCATGGCTGTGCCGGCCCTGGCCTACATTTTCCTGTTTGCCACCGTCGGTACCACCGTGTTTAACCTGCCGTACAAATTTGCCAACGCGCAAGTAAAGATCCTGGCCTACGTGCTGCCGACGGTCTCGCTCGCGCTGCGCGATATCGGCGGCCTGATGAAGTGGATGCGGCGCTACATGATCGATCAGATGAACAGCGATTATGTCAAGTTTGCCCGGGCGGAGGGCCTGAGCGAAAAAGAAATCTATCGCAAGCATATCTCTCCGAACGCAATGATTTACCTGGTTCACGGTATTCCGGCCAGCATCCTGGGCTGCCTGACCGGCGCCATTATTACGGAGCGCGTTTATTCTGTTCCCGGCGTCGGCAATCTGCTGACAACCGCGCTGTCCGGCCATGACAACGGTATAATTGTGGCCTGTACGCTTTTCTATACCACGCTCTCACTCATTTCCGTGATCCTGGGTGATCTGCTGCTGGCCAAGAAAGACCCGCGGATCTCGCTTACCACCAGTAAAGGAGGTGGCCGGTAATGTCTGAGAACGTCAAGAACGTCAATAGCGATTTCAGTTTTATTGATATCAATTCGATCCAGGCGGAGAAGATTACCGCACCCCGATATTCCTACTGGGCCAGCGTATTCCGGGTCTTCTTCCGGAAAAAGATCAATATTCTGCTGATCTGCCTGTTTATCCTGCTGATCGCGGGAAGCTTCATCATTCCGATGCTGATTCCCTACAATCCTTATGAAAACGTTACGGACGCCAAGACCTATAACCTGAGCCCGGCAGCTGCCATGAACTATTTCGGCGGGTTCAGCTTCAAATGGCTGTTCGGAACCGGCACACAAGGGAACAGCATCTTTGCCGGCATCTGGGCTTCCGCCCGGACCAGTCTGCTGCTGGCGGTTATCTGCGCGGCGATCAACATGTCGATCGGCATTATTATCGGTGCTTTCTGGGGATACAGCAAAAAGGCGGACCAGATCCTGCTGGTGATCTACAACATCATCGCCAACGTGCCTTATATCCTGCTGATCTCCGTGCTGGTCTACATCATCGGCTCCGGCTTCTGGAGCTTCGTGTTCGCGCTGACGGTGACCGGCTGGCTGGGTATTGCCTATTTCTTCCGTACGCAGGTCATGATCATCCGTGACCGGGAATATTCCCTGGCGTCCCGCTGCCTGGGTACGCCGATTAACCGCATGATCAGCAAAAACATGCTGCCGTTCCTGACCAGCGTGATCGTGACGCAGCTGGCCACGGAGCTGCCCATGTATATCAGCATGGAAGTATTCCTGAGCTACATCGGCATCGGTCTGAGCGCGGACGTGCCCTCCCTGGGCCGTATGATCCAGGAAGCGCAGAACGCATTCCTGACTTTCCCGTGGGCCTTCTGGCCTCCGGTTGCGATCGCCGCGGCGATCACAATTATCCTGTACGTTCTGGGACAGCATCTGGCGGATGCCACCGACCCCAGGACGCATATGTGAGAAAGGAGAGGCAGAAATGGCTAACGAGAACAGAAAGATCCTCCTCTCCCTGAAAAATGTTACGGTCAAGTTTAACGTACGCGGCCGCATCCTGACAGCGATCCGCAACGTATCCCTGGACATCTTTGAAAATGAATCCATCGCCATCGTCGGTGAATCCGGCTCCGGCAAATCCGTGCTGACCAAGACATTCGCCGGTATGCTGGAGAACAACGGATTTATTCCGGAAGGCAGCATCATCTTTGCAGATGACGAACTGTCAGACACCCGTGTAAAACTGACCAGCCGGAACCGCCGTATGGTGAATGACGTTACCAAAATGCTGAACAGGTACTCTGTGCTGGAACGGGGTTCCGCCGAGTATATGCAGATCCTTGCCAAAGAACAGGAGATCCGGCATAAAAAGGGCATGAGTACGGCGGATGAGGAACAATATGAAGCCGAAGCCAAAGCGCTGAAAGACGCCGCGATCGATACAAGAAACTACATCCAGACGCTGGATAAGCATTCGAAGACTGACCAGGCTGAGATTACAAAATGTGAGCAGACTCTGGCAGAGATCGACGCAAAACTCAAGGCGCTGGAAGCCGGGAAGAATGAAGCTGTCAGAACCCGTTCGTCTGCTTACAGCAACAGCGCGGAAGCAGCGGAAGACATAAAAGAACTTGAGAGACTCAAAGCGCTGCGCCAGCAAAAGATCGCGGCAGCCGATCAGGCTGGCAACCCGTACGGGCTGAAGGACGAAGTAATCGAGCGCAACAAGATCCTGGCTTATGAGACGCTGCTGTCGATCGGCCGGTATCCGCTTCGCTCCCAGATCAGCTTTATGCCGAAACTCCGGAAGGCTTTCAGGGACGCAATGAAAGCCGGAGAAGACCTGCGCGATCAGGGCGTTCTGAACCGGATCTTCCAGACCTGCGCCTTCTATGTGGAATACCGTTCCGTTGATGAGGAAAAGAAAGAGGTTGTAGGCTACGCCATCATCGACTGCGCCCACGTGAAATACACCAAGGACTGGCAGCAGATCCGCGGCTGCAAGATCGCGACGGTATTCCAGGATCCCATGACAAGCCTGAACCCGGTCATTACCATCGGCAAGCAGATCATGACCGTGGTGCTGAAACACCAGAAATGCTCTCAGGCAGAGGCAAAGGAACGCACCCTGGATATCATGGCCAAGGTCGGAATCCCTGAGCCGGAGAAACGCTTTGACGATTATCCCTTCCAGTATTCCGGCGGTATGCGCCAGCGGATCGTTATCGCGATTGCGCTGAGCTGTCAGCCGAAGATCCTGATCTGCGACGAACCGACAACCGCGCTGGATGTGACTATCCAGGCGCAGATTATCCGGCTGATCAAAGACCTGCAGCGTGAACTTGGATTCACCACGGTTTACATCACCCACGACCTGGGCGTTGTGGCCAACGTGGCGGAACGTGTCGCCGTGCTGTACGCCGGCCAGATCGTTGAACTGGGCACGGTGGAGGAAATCTTCTATGATCCGAAGCACCCCTATACCTGGGCGCTGCTGTCCTCCCTGCCGCAGCTGACGGAAAGAGGAACGGACCTGTTTTCCATTCCCGGCACGCCGCCGTCTCTGTACAACAAGATTGTTGGCGATGCTTTCGCACCGCGGAATCAGTATGCTATGGGTATTGATCTGAAGGAAGAACCGCCCATGTTCCAGGTCAGTGACACCCATTTCGCCAAGACCTGGCTGCTGGATCCCCGGGCACCGAAAACCGAAGCGCCGAAGAACATCCAGAACCTGCATGAGAAGATGGTTCAGATCTACGGTGACTTTGAAGGCGAGGGAGAGTAAAGCATGGATAATCAGAGCAACCGGGAAGTACTGCTTTCCGTCCAGAACCTGGATGTTGTCTTCAAGCAGGGCAAGAATAGTTTCAAGGCAGTCAGCGACGTCAGTTTTGATATCTATAAGGGAGAGACGCTTTCACTGGTGGGAGAATCCGGCTCCGGAAAGACAACCATCGGCCGCGCGATCGTCCGGATCAATCCCTGCAGCAAAGGGGCAATCTATTTCAAAGGCGAGAAAATCTCCGGCAAGCTGAGCAGGAAAAAGGACCGGGAAGTGATCCGCAAGATCCAGATGGTTTTTCAGGATCCCGCGGCCTCGCTGAACGAACGCGCTACAATCGAATACATCATTTCCGAAGGCCTGTATAATTTCCATCTGTTCAAGAACGACAGGGACCGGATGGAAAAAGTGGAACGGGCCATCAATGACGTCGGCCTGCTGCCCGAGCATCTGACGCGTTATCCGCACGAGTTTTCCGGCGGGCAGCGCCAGCGCGTCGGTCTGGCCCGCTCCATTGTCATGGAGCCGGAACTGATCGTGGCGGACGAGCCGATCTCCGCCCTGGACGTGTCCATCCGGGCCCAGGTGCTGAACCTGCTGAAAAAGTTCCAGCAGGAACGCGGACTGACTTATCTGTTCATAGCGCACGATCTGTCCATCGTCCGGTTCATTTCCGACCGGATCGTGGTCATCTACAAGGGACGGATCATGGAAGTTGCGGAGACGGAAGAACTGTTCGCTTATCCGCTGCATCCCTATACCCATTCCCTGATGAGCGCGATTCCGATTCCGGATCCGATCCTGGAAAAGAAAAAGAAGCTGTTTGTGTATGAACCGAAGGAATACGGTGAGAACGAAAAGCCGGCGCTGGTTGACCTGGGAAACGGACACTGGCTTTACGGAACACCGGACGAGATCGAGGCAGCGAAAAAGAAGCGCTTCGGCTGAGTAAACCATTCGAAAGGAAGAGGACCATGCTGCGGAAACCGAAAAAAGTGATTCGGCTGGTCCTCTTTCTCTTTGCCGCTGCACTGGCTGTGTTCTCCTTTACATACGGCGTGAAAATGATCGGGCACAAAGATCCGGGCTGGCAAACCATTGAAGCAGACGTCCAAAAGGGGCATGTAACCTACACAGCCGGCCTGACGCTGCAGTACTGGGCAGAGGGCAGCGGCGCTGAGATCCGTGACCTGACCGAACGCGTAAAAAAAGTATACAGCGATTCCCTGTACCGGAATGTTGAACTGCTGGATGCCCGGAACACTTATGAAGATTCTGTCAATCTGGCCTCCCTGAACGAGCAGGAAGGCCGAAAGGTTACTGTTTCAAAAACGCTGGCAAGGGTACTGGCGAAAGCCCTGGAAAAAACGGAAGAAAACGCCGGATACAGTGTTTTTGCGGGCGCGCTGAACGGTGAATGGCAGACGCTTTTGTATCTGGAGAATCCGCAGGATTTTGACCCGGCTGTGAATGGAGATCAGGCGGACCGAATCGCCAGGTTGACCGAACTGATCAATACTCCCGAAACATTTTCATTGGAGATTTCGGAGAAGGGCGAGGAAGCGGAGATCTGCCTCCGTGTTTCACCGGCGTATCAGAAAGCGATCGAAGAGATGGAGATTAGTGCGCCCGTGCTGGATCTTGGTGTGCTAAGGGACGCGGTGCTGATTGATCTGGTGGCGGATGACCTCCGGGGAGCGGGGTTCACAGAGGGTGTGCTTTTCAGCAAAAGCGGACTGAGCATGCTGCTCGGGCAGGGCCGGACCTTGACAGTTTTTCCCGAGGAGGACGAACGTCCGGAAACATCCCTGACTGTCAGCGGCCCGGCGGTCACTGCGCGTTTTTCCGCTTCGCTGCCTGACAGCGAAGGCTACGGTGCCTACGAAACGTCCGGACTGAAAAGGCATGCTTTCTTAGACGCGCGCATCGGGGATTTCCGGAACAGGATTGAGGACGCTGTAATTGCCGGCAGCGGGATTACAGCGGAAGAGACGGTCTGGCAGCTGGTGCTGCTGAACTGCGCGGAAGATCCGGAAAGCGTAAGCTGGCCGGACAATATAAAGGGCCGCTGGATACTGCAAAAAGATCCCGCCCGAACCGTTCATCAGGGCGGAAAATAATGAACATGAAAGCTGATCCCGGACAGGATCAGCTTTTCTTCTTCAGTACAAACCGGGCAGAGGGATGATCCGATGATCATCCGATAATCCGTTCCAGACAGGCCTGAGCTTCCTGTACCTGGGCGTTTGTCACGGCTGAGGGATTTCCGTAGCGGGCAGCCAGATACAGCTGGCGAAGTTTAACTGCGTCTTCACTTTCATTCATTTCCCGGTCACGCTCCAGGATTTCCGCGGAAGTGTCGGAAGCGCGTATGTTTGTTCCTTTATCTTTTCTGTATTCCAGATAGGTTTTATAGATCCGGCGAAGCTGGCGGGCGTTGATTGCGGTAAGCGGGACACGTTTGCGACGGCGGCTGTGCCTTCCGTCTGCGGCGGACGGATCGGTTTCGTCATAAAACAGTTCCGGATCTTTGACAGCGTAATCCCGCTTTGTCCTGCGCCAGATCAGCACCAGCACCAGGATCAGCAGGATCCCCAACAGAATCCATCCGCCGATTGCAGCTGCGCGTTCGACAATCATTGTGTCAGCATTGGAAGGCGTGAGCGTTTCGATTTCAGTATTGGCACCGAATTCCATCTCCACAACCTGAGGAATTCTCTTTGACCAGACATACTCCTCCAGAGACATTTCTTCGATGGGCAGATTCCCGGAAGGGAACAGCCTGCTGAACAGCCATATAAAAAAACGTCCTATGGGTGTAAGTATAACGGTCAGTGCCTGGTGGCTGTAACGCAATACCAGGAATATGATCAGGGCAGCACCTACAGAAAGCAAAGGGATGCCGATCATGGACAGCAGGTTCCGCAACTGCCAGTTAATGCTCATTTCGGCTCCCATCTGCATACGCCGCATAGCGAATACACCCAAAAACAGGAACACAGCAGTATAGACCAGGCTGTCTATGGAAACAGCATGGTTTGAATAAATGGTCGAGTCCGCGATGTTGGCGGCCAGGAAAACCAGGTTGACGAGTAACGTCAGGATATAAACTCTGCGGTAATCTTCCAGGGGCATGGCATAGTTTCCCCGGACCATCATGCAGAAATACCAGAAGCATGCCAGCAACGGGAGGATTATCATGAGACTGAAAGGGCCGACCAGGAAACAGAGAGCAGGCACAATCGAAAGGATGCCTCTGATTGCCTGGTTCCTGAAACGGACGATGATCATACCCAGCAGCAGACTGAACGCCGTAAACAAAGCCATGGGCAGACGCCATACATGCAATGCTTCGAAAATGTTCAGCACGGAGAAATAAAAGCAGATCCCGGCAGTTATCCGGAGAACGAAAGTATGTTTCATGAAGCGCTTTTCCTTTCTGTTTGTACCAGATCATCTTCTGCACAGAGAATAACAGGTTTCCGGTCAATATGGCGGGTGAGCCGGCTGATGGCGGCCTGTGTGGCCTCGTCCAGAGAAGGGGTTATGACGATGTGGGTGCAGCCTGGCTTTTTCCGGCGCAGGCAGTTCTCGATTACGGAAGCAAATCCGGTATAGCCGGTGAGACGGGATAAACCGATGCGCCGCTGAATGAAAAAGAGATGGCTTGCGCCGAGCCCTTCCGTCAGGGAGTGAAGATCACCGTTGCTCATCATGGCATAGGGAATCTGCTCTTTTTCCAGGATTTTGCATACGCTGCTTGTCAGGGAAAGGCAATGCTCCATCAACCGGCGGGAGGAGGGATCAATGTTCACGATGACCGCGGCGGCACGGTCTGTGGTGAAGTCATGCTGCCGCACGATCAGCCGGCCCGCTTTGGCGCTTTGGTTCCAGGAAATCTGTTTCAGCGGTTCCCGGCCGGAATAATCACGGTATCCCAGGACCATAGTCGGGTCGTCATACAGAAAACGCCGGACGGAAACAGCTCCCAGTTCCCCGCCCAGGGCACGGATGGAAGGAGTATCGCAGGGTGCAGCGGTGCAGATGATCCGGATGCCGGTATCCTCTGAGAGCACGCGGGGCTTCAGACCAAGGAAATCACCGAATTCCAGATAATACCGGCCCAGGTCATACAAACCCCGCTGTCGGACAGAGAACCGCAGTTTTCCTGAGAACTGCCGCTTCGGCGCCAGATAGAAATTATGGGAGATCAGGGTGCCGGCAAAGTCGGAGACGGCATGCTTCCGCATGAATTCCTCATCCTCTTCCGGGGTAAAGGCGGTATCCAGCCGCAGGGAGAGTCCGGCATACATGACGGGCAAGGGGCTGCTGTTGCGCACAGTATACCGAAGGGTAACAGTTTCACCCGGCTCCGACAGTTTTGTGTCGATGGAAAAATGTACATGAAGATTCCGGAGATCCGCCCGGCGGCTGGCGATCTCAAACAGCGCAAGAATCATGACCGTAAGCAGCAGAACAGCGGGGATCATAACTTCTCCAGCGGAACAGGGATTTCATCCAGCAGGTTTTGAAGAAACTGAACTGTATCCAGATGGCTTTGGTTGATCAGTGTCAGTCGGTGGGGGAGGACGCACAGGGCTTCCTGCTTTACATCCTCCGGGATCACATAATCCCGCCCCCGCAGTGCTGCGATGATCTGGCATGCACGGAACAGCGCAAAACTGCCGCGGGTGGATATACCGCTGATCAGCATCTCACTGCGCCGGGTGGCGTCTATCAGATCCATCATATAGGCGGCGATGTCATCGCTGACGCGGACCTGGGGATAGCTTTCCCGTAGGAATTCCAGTTCTTCGGGCTGCACAACCGGCTGCAGTTCTTCCAGCAGCACCCGCGTATCCGGACGGCGAAGCACGCCGATCTCCTGTTCCCTTGTCATGTATCCCAGCTTCAGCCGCATGAAGAAGCGGTCCATCTGAGCTTCGGGCAGGGGGAATGTGCCGTAGGATTCCAGCGGATTCTGGCTGGCCATGACCAGATACGGTTCTTTCATGGCATAGGAGACGCCGTCCACCGTGATCTGCTTTTCCTCCATGACTTCCAGCAGCGCCGACTGGCTGCGGGGTGTGGCCCGGTTGATCTCGTCCGCCAGGATGACCTGGGCAAAGAGCGGGCCCGGGCGAAACTCAAACTCGCTTTTCTTCTGGTTGAAGAAATTGATGCCCGTCAGATCCGAGGGCATCAGATCCGGGGTGAACTGAATCCGGCGGAATTCGCCGCCGATACTCCGGGCAAAGGCGCGAAGCAGCATGGTTTTGCCGGTTCCCGGCACATCTTCCAGCAGGATGTGGCCTGAAGCGATCAGGCAGACAACAATCTGCTCGATGACTTCCTCCTTGCCGACAATGATCCGGCTGCAGTTTTTCAGGATTTTCTCCTTCAGATCGACAAAAGGCTGCGTTTGCATGGATGAGCCTCCATGTTGAGAATATCAGGTAAATATATTAACGGCAGTATTTCGAATTTATGATACCATTATTGCCTGCAGCAGGCAACATATTCATATTTGTGCAGCAGAAAATGACGCCGGATTTTCAGCAGATGGATACGATAAGAGGCCAACCGGATGATGAATCCCGGAAAGATCATGCAGGAAAACGGAGAAGGCCTATAGAAAGAAGGCTTTACAATAAACAGGTTGGTCTGAAAGGAGAACAAACCATGATGACATTCAGCGAAATGCCCTACAAAAGGCCGGATCCTGAAGAAGTGACCGCAGAGATAAAGGAAGCGACCGAAAAACTCAGGAACGCAAAAAGCTACGAGGAAGCACGGGCGGTATTCCTGGAGGAAGAGGAACGGTCAAAGGCTGTGGAAACGGCGGGAACGCTGGCGTATATCCGCCAGTCCATCGACACGCGGGACGAGTTTTACAGCAGAGAAAAAGCATTCTGGGACAACTTCGGACCGGAAATTGAAGAATACAAACAGGCATGGCTTGAAGCGCTGCTCCGCTCACCCTTCCGGAAGGATTTTGAAGCAGAGTACGGCGACCTGCTGTTCGTGAACGCCGAGATCCAGCGCAAGACCTTTTCACCCGAAATTATTTCCGACATGCAGAAGGAAAACGAGCTGGTCAGAGAATATGACGATCTGATCGCCTCGGCCCAGATCCCGTTCGAAGACGGTGTTTACACCCTTTCCCAGCTTGCACCGTTCCGGACCGATGCGGATGACGCGCGGCGCCTTGCCGCCTGGAAGGCTGACGGGCAGTGGTACAAGGAGCACCAGGAGCAGCTTGACAGGATTTATGACGAGCTGACCCGCCTGCGGGACGGGATGGGGAGAAAGCTCGGCTATGACGGATATACCCGGCTGGGCTACTACCGGATGGGACGGAACTGTTACACGAAAGAAGACGTTGAAAAGTTCCGTGCGGCCGTACGGAAGTATCTCGTCCCGGTAGCGGATTCAATCATGCGCGAGCAGGCGAAGCGGCTTGGGAAAACCTATCCGCTGACCTTCGCGGACGCCGCGTTGAGTTTTCGAAGCGGCAATCCGCGCCCCGTCGGAACGCCGGATGATCTTCTGGCGCAGGGGAAAAAGTTCTATGACGCGCTCTCACCGGAAACGAGCGAGTTTTTCCGGACAATGCTTGATGAACAGCTTCTGGATGTGCTTTCTACGGAAGGGAAGCAGGCGGGCGGTTACTGTACCAGTCTTCCGCAGTATGAGCGTCCGTTCATTTTTGCGAATTTCAACGGCACCCAGCATGACGTTGAGGTGGTGACCCACGAAGCGGGCCATGCCTTTGCATACTGGATGAACCGCAGGCGAATTCCCACTGAGTACGCGGACCCGAGCATGGAAGCATGCGAAGTACACTCCATGAGCATGGAGTTCTTCGGATGGAAGAACGCGGAAGGATTCTTCGGCGCAGACGCGAAGAAATTTGTCTATAGCCATCTTTCCGACGCAATCACGTTTATTCCCTACGGGACGATGGTGGACCACTTCCAGCATATCGTTTATGAAAAACCGGAGATGACGCCGGCTGAACGCCACGCTGAATGGAAACGGATGCTTGGGATCTATATGCCCTGGATGAAACTGGATGGGGAGATTCCCTTCTACAGCGAGGGAGAAGGCTGGCAGCGCCAGCTTCATATTTACGGGATGCCCTTCTACTATATCGACTACTGCCTGGCGCAGACTGTCTCGCTGGAGATCTGGGCGATGATGCAGAAGGATCCGGCCAACGCATGGGCTCACTACATGGCCTATGCCCGTCAGGGCGGAAGCCGGGTATTCACCGAGCTCCTCAAAAACGCTGGACTGGAGAGCCCCTTTGACGAGGCGTGTCTGCGCGGCGTATGCGAGGCCGCCGGTAAGTGGCTGGCCGAATATGACCTGACCGGCATCCGGTAAAAAATGATCCCGGACCGAACACATCGATCCGGGATCACGTCTTACCATTTGGAATACATTCTGAACGGAAGCAGATATATGATTCGATCGCTGAAAAAACAGATACTGTGCCTTTTGATGATCGCGGGGATGTCTCTGCTGTGGGCTTGTTCCTATAGACCGGAGCCGGCCAAAGGTCC
>Ga0310694_10003894_pt1 | contig 14559 bp, 11 predicted proteins | sample 174DNAGHGhighgp2_FD_203884 | JGI IMG/M metagenome (GOLD analysis project Ga0310694, IMG submission 203884) | Sheep rumen microbial communities from Palmerston North, Manawatu-Wanganui, New Zealand - 1742 DNA GHGhigh gp2 (v2) (version 2) | ecosystem: Host-associated > Mammals > Digestive system... | reverse complement strand
TATCAGAAGGGACGCGAGGTGTATGAGTTCTCACGCAATCTGCCTGTATATGCCGACTCGTTGATAGCCGACCTCACCTACCCATTAGCATGGGGCAATAGTGACATCACCGACTTCAACGAATGGCATCGTGTGGCTCAGCAGAAAGTGTTCGACTGTATGCTGATGCCTCCCCCCAAGCCGGCTGCTCCCAACTACGAAGCCAAGGTTTTATATGAAGAGCAACGCAACGGCTACAAGGCCCAGAAACTTGAAATACGTCTCTCACGCTACTATACCGTCCCTGCCTATGTGCTCATTCCTGACGGCAAGGGACCCTTTCCTGCTATCAACGTGCTTCACGATCACGGCGCCCATTTATATATAGGTAAGGAGAAAGTCATCCGTCCGCTGGTCTGTGAGGACTCGACAGTCATCAACGATGCCAATGAATGGTTGTCAGGCTATGGTGGTCAGTATTATGGCGACTATCTGGCTCAGCACGGTTTTGTAGTCTTTGCTGCTGATGCTCCTATGTGGGGCGAACGGGGTCAGAAGGAAGGTCCTCGTCGTGATCGTTATGACATGATTGCCGGCAATATGATGATGTATGGTGTTGACCTCTCAGCCTATATGACATATGATGATATTGCAGGAACGGAATTCCTGGCATCGATGCCTGAGGTAGATGCCAATCGCATCGGATGCACAGGTTGGTCCATGGGAGGCTATCGTGCCTGGATGCTCTCGGCATTGTCCAGCCGCATTAAGGCAGGCGCATCCGTCTGTTGGATGGTGACTACCGACGAGCAGATGTCATCCAAGTACAGTCGCACGGAGAACGGTGGTTTTGCCAATTGTCTCCCAGGTCTTCGCCGCTGGCTGGATTATCCTCACATTGCCAGTATTGCATGTCCCAAACCTATGTTGTTCATCAACGGCAGACAAGACAAACTCTTTCCTGTAGCTGGTGTTGAGAAGGCATTCAGGATCATGCACGATGTATGGGACAGCCAGCATGCGGGCAAGATGCTGGAAACGGAACTATGGGAGATGCCGCACAGCTGCAACCAACAGGTTCAGCAACGCGTTCTTCAGTTTTTTCTGACTCATCTTTGTTCTAATATCAAATAAATTGTGTATCTTTGCACCATCAACAAATCATGACTATATGAAACCTACTATTACCCCCGACATCATCTACATAGGACAGGATGATGCAGAACTAACACTTTTCGAGTCACAGTATCATCTGCCAGAGGGCATGTGCTACAACTCCTACCTTATCAAGGACGAGAAGATAGCCATCATGGATACCTCAGACAAACGGACACTCGATGCGTGGTTTAAGGATTTAACTACAGCTCTTGGCGATAGGCAGCCCGACTATCTGGTTGTACACCATCTGGAGCCCGATCATGCTTCCGGCATCGCCCGTCTGCTGGCACTCTTCCCCACCCTCACCATTGTCTGCTCGTTGAAGGCACAGACCATGATTCCACTCTACTTCAACGACCTTGACCTCACCAATCGGGTGTTAGCCGTCAAGGAGGGTGACACCCTGTCGCTTGGCAAGCATACCCTGCAGTTCATCATGGCTCCGATGGTACACTGGCCAGAGGTTATGACCACCTACGATCAGACCGACAAAGTACTGTTCTCTGCCGATGCCTTTGGTAAGTTCGGCGTCATCGATGCCGATCCTAATGACTGGGCATGCGAGGCTCGCCGTTACTATTTCAATATCTGTGGTAAGTATGGCAGTCCTGTGAGCACCCTTCTCAACAAGGTTGCAGCCCTTGACATTCAGCAGATACTTCCCCTTCATGGTCCCGTTCTGAAAGACAAGATGCTGAGTGAGGCCCTGCGTCTCTACACCATCTGGAGCAAATACGATGTCGAGGCCGAAGGTGTTTTCATCGCCCACGCCTCTATTCACGGATGCACAGCTGAGGCAGCAGAGCGTCTGGCAGACATACTCCGTCAGAAAGGCTGCAAGAAAGTGGCTATCAGCGACCTGTGTCGTGAAGATCTGGGCGAAGCTATCGAGGACGCTTTCAAGTATGGTAAGATGGTTCTGGCAGCATCAAGCTACGATGCTGGTCTATTCCCTCCCATGTACGATTTCCTCCATCATCTTCAGATCAAGACCTATCAGCGTCGCCAGGTGGCTCTCATTGAGAACGGCTCATGGGCACCTTCTGCAGGCAGGGTGATGACCCAGATGGTTGGTGAGATGAAGAATGTAGAAATAAAGGGCGATCTTGTCACCCTTCGTGGAAAAATGAAGGATAGCGACATCCCTGCTCTCGAAGCATTGGCTGACGCTATCCTCAACTGATCTTCTTAAGTATTACTTAAGTTTTGCTAACTCAATAACCTTATCGACGGCTGCAGAAAGGCCGTCGATATTTTTTCCTCCGGCCTGTGCAAAATGGGGCTGTCCGCCACCACCGCCCTGAATAAGCTTGGCAGCCTCACGAACCATCTGACCTGCATTCAGTCCGTGATCAGAAACCATATCGTCACTCATCATAATAGAGAGCTGGGGCTTGTTGTCAGCATGTGAGCCGATGACACAGAGCAGAGAACTCTCAACAGCAGCACGAACCTTGAAGGCCAGGTCTTTGGCAGCAGCAGGAGCCATAGGCAGTACAGCGGTAATCACCTTGACGCCATTCACCTCGCGGGCCTTCTCCACCAACTGCTTAGCGGCACGGTCAACAGCCTGAGCCTGGAAGCTTTCAATCTCCTTCTTCATCGCATCGTGCTCGTCGATGTACTTGCGGATAACACCCTGCAGGTCCTTGGCATTGTTGAAGAACGCCTTCACGGCACGCAGCATGTCTTCAGTCTGATACAGCAGTTCCTCACATTCCTTACCAGTCTTGGCCTCAATACGACGGATACCGGCAGCCACACTGCTCTCAGAGATAATCTTGAAGAAACCGATACGACCTGTGCTAGTGGCATGGATACCACCACAGAGCTCACACGACGGACCAAAGCGCATCACGCGAACCTTGTCACCATACTTCTCACCAAACAGAGCAATAGCACCCAGTTTCTTGGCTTCTTCCATCGGCATGTCGCGATGTTCGTCACGAGGCAGATCCTGTCGGATCATATCGTTCACCATGCGCTCTACCTCACGAATCTGCTCGTCGGTGACCTTCTCAAAGTGAGAGAAGTCGAAACGCAGGGTGTCAGGCGATACAAACGAACCCTTCTGCTCCACATGGTCGCCCAGCACCTGCTTCAGCGCATAGTCCAACAGGTGGGTAGCCGTATGGTTGGCAGCCGAAGCATCACGTTTGTCAGTATCCACACAAGCCATAAACTGGGCAGTGGGGTCTTTGGGCAACTGTTTCACGATGTGAACAGTCTGACCATTCTCACGTTTTGAGTCGATGACCTCGATAGTCTCGTTCTCAGAGACAAGCACGCCCTGATCACCTACCTGTCCACCCATCTCACCATAGAACGGCGTTGCAGACAGTACAATCTCGTAGAACTCGTTCTTCTTCTGAGTGACCTTACGGTAACGCAGTATCTCGCACTCATACTCAGAGTAGTCATAGCCCACGAACTGCTGCTCACCAGCTTTCAGCTCTACCCAGTCGCTATTCTCTACGGCAGCGGCATTGCGTGCACGCTCCTTCTGCTTCTGCATCTCGGCATTGAACTGCTCCTCATTGACTGTAAAGCCGTTCTCGCGACAGATCAGTTCCGTGAGGTCGAGGGGGAATCCGTAGGTATCAAACATGCGGAAAGCCTGTTCGCCATCAAGTTCGGTCTTACCTTCAGCCTTCAGTTGATCCATAGCCTTGTCAAGCAGGGTGATACCCTTATCGAGGGTGCGCAGGAACGAGTCTTCCTCTTCCTTCATCACCTTGGCAATGAGCTGCTGCTGAGCTTTCAGTTCTGGGAAGGCATCACCCATCTCCTCTACGAGTGTGGGCAGAAGCTTATAGAGGAAAGCCTCTTTCTGTCCCAGGAACGTGTAGGCATAGCGCACGGCACGACGCAGGATACGACGGATCACGTAGCCAGCCTTTGCATTTGAGGGCAGCTGACCATCGGCAATAGAGAAGGCCACGGCACGCAAGTGGTCGGCACACACGCGCATAGCGACGTTGATGTCGTCCTGCTCCTTGCTGATAGGATTCTCGGTCTCCTCCTCAAAGGTGGTATATTGCAATCCCGTAATCTGCTGTTCAGCCATGATGATGGGCTGGAACACATCGGTATCGTAGTTAGAGTGCTTACCCTGCATCATGCGAACCAGACGCTCGAAGCCCATACCGGTATCGATAACGTTCATCGACAGTTTCTCCAGCGAACCGTCAGCCTTGCGGTTGAACTGCATGAACACGAGGTTCCATATCTCGATAACCTGTGGGTCGTCCTGATTCACCAGCTCACGACCAGTCTTGCCTGAGGCTGCTTTCTGCTCAGGGGTACGCGAGTCAACGTGGATCTCAGAGCAAGGACCGCAGGGACCCGTATCGCCCATCTCCCAGAAGTTGTCGTGCTTATTACCATTGATGATATGGTCCTCAGGCACATGCTTGGCCCAGTATTTGGCAGCCTCGTCGTCACGAGGAATATTCTCTTCAGGTGAACCCTCGAACACGGTGACATACAGGTCTGCAGGATTCAGCTTCAGCACATCGACCAGATACTCCCAGGCCATATCGATGGCACCCTCCTTGAAGTAGTCGCCAAACGACCAGTTGCCCAGCATCTCAAACATGGTGTGATGGTAGGTGTCGTGTCCCACCTCTTCCAGGTCGTTGTGCTTACCTGACACACGCAGACACTTCTGGGTGTCGGCACGGCGACGTGGCTCTGGGTCGCGCGTACCTAAGATAATATCTTTCCACTGGTTCATACCCGCGTTGGTGAACATCAGCGTGGGGTCATCCTTAATAACCATCGGAGCCGATGGTACAATAGCATGCTGTTTCGACTCGAAAAACTGTTTGAACGAGTCGCGAATTTCTTTTGCGGTCATTTTCTTTTATATTACGTTGTTTCGTTTTTTGTTATTCAGATATTATTCCAATCCGTCAAGTTCTTTCTTCAGAGCCTGCAGGTCGTCGCGAACGGCTGTCAGCCTGCTGATAACATCGGCCTTACGGTCTGCACCGTCACGATTGGCGTTGATAATTTTCTTGGCAGCAGCCAGCTTAAATCCACGTTTCTTCACAAGGTTGTGTATCAGTCGCACTTGCTCAATATCCTTCTCAGAATACTGTCGCACCTTGTTGGGACCAGCCGTCTTCGGCTTCAGGTACGGGAACTCTGTTTCCCAGTAACGAAGTGTACTCTCGTTGAGGTCGAACATCTCTGCCACTTCACTTATGGAGTAGTAGAGTTTGAGGTTTTTGTTCAGATTCAGGGCCATATCATTTATATTTTTACAGTTTTCAATTTTGGATTACATGATTTGCGATATCTCCTTCAGGCCGTCCACCTGCTTCAGACTCTCGATGATGGCACGCACCTCATCACGGTCGTGCACACGCAGGTCTATGCTACCGTCAAAGATGCCGTCCTCGGTGGTGAAAAGCACCTTGCGCATATCCAGGTTCAGTTGGTTTGACAGCACACGTGTCACGTCGTTCACCAGTCCGCGACGGTCTATACCGCTCATACGGATAGTGGCATCGAAGAAGAGTGTCTTGTGCATATCCCATTTCACATCGAGGATGCGGTTGCCGTAGCTGGCCTTCAGTCTGTTGGCAACGGGACAGGCACGCTTGTGTATCTCTATGCGGTTTTTGTTGTTGATGAATCCCAACGTATCATCACCAGGAATGGGGTGACAGCAGTCTGGGAACAGATACTGGTTAATATTCTCCTCGGTGATATAGATGGGTTTCTTCTTATTGAACTTCTCAGGCACCACAAACAGGTTGTCGTCGCCTTTCTCGTTCTCTTCTTCCTTCTTGGCTTTCACGAAAGGCACATACTTGCGCCATCCGCCACCGCTGTTGCTGGCATTCTTGTGTTTGCCTTTCAGCTCGTCCACATCCTCATCACCCAGCAGTATTCTCTTTTCGCCCAATGACTGGAAGAACAACTCGCGACGGTCCTGATCATGGAATCGCGCCAACTGGTCTATGATGACCGTTGTTGACTCAAAGCCATTCTTCTGCAGCCATTCGTTCAGCAGGTCCTCGCCCTTTTTCTGCAGTTCCCTGCTGTTGCGTCTCAGCATCGCCTGCACTTTTGCCTTAGCCTTCGCTGTCGATACGAAATTGATCCACGAGGGTTGCACATGCTGCGACTTCGACGTCAATATCTCCACCTGGTCACCACTCTCCAGTCTGTGGCTCAGGGGCACCAGCTTATGGTTCACCTTGGCGCCGATGCAATGCGAACCCAGGAACGTATGGATGGAGAAGGCAAAGTCGAGCACCGTCGATGATGCCGGCATGGTACGGATCTCACCCTTCGGTGTGAACACGAATATCTCGTTGGCATAGAGGTTCAGTTTGATGGCATCGAGGAAGTCCATTGCATCGGGCTGCGGATCGTCCAGAATCTCCTTGATGGTATGCAGCCAGTCGTTCAGCTCGTTCTCATCCTCCGTATATTCTCCGCCCTCCTTGTATTTCCAGTGGGCAGCCAGTCCCTGTTCCGCAATCTCGTTCATGCGTTCCGACCGTATCTGCACCTCAATCCAGTTGCCCTGTTTCGACATCAGTGTCACGTGAAGCGCCTGATAGCCGTTGGCCTTCGGACTGGTAATCCAGTCACGCAGTCTGTCAGGATGACACTTGTAGATCCTACACAGCTCCAGATAGATGTTATAGCACTCTCGTTTCTCCATCTCTTTGCTTGTAGGCGTGAAGATGATGCGTACTGCCAATATATCGTATATCTCCTCAAAGCCCACGTGTTTCTTCTGCATCTTGCTCCAGATGGAGAAAGGCGTCTTCACACGTTCCTTGATGGTATAGTTCAGACCCATCGACGTCAGCATCTCCTCTATGGGAGCCGTAAACTGGTCGAACAGTTCATGACGCGACACGCTGGTAGCCTCCAGCTTTCTGGCAATAGACGCATACTCCTCAGGATGTTCAAACTTGAAGCTGAGGTTCTCCAGTTCCGACTTGATCCTGTAGAGACCCAGTCTGTGAGCCAGCGGCGCATAGATATAGAGTGTCTCGCCTGCAATCTTGTATTGTTTGTTGGCAGGCTGCGATTCCAGCGTTCGCATGTTGTGCAGACGGTCGGCAATCTTAATCAGAATCACACGGATATCCTCACTCATCGTCAGCAGCAGCTTCTTGAAGTTCTCGGCCTGTGCCGATGCCTGTCCGCCGAAGATGCCACCCGAGATCTTTGTCAGTCCATCGACAATCTGCGCAATCTTCGGACCAAACATATTCGCTATGTCCTCAACGGTGTACTCTGTATCTTCCACCACATCGTGCAACAGGGCCGAGCAGATGCTGGTCGAGCCCAGTCCTATCTCGCTGCAGACAATCTGCGCCACGGCGATGGGGTGCATGATATAGGGTTCGCCAGAGAGTCGTCTGACGCCCCTGTGCGCCTGTCGTGCGAAGTTGAACGCTTTGGTGATAAGGTCCACCTTCTTACGATGACGCGAGTTCAGATAGTCGTTTATCAGACGTTGGAAAGCGTCGTTGATAAGCTGTTCATCAGCTGCTTCTTGTCGAATGAGGTCTTCGTCCATAGTCTTTCTGCTTAAAGGTTACTTGACGCGTAGTTTCTTTCCTGCCCGTATGTTGTTGCTCTTCAGTCCGTTGAGCTTCTTGATCTGATTCACAGTGGTGTGATTACGTCTGGCAATAGCACCCAGCGTATCGCCCTTCCTGACGGTGACGGTAGTACCGCCCTTCTTGCCGCCCTTGCCTTTTCGTCCTCCTGACGATTTGCTGTTCTTGATGACACTCTCGTTCAGCTCCACCTCCATGCGTTTGGTCTCTTGGTGCGAGGCGAAGACAGAGTCCTGTGCATCGATAAACGAGGCGATATCTGTCAGTGGCAATCTCAGCGGCATGGGACGCGTTGCTCCAGGCACCATATCACGCCTATAGGCAGGATTGAGCGAACGTATCATGTCCATATCCAGTCCGCACACATGGGCTATCTCCGAGAAGTTCACGTTGCGGTCCAGCATCACGGTATCGGTCTTCACAGGCAGTTCGCTACGCATCGGACAGATATTGTGCTCGCAATAGTAGGTCATCACGTAGTTGGCTGCGATAAAGGCCGGCACATAGCCGCGTGTCTCACGGGGCAGATAGGGATATATCTTCCAGTAGTCGGTCTCTCCTCCTGAACGGCGTATGGCCTTGTTGATATTCTCCGGTCCGCAGTTATAGGCTGCGATGACCAGGTTCCAGTCGCCGAATATATTATAGAGGTCTCTCAGATAGCGGGCTGCGGCATACGACGCCTTGACGGGGTCGCGTCGTTCGTCTATGAGTGAGTTCACCTCCAGCCCATACATCTTTCCTGTGCCCAGCATGAACTGCCACAGACCTGTGGCGCCGGCCCTTGAGACGGCTGTGGGGTTGAGTGCCGACTCGATGACGGGCAGGTACTTCAGCTCCAGGGGCAGCCCGTAGGTCTCGAGTGCCTCTTCAAAGATGGGCATATAGAAATTGGATGCTCCCAGCATGTAGCTCACGCCTCGGCGCATTCTCACCGTATATCGGTCTATGCAGGCACGCACCACGTCGTTGTAGGGCATCTCCATCACGGTAGGCATTCTGTACAGGCGACTGACGTATTCGCTTCTGTCAATCGTCACATCTTCTGCTGCTGTCGTACATCCCGACTCCGTCAGGTAGGTCTTCGAGTTGTACAGGTTCATCAGGCTGTCCATGTTGACGCCCATCGACTCAGGAAACTCTATCTCATCGATGTTTCCTTGTTGGTCGGTCAGGATAATCTCATCATCCAGGTCCACGTCGGTCTGGTCGTCCTCCATCACAATCTGTGCAGGGACAGTCATCGGCACCAGGGCCAACAGGAATAGTATTTTCTTCTTTATCTTCATCATTCATTAAAAGTTGATGCTGCAATTCACGCCCAGCGACGCGGATGCCAGCGGATTGTTTGAGGCGCCGTTACCCATAATGGTGGGGCGCACTTTCATGCTGAGGTCTTTCGAGATGTCAAACTCCGACAGCTCAGCATCGACGTAGGCGTCAACGACCGAAAGGGCATAGATGCCCACCATCACGAAGAAGCTCATGTCGCGCCAGCGGCGGAAGCGGTCCTTACGCTTCTTGAAGATGGTCTTGTAGCGTTCTGCGTTCGACGCGTCTATCTGTCGTCCCAGATGCAGGAACTTGTTGTAGCTGGCCGTCCCCGGGTCGTCGTCCATCAGGTCGATATAGGCCTGTGCATAGTCGCGATACATCATGTTGTTCCACCGCATGGCATAGATGCAACCCACGAATCCGCCATAGACGATGGGCAGCTTCCAGTATTTGCGGTTGTATATCTGACCTCCGCCAGGTATGACCAGTGCCAGCCACATGGCTCGCTTCGGGTCTGGGCGCCACTTGGACCAGTCACGCGTCTGCTTCGCGGTACTCACTGCCTCGGCTGTCAGCGTGCCTGGTATATCATCGGGCACCAGCAGGGTGTCGTGAGGCAAGGCGTTGTATAGCGAGTCCACAACATGCATGATGGAGTCGTTGACCTCGGTCTGGGCATTTGCTGTCAGCAGCGGCAGATGGAGGGCAACAAGTAGCAATGCTACCTTTGTCCGCCAACGCTTTACTGTCATCACCCAATGGCTTCCCATCATTTTCCACCTATCATTTCCACAATACGACGCAGCTCATCCTCGTCGTTGAAGGGTATGGTGAGCTTTCCCTTACCGCTTTCCGAGGCTGTCACCTGCACCTTGGCACGCAACAGTCCTGCCAGTTGGTCTTTCAGCTCGCTGACGGTCTGCGACAGCTGTTTCTGCTGTGCCGTCTTGGCACGCAGCGTCTGCACGTCGGCACCGTTCTTCACCTGCTGCACCAGCTCCTCCACCTTACGCACAGAGTATTGGTTCTTCTGCACATCGCGGAACAGCTTCAGCTGCATCGATGGTGAGTCGAGCGACAGCAGGGCACGCGCATGTCCCATGTCTATCTCGCGGTTCTTCAGCGCCATCTGTATCTGGGCAGGCAGTTTCAGCAGACGCATGTAGTTGGTCACAGCCGTACGGCTCTTGCCTACCCTTTCCGAAATCTTCTCCTGGGTCATGCCGCTGGTCTCTGCCAGATGCTCGTAGGCCAGGGCTATCTCGATGGCGTTCAGGTCTTCACGCTGGATGTTCTCCACCAGTGCCAGCTCCATCACACTCTCATCGTCAGCAGTACGGATATAGGCAGGCATCGATGTCAGTCCTGCCATCTGCGAGGCACGCCAGCGGCGTTCGCCTGCAATAATCTGATAACGGTCGGGGGCCACCTGTCGCAGGGTGATGGGTGCGATGATACCCATGTTCTGAATGCTGTTGGCCAGCTCCTGCATGGCTGTCTGGTCAAACTCGCGACGTGGCTGGTCGGGGTTGGGCTCAATCTGTTCGATGGGTATCTCGTTCAGGTTCGACGATCCCTGCGTTCTCACGTCGGTGGTGTCTATGAGGGCATCCAGTCCGCGACCCATGCCTATATTGTCCAGGCCTCTGCCCAGGACACTCTTGTCGTATTTCTTTCTTACTGCCATTATTTCTTGTTTCTGCTAATGATTTCTTTTGCTAATGCCAAGTGGTTCTTCGAGCCGGTGGAGTCGGCATCGTAGAGGATGACGGGCAGACCGTGCGACGGACTCTCGGAGAGTTTCACGTTGCGCAGAATCACCGTCTTGAACACCAGCTCCTGGAAGTGTCGCTTCACCTCATCGTATATCTGGTTGGCCAGACGCAGGCGCTTGTCGTACATCGTCAGCAGGAAGCCTTCAATCTCCAGTTTTGTGTTCAGCTTCGACTTGATGATCTTGATGGTGTTCAGCAGTTTCGAGATACCCTCCAGGGCAAAGTACTCGCACTGTACGGGGATGATGACCGAGTCGGCTGCCGTCAGGGCATTCACGGTGATGAGTCCCAGCGACGGCGAACAGTCTATCAGTATGTAGTCGTAGTCCTTGCGGATGGGCTCCAGCAGGTTCCTGATCACCCGCTCACGGTTCTCCAGGTTGAGCATCTCTATCTCGGCTCCCACCAGGTCTATGTGGCTGGGAATGATGTCCAGTCCCTCAATGTCGGTTGTATAGATGGCCTCGCGCACATCGGTATGGTCAATGATGCACTCGTAGAGCGAGCACTCCACCTGCTGAATATCGACACCCAGACCGCTCGAGGCGTTGGCCTGCGGGTCGGCATCGACCACCAGCACCGTCTTCTCCAGTGTGGCCAGCGAGGCTGCGAGGTTAATGGTTGTCGTGGTCTTTCCCACGCCACCTTTCTGATTTGCTAATGCTATGATTTTTCCCATTTCTTTTTTATATATTCATTGTCCCTTTCCGGAACAAACGTAGTTTGAGCTGCAAAGTTACAAAAAAATCGGGAATTAGGCCGTAAGAATTAAGAATAATTTGTATCTTTGCAGCCAAATTATTGATTATTGTATGAAAAAAAGGCCTGTTATACTCATTTCCAACGACGATGGCTACCAGGCGAAGGGCATTCGCTGCCTCGTCGAGATGGTGCGCCACCTGGGTCGCATCATTGTCTGTGCACCTGAAGGTGCACGTTCTGGTTTCTCCTGTGCTTTCTCGGCAACCGTGCCCCTTCGTCTCACCCTGAGGGAACAGCAGGACGACGTCGAGATATGGTCGTGCAACGGCACACCTGTCGATTGTGTGAAGATGGCACTCTCCGAGATCCTCCACGGCGAGAAGCCCGATCTGGTCCTCGGCGGCATCAACCACGGCGACAATGCCTCGGTCAACTCGCACTACAGCGGCACCATGGGTGTCACCATGGAGGGGTGCATGAAGTACATCCCGTCGGTGGCCTACTCCATCTGTACGCACGACGAAAATGCCGACTTCGAACCGCTTTCGCCATTTGTAAAAAAATTTACAGAGAAAGTGCTCCGCGAGGGACTGCCCATGGGCATCTGCCTGAACATCAACTTCCCTGTGCAACCCACGTTCAAGGGTGTCAAGATGTGTCGCATGGCGCATGGCACGTGGGCCAACGAGATACGTACCTGTCACCACCCACGCGGCTACGACTACTACTGGATGGTGGGCAACTACCATAACGACGAGCCCGAGGCCGAAGATACCGACAACTGGGCGCTCAACCACGGCTACGTAGCCATCACGCCCACCACCATCGATATGACTGCCTACGCCTTCATGGACAAAAAAGCAGAATGGGAAGAATGAAATACTACCTCATAGCCGGCGAAGCCAGTGGTGACCTCCATGCGTCACGCCTCATAGAGTCTCTGAAAAAGATTGACAACGATGCACAGTTCCGTTGCATCGGAGGCGACCTCATGCAGGCTGCTGGAGCCACCCTCGTGCGCCACTACAAGGAGCTGGCCTACATGGGGTTCATACCTGTACTTCTGCACCTGCGCACCATCCTCCGTAATATGAAGATGTGCAAGCGCGATATCCTCCAGTGGCAGCCCGACGCCCTCATCCTCATCGACTACCCTGGCTTCAACCTCAACATCGCCAAGTACATTCACAGACAATTATCCATTGTCCATTCTCCATTATCCATTCATTATTACATCTCCCCCAAGATATGGGCATGGAAGGAACATCGCATCAAGAACATCAAGCGCGACATAGACCATCTCTACTCCATCCTGCCCTTCGAGGTCGGTTTCTACGAGGGCAAGCACCACTACCCCATCCACTATGTGGGCAACCCCACGAAGGAAGAGGTAGAGACCTTTAAGAAGACCCATCCTACGGAAGAAGACAGCCAGGGCCTTCCCATCATCGCCCTGCTCTGCGGCAGCCGTAAGCAGGAGATCAAGGACAACCTCCCAGCCATGCTTCAGGTCACCGACCAGCTGGCCACCCGCTACCGCATCATCATTGCAGGCGCCCCAGCCATCGACCCCTCCTATTACGAGCCATTCACCAAGGGTCACCACGTAGAGCTGCTCCCTGCCGGCAACACCTACGCGCTGCTCTCACGTGCCCACGCAGCCCTCGTCACCAGCGGCACTGCCACCCTCGAGACAGCCCTCTTCGGCGTTCCCCAGGTGGTGTGCTACAAGACGCCCCTACCCCGTTTCACGGGATGGCTGCGCCGACGTCTGCTCAAGGTGAAGTACATCTCGCTGGTCAACCTCATTGCCGACTCCGAGGTGGTGCCCGAGCTGGTTGCCGACACCTTCTCCGTGGACAACATCCGCCACGAGCTACAGGCCATCCTCTCCGGTCCTGCCCGTCAACAGATGCTTGAAGGCTACCAGACGGTAGCCCTCAACCTCGGCGACAAGTGCGCCCCCCACGAGGCTGCCACCCTCATCTATCAGTCAACTCTCACACCTCACACAGGGACAGTCCCCCTGTGAGGTAAAACTTATAGCAAAAAGAACTAATACCTTTATTTAATACAAAAGCAGTCATGAAAAAGATCATTCTGATGGCAGTAGCCGCCATGATGGCTACGATGAGCGCCAATGCTCAGGACGAGAAAAACGAGATCGGCGTGTTCTACGGCGTACAGTCAGCCTCCAACATCCTCTCTTACACCACAAGCGCCATTTCTGCCGCCAGCGGCGATCAGAGCTCATGGTGGGGCCCTGTCGGTGTCGAGTACTATCACCACCTCACGCCCGTTGTGGCAGTAGGCGGTGTGGCAGCGTTTGCCGGCTGTAAGGCCATTGACAAGAAGAGCAACTCGAAGGACATCACTGACACCTTCATCACCGTGATGCCTTCAGTCAAGTTCAACTGGCTGCGCAAAAAAGCCTTCGGCATGTATTCCGCCTTCTCTGCCGGTGTGATGCTCATCTCTGTCTCTGTCGATGGCGAGGCTAAGCGACTCGATCCCGACGCCAAGGACGAGACCCTCGCCACCTTCATGTTCCAGGCCACAGCCCTGGGTCTCGAGTTTGGTGGTAACGTCCGTGGCTTTGTCGAGGCTGGTCTGGGCGAGAAGGGCCTGCTCTGCGCCGGTCTCCGCTACCGGTTCTAACCCCCACCTTTTACCTCACAGGGGGACTGTCCCTGTGTGAGCCCAAGAATGACGGCCAGGCATTGTCCCAGTCGTCATTCTTTTTCGCTTTCATCGCACAAAGGGTCAGACCCTTTGTGACATTTTTACAGGAACGATACGTTGGCGGTCCAGATCAGCAGGACTAGTAGCCCGCGCAAGCCGTTGTAGTAATCGTTGTCAGTATAGCGGTGATGATGGTCACGGCCAGCTCCAGCACCCGCTTCCAAGGGAAAGATTTCATAATTTTTTAGAAGTTAACGAAGTTAGAGAAGTTATCGAAGTTCTTTTTTATCAAGAATTTGAGAATTAAAGAATTAACTTATTCGTTTCATTCGATAGATTCGTGTTCGAAAAAGAAAATTCTCCAATTCTCTAATTCTTGACGTTTTTTAGAG
>Ga0310694_10003891_pt1 | contig 14562 bp, 15 predicted proteins | sample 174DNAGHGhighgp2_FD_203884 | JGI IMG/M metagenome (GOLD analysis project Ga0310694, IMG submission 203884) | Sheep rumen microbial communities from Palmerston North, Manawatu-Wanganui, New Zealand - 1742 DNA GHGhigh gp2 (v2) (version 2) | ecosystem: Host-associated > Mammals > Digestive system... | reverse complement strand
CGACGGTGGTGCGGCCACCGTTGATGATGACGTCAATGTCGCCGTTGATGCCCTTGGCACCCGGGGCTGACACCTCGACATTGATGATGCCGCCGTTGATGTAGATGTTGTCGCTGGCCTTGATGCCGTGGTTGGCGGTAGAGTTGACATAGAGGTTGATGCCCTTGTCGAACACGATGTTGCTCTTGCCGTGGATGCCGTTGTTGTAAGTGCCATAGACTGCTAACGAGCCCGTTCCGCTGAACAGCAGCTTGCCCTTGCCGAAGAGGGCTCCCTTATGGCTGTCGTCGGCACTAACGCCGTCGGTCAGTTTGTTGCTGCCTACCAGAACGATGAAGGCACTCTGCTTGCTTTCAAGGTCGATGGCCATGCTGCGGGTGTTGGTAATGCTGGCATTGTTGAGCTCTACTTCGTAATCGGTCTTACCGTCGATGGTCAGCGAACCGTTGGTCGTGGTGCCGGTCACTACGTAGCAGACATTCTCGATGCTGGCATGGTTGGCCGTTACGTCATTGCCTTCAACGGTAATGGTCACGCCATTCTCTGTTTTTTCGGTCGGGTTCGACATGTCAATGTTGACGATGGTTGTAAAGGACCGCTTGCTGATGTCGTCGCTCTCGTCAGGATAGGCAGCCGTTGCCGTTGTCGTAGGCTCGGCTGTCTCTTTGTCAATGTTGACAACGAATGACAGCAGTTCGCTGCTGATTTCAGAAGAGGCAGACTGGCTGCCGCTGTTACTGTTGCCGTTGTTACCTGGAATGTTCTGCCCATTATAAATCTCGCTCACGGGATCGTCACTTGAGCAGGCTGTTGTGCTGATAATAGTTGCGATAAGCATCGCTGCATACAAAAACTTTCTCATAATTTATTTGTTGTTTTGGTGTTTCCGGCAACAAAAGTACGCTTTTTGCGGGCCACTGTCAAATATATTCAACAAAAAGCCCGATTCCGTCAGCGAACGGAACCGGGCCTTATCGTGTCTTAACGTTTTGTAGCGATTACACAGCTACTGTTGATGCTTTTTTAGAGTCCAAGCTTCTTCTTGGCGTCGTTAGCAGCGTTGTCGATAGCGTCGGCAGCCTTCTTCTTCTGGGCGTCAACAGCCTCGTCAACCTTCTTCTGAGCCTCTTCCTTAGCCTCGTTTACCTTCTGCTCAGCACTCTCCTTTGCTGCATCGACAGCACCCTCGACAGCCTCGGTAGCCTCGGTGGGAACGGCGCTGATGGCAGAAATCAGGGTGTTGACAGCTTCGTTCTTCTCGCCTACAACAGCCTTGATCTTGTCAGCATTCTCGGTCAGGAATGCGCTGATCTTAGCCTGGTAAGCCTTGGCAGCTTCAGCATCGCCCTGGGCCAGCAGCTCGGCAATCTTGTCCTTGGCCTGCTGAATGATGCTCTGAACAGCCTCGGGGTTGTTGGCAGCAATCTTCTCGGCCAGGTCCTTGGTCAGGTTCTCTGCGTCGATACCGGCAAGTTCGGCTGTGCTGGCAGTCTCAACGATGCTCGTAGAGTCAATGGCAACGTCGGTCTTGGCGTTCTTGTTGTTACATGATGTGAAACCGATGGCAGCAACAGCCATCACTGCTAAAAGAATCTTTCTCATAACTTCTTTCTCCTTTTTAGTAAAACATGTTAGTGGTGTTTAAACCGCTGCAAAGTTACGAATTAGTGCGAAATAACCAAAAAAAATTAAACTTATTTTCATTTCGAGGCTGAAATAGCTGTTTGCTGCTCAGTCTTTGATGGTCAGTTCCACAGGGCAATGGTCGCTGCCGAGAATGTCGGTGTGTATCTTTGCATCGTCAATGGAGTCACGCAGACGGTCGGACACGACGAAGTAGTCAATGCGCCAGCCGGCATTCTTCTGACGGGCCTGAAAGCGGTACGACCACCAGGAGTAAGTGACCTGCTCGGGGTAGAGCCAGCGGAAGGTGTCGGTGAAGCCACTGTTTAAGAGGGTGGTGAACTTCTCGCGTTCTTCGTCGGTAAAACCGGCATTGCGGCGGTTCGACTTCGGGTTCTTCAGGTCTATCTCCTCGTGGGCAACGTTCATGTCGCCGCATACAATGACGGGCTTCTTCTGGTCTAACGACAGCAGGTACTGGCGGAAATCGTCCTCCCACTGCATGCGATAGTCCAGTCGGCGCAGTTCGTCCTGCGAGTTGGGAGTATAGACGGTAACGAGGAAGAACCGCTCCATTTCGAGTGTGATGACACGCCCTTCGTGGTCGTGCTCGTCAATGCCAATGCCGTATGTGACGTGGAGTGGCTTGTGGCGGGTGAAGATGGCCGTGCCGGAATAGCCTTTCTTCTCGGCATAGTTCCAGTAGGACTCATAGCCGTCGAAAGCCAAATCGAGCTGACCGGCCTGCATCTTCGTTTCCTGCAGACAGAAGAAGTCGGCATCTAACTGCTTGAATGTTTCGCTGAAGCCCTTGCCTTCGCAGGCCCTCAGTCCGTTAACGTTCCATGAAATGAGTTTCATTGTTGTGGGTATATTTGAATGTATATAAAAAAAGCGTGCCCACTTAATGGAGCACGCCTGCTTGTTAATTTATCCTGTGTTATTAGAACTTTGCCATTTTGATGGCATCAATGGCGCATTCGTCGCCTTTGTTGCCGAAACGCCCACCGCTACGGTCACGCGCCTGTTGCAGGTCGTTCGTAGTGAGCAGTCCGTAGATGACAGGAATGTTTCCTGTGGCATTCAGACGGGCGATGCCCTGGGTTACTCCCTGACAGATGTAGTCGAAGTGAGGTGTCTCACCGCGAATGACGCAGCCAAGGATGATGATGGCATCGTAGCCGTCGTTGAGGGACATCTGGTGGGCACCGTAGATGAGCTCGAAGGAGCCCGGAACGGTCTTGACGTGAATGTTCTCAGGGATGGCGCCATGCTTCTCAAGGGTGCTCACGGCTCCCTCTAACAGTGCGCCGGTTATTTCGGGGTTCCACTCAGACACGACAATGCCGAAACACATGTTCGTGGCGTCGGGAACCTTCGAAAAGTCGTAATCGCTAAGGTTGTGAAGTGCTGTTGCCATTATTTTGCTGATGCACGTTCAATGTATGCGTCGATGGTCTGGTACTGCATAGACTGGAAGTACTTGTCCTTCACTTCCTGGTAGAGCTCCAGCGCTTCAGCCTTTTTGCCCTGGCTTTCGAGAATCTCGCCGGCCTGAATCAGGAAAGTGGGAGACAGAGAGTTGTTGTCGGCACGCTTTGCGGCATTCTTCAGATGCTTAACGGCCTCGTCGAGCTTCTGCAGGTGGGCGTAGGCATTACCCAGAGCACCTTCAGCAGCGGGAGAAATCATCTCGTCGCCCTGATCCTTGTACTTCTCCAAGTATTGAACGGCCTCGTTCCACTTGCCTTGCTGGGCGTATGCCAGTCCGGTGTAGAGGTTGGCAAGGTTGCCATTCTGACCGCCGTACTCTTCAGCAAGCTTTGCAAAACCTACGAAACCGGTGCTGTCACCCTGAATGGCCTTCTGCATCTCGTCGTTAGCGAAGAGCTGCTGACCTCTAGCCATTGCTTCCTGTCCCTTTACCCGGTTGGGGGTAAGAACGAACATGTCGATGAGAACCCACGCAGCGATAATTGCTATTACTGCAATAATACATCCGATGATTGCCTTCTTGTATTTCAGGAAGAAGGCTTCCGATTTGTTCAATGCGCTCTCTGTTGTTTGCGCATTCTTTACGTTTTTGTCTGCCATTATTATGTTATTTTTGTATGCTTATTAAAAATGCGCGGCAAAGTTAGTCATTTTATTGGAGATAGTGAAATTTATTGCCGACTTTTTTTGTTTTGTAGTGACAAAAGTCCTAACTTTTGTGCTTTTTCACTCGTTCGTTTGAAATATTTTGATTATTTTTGCATCGCATTTCAAGAAAAACGTGTTGCTGATATGATTTTACGACAGTTGTCGATTTTAAACTATAAGAATATAGCGGAAGCTACGCTTGCTTTTTCACCCAAAATGAACTGCTTTATCGGTCATAATGGGGTGGGGAAGACGAACGTGCTGGATGCTATCTACTACCTCTCGTTCTGCCGTAGTCAGCAAAACCCTATTGACTCTCAAGTGATTCGCCACGAGGCCGATTTCTTCGTACTGGAAGGTGAGTACGTGTCAGGCGAACAGTTAAGCGCGGGGGATGAAGAACCTCCGGTTCACATCTACGCCGGAATGAAACGTGGCACCAAGAAACACTTCAAACGTGACAAGAAAGAGTACAAGCGGCTCTCTGAGCACATAGGACTGATTCCTCTGGTTGTGGTTTCGCCGGGTGACACGCTGCTCATAGATGGCGGAAGTGAGGAGCGGCGCCGGCTCATGGACATGGTGATTTCACAGTACGACCATGTCTATATAGACACCCTGAACCGCTATAACAAGGCCCTGCAACAGCGGAACACACTCCTGAAGATGGAAGACCGGGAACCGGACCCTGACGTGATGAGTATCCTGGAAGAGCAGATGGCACAGGAAGGGGAACTGTTGTTCCAGAAGCGTACAGCCTTTGTGGAAGAGCTGGCTCCTGTGTTTCAGCACTACTATCAGATTATCTCGCAGAACCGTGAAGAGGTAGGTCTTTCGTATGTCTCTCACTGCCAGCGTGGACCGTTACTTGATGTCATTCAGCGTGACAGGGCGAAAGACCGTGCAGTAGGCTACTCGCTGCATGGTGTCCATCGGGACGACCTGGAGTTTACGTTAGGTGGCCACCAAATGAAGCGTGAAGGTTCGCAGGGACAAAGCAAGACGTATGTCATTGCCCTGAAACTGGCACAGTTTGATTTTCTGAAACGTACTGCATCGCACACCACGCCGCTGCTATTGCTTGACGACATTTTCGATAAACTGGATGCTGACCGTGTGGAGCAGATAGTCAGCTTAGTGGCAGGGGAAGCTTTCGGGCAGATTTTTATTACAGATACCAACAGGGAACATTTGGACAAGATGATGCGGCACAGCTCATTTGACTATCGGATGTTTCACGTAGATAACGGGAATGTGGCGGAAAGTTCAAAATAGAGAATTATTAAAAGGTTAATTATCAAGGTGTTTAAACGCGACGTAAAACAAATAGAGGAGCTTATTCTGAGAAACCTGCGGGCACAGGGGTTGGAGACACCATTGCTGCAGAAGCGGGTTGTTGACGCATGGCCTGTTGTGGCGGGGCAGACTGTTGCCCGTTACACACAGGATGTCGTTATTCGCAACCAGACACTGTACGTGCGCTTGTCGAGTCCGGCCTTGCGTGCAGAACTCAGCATGCGCAGCCAGCAACTCGTGCAGACATTGAACGACTATGTGCAAAGCCAGGTTATTGCTAATATCCGGTTTTGCTGATTCTATAAAGCTTTTTCGCAGATGACTTTGTCCATCGGGATGTCGTTTTCGTCGGTCGGGACCTCCTCGACCAACTGAAAACCGAAACAAAGCCCTATCTTATATATAAAAGGTACGCGCGAAAGGAAACGGTCATAATAACCGCGGCCGCGGCCTAAACGATGTCCTTTCATGTCGAATGCCATGCCGGGAACAACGGCCACATCAATCTGCCGGTATTCGTGGAACAGTTTTCCGCAGGGCTCCATGATGCCGAAGGCTCCCCGTTGCAGGTCCTGGATGCCTGTATAGTACCGCAGCTCCATTTCTTCATTGTTGATGACCCGCGGCAGCAGAATGTTCTTTCCCGTCACTTCTTCCAGTAGCTGACGGGTAACCACCTCGTCGGGCAGGGAGTGGTAGAGCAGGACGGTTCTGGCTTTTTCGAAGTGGGGCTCCTGCCTGAGCTGTTCCGTCACGTCAAGCGACCATTCTTCCAGTTGTTGGCGGGAGAAGGTCTGCTTGCGTTGACGAATCATATTCCGCAGTTCTGTTTTAAGCATGGGCCATGATGATGGTCTGTACATGGGTGCTCTGGTAGTCGAAGGCCGCATGTGCCACTTTCTGCTGTTTGCCTTTCTTCTCTGTATTCTTCGGGAAGGCATTGTTGTCCTTGAAGAGCTGGATGGTAGCCTTAATGACAGGGTCGTCGGCATTCAGGTATTCCGTCCATGCCTGTTCGCTCATCATGTTATAGATGATTCGGCTGTTGATGAACCGTTCCAACAGTTTGTGCGATTTTTGAATGAGCAGGTTACGACGCTTCAGTCCGTTCTTTTCGGCATAGCTGACAAATTTCTCAACCGAGTTTTGCTTGATCAGGTAGGCTTCAAGCGCTTTCATATCCTTCATGGTCTTCAGTGTTGCACGGTTCTCGTCAACATAGGTGTAGGCGAACTGCAGGATGAGTCCCGTCATGACCGCCTCCTTATAGTAAGATGTTACGTTCAGGGTATCTTCTGGAATAAAGAGGTCGGGCGTAATGCCGCCACCGCCATAGACGGTGCGTTGCTCTTTCAGGGTGTGGTATGCGGGCCCGGTATGCTTGATGCTGTCTTGTGAGAAATATTCTCCATGCTGATAACGGGTCATCAGGTCTGACTCATAGTCCTGGTCAGCGCCTGACGTGTAAGGCTTCTGAATGCAGCGTCCAGAAGGCGTGTAGTATCGGGCAATGGTCAGGCGAATCATGGAGCCGTCGGCAAATGACAGGGGCTGCTGTACCAGTCCCTTGCCGAACGAACGGCGGCCAATGATGGTGCCGCGGTCGTTATCCTGAATGGCACCGGCCAGAATTTCGGAGGCAGAGGCAGAACCCTCGTCGATGAGCACGACCAACGGAATCTGCTGATAGGAGCCGTGGCCGTCGCTACGGTATTCCTGTCGTGGAGACTTGCGTCCTTCCGTATAGACAATCAGGCTGTTGCGGGGCAGGAACTCATTGGCAATCTTGACGGCAGACCCCAGATAGCCTCCTGTGTTGCCGCGCAGGTCGATGACCAGGTTTGAGAATCCCTCTTCTGCCAGTGTGCCCAGGGCAATGAGCAGCTCTGAGTAGGTGTTCTCGCCGAAGTTCTTGATGCGAATGTATCCCGTATTGCTATTGAGCATATAGACAGAGTTGACGCTCTTGATGGGTATTTCGCCACGGGTAACGGTGAAGAACTTTTCTTTCTTCTCGCCGTAACGAATGACGCCAATCTTCACCTGCGTGTCCTTAGGTCCCTTCAGCCGGTGCATGGCTTCCTCGTTGGTCACAATCTTGCCCACGAACGGCTGGCCGTCAATGCTGACAATCTTGTCGCCGGCCAGCAGTCCTGCACGTTCAGATGGCCCGTTGCTGATGACGTTCTGCACATGAATGGTGTCTTGACGGATGGTGAACTCAATGCCTACACCCGAGAAGGAACCGCGCAGGTCGTCGTTGGCTATCTGTACGTCCTTGGCAGCAATATAGACGGAGTGGGGGTCCAGTTCGGAAAGAATTTGTGGCATGGCACCTTCAACAAGCTGGTCAACGTTGACGGTGTCAACATATTGGTCGCTGACAATCTGCAACAGGCTGTTCAGCTTGTTGCCACTGGAGTTGATGATGCTCAACCGGTTGCCGGAAGAGTGGTTGGCGTAGAATGTTCCAATCAGTATGCCAATCACGATGCACAATGCCATGAGTAGCGGCATGTAACGGTTTTTGTTATGCATATTTTAATTTTTACGTTATTCCGATGTTTCGGTATTTCGTTATTTTGTCATGTTGCTGATGTCAATAAACAGGACTTCGATGCCGGCACGTTGCAGCAGTTCGATGCCGTCGGTCAGTCGGTACTGCTCGCCATACACTACCCGTTTGATGCCAGCCTGAATAATGAGTTTTGCACATTCGATGCAAGGCGATGCCGTAATGTAGATGGTGGCACCTTCGGAGTTGTTGCTGGAACGTGCCAACTTGGTGATGGCGTTGGCTTCAGCGTGAAGCACGTAGGGCTTTGTCACGTTTTGGTCGTCCTCACAAACATTCTCGAATCCGCTGGGGGTGCCGTTATAGCCGTCGCTGATAATCATTTTGTCCTTGACGACCAAAGCCCCTACCTGCCGACGCGTGCAATAGGAGTTCTCTGCCCAGATGCGTGCCATGCGCAGATAACGGTTGTCAAGCCTTTTTTGTTTGTCGTTTGATTCCATTTCGCTTTAGTAATGCTTCTATTGTCGGTTCTCCTCCGCGGAAACGCTTATAGAGTGTCATCGGGTGTTCCGTGCCGCCCCGGCTCAGAATGTTGTCGCGGAATTTTTGTGCTGTTTTCTGGTTGAAGATGCCGTGGCGCTTGAATACGGCAAAGGCATCAGCGTCGAGCACCTCGGCCCATTTGTAGCTGTAGTAACCGGCAGCATAGCCGCCTGCCATGATGTGTGAGAATTGCACCGTCATGCAGGTTTCTTTCAGTTGTTCGCCTATGATGGCTTTCTTCCATGCTTCTTTCTCGAAAGTCATGATGTCGCCGGTAAACTCGTTCTTTTGGGTATAGTATGCCATGTCAAGCAGTCCGAAAGAAACTTGTCGGAGACATGCTGTGGCAGCCATGAAGTTACGGCTTTTGACGATGCGGTTGATGAGCTCGTCGGGCAGGGGCTCGCCCGTCTGGTAGTGGAAGGCGAAGGTGCGTAGGAATTCTTTTTCCACGGCGTAGTTTTCCATGAACTGTGATGGCAGCTCTACGAAGTCCCACAATACGTTCGTGCCGCTGAGGCTCTCGAAGCGTGTGTTGGCAAACATGCCGTGCAGCGAATGTCCGAATTCATGCAGGAATGTTTCCACCTCGCCCAGCGTCAGCAGTGCCGGTTTCTCTTCGGTAGGTTTCGTCAGATTCATGACTACCGAGACGTGGGGGCGCACGTTCTCGCCTTTCCTGTCAATCCACTGGCCTTGGTATTCCGTCATCCAGGCTCCGCTTTGCTTTCCCTTGCGTGGGTGGAAGTCGGCATAGAAGACGGCGAGGTAAGAACCGTCCTTGTCGAACACCTCGTATGCCTTTACGTCAGGGTGATAGACGGGAATGTCTTTGTTTTCTTTGAACGTGATGCCATACAACCGATGGGCCAGGCCGAAGACCCCGTCGATAACTCTTGACAATTCGAAGTAGGGGCGCAGCATCTCGGCGTCGATGTTGTACTTCTTCATCTGCAGTTTGTGACTGTAGAAGGCTATGTCCCAAGGATAAAGTTTAGAGTTTAGAGTATAGGGCTTAGAGTTTGCTGCCGCAGTTGTGGCTTGCGCATTGTCGTGTGTGGTAGCATACTCTACACTTTTAGTTCTACACTCTGCACTGAGTGCCTGTTTCAGTTCCTCTCTTTCCTTCATCGCAGTAGGCTTGTAGGCATCAATGAGGTCGTTCAGAAGTTTATAGACATTGCGTGTGTTGCTGGCCATACGGTGTTTCAGCACATAGTCGGCATAAGTCTTATAGCCCAGCAGTTGGGCAATTTCACGGCGCAGGTTGACGAGCCGTTTGCATATTTCAAGGTTGTTTTCCTTGTTGTCGTGGGTACACACGGTGTTACGTGCCATGTACATCTGTTTCCTCAGGTCCTGCTGTGTGGAGTAGGTCATGAAAGGCGAGTAGCTGGGGTAGTCGAGCGTAAAGAGCCAGCCCTCGTCGGGTGTGTCGTGTTGGGTTTCCTTCCATGCTAATGCAGCAGCTTCGACAGCCGTCTCAGGCAGTCCGTCTAATTGTGCCTTGTCGGTAATTCGCAGGGTGTAAGCCTTGTTCTCCTTCAACAGGTTCTGCGAGAACTGAAGCGAGAGCATCGAAGCCTCTTCAGTCAGCTGGCGCAATTTTTCCTTGCCGGCCTCGTCAAGCAGCGCACCGCCGCGTACCAGTCCCTCATACGTATCGTCAAGCAGTTTTTTCTCTTCGGCTGTCAGCTTGCGGTGGTGCAGGTGTACAGCCTTGATGCGCTCAAAAAGTTTGGGGTTCAGCCTCACGTCGTTGGCGTGTTTGGTCAATATGGGCTGCATCTTTTGAGCCAGTGCGTCCATCTCGTCGTTGGTTTCAGCAGACAAGAGGTTAAAGAAGACGGTGGAAACTCGGCTCAGCAGGTCATAGTAACCGTCCTCGTCTTCATCTTTGTTGATGATGGTGTTGTCGAATGTGGGGCGCTCCGGGTTGTTGATGGTTTTTTCTATCAGTTCGTTGTCGCGCCGTATGCCCTCCATGAAGGCTTCCTCGTAGTCCTCAAGACGTATGCGGTCAAAGGGTACAGTGTCGTGCGGCGTGTTGTAAGGTTCCAGAAAAGGATTTTTATGCGTAGTCATATCAATAGTTCTTTGTTTCGACTTGCAAAAGTAGTAAAAATCACGGTAACGACCGCAAATTTATGGAAGATTAACTATGCAGGAGTATGGGTAAAACGCCTCACCGCTGCCATGCGAATGTGTGTGTCACATGAGCAACCGCTCCAGCATGGGTATCTCTATGCGCCCCCGGTGCAGGGTGAGCAGCCCGTCGTCCTGCATTTGGTTGAGCACCTGCGATATTTCCTGTCGGGTGCAACGCAATTCGTTCCCTAACCGTTTCATCAGCACATAAAAAGTCTTTGCTCCTGCCGGGTACAGAGTGTGCCGTATGAAGAATCGGGTAAGAGCATCGCGGAGAGTTGAGGCAACAGGTCGCCAGGGTTGGCGGGCCAGCCGTTGTGTCTCGGTAGCCATGAGGTTCAGCAGGTTTAGTCGGAAAATCAGTTGCGTTTCGGTCAGCAGCATCACTTCCTGTTTGTCGATGGTGATGAAGTGGCAGGGCGTGGCGGTCTTGAATGCCGACGTGTAGCGCTGGCTGATGCCGAAGATGCGCTCTGGCTGTATGATGTAAGGTGCTGAGAGCTGCTCGACGACGGAGTAGCTGTGGTCGTCGGCTGTTGTGCGCGCTTCCATGGTGCCGCTAATCAGGAAATACAGGTGGGTGCAGTTCTCGTCTTCCCTGACGATGCGCTTGCCTGCGGCATGTTTTGAGAATCCCATTTTGGTGTGGGCCACCACCTGCATCAGCTCAGCTCGGCTCATGCCTTGGAATAGCGGGAACTGTAACAGTTTTTCGTATATCTTCAGTTCTGGATTCACTGGCTGATCTTGTCTTGCAGAGAGGGGGAAAACCATACGTCTAACTGTCCCTGACGGTCAGAATAGATGAAATAGGCCATCAGTTCGGGGTGTTGTTCTATCAGTTTTCGGGCACGCTCCGTTCCCATGACCATGAATGCCGTGGCATAGGCATCGGCCGTGGCGCAGTCTTTGGCCAGCACGGTGGCTGACAGCAGGGAGTGTTGCACCGGTCGGCCTGTTGCGGGGTCAATGGTGTGGGCATATTTCTTTCCGCCCTTGTAGTAGAAGTTACGGTAGTTGCCGCTGGTGGCCATGGCCTTGTCAGTAACGTTGAGCACCGTCTGGTTTTCCTGTGACAGTCCCAACGTGTCGTCAACAGGTTTGGTGACGCCTATACGCCAAGGCAGTCGCCCGGGGTTGATACCCTTTGTCACCACTTCTCCGCCTATCATGACCATGTAGTTCTGAATGCCCCGTTTCTCCAAGTAACGGGCCACTACGTCGCAACCATAGCCTTTGGCAATGGCAGAGCAGTCGAGCATGATGCGCGGGTCTTTCTTTCGCAGAGTCGTGTGTTGGGCATTGAGCGAGATTTTCTTGTATCCCACAAACTGCAGGATGCTGTCAACCTGGGTCGTTGAGGGCGTGGTGCCGTTCTTGAAGCCAAAACCCCATGCATTGACCAAAGGTGCTACGGTGATATCGAAGGCTCCGTCGGTTACCTCGGAAATCTGCATGGCCAGCTGATAGACGTCAAGAAACATCTTGCCCGTCTCGCTTTGCGGAATGGTGGTGCTGCCCTTGTTGATGCTGGAAATGACAGATGCGTCGTTAAACATAGAAAGCGCACCGTCAACCTTTTTCAGCTCCGACTCAATCTCTGCTTTCAGGTTGTCGGGGTGTTGGTAGGTGATTTTATAGACCGTTCCGAATACAAAACCTTCGTCAGTCTGATAGGGCGTGTCGTGCTGGTTCTTAATGACCCATACGGTGCCTATAATGAGCAACAGCAGGAAGGGAATTTGCCATACGAGTCGTTTCTTTTGTTTGTCATCCATAGGTTTTTCTAAATGTCAATGATTACGTTGAAGTTGCCCCCGATGCGGTCAGAGTTGTTGATGCCGAACCCGGGAACATACCAGGCTTGTCCTATTTCGCTGTCCTTGTGTATGAGCCGCCGCTTGTAGCGCACGTTCCAGCCAAGGTGTAGCGGGCCGAATATTTTTGCATCAATGCCGAAGACGATTTCTGCCCAGTGGTGTGAGCACGAGGCCCCGTCAATGCGGAAGCCGGAATCCCAGTTCCATACGGGGTCGGGCAGGTCGCGGCGCTCCAAATCTACCTTATAGGTTGCTAAGGCATAGCGAACGCCGACAAAGATGCGGTTGTCGCTGTGCTTGTTCCTCATTACGTTGAAATCGATTCCTGCCCGGAAGAAGGGACCTGTTGCCTTGTAGAATATCTCGGTCACTTCGTCGTAACGCTCAGCCTTACCCAGACCGGCTTCTATGACCGGAAACCACTGGTCGTGCAGGTTCAGCCGGAAGGCACCTTCATATTGGCCGTAGTCTCCAAGGGCTAACATGGCCGGTCCCACCAGGTCGAACGACAGCTGAAAGCCTCTGAACAGGGGAATGGAGTCTTTCTCAATGACAAAGACTTTCTGTGCCTGAGCACCCTGCCACGAGAAGAGCAGCACGAGCAGACTAATCCCAAGTCTTGAAATAAATGTGGAAATGTTCTGATGATAGGTCATAGTTCACTTCTGGTTTTACAATAGTGATGGAATCGATGGCGTTATGAGAACTCAGGCGTAAGGCCGTGACAGTATGGAAATAGGCTATTTTGCAATCTACCGACTCAAAGTGCGTATGGTTCTCCTTCTTAATGTAGAGGGTGTCCTTGTAGGCGTTATGGGTGGTGGTGTTCACAATAAAGACCAGAGTGTCTTCCGGGTTCACGTAGCCCATGGGCAGCTGGAACGATGTGAGGGCGGCTTCCTTGTTCAGCAGCAGTGTGTCGGTGCGGTTCTTTCGCCAGCTCACAACGCTGAGCGAGTCTTTCAGCGTAGCTTCGGTTCCGTCGGCATTCTTGATATAGTAAATGGAGCCTACCACGTTTTCCACCGGGCAGTCGATGGAAGAGCAAGAGAGGTATAAGGGTATAAAGGTAAAAAGGTAAAAAGGTAAAAGGCTCAAGCCCCTTACGCGTCGCTTTATTCTTTTTATGTGTTCTGACATCTTCATCGTTTTTTTACTATTTTACCTTTTTACTTTTAAATCGTTTTCTCAATCTGATAGTCGTTGCGCCCTTGCGATGAGCGGCTGATGAGATCGCCCACGAACCCCGTCAGAAACAGCTGGGTGCCCATCATCATCATGGTCAGGGCAATGTAGAAGAACGGCGAGTCAGTCACCAGGCGCATGGGGATGCCCTGCGACAGAGCCCACAGCTTTTCTGCGCCTAACCAGAAGGCAGAAGCGAAACCGATAAAGAAGACGATGGTGCCCAAGAATCCGAACACATGCATCGGTTTCTTTCCGAATGTGCCTAAGAACCAAAGCGTTATCAAATCCAGATATCCGTTCACAAAGCGGTTCCACCCCATGAACTTCGACTTGCCGTATTGGCGCTTCTGGTGGTGCACCACCTTCTCGCCTATTTTGTCGAAACCGGCATTCTTGGCCAGATAGGGGATGAAACGGTGCATCTCGCCAAACACCTCGATGTTCTTCACTACGTCACGGCGGTAGGCCTTCAGCCCGCAGTTGAAGTCGTGCAGGTTCCTGATGCCGCTGACCCGTCGGGCCGTGGCGTTGAAAAGCTTGGTGGGAAGCGTCTTCGACAGCGGGTCGTGGCGCTTCTGCTTGTAGCCGCTCACCAGGTCAAAGCCGTCCTCCTTAATCATTTTGTACAGCTCGGGAATCTCGTCGGGAGAGTCTTGCAGGTCTGCGTCCATCGTTATGACTACGTCGCCCTGAGCCTGGGCAAAGCCGCAGTACAGTGCCGGCGACTTGCCGTAGTTGCGGCGGAACTTGATGCCCTTTACGTGCTCCGACTTCTTGCTGAGTTCCTCAATAATATCCCATGAGCGGTCAGTAGAGCCGTCGTTCACAAAAATGACTTCAAAGGAAAAAGCGTTGTGCTGCATAACGCGCTCTATCCATTCGTATAGCTCTCGTATTGATTCTTCCTCGTTATAAAGAGGTATGACGACTGAAATATCTAACATATTCTCGGTTTGCTTAGCTTCAATTTTCTTTACACCCTAAATTTTCAACCATTCTTTGTCGTTTCCGCCTCGTCATTGCCCGAAAGCGCAGGCTTCGTGCGCTGCAGCAGGGCGGCAATGGGCAGCCCTAAGGCAAAGCCGACCACGATGATGGCTGTCAGCACGTTCAGCGACAGGTCAATGGGGCGCATGGCGGCCATTTGGCTGATGCTTTCCTGCATCATGTCCTTCAGTCCTAATTGTACGCTTTCGGGCGTATTGGCCATCTCTGTGAACTTGGCTATCAGGAAGCCGTTGTCCATGTAGGTGAAATAAGCATACTGAACAATGGCGAACAACA
>Ga0310694_10003888_pt1 | contig 14570 bp, 11 predicted proteins | sample 174DNAGHGhighgp2_FD_203884 | JGI IMG/M metagenome (GOLD analysis project Ga0310694, IMG submission 203884) | Sheep rumen microbial communities from Palmerston North, Manawatu-Wanganui, New Zealand - 1742 DNA GHGhigh gp2 (v2) (version 2) | ecosystem: Host-associated > Mammals > Digestive system... | reverse complement strand
ACGAAGAGTTGACCTGCATATCGGATGTCCCGCTTTAAATCCGCCCTTCCAGCATCGGTCGAGGCTACAAGGAACGCTGTACGGCTGATACCGCCTTGCTTGTAGAGGAAGCTATCCTGGTCGTATCTTTCGGATAGCCTATAGAGCCTTGCGAAGAACTGCATGGCATCGGGTTGTCCTTCATCGGTAACAAAGTAGCAGTACTCTTCACAGGGATATTCCCAGTCGGCCTCACGATAGCAGCCGGTAACACCGTTAAATTTGAACCCATACTGCTGTAGGTCGGCTTTAAGCAACTGGTTGCGGGCAATATTCTCATCTAGAGTATATCCGCCCCTGAAGGCTGTCAAGACCACGCATGTATGCTGCTTGAAGGCACGCTCTGCTCTCTCGAGGGTCAGGGCATCGTCGTCGGCAGGTGCTGTTGCTGCAATCGCTATCTGGCCTGGCTTGAGGGTACCTCTAAGCAAATTTCGGAGTGCCGCCATGCGCAGCCTCTGGCACCTAGCATTTAAGTCAGCGTAAACTTGCTCTATATGCTGCTGTGATATCATTGACTCGTTCACTGCTTACTTGATAATTTAATCTTCTCCAGCCAATCTGAATTCAAGTTCATAATTTTTCACAAACTCGATTTCTTCTTCAGATAGACCATAAATCGGACCCAAGAAGTCGTCAATTCTGTCGATTATTGGCTTTGAACGAACAATTTTATATTCTTTAAATTCTGAAACATTATATCTTGAAGCACCTGATGACACTCGCACATTGGCATTTCTTTCTATATCAGCACAATATTCATTATATAAATTCTCAAGATATACAATCTGCCCGTCTGTGAATTCAGGTACAGGAAATGATTCAATTTCAAAACTCTTCCAATCAAGATTGTTCGAATATATCTGATAAAACCAGAATGATAAATTACTACTTAAAGCACAGCCAATTGCTTTGGCGTACTTTGAGCTAAGATATAATGGCTTTTCTTTCGTTGACCCGGTACTGTAGTCTGTTACCACTTTGAAATATCGTCCACCTGTAGTGCGATAATAGATGGGGCTTCCTGTTGGCTCTTTATATTCCGAAATCTCTGGAAATTTGAAAATCTTATCCAATATATCTTGCTCAATCGTCCTGCCTATTTTAGGTATACGCCCAACTTTCAGGTATTTTGAAACTTCAGCAAATTCCAAATTATTCACTAAATCTTGAAGGTTGAAGTTGCCTCCTTTGCGATACATTTTAGTAGAATAGATTCTCTTGAGGGGGGATAATGTTTTTTCAAACGACAGTATTGACGTGTTGACTGTCGCATTCTCAAACACAGGTTTTGGACGAACTGCATATGAAGATATGCGCACAACTTCACAATTATCGAATAATAGTTTATGAACGCCAGTCAATGAATCACTTGATGTAATGGATATGGGTATAATATATGTCATAAAACCGTTTCTCACTACACTATTGAATCCTTTTTCAATAAATAAGGTATAGGTGTCCAATGATCCTTTTTGAATGCCGGGTATAGTTTTCGCTGTTTTATATTTTTGCTTGAAAAACCGCTTTTCTTCATTTGTGAGAGAAGCGCCATATGGTGGATTACCTATCACCACATCAAAACCATCTTTAACACCGAGCATCCACTCTGCATCAAAGTACGGCGACGATGCATTTTGGTCAAACATGTCCCAACCAGCAAGCAGTTCAGCCTCACTATGACCGACAAAACCGGTGTCTTCGATGGCGTTGGCGAGGGCTTGGCGGGTGGTCTTGATGGCTTCTTTCAACCGCTGCTTGTCCACATTGCGCTTGGCCAAGAAAATCTTGTGGTTCAATTCCTTGAGGCGCTCTTTATATTTGCGAACATCCTTATTACTCTCGACCAATGAACCATCATACTCAACAGGGATAAGCGTGTTGGCTGCGACAAATTTCGATTCCAAATTGGGCAAAGGACGAATACCAAAATTAGATATAGCATCAGTGGTCGGCTTCTGGTCTACGACGAGCGATATGAAGAAGCGCAGCTTGGAGATTTGAGCAGCAATGGGAAGAATGTCCACACCGTAGATACAGTGCTCTATGAGGTAGAGCTTACGGGCATAGTCCGGGTCGTTGATGCTGCGGTTAAATGCTTCCTCGATGTCGGCGAGTCGGGCCTTGCGCTCATCCTCGGTTTCCGTAGAGAAGGCCTTGCGTGAGCGCTCAATGGCGAGGTCAATCATGAACTCCTTCCACATCTCATTGGTGGGATCGAGCTGGCGCAGCATATGCACCATCTGCTGGAGCACACCCATCGGGAAGGCACCCGAGCCACAGGCGGGGTCAAGCACACGGCAGTTGTACAGCGCCGCCATCACCGTCTTGCGCTGCTGCTCATCAAGGTTGGTCTCGTCGGTGGCATAACTGAGCAAGCGCCGGTATTCGGGCTCCAGTTCGTCGCCACAGATGCGTTTGAGGTGCGCCACCAGACTCTCGTCCACCATATACTGCACAATCTCGCGGGGCGTATAGAACGAACCCGTCTGTTTGCGTGCAGATTTTTGTGTATCTTCATCATATGATGCCAAAAGATTCTCGAACACCTTGCCCAACAACTCGGGGTCGAGCGACACTTCCTGATCTAGCGGGGTATTCTCTTCGATGGTAAATGAATAGCGTTTTAAGATATCTATAATGCCTCGAACGGAAACACTCCTTCTATTTCTATCACCATACCACTCTGAAAGGTCAACACTATGGCCAACCTCGTCACCGAAGAACAGGTAGTCGGGCAGGCTCAGCTGCTCTAGGCTCTCGCGACGCTCTGAGAATCCATCATAATACAATCCACGCGGCTTATCATCCAGACAGTCGAACAACCCACCATTGAGGAAAGGTACGCTGCTGTTGGCCAAAGCGACAAACTTCTCGGCACCACCCTCCATGAACTCGCTCTCGTAGCGCATCAGGTTGTTCACATTGTAGTCACGGTTGAGGCGTTGGCCCGTGACTGTAGCACGGAAGCGGCGGTTGTTGGCCACGTCCTTGCCCTCGGCCACAATGGGACAGTTGAGCATGGCGAAGAACAGGTTCTGAAGTACCAGACGATAGTAGTTGCTCTTTTCGGGGTTATAAATCAGATTCTCGCGGTCGTGAGGATTGAAATTCTCAATCAGGTTCTCGCGAATGTATTTTTCATCAAAGAATTCCTCGGGAATCAGTTTCTTCTGCTTAAGGAACCATACAAATATCAGGCGCGTGATCAAGCGGATGCAGGCCTCGTGATTGAATTTGTCATCATCTTCGCGAGTGTTAAGATCGTTGGGGAAGCGTGCCACTTGTACAGCCCAGGCATACCAGTCGCTGAGTTCGCTGTAGAACTTTTTGGTGAGCAATTCGCTGGAGAATACCTCCATCCAGTGCTTATATAGTTCCTCAAAAGTGGGATAGCGCTTGTCGCCCAAGCTCACAAGGATGTCCAAGTGGCCAGGATGCGTTTTAGAGCATTTGATATTACGTAGGATGCATACCTTGCCGACCTTCTGCCCTGTGGCCTGTCTCCATTGCTGGGAATACTCCATTCGCTCACATGTGGATAGAGATATCAGGTCGTCCTGACGTATCAACAGTATCACCGGGTTGGCACAGGCGATGTGATTAAATGCGCGAGTGAGTGCTGCCGCCGCCGTGCGGGTAAGATTGGCATCATGCTTGGCATCACATGCAAAGATGAACATACCGTCATACTTGTCACCTCGCTGCATCATCTTTGTGATGGCTTCAAGGTTCTCGTTGGTTTTGCCTCCAAGCAGTGACTGGTCATTGACAATACCGATGAAGAAGGTTTCTTCGATAGAGTCAAGCGCATTGATTAAATACTGGGGCATGGGGCCATCATAAAGTTCGGCAACTTGTATGGGCTGGGCGCTATCACGGTCAAACTGGATACCAAGCTTGTCGAGCAGCGAGGCTGTGGCGTTAAATAATGCTCCCTTGTCGCGGGCAGTGAATTCACTCAGTGCCTCAATTAGTTCTTGGCGTTTATCTTCTTGTGACATATTCCCAAACGATTAAGTCAAAGTTCTCAATTTTGAATTTATCTTCCAGTAACTGATGCTTCCTGTCGGCTGCTGGTGTACTTATAATGCGGCGACGTAGCTTGTCCTTGAGATTGCTCATGGCTTGCTTGGGCACATGAGACTGCATCCATTGTTTAAGCACGCCTGATAGTTTCTCGATTCGTTCCGTGTCGTTATCGGTAATCCAGTCGGGCACGAAACGGTCAGCCTTCTTGTTCTGTCGCAAGAACTCCAAGACGTCGGCCTTGTTGATTTCCTGGAAATTGGGCTCGGCGTCAATAGGCTGGCACAGAAGGTAGAGCTCGGTGTACTGATGGTCTTTCTTGCCCTCAGGCTTCTTGGGATAGCCCACCAGGGCGATAAGGGCCTCGGGCATGTCGGGATAGGTCTCGGACATGTTGCGGAAGCCAGAGAACACACCGTTAGGCATCCGGCGATAGAAGTCTTGCTGACGCTCGTAATACTCGACGAGATCCTGACGGTAGGTCTCGAATGAGAAGTCCTTTAATGACAGGGTCTGCGGTGATTCAATGTCCGAGATGCTATTCTTGGTAAGCTCTTCAAGCAGACGATCGGCATTCTTGTCCTGGATAGGATTGTCCTCGACCATCTTCTTGTAAGCTTCATTAATCTCTTGGGTCTCACTACCCACCAGCGTCATGATGGACATGCGGTTCTGGATACGAGCCTCAAGCTTCAGATAATCCTCAAACGACTTGGCTGGCCAAAAGTTGACACAGGATATGGTCTTGTTGGGAGAGCCGATGCGGTCTATACGTCCAAAGCGCTGGATGAGGCGCACTGGGTTCCAATGGATATCGTAGTTAATCTGCAAGTCGGCATCCTGGAGGTTCTGGCCCTCGGAGAGGCAGTCGGTGGCTATGAGGATATCGATGCCGTCGTCAAGCAAACGAGCGAAACGGGGGCGGTGCTCATGAACGAGGTCGAGCCATAGCTCATAAGGTACTTGCCAATGCGGCTTTTTCTCGTCATCGATATAGTATTTTTCTGTGTCGAGGTTAGCATCCTCATAGAGATCATCCCACTTCAGCTCCTTGTACAATTTGCTATAGGGGGCAAAGCTTTGCAGGATCTCGGTGAAATCGCTCTTGGAGTGGTTGCCGGTGGTGAGAATGGTGTCACCTGATACCGCGGCCATGCGGGTGAATCCACGAGCCTTGAGCTCATCGAAAATGAATTTGGCGGTATCGGTAAAGGCAGTAAAGATGACGACCTTCTTGTTTGCGGCTTTTTTCTTCGCCTCAAGGATGCGGGCCAGTTCATCGAGCTTGAGATCGCGCTCCTGATTGGCGCGATACTTCTTCTCGAAGTCCTGAAGGTTCTTTACTATGCGTTGCAGCTTGTTAACGTCTTGGCGAAGTGCATACTCAAAACCGCCCAAGTTCTTGATGTCAGAAATCTTAATCTGGCGGCGCCGTACGATCTGCTCGTCATAGTCCTCGTCGTCCACCTCCTCGCCCTGACGCAGGATGTCGTCAATGCCGTTCTCGCGATAGTTTACAACCTTAGCAAGAGTGTTGTTGTGTACATCGTACACTTTTTGGACAGTCGTCTGGAGCGAGAACCATGAGCTCTCGAGTCGTTTCATAAAGAGCACGCTCATCATTTTGACAAGGAACTGTTCACGGTTGATGTCATCGTCCCAGTCAGATTTTGCTTCCTTACGGGCTGCTTTACGGCTCTCGTGCAGAAAACGTGAAGGTTGATAGGCTGACAAATCCAATGCCTCGAAAGCTTTGTAAATCTCCTCGGTTGAAGTGAGTTGTCCGAAATGATCAACCCCCTGGTATACGTTGGTGGGTGGTTCTTTGTCAGGGAAACCGAGATCCTCGCCCAAGGTCTTCTCGATAAGCTTGCGGGTACGGGCCACGATGAGTTTATCGGTCAAGTTGAAAAACTTCTGGGGCAATCTGCTGATAAAGCCGCCGATGGTTCGGTTGGGCTCTTCACACCAGATGGTGTATTTTGCTTGAGCGTCACGGAAAGTGTTGTCCAGTGACTCAACTCCGAACTCGTCATTATCGAAGGCATTGTCAGCACCGTGACCAATGAGGTTGAACTGGCCCTTCACATCCTTAAGGCCGGTATTGATTGGAGTAGCCGACAGCATCAGCACCTTGACATCGCGTTTGTCCTGTCCTGGAAGGTTCTTGATCAAGGTTTCCAGGAGATCCTTATAGCGGCTGGATTTCTCGTTTCGCAGGTTATGGCTCTCGTCGATGACAAGGAGCACCTTCTTTCGGCTCTGAAGGTAGTCGAGCTTATAGCGGTCGTAGGCATACTGCAAGCGTTCATTCTGCAAGTCGGTATGAAAGCGCACCTGATACTTGAACTCGTCCCTTTCAAAACGTGAATTAGTGCCACGAAGGTACTGAACCCAGTTTTGCTTCAACTTCTTGGGGCACAGGACTACTGTGGTATAATTCTGGATTTGGAAGTACTTGATGACAGCTAGCGCCGAGAATGTCTTACCGAGGCCGACGGCATCGGCGAGAATGGCGCCGTTGTACTTGCGCAGCATCTTGATGAGCGAGATAACACCTTTCTGCTGATAGTTGAATAGCGTGTTCCAGATCTCACTGGTCTGGAGCATACTCATGTCCTTGGTGTGTTCGATGCCGGCATCCAGGTCAAGGTCTGAGTTGAAGAGCTCGAACAGGATCTTGTAGTAGATCTCCTCGGGTGAGTATTTGCGGAAGTACTCCTTGATCTTACGGATGAAATACTCCTTCACCGGCACTTTGGGCGAGCGCTTGTTGTCGCTATCCTCGGGGACCTCGGTACGAGCAGAGTCCCAGATGCTTTCGTACCATTTCCGCAACTCTTTATATTCAGCGTTACCGCTGTTGCAACTCTCGGCCAAATTGAGTTCCACATTGGGGACCGCCTTAAGGCCGATGCCTGCCGGGGTAAGGTTGCTGGAGCCCGTCACGTAATAGTTTGAGTGCGTCGGGTTACTATTCCTGAAGATGTAGGCCTTGGCGTGGCAGAAGTCGGGAATCTCGGCACGCATGTCAACGGTGTCACGCTCCAGGAACGCGATGGCCTGCCTGGCGTGCTTATCGAGGTTGCCAAGATTCGAGATATCCATATCATCGCTCAGCAGGTTGACGATCACATCCTTCTTGTAGTCGTCACCCACCATCTCAGATGAAATGATGCGGTAGTAGTTCTCCTCGGGCAGTTCCTCGTAGAGCTTGCTGAGGGTAAAGATCGTGAAGTAGCCTGTCACGATGTCCATCTTGCCTGTCTCGCCGGTATCTTTACTGGAGTAGTTCTTCAAGAAATCCCAAACAGTTACGATGTTTAGTCCATCATCTTGGTTGCGGTTTACTTTATTGTCTATCAGCATAGTATTATCGGTTATTGCTGTTCATACTTTCAAAACTGCAAATATAAGTAAATTTTCGCAAACCCTATTCAAATAACTGTAGAAATGATAGTGACTACGCTGAAAATATAAAGGCGCGGGATATGCTATGGCTAGTCTTTCTTTATTCGGCTCAGGATCCACCGCTCGTTGATGGTCTCGCAGTATCGGGTTAATTGGAAGTCTTCATGCTGGGCAATCGTCACGTATTGGTCATACTTCTCACGAGAAATCAGCAGAATCCCCTTTTGTGGTTCGTGATTCACAAAGCTCTTGAACACGAGGAATTCTTTCTTGGAATCCCCTTTACCCGAGATCTGGTCTTGAAACACGAGTGAGCACTTATCGGTCAGCTTGTTGGCGTCATCCACCTTGATAAAGACCTTTGCGAGTTCAATGGCAACGTCATTGAGCCCGGCTTCGAAGATCAGTATTTTTTCTTTTAGCCTAACTAGCGCGTTGGTGGTGCGATAAGTGCTCCTTCTCATTCCTGGGAACTTGGTCAACAGCTCATTATATTGCTCGTTGATGCCTTCGCAATCGTCGTGCGAGAAGTGTATCATGAAGCCGTTGTCCATATCGTGGTACAGGAACGGATAGACGATAGTGAATGTCTCTCCACACTCAGGACAAGTCCACTTAAACAGGTCATCTGAAAATACCCTTTCACGCAGTGACTTGTCCAGGGTAACATTTACCGTCTCATACATCCTGAACTCCCCTTCATGCTGGCACTTGGGGCAGGTAATTGATTGAGATGAAATCTTCGTCATAGTGAGCTCATTGGTTTAGAAAAAGCCCCATTAATACAGACGCAGCAGGATCGTCGCACCGACGCAGGGGGCTTTCATCACCACGGTCTTGTGGCCTTCCTTGAACCCTGGAGTCTTGGAGCCTGCGACCTTCACACGAGTCTTTCCGTCATGCAGAATCTGACTCAAATTGGATAGGCAGCCTTCATACTGCTTGAACGTGCTGGTGCCGTCCTTCTGGTAAAGGCACTCAAAGCTTTCGCCATAGATAATTCCATCTACCTCAGTCTTGGTAATCTTCTCAACACAGACATGGTTGCTGTTCGCTCCCCATGACATTCTGCTCCTTCTTCTTGGTCCTAATGGTACACACATAATTAATGATGTTTAAATGGTTACTTGGTAATGCGGATAACTATGGTAGCCGACACGCAGGGGGCTTTCATCACTACGGTTCGGAAACCGCGCTTATATTCCTCCTTGCTGGTGTTGGCCACAGACACGGTCGTGCTCTCTTCATGAAGAGCAGCAAGCAGATCTTCTAGGCTCATGTCGCAGTCACGATAGATGCGGCAGCGTTTCTTTTTCCACTGGCAGATATCATAACGCGAATTAGTTATGATATCCTCAACACTAGACTTGGTAATCTTCGTATTGATAACTTGCCCGTGTGAACGCGAGCGGCCCCCTCTCATTAATCCGATACAACACATAATCGTAAATCTTTAATTGTTAGTAACCTATTTAAAAGATAAGTCATTGGGGTGCGGTGGTATCCCCATCGGACAATCTGCAAGTGCAGACCCCGCCAGAAACCGGCTTTCTGGTCCTAATAACTTATCTTGATGTGGTATCAATAGTTCCATCGGGTCGATGCGTTAGGCTTACCCTGTGCGCCTCAAACACCTCTGGCATTCTCAATTCCACTGCAAAGTAAGATCACGAATTCTGACCTGACAAGCAAAATAAAGAAACAAGGCTTGTTTCCAGTGAAGATTTTTGGTTATTGCTCCCAAACGACCAGAGACGGTGCCAGAGCAATGCGTTTGGGTTCCCCTTTTTTCCCGGTAATGTAATAGTTCTTGGCCAAGCTATCGTCAAAGTTTTTGATGAAGGCCTCTCTGATTTGGGCACATTTCTCGTTAATGCTGTTGCTCATGGGGTTGGTTACTGCCTGGATGCTTTGTAATTGCCGTTTAGTTCCACCGATCGGATTCAAGGCGCGGTAAATGCCGAGCAACTCATCATGATAGTCGGCCAGATCTTTGAATCTGATGCCTTCAGGGTGCTTCAAAAACAGGATGAACACAGCCTTAGGCAAAGCTGGCATGATGATTTCCCTATTCTGGTATTCAGGAAGAAAAATACGATAGTCCTTGGTAATGAGCAAGGAACTCAAACGCTCTCCTTCGTCAATGATACTGTGGAGGAACATCGTGTTAATGCCCTTGTTTCTCAAGGCTTCGATGTGTTTCTTTATTTCGCTAATCAGCGCTTCTGACTCAGCATCAAAGAGATCATCGGCGGATACTTCTCTCCGTTTAAGGCTATAACGAACATCTGGCTCTTTTACAACTCCTTCAGATTGTTCAATGTCGGGGCGAGCCTGTTGAAAACGAATGTCTGATCTTTTAGCTTTTCTATTGTCGGGGCCATCTTCTGACAGGCTGTAACGAATGGTGGGCTCACTAACAACATCTTCATGGCGCCGAGTCGGGTAATGCGAGGCAAGATCCTTTCTAATGCTATTGGCAAGCGTGGTGAAAACCTTATCGAGCTTATTATACCACCGAGCATTTATGGGCAACAAACGCAGTTCACCATCCCCTTCATCGTCTAACGCATACAGTAACGACGGGGACTGTACCTCAATCAAACTTGCTATTGAGGGTACACTCTGGAGAAGGTCTTGACGCTGTTTATCGCTCAAGTAGGGGGCATGGTAAGAAATTAGCTCTTCTCCCAGCAGCGGCAGATAGCAGAATTCGAGCCCATTCTCCCGAAACATGCTTCTCAGCCAATCATAGTTGCTGACGATGAAAGAGTTGATTCTCTTATTGTTATCAGAATCAACATATATCACCTGTCCCCTAACCGGATTAAAGGGCAAGTTGTCGACAGTCACTCTATGTCCTACGTCAGCCATATCAAGAAGCCTTATTGTTGTGAGGGCAAAAATACAAAAAACATCAACACCTTCATCCGATAACCTCAAAAATATGAAGCCACAGCCCTAAAACGTGAAAAACGCGCGCCATTTCCATCCCAAGCCTTATCTCTGAATAGAGCGTAAATGCTTGATAATTAATTTCTAAGCTAAATAATAGTAATGATACAGTTGTTACAGGCTATGTTCTCGTCGATAGTGGAGACATGGCATGGGCCGACGATGGATGTGCGTGCTGCCATTCCCGAGGTTCAAAAGGAAAAGAGTGTTAAAAGCGCGCCGTCGGTGAAGGGTGATGATCCCTACGCTGACGATATACACAGGCTCGAGGATGCACTTAACGGCGGACGTCCATTTGAGAAGGGTTCCTGCATCGATATCACATTGCAGGACCTATTACAGATTATCCCGCGAAAGAGAAGGCGCATCGACGCTTACCGCGGGTTAGTGGGTAGGCTCAACAAGATGGGCGTAACACTCACGATTAACTCTCAAAAAACTAAATGAGATGATAAAAAACTTAAAGAATGGCGACTTGTACAGTAACCGCAAGGAAGCCAAAAACAGACTCGGCGGTCTTGGTGCTTACAACTCGTCGATGAGAAGAGGAGAGTTGCTGTTTGTCAATGACAGCAGCTTGACGATAAACCACTTAAATCAGAAGCAATCTTATGAAAAAGAAGGGAATTTACTATGGTGAGGTTTATAAGTACACCTTAAAAGCAACAGAAAAATCAATAGCCAACGGTGATGCCGGGAAATGCTATATCGGGCAGACTGGCAACACAAAGAAACGTCAAGGCGATTGGGACAGCACAGATCCCAGGTATGCAGGACCTAAAATAAACAGAGCGAGGGAGATATATCCTCCCGAGGACTGGGACCGTGAGGTACTTTTTAGCGGATTCTACATGAAGGAATCCACCAGAAAGAAGAAAATAGATGCTATGGAGACGGCGATGATCCGGAAACATGACTCTGTGAATAACGGATTTAACACTTCCTACGGCCGTGGCATGAAGGGTCTGCATCACTCGAAGGAGTCCAGGCTGAAAATCTCACAAAAGATGCGGGGTGTAAAGAAAAAGCCCGAGCACAGGAGTGCCATCTCAAAAGGCATGAAAAAATCTTGGAAACAAAGATTAAAAAAGGCTGCATAAATACTCACATCAGAATAGTGTGCCGACCTAGGTTTATGCAAATTCTGCCCTTCGTGGAACGCTATTTTCACGGTGACATTTGCCGTTTTGAATGTCGTGCCTGATATGTGACATTCGATTCATGAATGCCACTCACTTAATTGCTGATTACCAGCTTAATAATATAAAAGTGACATTTACTCTAAAAAAAATGGGTGTGGGGGTTTTATGCTCTACGCCCCCGCTCCCATAAAAATTAAAGTCAAATGTCAGACGCATATTTTTGACTTTGATGAGCCCTAATCGTGCCGTCAAAGTCCCTATGAATAATATACAGTTTTTAATATATAAAATTTATAATTATGGATACAAGAATGATGTATATCCCTAGTGGTGAAGTGTACAATAACAGAAAAGAGGCCAAGCTGATGATGGGCCACGCGAACTATAACCGCGCCCTGAAGAATGGCCTGATGCTGTTTATCAATGACAGCGGCCTCTATAGACATTACAATAACTAATAATAAAAATCATTTGCAGTCTATGATCGTTGATAATAATTTTAAGTTTAGAGTCAACATTAGCAATGACTTCTACGTAAAGAAAACCGATGCCACAGCCTGCCTAAGTCAAACCGGTGCCAAGGCCATCGGAAAACAGAAAATGGCGTTCAGGGAGTATGAGGTTACGGTAGACCAGTTCCTTAGGAGTGCCCTTAACGGATACACCTTCTGCAACCTATTTGAGTATGATCCTAACCAGCTATATTGGTTTGAGACGAGCGCGGGCAAGCATTATCAGTCATATCCGGTTTACAAAGATGGACCGAACAAAGGCTGCATGAAACTGTTGTGCAAAAGTGATCGCTTCTTCCGTGGTGCCCAGACCGTGTTTGTTGATATCGACCTTACACGCTTTGAAAACATCGAAGATTACCTAAATAGCCTGACCATCCCGCCTACCTGTGCATATATGTCCTATTCCGATAAGCTGGAGAAGGGGGGCATTACGTCTAGGCGGTTCAGGATGGTGTACGTGTTCAATCGGGTGCTGAACAAAGATGAACTGAGCATCATTTCCAGGTGCATCACTGACAGCATCGTAAGGGACACAGGCGAACCGATGAAGGATGAATGTGGTAACCGTCCATCCCAATACTTTAACGGCGTGTATGGCAACGAGGAATGTTATGCCTCCTATTACATATATTCACGGCAGGAGTTCCCTGAAGATTTGCCTCATGATAGCACGCCACAGCAAGCATTATCTGGCCAAAATACGTCACAGCCCACAGTTGAATTTGATGATCACCTGCTGCATGATATGGGCACTATGGACTACCAGAAGTTCATGCACTATAATTCGCGGAAATACTGTTACTTTTATCGGACTGAGCGCGCCGACTGGATAGATGGGATTTACCAACTTACGGATGACGATTACCTTCAGCTGTGGTGGCCTAGGGAGAGAATCACTGACGGCAACCATAGGAGGCGCAAATTGTTGAAGTCTGCCTGCCTGAGAAGACTGATCAACCCATACGTCGATGCTAACACACTCCTGTTCAATATGTATTTGGACTTTCATCGGTTCATCGACAATACCGACCACATCATCACATTGGACACTCTCATGCGAAGAACCAGGCGGGCGATGACGATGACCTATGACGAGCTGAGGGAGTATTGCCAGTATGAAATCAATTACTGGAAGGATCACAGGCCAAAGTTCATCATGCACCCCAACGCACCGAAGTCACAGGCATTCATTAACTTCGTCATCAAGCGAATCCATTATGCTGAACTTGACCTCAGCTATGACAGGACAAAATCGGTTCAGGACAATGCCGCTGCGCTTGGTATATCCCCGGCCACACTGTATCGATATTGCAGTGAAAGGTACATCGAGACGAATCCGGGGAAGGGGCAGACGTATGTTCAGAAGCGTCAAGCCAAGAAACAGGACAAAGCTGACAAGAAGGCCACGTTCATGCTGTATTATGATCCGAACCAGTCAGCGGCCAAGAATCGTGAGAAAATGTTACAGTATGGCTTGGATGTATCAGTTGGGACGATACGTAACTGGGGTAAGGAATACGCCATGCCATCCATACCCACCTCGTCAACGTCCCCATCACCCGAGAGCAGCATCCTCGACTTAGGCCCGATCAATTTTACCGTTCCGTCGTTTAAAGGCGCATGGTGGAACTCATGGGAAAACGATCCTCTATATGCTGAGTATGAGGCCAAGTGGAGAGAAGCATGTAGACGTTGACTTTCTGAATTTTTACTCATTATATTTTACCGGCAGGACACCCATCAAAAGGTGTCCTGTCGGGTTTCATTTTTCATTTCAAAAGCATGAGAAGTTATTTGATATAACTACTACTATTATAGTAGAATGAGAAAAACACACACTTTTTGTGCATTATTATCTGGTTTTGAGGGGTATTATATTATAGTAGAATGAGAAAAACGCACAATTTTTGACTATCCCCGATCTTGTTCACGTGTTCAAATGTTCAGGTTGTTCATGTTCAATCTTCGTCCTGTAAAGCGATGGTACAGGTCCCTCTTCAGGTATGATTGCCGCAGCTACCGTCAGCATCACAAACAATGGTGATGGGCTGCTTTTTTTCGCTCCATGAATAGACAAATCCTTCGCATCAGGAATGAACAGGAGGGATATAACTTGATTTTGTTTGATAACTTAATTCCCGGTGCCGTTCAGGATGATGTCGATGACAGCGTTGACGTCGGCAACGTTGATTTCGCCGTCATCGTTCACGTCGGCAGCAGTAGTGCTACCATTTCCGCTCAAGATGATATTGATGACGGCATTGACATCAGCAATATTGACCTCACCGTCGCCATTCACGTCACCAGGCACATCAGGCTTCAAGTCGTCAATAATCAGCCCGAAATACGGGTACCAGTTCTCATCAGCCCTGTAGGCATCGGCCGTCCCCTGCAGCACATGCAGCGTGCGACCAGAGTAATCACCATTATATTCCTTATAGAATTGTTCATTCCCGCACGATACGCCCGAGAGGTCAGC
>Ga0310694_10003887_pt1 | contig 14570 bp, 9 predicted proteins | sample 174DNAGHGhighgp2_FD_203884 | JGI IMG/M metagenome (GOLD analysis project Ga0310694, IMG submission 203884) | Sheep rumen microbial communities from Palmerston North, Manawatu-Wanganui, New Zealand - 1742 DNA GHGhigh gp2 (v2) (version 2) | ecosystem: Host-associated > Mammals > Digestive system >... | reverse complement strand
GCGACAAACAGAAACTGCAGAACAAGGCCCAGACGGGCTACAAACGACTCTTTATCAATCTTGGCAAGCGCGATGGTTTCTATCCTGGTGAATTGATGCAGACACTGAACCGTTTTGTAGGCGGCCGTCAGGAAGTAGGCCATATCGATTTGCTCGATACGGTTTCCTATTTCGAAGTGCCTGAAAAGGATGCCAAGAAGGTAATGATTCAGCTGACGGGTATTCGTCATAAAGGGCGCACCGTTCGTTGTAATGATGCTGATGAAAAGCCCGATTCCATCGAGAAACCAAAGCATCAGAAGAAAGAAGATTGGCGCAGTTTGATGCATTCGTCTGATGGACGCTCGAAAGGCAAGAAAAAGGCGTCGCGTGAACTTCGTGGGCCTGAGCCTGATTTCTCTGAGGAAGGCTGGACTATGCGAAAGCCCCGCAAAAAGAGATAAACCCGTAAAAAGAGGTAAGGAAGTGGATTCCGTAGGCATTCCCCTCCTCCTGGGAGGAGGGGTTAGGGGGTGGAGGAGATAAATAATGTCCTAACCTATCTTCTTCTCCCAAACTCTATTATCTTTTCCACGATACTTTGTGGATTCCTCCAAACTACATCATTCTCAAACCTTAAAACTGTTATCCCTTGCTCATTCAAGAACTTTGTACGCATTTCATCTTTTACATCAGCCAATGGCATCTGATGTACTCCGCCATCAAGTTCAATACATAATCTTAACAAAGGACAATAAAAATCAAGGACGAAAGGACCAATACCGTGTTGACGACGAAATTTGTAACCACCAGCTTGACTATTCTTTAATAGTTTCCAAAGTGTTGCTTCTGCCGATGTTGAATGATTGCGGAGTTCACGACGGAGGATTGTCTGAGATTCAGGATTGGACTCTGCTGATTTGTATTTCATAAATAGGTGTCTACAGTTTTTATCTCCTCCACCCCTAACCCCTCCTCCCAGGAGGAGGGGATTGCCTACGGGAATCCTGGCATCCTAGGAGTGCCTACGAAGTTCTACTTGGCGTTGATCTCTTTGATAAGTCTGTCTGCCTTACCCCACTTCTCCATCATGTAGAGCACATAGCGGATATCTACGCCAATACAACGGGCCAGCTGCTTGTCGAAGAAGATATCTGAGCTCAAGCTGTCCCAGTTGCCATCGAAGGCCAGACCTATGAGCTCTCCCTTACCATTGAACATCGGAGAGCCAGAGTTTCCACCTGTAATATCGTTGTTCGACAGGAAACAGAGATGCAGCTTGCCTGTGGTCTTGTCAGTATACTTACCAAAGTCCTTGGCTGAGAGCAGTTCTTTCATGATAGGCTCAGCCTCGTAGTCGATCACCCCTTTCTCGCCCTGCTCCATCTTCTTCACGATGCTGCTGGCCTCGGTGTAATAGCCTGAGGGCTGTCCTGCCAACAGGTATTCGCCCACCTGGCCATAGCTCAGACGCATGGTGAAGTTGGCATCGCTATAATTGGGCATATCTTCCTCCATGCGCAGCTTGGCAGCACAGAGATAACGCTCCTGATTTTCGATGCTGTCGTAGGTTTCCAACAGGTCTGCACGGATCTCTGCCAAAGCGGAAATCAGGCTCTCACCATAGGATACACCCGGATCCTTGTGATAGTTCTTCTTGTTCACATAGATCTTCTTGTTGTTCTTCATCAGCTGCGACTTCTTGAAGAGATAGTCCACATATTGCTGGTAATCGCCACCGAACTTACTGTCAACGATCTGATAGAAATCGGGCTGGTATTTCTCTTCCACCTGCTCACGATAGTATTTCATCAGCGCAGCCAGCACTTCACGATCGAGGTTCAGATCCCAGGTGTCGCTATTGTCCTTGAAGTCGATATACTGCTTCTTGGGTTTGTCCTTATCGCCCTTAACCTGGATGCCGCGCGTCACTCTCAAGGCACGATTGGTCATCTCGTCATTGCGTCCGAAGGTTTCATTGAAATACATCATCGCACGAACGGCGTTGAAGCGTTTCTTATAGAAATTCTCGAGCTTGTTGAAATCGAGCTTATCCTTCAGGAAGCCCGTAGAATCCTGCCACTGACGGATCTTGGCCTCGTAGGCAGCCTTCTGCTGGATGAGGCCGATGCTGTCGATACATTTGTTCATACCGATGGAGTTCTTCCAGTAGTTGGAGCTGGAGGCATATTTCGAGTCGTACTTGATGCGTACGGCCTCAGAGGCACGCATATGGCGTATCATGATGTCCTGCTTGATCTCACGAGTCTGATAGCGGGGCTTGTTCTGGGCATCGCGACGCTCCAGAATACCGTAGCTAGAGAGATAACGACTGGTGCTGCCAGGATAACCGAGGGTCATCGAGAACGAACCTGGCTGATAGCCTTGCAGCGACACCTGTGCCCACTTCTTGGGATGCATGGGGACATTGTCCTTAGAATACTTTGCAGGACCGCCCGTCTTGGGGTCTACATAGATACGGAAGACGGAGAAGTCGCAGGTCTGACGAGGCCACATCCAGTTGTCTGTCTCGCCACCGAACTTACCCATCGACTTGGGCAGCGCGAACACCAGGCGTACGTCGTTGTAATCGCGATAGGTGGTCAGGAAGAATCTGTTGCCCTCGTAGAACGGCTTGATCTCCACACGCAGGGTTGAGTCCTTGGCTCTCATCTGCTTTTGGATGGCATTCTCCAGCGAGTCTACGAGATAGTCACCACGACCCTTTTCTGCACGCTTCTCATAGCCGAGAGAGTCGATCAATAAACTGGTGATATCCTTCTGCTCAACCATGAAACTCACGAAGAGGTCTTTATTGGGCAACTCTTCTTCGAAAGAGTTGGATATAAAGCCGTGAAGCATATAGTCGTGCTCCACAGTGGAGTGCGAGCGGATAGCCTCGAAACCACAATGGTGATTGGTAAACACCAGACCATCAGGTGATACGACCACACCAGAGCAATAACCGCCAAAGTTCACCACACAGTTCTTGACGGCCTGATCGCCTTCATAGAGTGCGCCATAGGGCAGTTCGTAATTTTCCATTTTCATCGTCTCATAGACGGCATTGGGCAGGTTGTACAGCGTCCACATGCCTTCATCTGCCTTTAAAGGTAAAAAAGTAAAAAAGTAAAAAGGTAAAACCAGCAACCAAATTTTCTTATTCATTTTTTATTGATTTTATTAATAATGTTTATTGTCGTTCCAATTATAGTATTTAAGTCGTTAGAAAGAGAATTAAACTGAAAATCATCTATAATATCTGATTCATATAACAATTCTAACCAATACTTTGTCTCACTTGCCTCTTTGAGGGAAATTTTAAGTTTATTTATATAGTCGGCATCACTTTGAGCATATATACTCTCAGCTATGTTGGCGCCTATACTGGTACCACTACGATATATCTGTTTTGAAATAATAAATTCTTTCTTCTCATCACAAAGATATGAATATAACTTAATGATTCTTAATGCAAAATTTTTGCTTAGTTTATATATAACATTATCACCCATTCCTCAGTTTTTACTTTTTTACCTTTTTACTTTTTTACCTTTAAACAATTTTCCGATAACGGGGAGCTTGCTAAGGGGCAAATCCTTGTAGAGGATATATGATACATAACAGCAGATACAGAGGATGTTGAAGGCCAGCGTCAGGATGGGGCCGAAGCCGTAAGCGTCTGGCACATAGTACATCGCCATCGTCAACAGTACAGCCATGATGATATAGATGGCGATGCTTTTCAGCGGATAGTTGAGGGGGTAGTATTTCTGTCCCACGAAGTAGGAAGTGATCATAGCCACGCCATAGCCGGCCACACCTCCCCAGGCACAGGCCATATAGCCGTACTTCGGTACGAAGAAGAAATTTACTGCCAGAAGTACAAGGCATCCGATGCCAGAGAACCACGCACCCCAGATGGTCTTGTCGATGATCTTATACCAGAACGACAGGTTGAAATAGATACCCATCATAATCTCTGCCGCCATCACAATCGGTATTACTTTCAGACCTACCCAGTAGTCAGGCTTTCTGACGATGTATTTCACGATCAGGTATTCCGAATCGTCATGGACGTTAAGACATCCGATTACAATCAGGAACGCCAATAGCGTAAAGATGATGAAATACTTCATCGCCTGCTCATACATCTCGTGCTGTCCCTTTTCCTTAACGCCAGAGAACACAATCGGCTCGTAGGCGAAGCGGAAGGCCTGGGTAATCATCGCCATAATCATCGCAATCTTCGAACAGGCTCCGTAGATGCCGAGTTGTTCTCGCATTTCCGTGATGTTTCCCTCGTAGAGATAGGGGAAGAGCATCTTATCAGCCGTCTGGTTCAGAATACCAGCAATACCCAGAATAAGAATGGGCCACGAATAACTGAGCATTGTGCGCAGCAGCTTCTTATCGAGTTGCCAGCGGAAGCCTGTGTACTCCGTAATGAGACATACGGCAAGCATGGCTGTGCAGACGAGGTTGATATAGAAGGCGTAGCCCACATCCTTACCGTCCATCCAGGCGAAATAGATGACATTCAACAGGATGCTCACCACGATGTTCAACAGTTTCAGGGCAGCAAACTTGATGGCCTTCTTCTGTTGTCGCAAGTGGGCGAAAGGGATGCAGAGGAAGGCATCGATGGCCACCGTCACCGCCATTACCCATACCCACTCCGGATGATCGCCATAACCCATCAACGTACTGATAGGTGTGATAAAGATAATCACCAATGCTGCAAAGAGTGCGGAAACGGCACCCACGCTGATCAATGTGGTGGAATAGACTACCTGCGAGTCTGTGTGTGTCTTGTTGGTGAAGCGGAAATAGGTAGTCTCCATACCAAAGGTGAGAATCACCAGTATCAGCGCCACGTAGGCATACATATTGGTAATGATGCCATAGCCACCTGAGGCTGCTGAGAGCTGGGCAGTATAGAGTGGCACCAGCAGATAATTCAGAAATCTACCTATGATACTCGAGAGACCATATATGGCCGTATCTTTTGCGATCGTTTGAAGTTTGCCCATTTTTACCCTTTTACTTTTTTACCTTTTTACCCTTTTACCTTTACCCAAAGAACATATATGCTATTGCGATGGCTGCGATGATACCTGCGAGGTCTGCCAAGAGACCGCAGGTCACAGCGTGACGGGTCTTCACGATGCCCACACTACCGAAGTAGACGGCGAGGATATAGAAGGTGGTGTCTGTGGAGCCTTGGAAGATACAACTCAGACGTCCGATAAACGAATCTGCACCGTAAGTAGTCATCGCATCCACCATCATACCTCGTGCACCGCTGCCTGACAGAGGTTTCATCAGGGCTGTGGGCAAGGCGCCTACAAAATCGCTGTTGCCACCGCAGGCTTCTACGCTCCACTTGATACCGTCGATCAGCATATCCATTGCGCCAGAAGCACGGAACACACCAATGCCCACAAGAATGGCCACCAGATAGGGGATGATACGAACGGCTGTCGTAAAACCGTCTTTTGCGCCCTCGATGAAAGCATCATAGACATTTACCTTCTTTCTAATGCCTGCCAGGATAAAGGCGATGATGATTGTCATCAGCAGGATATTGGCTGTCGAGGTGCTCACCTTGTTCATCAGCACGGAGTCCAACTGTCCGAAGCCCCAGATGACACCTGCCACCACGAGGGCCGCACCACCTAAGAAGAGCAGAATCGTGCGGTTCAGCAGATTGATCTTCTGGAAAAGACTCGTGATGATGACACCTGCCAAAGTCGAGAAAAACGTAGCCAACAGAATGGGGATGAAGATGTCCGTAGGCTGGGCGGCTCCCATCTGGGCGCGATACACCATAATAGAAATAGGTATCAGTGTCAGACCGCTGGTGTTCAGCACCAGGAACATGATCATCGGGTTAGTCGCTGTCACTTTCAGATCCTCCGCCTCTGCCAGCTGTCCCCTGTTCTTCAATTCTTCAATTTTTCCATTCTTCAATTCCTGCATCTGCTCCATCGCCTTCAGGCCAAGGGGCGTAGCAGCATTGTCCAAACCCAGCATGTTGGCTGCGATGTTCATGAAGATGGAACCTGTGACAGGATGACCCTTGGGGATGTCTGGAAATAGTTTGGTAAAGAGCGGACTCAGCATTTTAGCCAGGACATTCACCACGCCGCCCTTCTCGCCAATCTTCATGATGCCGAGCCAGAGGGCCAAAACACCCGTCAGACCCAGAGAAATCTCAAAGGCCGTCTTCGACGAGGAGAACGTCGAGTCCATCATCGCAGGAAACACCTCGAAGTCTCCGAAAAACACCAATTTCACCAGCGCAATCACAAACGCGATGATGAAAAATGCTATCCAAATCCAATTCAGTACCATATCAGCGGGCAAAGTTACACATTATTTTCGAATTACACAATAGGAACCGTCCCTAATGTGTAAAAAAAGGGCGCCTGCAGATGCGGACGCCCCTTCGGAGAAGTATTTACTGATGGAGAATTATTGATTCTTGGCAGCCTTGTAAGCTTCAATGCAAGATAAGGTGTAGTGATACCAATCGTAATTTGGGAACTCACCGCTTATCCAATCCGTGAACAGACTGATCTTCCTATCACCATTCTTAAGACTGTACTTATCGTCAATGTCCTGACGTTCGTTGCACCAAACGTAATCAGTTCCAACACCAATCTTGCTGGCAATGCCTTCGGTAGGACTTGGAACAGTCAAATCGCATCTCACACCGTCCTTGATTACCCAGACGGGTATGTTCTTGGCAATATCACCGATGGTAGAGCCATATTGACTAGGGTTCTCTAAAGTGAAGACATAGGCAGGTGCATCTGCGCCTTTCATTCCACGAGCCTGAGCGTTTGTATTAACCATCACGTCTGTATCAACTTTGAACAAATCATGTACTTCGTGGTTCTCATCTAAGATGTAGAGAGGCAGCGTACCACCAGCAGCTCGCACAATCACCACAACTTGTTCTTGGTGATAGTCGCCTACATCCTTGAGATAGCGACGAACGTCATAAACGATATCATTGAAGTCGAAGTCTGTATCCTGACCTACAGAGAGGTCTTCAGCCATCACGCGGATTTCCTCATATTCTTCGGTTGGGATGATAATTGGGGGAGGATTCGTACCTTTCTTGATAGACATAATAACGTCATTACAATCGTCGTCGCCACCCCAAGGCTTATACCAGTCTTCCAGACCTACCAGGTAGGTACCATCTGCCAGGTCAACAACAGCGCTATAGAAATGGTTTTCTGGGTTCATGGCCACATTAGAATAGAAAACAGGCCAGTCTGATGTATGATTCTTCAACCAGAATCCAACATGATAGCCTGCAGGCACATTAATAGTGAATACTTTTGCCCGAACTTCCTTGATGCCGGGCAAATTCCACATGTCGAAGCCAGATTCATCAAAATTAGGAACGTATTCTTGTTCAACGCCATTATTTTCTTTAATCACCTTGAAATAAGAGCCATTTGTGTACTGATCCTGAAGATTATTCATGAAGGTCACTTCATGACGCTCAGAGAGACTCTCTTTCTCTGGGTTATAGTAATAGTAACCGATTTCATTTGCAGAAGTGGTCTTTGCAAAAATCACGCTGAATTCAAATGAACCTGTAGAAACAAACTCAAAGTTATCAGAGCCTTTGGTGGGTTTGCGCTCTGGCATGTACTGCTCGATTTTCTCATAATAACTCTGACCAAACGTAGCAGTGTAACCCTCTGAAAGCGTCCAATTGCTTTCGTTTGTGCTTGTAACGGCTCTTGTTACTACCTTCGGATAGTTAGTCCAACTTGAATTGATAGAGCGAGTTGTGGCTGTGGTTCTTGGACCGAAGCCCCAATCGAGAGTGGGTGAGGGTTTGCCAAAGCGGGAAATGAAAGCCTGCTCATAGGCATCCTGAATCTGTTGCTGTTGATTCTGAACTTGAACGTCGCTGTAATCCGTGTCATGGGAACAGCTGGTGAATACGCCACAAAACATGATTGCGGCCATTCCGGTCATAAGGTACTTTTTCATACTCATTTTAATTGATAAAAAGTTGATTTATTATTGAAAGATTTCTAATAGCTGTTGAAAAACGTTGCAAAGATAACTAAAAGTTCTGAAATGCGCAAACCTTATTTAAATATATATGTTGATGGTAACAAAAAAGCAAATCTTTTGAAACATACAAAAAAGAGTGCCTACCTGTGCAGGCACATAAACACTTTTACCCATCTTGTACACAGTATGAATTAGTATGTACGTGCCTACGCATTTTTTGCGGGAAAGCTTCCTAACACTTGTTGGAAAGCCAAGGAAAAAGTGTTGGAAGGCCTTCTAAAAAATGGGGGTATATTTGACATGCCCCCAATTACTCCGAGAGTATTCCGCAATACTCCGAAAGTATTTTCCAATAACTCTAATGTCTAAAAAAAGAAAAGGGCGGCTACTCACGCAGCCGCCCCATTTCCCAAAAGGGTTATCTAAAGTATTTGATTTTATTTCCACCAGAATTCATCAACAAATTCTCCTCCAACATATTTGGTGAAGTTGCCATATTGATTGGAGATATTATCTCTTTCCGTTACAACACCGAATGTATCATCAACAAGAATCTTGCATGCAGGTTTACCTGTTGTTGCCGTTAATTCAACTCCGTTTTGTTCAAATCCAGGCTTGTAAACTCTAATTTCGATATCCCTAATCTGTTCAGGTGTGGTATAAGTACCATCGACAGTAAATGTGACGGGGGCGTGTGTTGGTCCTGCGCCAGTATTAACCATAGGATAAGTGCCATCTGCCTTAACTTGTTGCTCAAATAATTCGTGTACTTCCTGACCACCTACAGTGAGTTTATAGATTCCACCAGCTGCAATCAACTTCAAAGTTGTTTTGTTATTTTCAGCTTTAACTACATCAAAAACAACATCATTGAAATCAAAGTCAGTAAGCTCTTGGGCATTTAGGTCTTCGGCAATGACGCGGTAGAGGGGTTTGTCAGCATTGGTAATCTTGAGAATCCAATCCTCTGCATATTGAAGACGCTGATAACCAAGCTCCTTATCACCATTGTCATATTTCTTGCCATAAAGAGACAATCCTACATAGCAACCAGTACGAGGTTTACCATCCTCAAAACAATATCCAGGGACTTCAATATCTGCCATTTTGAAATACCAGTAATATCCATCTCCCTTAGGAGCCTTGCTGTCTTCACCCCAAGAAGAATGATAACCCCATTGCATGGCAGAGCCATTCGATACGTAGGCAACATCCCATGGACCGCCAGTCTTTGCATTAAAATCGTTGATGTGATCGGTTGAGTTTTGGTCTTGAGTAGCACCTACATGCAATTTGTCCATTCCTCCATTATCAGTAAATTCTTCATCCCAATCACGTCCATTGGGTTGAGGATTAATATCATGGCGATGCCAAATTCCTTTTTTATTTGTCTGATCACCAGAAACAAACTGAACATAAAAGTTTGTCCAAGGCTTACCTTCTTCACTAAGACCAGGGTTTTTCTGGAACCACTCTGTTACAAACTCAGCTTCTTTAACTGTAATTGGAGCAGGATTTCCTGTGGTAGGATAGCCCGTCATGTCTTTTTTAGTGACTGAACGAGTGACATTAGAAGAAAATCCCCATGTTTGATTAGCAGCGGGCTGACCGAAAGCCTTGATAAAGGCAGCCTCGTAGTCAGCTACAACCTTCTGGGCATTAGCCTGATTAATCTGCTCTTGGCTCATTGGCTCAACGTCCTTTGAGCAACTTGTGAATGCAGCGCACATTGCAATGGCTGCGATTCCTGTCATCAAATACTTTTTCATAAATTTAAAAATTTTAATAATTGGTTATAGATAATGATATTTTTATCGTTTCATCGTCCCGATTTCGGAACTGCGGTGCAAAGATAGATATTTTATATGGAATAACCGCAAAGAATTATGTTAATTAATGCTAATTGCGTCAATTTTGTGTGATTTGGTCGATAAAAAGATATTGGTTACTCGATGTTTTTGTATTTGCCTTTGCCTTGTTTTATGGGGCTTTCGCGCCAATTTTCTTTTCCTTTTTGCAAAGATACGAAAAACTATCGGTATTTCCCAATTTATCGGGGAAAAAGTTCAAATAGTCGAAAACCATCTCTCTAAATCACTATAAGGAAACGTTATTGTCAGATCATTGCTTGATTCTGATTCTCTTGTTGTAACTTTGTCGGCACACCCTAGGTAACAATGGTTTTCTGCCTAGGAAATATTTGTTGCCTGCCTAGGGCGCAAAAAACAAGACCTCCAGTCTAACAAAAGAGGGCATCTACTCACGCAGACGCCCTCCACAGATTAAAATCTTATGTTATGTATTTGAATAATCATTATTCAATAGCCACCCTAGTGATTCTCAGACCAGTTCCTTGTATTCCAACCATACCTCCAGACCAATAGTCTTTATTGTTTACATTATCATTTATTGCCCGAAGCATGTTTGAATCAATGGTCTTTTCAATAGTAAATGTGGTTTTACCAGCGTACGATTGAGAATTCTTATTTATTTCGCTAATAAGTCCATCTCCAGTATTACCTCTAGGACCCATCTTAAAATACCACCAGTCAACAGATGTTACTGTCGCTTCAATAACAATTTTAGATGTTCCTGCTACAATATTTGCAGCAAGTGTCTTTGCAGCATCTTGGTTTGTTACTATAGCAACGACAGCACCATTTAATGTAACATCTCCATTTAACAAATTGCCTGTAGATCCACCGTTGGGTGTACTAGGTGTACTGGGTGTATTGGGTGTGCTGGGTGTACTGGGTGTACTGGGTGTGCTTTCGCTTTCATTGTTACTACTAGAAACAACCTCATATCTAATTATATCACCTTCATCAATGTATCTTGTCACACCATTTTCGGTAATAGTAAAGAGGCTACTGCAATTAGTCCAAACAGGACTACCTTCTTTATTAATATCCTTCCAGAATTCTATATCCGGATTAATTCCGTAATAATCAGCAAAACTTGTGAAGGCAATTCCAATGTTGACACGCTCTTTAGCCCAAGGAGTACCTATTGGTACACAGATTTTATATGGTACGGCGGGTACTTCACTATCTTCTGATATTGCTGTTAGTTTTGTTACTGCATTACCGTATTTTACAACGATATCAACATCATTGATACAAGTAATGGGCTTATCTTCACTATTGACATAGAATTTCTTATCTACAGTCGAACCATCTACAGTTTCTTGGATAATAACTGGACCATATCCATAAGCAATCTGGGCGCCATTAACGTCTTCAGGATTATCAGTGGTGTTGATCATGACTGAAGTGCTCAAATGGTCGTCTCCGCTAAGTTCATCATGAATTTCGTGTCCACAAACATTAGCAGGAACAGTTCCTCCCGCAGCTAACAGACAAACCTTGGCAAATGTCCTATCATAATGCTCTGGGAATTCTGTGGTCTGTGAAGTGATGACTTCGTCACCGTCTTCTGTTATATAGTAGGTGACAAGTTTGTTGTATTCATTCACTATAATGGCATCGAATACAACATCGTTGTAGTCAATATCATTGAGTTTAGAAGCGCCGAGATCCTCGCAGAATACACGTCCAGCCTCCTTAACCTCTTCGACTTCAATAACCTTCTTTTTATAAGATGGTGGGGGAGGTGTTCCTTGACCCGGAACAATCTTCACGATCCAGTCATCACAATATTGTTGATCTTTCATGTCTTTATTCAGATAGCGATTTCCATTATCCTGTTTCTCGCCATAGCAGCACATACCGACATACCATCCTAATCCTACTCCAGGTACGTCAATTTGAGCACACTTGAAATAAGTATATTCGGAGCTACACCAACTGCTATGGTATTTGAAACTTAATGCAGAACTGTTTTGCATATATACTGTTTCCAAACCAGAACCATCATCGTTAGCATTAAAATCTAATGTATGGGTGTAGTTTGTGCCATTACCTACACAGAAATAATCCATTGTAGCATTGTCTGTATAATCATCACGATACCATTGTGGGTTACGGTTCATATCGTAGTGGTCATACCAAACATTATATTCTTTGCTGGCTTCTCCCCAAACATGTTGAACATAGAAATTGCTGATATCCAATCCTGCAGTAAAGCCAGGATGCTCCTCAAACCACTGTTTTACATATGCACGCTCATCGTCTGTAATTGGTGCTGGAGCAGTGGCGCTGGGATATTCCGTCATATCGGGCTTAATACATGTTCCGCAAGAATTGTCGTTTGAACTACGAGTTACACCGTTAGCCTCGGTGATGTTATTCCTCTTGAATCCCCACGTGTGGTTAGGTGCAGGCTGACCGAAGGCCTCGATGAGTGTATTCTCGAAAGCTTTGGCTTTCTGTTCAATCAAAGAGCTAGAAACCACATCGTCGCTACAGCTGACGAAGGCTCCTGTGGCAGCTACAGCCATGATGGCTGCTAACAAATACTTCTTCATTTTCATAAGATTTTAAAATTGTTACGTAACTTAAATTTTCCTTTGAATCGATTCTTCGGGCACAAAATTAGTATATTTTTCGGGAAAATCCATCACTTTAATAGTTAAATTCTGTAAAACGCCCAATTTTTTGCACGTTTTATCGAATATTTTTGTAATTTTGGCGCAAAATAGTTGTCTATATTGATAAGGTATGAAAAGAATTATTTATTTCATGATCATCATTCTCAGCGTTTCGCTGGTGGCAGGAACGGGTGTGTCGTGCAAAAAAGAAGTGTTTGATGATGATAAATACGATTCGTTGCTTACGATTGGTTCGCCTGTGGATAGTGTGGACGCCAAGCATACTTGGGAACTGACACAAGACCATATCTATGTGATAGATGCCAATGTGAATGTGGGAGCGAAATCTTTTCTTCTTTTGCTTGACAATCCTTTGACGGCTCTCAATGCAGAGGTTGTTGCCCAAGGTGTCATTGAAGATGGCGGACGCGTGATGACGGCTGCTACGGTACCCACAATAGTGTCAGAACTATATGCAGCCTTGGTGGATGAGAATGGACTATATACGGTGGTCAGTTTCTCCATAGGGTCGACGGTGGTGGATTTCAGCAATGTTAGGGCTACTAATAAGCAAAAGACACTAAAAGCCCAGCTTGTGCAACAGAAATTGGTGTATTGTTTTGAGGAGGAGATGCCAGAGCCAGGCGACTATGATTATAACGATGTGGTTTTACGCCTTTCGCGCGAGGTGGTGAATAGTCGTCATTTGAAGATAAATGTTGAATTGGCTGCTGTGGGTGGCTCAAAACAATTGGCTGCTGGTTTGCGGTTGGTAGGCTATCAGGCTGAGGATATCGACAGTGTGACTATTGAAAGTGGAAACTCATTCGATATGGGCGGTTCTCACCACGATGTGCCTCTGCAGAAAATGGCTTCACCGCTGTTTAATAGCAGCAGTCTGTTGCAGGCAGGTCGCAATGGCGAGGCTTTCCTCTATTTGTTTGAAGATGCTCATTGGGCCATGGGCGATGATTTGGAAGTGGTCAATCAAATTTTTCAACGGAAGAAATATAATGTGTCGAAATCAGAAGGTACCAATTTTGGGATTGTTCCCACTCGCACAGAGGTTTATCACGTTTATTTCAAGGAAGGCCAGTCTGTTGTTGGCTTTACGCCAGGTATGTTTGATCCCTTTGTCTTGAGTCCCAATTGGGGCTTTATTTGGGAGCAACATTGCTATCGTGATTGTGAGGCTCAGGTGACACGAGAGTATACCCTTTCGAATACGAAAACCAAACATATGCCTTGGGCGTTGATGATTCCTTATGCTTCGTTCCGTTATCCCCTAGAGGGTGTGAACATTGGCTTCAAAAAGAATGGTGCTCTTTTTGGCGCGTACATGACTAGGGGTTGTTCATTTGGTGAATGGGCAGAGAACCGAAATAAATGCCTAGACTGGTACACGAGTCCTACATTCAATCAGGTATTCTAACAAATAAGGGGTGCACCAATCGGTACGCCCCTTGTTCTTATTCGTGGACCAGCCAGGGCTTGAACCTGGGACCTCCAGATTATGAGTTGCAGAAGAATCCGCATTCTGTGAGGCTTTGTGACGCCCTATGACTGGCACTTTCTTTGTTCTTTAAATTCTTAATAATCAAGATGATAGGCAGAGATTTCTAACTTTTGAAAGTTCTTTGTTCCCTGTTTGTTCCCACACCTATATTTTTACACAATCTATGGTTTTTATGGGCTTTTTTAGGGGTCATTGTTCCCCCTTTGTTCCCATTTTTGTCACATTTTGCGAAAGAACGCTTTATGCTATACCATATTGCGCTTGCAAAGATAATAATTAAAATTGACACCCTTTTCTGGTTTACATTTTTTAACGTGCATTTAAAGATTGCTTTTGAGATTATAAGTAACTTTGATGTCGAAAAATAGTATTTAGTGAGCAAATATGACATCGAAAAATAGAAAAATAGGAAAAGGAACCCTTTTTGAAGATAGGGTAGGATCATGCACCATTGCCATGTGTCTTGACAAGAGACATCCCGATAGTGAAAACAGCAAATTGTTTCCTCTGTGCATCAGGTTCACAATATATGATTCT
>Ga0310694_10003882_pt1 | contig 14578 bp, 10 predicted proteins | sample 174DNAGHGhighgp2_FD_203884 | JGI IMG/M metagenome (GOLD analysis project Ga0310694, IMG submission 203884) | Sheep rumen microbial communities from Palmerston North, Manawatu-Wanganui, New Zealand - 1742 DNA GHGhigh gp2 (v2) (version 2) | ecosystem: Host-associated > Mammals > Digestive system... | reverse complement strand
CCGGCCCGGGGAAGGGAGACAGATACTGCTGGAACCGGCCTTCATACCGGTCGGCAGGCGGGAAGCAGAAGGAGAACTTTACGTCCGTTCCCTCAAAATACCCGTGCAGGTAGCGAAAGGGAATGGTTTCCCCGTCGGGAAGGTGCCTTTCCCGCCATTCGTCCTGGTCGATCGCCGGATGCAGGAAGCGGGAATCCTGCTTGGGATCGTAGATGCTCTTTTTCATGGTGTTTTCCTCCTTATTCCTATAAACCAACCTGCTCGCTCAGTTGATCAGACCGGCGCTTTCCTGCTGCCCCATTGCTTCCTCCCGCGGCTGCGTTTCCGCCTCCTCGCTGCCGTCGAATTTGCGGAAACGCTTCACGCACGTTCTGGACATATACCACACAACAAACGCCGGAACAAAGAACGTGATGACTGGCATTGCCTGGGGAAACAGCGCGGCCAGGATGAAGCCGCCCACTGCCGCGGCCAGGGCCAGCAGCGTCTGGGGGAAGCGGGCGAACAAATGAATGACGGCGTTATGAATGATCTGCCGGTTGGTGAGGGCAAAGCGCGCCAACGTCGGGAACACCCACAGCGCCAGGCCCCCGGCCAACAGCGCCAGCAGGAAAATGAGCGCGCACAGGATGCGGATCAGCAGGGTGCTCTCCATCTGCATCAGCACGTACCAGTCCGCGGCAAGAAACCCAAAAACGGCCATGAACAGCACCGTCAGCAGCGTGCCCTGCCTGAAATTGTCCTTGAACGCCTTCCAGAAGGGCCTGAAAATCACGGGAGCTTCCTTTCGCTCGATGCGCATGCCCACCGTCATCACGGCGGCGGCCGCCGCCCCGGCGGTAATGCCCGGAATGGAAAACAGAAGAAACACCAGCCCCAGCTTCACATAATCCATGATACCGTATATGAACTGGGAAAACCTGCCCTCCGGATTGAATATCTGCACAATGGGTCCTCCTCTCTGTGATGGCTGGTTTTATTCTATCAGGCCGGAATGGTAAATTCTTTGTGTATTCCGACCCGAAATAACAGAAAACCGACATTTTGCTTAGAAACAGCTTTCTTTCACGTCGGATTTGTGAAAGAAAATGTCGGAATAGAAAAAGACGCAAAAAAAGAAAGCTGTTACAATAAAATCGGTTTCCAATATGAAATAAAGGAGGTTCGTTCATGCAAAAGCGAGGTGCAGCAAAAAACAATGAAGAAATGCTCCGCTCCGGCAAGTTCTGGACATTGGTAGGAAAGCTGTGCGTTCCAGCCATCCTGATCATGCTGGTGATGGTGCTTTACCACATGGCGGACGTGTTTTTTATCGGCCAGACCGGCGATCCCAACAAGGTGGCGGCGGTGACGCTGGCCTCCCCCATGTTTTCCATTCTGTCGGGGCTGGGCGTATTGCTGGGCAACGGCGGGTGCACAGCCATTTCCCTGGCCCTGGGCAAAGGCGAATACGGTCAGATCAAAAAGATCAGCGCCTTCGCCATCTGGGGCGCTGCCGCGATCGGCCTTCTATTCGCCGCCGTGGTGCTGCCGCTGATGAGCCCCATCTGCCGCCTGCTGGGCGCGGATAAAGACACCCAGGGCTTTACCGCCGAATATCTGCGCGTCATCGCCATCGGCGCGCCGGTGATCATGCTCACCAACGTGGCGCCGGCCCTGATCCGGGCTGACGGCTCCACCACCGATTCCATGATCGGCAACATGCTGGGCACTGTGCTCAACATCGTGCTGGACCCGCTTCTGATCCCCTCCATGGGCGTATCCGGCGCGGCGGTGGCCACGGTGGCCGCCAACGTGGTGAGTCTTGGTTACTACGCGTACTTCCTGCGCAGGAAAGGCAAAATTTATTCCGCCTCCCCCAAGGATATTTCCCTTGAAAAGTCCGTGGTCGGGGCGGTGCTCAGCCTGGGGCTGCCCATGAGCTGCGCTACGGTGCTGGGCAGCGTTTCCGGCACCATCGTCAATAACCTGATGATGGAATACGGCGCCACCGCCGTGGCCGGGCAGAGCGTGGCCGGCCGCATCGCGCAGATGATCTCCATGACGGTAATGGGCGTGTGCATGGGCATGCAGCCCGCCATTTCCTTTAATTACAGCGCGAAAAACCATAAGCGGCTGACGGAAATCCTGTGGAAGACCACCGGCCTGGCCGTGATCGCCGGAACAGTCCTGTCCGCCCTGTGCCTGCTCTTCCGGGATCAGCTGCTGAACGCCTTCCTGGATAACCCAGACGTATTGGAAATCGGCCGGGTGTGCCTGTTTGCCTCCATTGTGATCGGCCCCTTCCTGGGCTTCTATCAAATCTGCACCACCTACCTGCAGGCCTCCGGCAAATCCAAGCAGGCCGTCATCGTGTCCCTGCTGGAAAAGGGCATTATTTACATTCCCCTGCTTTTCCTGATGGGCTGGCTGTTCAAAATGTACGGCATCATTTACGCCGCCACGGCGACGACGGTGCTTTCCGCCGTGGCCGCGCTGATCTTCTGCTATAAAGATTACAGGAAGGAACTGAAAGGCATAAAGGAATGGTAAGGAAGGAGCAAACATCATGAACGTACAGGAAATTATGCAGCAAATGACATTGGAAGAAAAGGCCGCTTTTTGCTCCGGCTATGATTTTTGGCATACCAAAGCCATTGAACGCCTGGGCGTCCCCGCCGTGATGATGTGCGACGGCCCTCACGGATTGCGCAAGCAGGAGGGCGTGGGCGACCATCTGGGCATCAACAAGAGCATCGAAACGGTGTGCTACCCCACCGCCGCGGCGCTGGCCTCCTCCTTTGACCGGGATGTGATGCGCAAGCTGGGCGAAGCCCTGGGCCAGGAATGCCAGGCGGAGAATGTGGCCATGCTGCTGGGGCCCGGCCTCAACATCAAGCGCAGCCCCCTGTGCGGCCGCAACTTTGAATATTTTTCCGAAGACCCCTATCTGGCCGGCGAAATGGGCGCCGCCTACGTGCAGGCCCTGCAGGGTCAGGGAATCGCCGCTTGCGCCAAGCATTTTGCCTGCAACAATCAGGAAACCCTGCGCATGAGCGGCTCCAGCAATCTGGACGAAAGGACGCTGCGGGAAATCTACCTGCCCGCCTTTGAAGCGGTGGTGAAAAAGGGCAGGACCCGCAGCCTCATGTGCGCCTACAACGCCGTCAACGGCACCTTCTGCTCCGAAAACAAAATGCTGCTCACCGATATTCTGCGGGATGAATGGCAATCCGACGCCTTTGTGGTCACCGACTGGGGCGCCATCAAGGATCAGGCCAAGGGCGTGGCCGCGGGTCTGGACCTGGAAATGCCCGGCGGCCCCAACGCCACCGGCGAGGAAATCGTGGAAGCGGTCAAGGCCGGAACGCTTTCCGAAGCCGATTTGGACAAGACTGTTCTGCGGCTGCTGCAATTCGTGAAGGATAGCGTGGAGCAGCGCCGGCCCGACGCAAAAATCGACCGGGAAGCCTGCCGCCATCTGGCCCGGGAGCTGGCGGGTGAATGCGCCGTGCTGATGAAGAACGAGGGCGGTCTCCTGCCGCTGAAAGAGCATCAAAAGGTGGCGTTCATCGGAGAATTTGCCGACAAGCCCCGCTATCAGGGCGCAGGCTCCAGCCATATCAACGTGCCCCACGCCGTCAGCGCCCTGGAAACGGCGGGCGGCGCCGTGGTTTACGCCCGGGGTTACGACGCCCACAGCGATACCACGGATGACGCGCTGCTGAAGGAAGCTGTCGCAGCGGCGAAAAATGCGGATGTCGCCGTGATCTTTGCCGGTCTGCCCGACGCCTTTGAAACCGAAGGCGCTGACCGGGATCACATGCGGCTGCCGGATAACCAGAATGAACTGATCGCCGCTGTGGCGGCCGCCAATACCAACACCGTGGTGGTGCTGCACGGCGGTTCCCCGGTGGAGCTTCCCTGGCTGAATCAGGCGCCCGCCGTGCTGTGCATGTACCTGGGCGGCGAGCAGGTGGGCGCGGCCACGGTGGATCTGCTGTATGGCAAGGTGAACCCCAGCGGCCATCTGGCCGAAACCTGGCCCATCCGGCTGCAGGACAATCCTTCTTACCTCAATTTTCCCGGCGAGGAGGGCGTCGTGACCTACGCCGAGGGCATTTTCGTGGGTTACCGGTATTACGACAAAAAGGAAATGCCCGTGAACTTCTGCTTCGGCCACGGGCTGAGCTACACGCGGTTTGAATATGCCAATTTGACGCTGGACAAAGACAGCCTGACCGACCAGGATACCCTGGCCGTATCCGTGGACGTGAAGAATACCGGCTCCGCCGCCGGCAAAGCCGCCGTGCAGCTGTATGTGCGCGACAAGGACAGCACGGTGCGCCGTCCCATCCGGGAGCTGCGGGCCTTTGAAAAGGTTACTCTCCAGCCCGGCGAAAGCAAAACCGTCTTCTTCACTTTGGACAAACGGGCCTTCGCTTACTGGGAACCCAAATGCCATGATTTCTTCGTGGAAAGCGGGGAGTTTATCATCGAAATCGGCGAGAGCAGCCGGGATATCCGGCTGAGCCGGGCCGTCCAGGTGGAAGGCACCATCGAATTACCCTTCACGGTCACGGTAAACACCACCATCGGTCAACTTCTCAAGCACCCCAAGGGCAAGGAGATCATCGGGAACATGATGCGTTCCTCCGCCCTGAGCCATGTGGATCAGACCGATTCCATGGGCGAGGGCAGCGAACGGATGATGCAGGGCATGATGATGGGCATCCAGCTGGGTGCGCTGGTGAGCTATGGCCGCCTCAATCGCAAGCAGTTGAAAGACCTGATCGCCACGCTGAACGCATGATAAAGGAGAAAGGAAACATGGCGCGATTTGAAAAAGATTTCCTGCTGGGCGCGGCCACCGCGGCCCATCAGGTGGAAGGCAACAACACAAACAGCGACAACTGGGCCCAGGAGCAGATGCAGCATTCCAGCTTCGCTGAACCCAGCGGCATCGCCTGCGATCACTACAACCGCTATGCGGAGGATATTGCGCTGATGGCGAAGGCCGGGCTGAACGCCTATCGCTTCTCCGTCGAATGGGCGCGGATCGAGCCGGAGGAAGGCGTGTTCAGCGAAAAGGAAACGGCGCATTACCGGGATGTGATCCGCTGCTGCAAGGAAAACGGCCTTGAACCCATCGTGACCCTGCACCATTTTACCAGCCCCGTCTGGCTGATCCGCAAAGGCGGATGGGAGGCGGACACCGCCCCCACCGATTTCGCCCGGTATGCCCGGTATATCGCGGAGCAGCTTGGCGGCGAGCTCAACTATATCTGCACCATCAACGAGGCCAACATGGGCATTCAGATTGCCGCCGTGGCCCGGCAGATTTTCCAGCAGATGGTGGCGGCGGGCAAGGTGCAGGTGGGCGTGAACTTAGAGGATCTGATGAAGGGCAATCCCCTTTTGGCCCAGGAAAATATGAACGCATTTGGCACCGAAAAGCCCGCCACCTTCGTGTCTCCCCGCACAGTCCACGGGGACGAAATCGTGATGCAGGCTCACGCTGCCGCCCGAAAGGCCATCCGGGAAACTGCTCCCCACATCCAGGTAGGCTGGACCCTGAGCCTCCACGACGTGCAAGCCGTTCCCGGCGGAGAGGAAAAAGCAAAGGAAGAATGGGAGCGGGAATTCACCCACTATCTGCCCATCATGGCGGAAGACGATTTCCTGGGCGTACAGAACTATTCCCGCACCATCATCGGCCCGAACGGCTCTCTGCCCGTGCCGGAAGGCAAGGAAAAGACCCAGATGGATTATGAATACTACCCCGAGGGCATCGCCCATGTACTGCGTCGGGTGGCGAAGGATTTTCACGGCGATCTGATCGTCACGGAAAACGGCATCGCCACCGCCGACGACAGCCGCCGCGTCGCCTTTATCGACACGGCCACCCAGGGCGTGGCAGATTGCATGGCCGAAGATCTGCCCGTCAGGGGCTACCTGTATTGGAGCCTGCTGGACAACTTTGAATGGCAGAAGGGCTACGCCATGACCTTCGGGCTGGTGGGCGTGGACCGCGCCACGCAAAAACGCTTTCCCAAAGAAAGCCTGTACGCCCTGGGCAGGCTGCGACAGTAAATAAGCAAAGCGAGGAAACAGCCATGAGAGATGATACGCAATGGATCAGGATTCCCCGGGAAGAATTGGCGCGCAAGCAGATTTTCCACGGCGATCTGGGCGGACGGTTCGCCTATTTCCGCTGTGAACAGACGCTTCCCGCAAACGCCCGCCTGACGGCGCATATCACCGCCGTTTCCCGCTATCGGCTGTGGATCAACGGCGCGCCGGTGCTGTCCGGCCCCTGCAAGGGGGATCTGAACCGGCAGTATTACGAAACGGCGGAGCTGACGCCGTATCTTCGCGCAGGGAAAAACGTGTTTGCCGTGCAGGTGCTCTATAACGACCCGGATATTGCCCGGGATCAGACCGACGAGCGCGCCGCGATTTACGGCGTGGTAGGCGCGGGCAACTGTCACGCCCTGGCGGTGGACGGGGAAATCACCGACGATGCGGGGCAGCCCATCGCTTCCATCACCACCGGGCAGGCGGACTGGCGTGTCTGGCTGGACGATTCTTTTTACCTCAAATCCACGCAGTATTCCGTATACCTGGGCTCCGTGGAGGAAAGCATTGATTTCCGCCTGTCCCCCGCCGATTGGCGGACGGCGGGCTTTGATGCCTCCGCCTGGCTGCCCGCGCTGCCCTATGGCCCGGTCATGCTGTCCCCGCTTTTTCAGAGCATGGGGCTCATCCCCCGGGTGCATGTGATCCCCCGGGAAATCCCGCTGCTTGACGAAACGGAAGCCGGTTTCGCCGCCGTCATTCCCCGGGAAAACGGCGTGGTGCTGGATGCCGGCGTCCACGTGAACGGCTATCCCCGCTTTTACCTGAAAGGCGCACCGGGAGAAAGAATCACCATCACCTACCTGGAGCGATTTGGGGATGGGAGCGACGGGCAGCGCATCGACGATGAGAACGGCAGCGTTTCGGGCCGGGCCGATCACATCATTCTGAACGGCAGCACCCTGTGCTACGAGCCCTTCTGGGTGCGCACCTTCCGGTATATCGTCCTTTCCGGCGGACAGATTTTCCAGCCGCCCGTCTATCGGAAAACGGGCTATCCGCTGCCCGTTCAATCCTCCGTCTCTTCTTCCGTTCCGTGGGTGGGGCAGCTATGGGAAATGTGCGTGCGCACCCTGCAAAACTGCATGCTGGAAACCTATATGGACTGCCCGTACTATGAACAGCTGCAGTTCATCATGGACACCCGGCTGCAAATGCTGTTTACATACGCTGTAAGCAATGACACCCTTTTGGCGAAAAAGGCCCTGCTGGATTTCCATTGCGGCATGCGGCCCGAAGGCCTGCTGCCCGGCAAAACGCCCGCCGCCTACTGCCAGGTGATCTCCACCTTCTCCCTGCATTACGTGTTCGCTTTGTGGGAATATATGGAGCATACCGGGGATACCGCCCTGGGCCGGCTGTACCGCCCCGATATTGACCGCATCCTGGATTATTTCGATGGCAAGCGGGATGAAACGGGCTTGGTTGGGCGGATCGCGCCCTGGGCCTTCATGGACTGGCAGGACGATTGGAAGGAGACCGGCGGCGTTTCCCCCGCGTATTTTGCGGGCCCCAGCGCCATCATCAATCTGATGTACGCCTACGCCCTGGAATGCGGCGCAAGGCTCTATGAAGCCACGGGCCGCCCCGGCACGGCGGAGGAATACCGTCAACACCGGGAAGATATTCTGCATAAAGTAAAAGCGCTGTGCTTCGACAAAGAAAAAGGCATGGTCCGGGAAGGGCCGGACTGTCCCCGGTTCACCCGCCACGCCCAGGCCTGGGCAGTGATAAACGGCATGCTGGACGAAAGGGAGAGCAAGCGCGCGCTGCAAGGTGCTCTTGCCTGTACGCCCTGCTCCTTCGCCGCCTCCTACGAATGGTTCCGGGCGCTGGAAAAAGCCGGCATGGCGGATCAGATGCGCAGGGATCTGGACGCCTGGATCGGCCTCCTTGACCGGGGCAGCACCACCTGCCCAGAGGAACCCCATCATCCCCGCAGCGAATGCCACGCCTGGAGCGCCCTGCCGCTGTATGAATTCACCCGCACCCTGGCGGGCGTCCGGCCGGAAAACGGAAGGATCGTCGTCCGTCCCCGGCTTTTCGATCTGCCCGATTTGTCCGGCGAAGCCGTAACGCCTCTTGGGTCAGTGCGCTTCCTTTATCAAAAATCGCGGGACGGCGCGTGGCGCTATGAAGTCACCCTGCCCGAAGGCGTTTCCGGTACGCTGATCACACCGGAAGGAAAAGAAATCACTTTTTCTGAAAAAATCTGTCTTTGACCGACAGGATGAACGGGGCAGCGCGGCGAATAAACCATAGGAAGCGATTCCCACAGGAAAGGAATGAAATACAAAATATGGCAACGCAATACTGTCTGGCCGTGGACATCGGCGCGTCCAGCGGGCGGCATATCGTGGGCTGGACAGAAAATGGGAAAATCCAAACCCGGGAGATCTACCGCTTCCCCAACGGCGTCACCGAGCAGGACGGACATCTGACCTGGGACATTTCCGCGCTGGAAATGCACGTAAAAAAAGGCATCAACGAAGCGCTGAAGGAATACCCGCAGATCGAAAGCCTGTCCATCGACACCTGGGGCGTGGACTACGTGCTTATGAACAGCGGCACGCCCATTCTGCCCTGCTATGCCTACCGGGATAGCAGAACAGAGGCGGTTGTTGAGCAGGTACATGCAAAAATGCCCTTTGCGGAATTGTACCGCCGCACCGGCATCCAGTTCCAGCCCTTCAATACCATTTATCAGCTGTACGCCGACAAGCTGGCCGGGCGGCTGGACGCCGCCGCCGATTTCCTGTTGATCCCGGAATACCTGCTGTACCGCCTCTGCGGCGTCAGGAGCCATGAATACACCAACGCCACCACCGGCGGCATGGTCAGCGCCAAAACCGGGGAATACGATCCGGAGATCATCGACGCCCTGGCGCTGCCCCGGAGGCTGTTCCATTCCCTGCAGCAGCCCGGCACGGTGATCGGAGCATACAAGGGCATCCGCTGCATGCTCTGCGCCACCCACGATACCGGCAGCGCCGTGGAGGGCCTGCCCATGGAAGGGAACGAATTGTACATTTCCTCCGGCACCTGGAGTTTGCTTGGCGTCAAGGTGCCAAAGCCCATCACTGATGAAGAGAGCATGGCCGCCAACTATTCCAACGAGGGCGGCGTGGGCTACACCCGGTATCAGAAAAACATCATGGGCATGTGGCTGGTGAACCGGCTGCGGGCAGAATTGTGCCCGGACAAGCCCTGGGACGAGATCACCCGGGAAGCGGAGGAAAAGCATTTCGACCACCTGGTGGACGTGTTCGATCCCATCTTCCTTGCCCCGGAGAGCATGAAGGCAGCCTTCGACGCCAAGCTGCCCCATCCGCCCAAGTGCATGGCCGGCTATTTCCGCTGCGCCTACCGTTCCCTGGCCCAGGGCTACAAGCAGGCCATTGACGAAATCGAAAAGAACACAGGCAGGACGTATGAAAAGCTCTACATCGTAGGCGGCGGCGCGAAAAACCGCTTCCTCAACCGGCTCACAGAAGAAGCCACCGGCAAGCGGGTGATCGCCCTGCCCATCGAGGCCACGGCCATCGGCAATCTGAAAATTCAAATGGAGGGAAAAAACGTACTATGATGAAAAAAATCGTCTGTTTCCTGGCGGCCGCGACGCTGCTGCTGGCCGTTTCCGCGGCTTTGGCGGATGAGGAGGAAGGAAGCATCCGGTATAAGATCCTGGACGACGGCACCGCAATGCTGACGGAATACAGGACCTATGAGGAAAACGTCGTCCTTCCCGATACGGTGGGGGGAAAACCCCTGACGCAGATCGGGGAAAAAGCGTTTGCGCGCCATAGCTCCCTGAAATCCATTCGCATTCCCGACCAGGTAGTATCCATCGGAGTCAGCGCCTTTTCGGGTTGCACAAGTCTTCGGTATCTGACGCTGCCTGCCAGCCTGACATACATTGGCAAATACGCCTTCTATGACTGTGACGGATTGACCGAGATCACCGTGCCCGATCAAGTCGAAAGCATTGGGGCATCCGCCTTCGGCGACTGCGACAATCTGGAGCGCGTGGTTCTCCCCGCCAATCTGGACATCATCGAAAAAGCGGTCTTCGGGTCCTGTGATAAGCTGCGGGAAGTCACCTTCCAGGGGAGCGTGAGAGAGATCGGCCCCCAGGCCTTCAACTATTGCAGATCGCTGGAAAAGATCGACCTGCCGGAGGGACTGACCACCCTGGGCTTCAGCGTTTTCTACGGCTGCAAAAACCTGAAGGATGTGCGCCTGCCCAAGAGCCTGGTCAGCATGGGCGAATGCGTCTTTATGGAGTGCAGCCATCTGACGGAGGTGGAGCTCCCTGCGGGGGTCACCGAATTCGGCCGTTACATTTTTTCAAAACCGGGCAATTCCCTTAATTACGTACCCCTGGAAAACGTTACCGTCCTCGTGACGCCCGGAACCCCGGCTCAGGCCTACTGCGAAGCGGAGGGCTACCGCTGGGCGCCTGTACAGTCAACCGACGATTGAGGAGAAAAACAGCATGCTTGTGGAAACCAAAGCCCGCGTGGGCGTATTCGCCATCGCCCTGGGAGCGTATCTGCCCCAGTTTCCTTCCCTGGTGCCCGAATTTGAGGGCCAGTACAGGGAATTCAAAAAACTCATTCCGGAATCCGTTGATCTGATCGACGGCGGCATCGTGACCACCAAGGAAAAGGCCATGGAGGCGGGCGACAAGTTCCGCGCCGCCGACGTGGACCTGGTGATCCTGCAGCTTTTGACCTACGCCACCAGCTACAACATGCTGCCCGCCGTGCGGGATCTGGACGTGCCGGTGGTGCTGGTGAACGTGCAAAAGAAAAAAGCCCCGGACTACGCCGCCACCGATACCCCCACGTGGCTGGGCGAATTGTACGCCTGCGGCGCGGTGGGCGAAATGGTGGCCGACCTGGAGCGGGCCGGCAAGCGCCACGCGGTCATTACCGGCGTCGTTGAGGGCGGCGACCCCGAAGTGGAAAAAGAAATCGTCGACTGGTGCAAGGCCGCCCAGGTGCGCCGCCGCTTCCGCAATACCAACATCGCCCAGATCGGCCGGCCCTATCCCGGCATGATGGATCTGTACATCGACGAAACCAACCTGTACCACCGCATGTGGCTCTACACCAAGCAGTTCGACTGGGAAAAGATGTGGGCCATCGCCGACAATATTACGGATGAAGAGGCTATCCGCCTGAAGGCCCAGGACATCCTGGACACCTTCGATATCGAAGGCGGCGGCAGCATCGAAAAGGTGTGGGACATGGCCAGATACGTGGTAGCCTTCGAGCAATGGTGCAAAGACGAGCAGCTGGGCTTTGTGGCCAGCCACTACGACGGCTTCGCCCAGGGCGTCGCCGGCAAGCTGGACTCTATGCTGATCCCCGCCTTCTCCATGCTCATCAAGCAGGGCACCGCCTGCGCCGTGGAGGGCGACATCAAGGTGGCCATGGCCATGGGCATTTTGAAGGTGATCGCCGGCACCGGCCAGCTTTCCGAAATGTATTCCATCGACTTCAACGAGGACATCTGCATCATCGGCCATTCCGGCTCCGGCGACGCGGACATCAGCCAGGCAAAAAAGCCCACCATGAAGATCGTGCCCGTGTTCCACGGCAAAACCGGCGGCGGCTACCTGACCCAGTTCTATCCGCCCACGAACAGCCCCATCACCTTCCTGGGCATCACCCAGGATAAGGACGGGCATTTCAAATTCGTGGTGGCCGAGGGCGTCAACGAGGAAGGCCCCATCTTCACCTTCGGCGACACCAACATGCGCATGCGCTTCACCTGCGGCGCGCGGGATTTCTGCAACCGCTGGAGCGAGGCCGGCCCTACGCACCATATGGCCGCCGCTGTGGGCCGTCACATCGACACCATTTTGAAAGTAGCGAAGATTTTCAACGTTCCCGTGGACATCATCACACGATAAAGGAGATACGACGATGAAAGACATTCTTTCGGCCCCATTCATGATGGAAATGATCCGCACCGCCGCCAACATGTACGATCACGGCTGGGATGAGCGCAACGGCGGCAACATTTCTTTGATGCTGGATGAAAACGAAGTGAAGGAATACCTGGACGTGACCTACGTGCTGCGCGCCATTCCCACCGGCTTCACCGCCCCGGAATTGGACGGCAAATACTTCCTGGTCACCGGCACGGGCAAATATTTCAAAAACGTGCAGTACGCGCCGGAGGTGAACCTGGGCATCGTGCGGCTTCACGATCAGGGCCGGCAAGCCGATCTTCTGTGGGGCTATGCCGACGGGGGCCAGTTCACCAGCGAATTCCCGGCCCATATGATGAGCCACGTGGCGCGGCTAAAGGTCGATCCCAAAAACCGGGTGGTCATGCACTGCCATCCGGCAAATCTGCTGGCCATGACCTATGTGCATACCTTGGATGAAAAGGAATTCACCCGCACCCTGTGGCAAATGTGCACCGAGTGCATCGTGGTGTTCCCCGAGGGCGTGAACGTGCTGCCCTGGATGCTGTGCGGCACCAACGAAATCGGCGAAGCCACCGCCGAAAAGATGCTCACCGCCCGGCTGGTGGTGTGGAGCCAGCACGGCATTTACGGCGCAGGCAAGGATCTGGACGAAACCTTCGGCCTCATCGAAACCGCCGAAAAGGCCGCGGAAATCTATATGAAGATTGCTCATCTCCCCCGCGTCAACACCATCACCGACGAGCAGATGCACCAGCTGGAAAAGCGCTTTAACATCAAAGCCCGGGAAGGCTACCTGGCATAAAGAGCCTTTCGATCAAACAGCTGCTCAAGCGCCGGATCGCCGCGTTTGGCAAGCGTCAAAAAACACGCCCTCCGTTTTTCGGAAGGCGTGTTTCGTTTTTCAGGCCGCGGCATGTCTTCACTGCTTTGCCGAGGCAGCCGGTCCGGTTATGCGCCCGCACAGCTTAAGAACGAGCGGGAACAGGGCGATATAGTAGAACGCGTAAAGCACGGAGAAAAGCAGCTTGCCCCAATGGCTGCCCAGCCAGCCGGTGAGCACCGGGCGCAGGAAGTCCTTGAGCAGGAGCAGAGGGATCAGGCCCGCCAGGCACAGCAGCGCGCTGAGCCAGCTCTTTTTGAGCGGCTCAAAACGGATCCATTTTTTCTCGATGACCCGGGCGATGATAAAGCCAATCACCTTGCCGATATCGCCGTAGCCGTCGTTCATCATTTTCTGGGGATCGACGATCAGCGCGCCCTCGGCGTTGAACTCCCGGGGATAATCCTTCACCGTGATGTACAGGATACCGGCCCAGCACAGAAGGAAGCCCCCCAGCAGCAGCCAATCCTCCTTTTCGGGGTGCATTTCCAGATACTGAAACAGCCTGGCCGTCAGAATCAGGCTGAGCACAGTGATGGCAATGCCCACAAATACATCCTGCGGCGTATGCACACCCAGATAATTGCGGGAAAAACCGGTGAGCAGCACAAAGAAAACAAACACGAAGGACAGCCAGCGGGAACGCTTGCCGCTCCACAAATTCACCGCCGTACCGCCGGCCAGGGGGCCAGCCGTGGTGGTGTGGCCGCTGGGGAAGGAATAGCCCGTGGCCGTTTTGATGGAATCCCCGGCGGGCAGCACGCTTGCGTCCCTGATCCAGGGGCGGTAAACGCAGGCCGTCAATTTGATCAGCGGCGTGACCAGCATGCAAAAGTAATAGGATACCAGGGTGTAGAGCCCTTTTCGCTTATTCCAGAACCAATAGATGAACACCGGGATCAGGATCAGGTAATCCACGGCAAACTTGGACACGAACTCCATGAAAGGGGTCCAGGCGTCCTTGATGCCGTTTCGGAAATCCTGGAGCCACAGCAGGTACTGAATATCCATTTGCTCTCCTCCGTTTTGTATTGCATTGCGGCAGACGCAAACCGCCGCGCCGCATCCTTCCATTTCGCCGTTAACGGCAAAATGCTGCTTTATTATAGCATATTTTTCCTCGCCGGACACCCCTCAGGCAAATAGAATCCAATTTTTTATACTTTTGCCGTTCATAAAGCATAACCGGGCGGATCGCTCCGCCCGGCAGTCATGAAACCAATGTGGATCAGTTGTTGCTCATCGCTTCGGTGTTCAGGATTTCCGTCTTTTCAAAGCGCATATCCTCGCCGGCGTTTTGCTTCTGATCCTGCCAGAGCAAATGGCCCTCGGCATCCAGGGAGAATGCGGCTTCGCCGTCCTCGTAGATCACGTTTTCCGATGCAATATCGCCATTTTCATTGAAGGTGATATCCGTACGGGTGCCAAAGGGCATGGCCTCCAGGGAATTGCTCTCCGCGTCATAGAGGCAGGAGTAGGCCCATTCGGAATGCTCGCTGGCGCTACTGCTCCAGGAAATGAACACCTTGTAGCCATCGTCTTCCCTGTCGATTTCAATGCTGGCCCGGCCGCAGACCCAGGTGCCTTCAAAGGCGTCATCCTGCGCCGCTTCGGTCTTTTCAAACTTCACGCCGCTG
>Ga0310694_10003880_pt1 | contig 14579 bp, 5 predicted proteins | sample 174DNAGHGhighgp2_FD_203884 | JGI IMG/M metagenome (GOLD analysis project Ga0310694, IMG submission 203884) | Sheep rumen microbial communities from Palmerston North, Manawatu-Wanganui, New Zealand - 1742 DNA GHGhigh gp2 (v2) (version 2) | ecosystem: Host-associated > Mammals > Digestive system >... | reverse complement strand
TTTTCCATTCTATTAATTTATTGTATATCAATCGTTTCATAATAATTCCATTCAATTATGCCACTAGTCGACCATGCAAAATTACACTTTTCTTGGGGAATACAAACTAAAAAATCACACTTTTCTTTTGGAAGAAGAAAGAAAAATCACATTTTTATTGGGGAACAGAAATATAAATGTACGAGCATGCTACTCTTTATTACCCTTCCCCTACCCTAATATAAAATGTCTTTGAGGCTCGTTCAATATCAATGGGATTGTTAATGCTTTGTTTTACATAGGTTCATCACTATTCCATACCATTGTTGGTACAATTCGACTGCTTCCTCAATGTGTCTGTTACTGGCCTCTTCATCAAACTGTCCAAAATAATCTGTTTTGACGACAAGATGGTTGCCAAATCCCAGATAGACAGCCTTCCAGCTTTCAGGTACTTGTTGGCCGACGATACCTTTTTACTTCTTAATCCTATACTTCCTACTTTTATACTCCCCCTCCACCTCAAGGATGCCTTCGTCCACGAGTTGTTTGAGATAGTCGCGGGTTCTTGAAGGTTTGAGTCCGATGGCTTTCGAAATGGATTTTGCGTCTGAAATCCCGTTATCGGCGATAAAATCGATGATTTGTCGCCGATTTTTTTTGTTTCGATTTTGATTTTGGGGTTTTATTGTCGTTTTATCAGGCTCATCTGCGTTCATCGAAGGCTATCAGTTCGAATACCACTACTCAGTTTCGCCTTCGCCAATGATTGCTATGCTCTTTTTTATTGCCATGTCCAATTATTCTGTTTCAAGGTGAACACTTCCTAGAAAAGGCAGATCCACCAGCTTGCCCTGTTTGTATGCGTTGTATGGATTCATGGTCTTGTGGAGACCAAGCGATGAGAGTCGTTTGAGTTGGGTGGCTCCCACTTGGCTCTTGTCCGTAAACCATACCACATCTCTGCGGATGAAATCCTCGTTCAGCAGGTTGATGTCATGGGTGGTCATCAGTATCTGTGACGAGCCCTCGCTGTTGGCAAGGAACAGCTTGATGAAATACGAAAGGAGCTCATAATGGATGCTCGTCTCTACCTCATCAATGGGAATAAAACTGTTCGTGTGCAATACATAGTACAGCACCATCGATATCCCCAAGAATCGATGCGTTCCGGCAGATTCCAGTTGCTCGTGCAACTCGTATTCTCCATCCTCACCTATGTGTCTGAACATAATGTCATCATGCTTGATGGTGCCGCGCTTGAGCATCTCTATCTTCGCCTCTTCGGATATGGGAGCACTATTGATAGCCTTTTCCATTTCGGGGGTGATGAATTCTTCAAGTTCGTTAAGTGTCATGTCAACGATGTTAAAATCGCTTGCCTTCAGCAATTGGAGCAGAAATCGCTTTTTTTTGCCATCCTTGTCATTCCTGAGTTCGCTTTTCACATCGAACGACAAAGAATTCCTTGGACTCAAAACGGCATGTAAGCCAGAATAGAAAAACTCAAACACATCGTTAAGTTTTGAGGCACGAGCGTTCGACTGTCCGAAGGCTGCCATTACCGTACAGTTGTTGGTGGTGTTTCCCGTGATAGCACGCTGATCGGCTTTTTTTATTCCGACGTTGTTGCCAAAGGTCACTTCCGTGTGGTCGGACTCCGGTTGATAGACACGTTTGTAAAGTGAGGCAGGGCGAGCACTGGTATATACGAGCAGCGACTCTTCGTAAATCCGCTTACTATCGAATTCAAGATGTAGGATATACTTTTCTCCTTTTACCCAGAATGTCATCTGCATGTGCGAATGCTCCCCCTCGCTGTGTTTGTCGAGCAGGAACGGGAAGTATCCCATGCTGTCAATCTTCGATTCAGGTTTGTCGATCATGACGCTGCGGAAGAACGACAGGGCTTGGAGCAAGGTGGTCTTACCGCTGGCATTGCTACCATACACGATGCCCACCTTCAGTAGCCCGACTCCATCAGCCACTTCATGGACGTATTGCCCACGCATATTGTCGTCGTTGGTCGGCACAAAACTGATGGACTGCCGTTCCCTGATGCTATAGAAATTCTGTACTTGAAACTCCTGTATCATAGTTGCCGTTGTTTAAAATGAAATTCGGCCGCAAAGATATAAAATAAAAACCGAAAACCAATATATAATTTGATTTTTCGTGAAAAAATCACGAAATTAGTAAACAAAATACCTTAATTTTAGATTATGAAAGTTCAGAAACATAGCCTTAATATCCACCTATTTCTATCTAAAGATCTATTCAAATTAGGTGTCTTTGAAAGCTGAAAAAGGTCGAAAATAGAGCAACTACGTTTACTATTATCTTGTTAATTTTGCCATGTCCTAATACTATATTTATCTAATCATCTCAGCAACGCTTCATCATATTTCAGCTTGCGCTCCTCGTTTTTTTGCACCATGTTGACAAAGAAGCGATTGAAAATCTTCATGACCGAGTTGACGGCGGTTTCGTCCATATCGGAAATTTCAGTGATGCGCGAGCCAAAGGTGCCGGGCGAAGCCATGCGCTTGCCGAAATACACATCCTTTTCGGCATCGTAAAGAAGCCACCAGCGGTCGTGGAAAGGTGCCTTCTCTGGTTGATCTTGGTAGCAGCACGACTTAACCTCTATCCTACCTGGTAGCTCTGATGAGTACAAATTCCAACCTTTTTGGAAAACCTCATCCACCGTTTCCTGTTTCTGGTTATGGGTTAGCAAGGAGCATTTCAAGTTGTTATTCAAGTCCATCATCATCTTAATAATGAACATGTCCTCGGCGTGGAAGTGCGGGTCGATGATACGCAAAATGTCCATCGGATGCTCTTTGTACCAGGTCATCAGCTCCTGCACGCCTTTCTCCCACTGACCCACCTGTATCATACCATTGTTCTCGTCCTTGCCCTCACTCATGATACGGTTCACACGTTCCAACTTCTCTTTAGTGCCACTGGCAATAGCCAGCACAAGCTTCAGATTGCAGTAGATGGCGTTGTGCATTTCGCGCAGCAACACTTTGTACTTCCCGTTGACACTGTTTTTCTGATACACGTTCTCCATAAAGTAAAGTGCCGCATTGTGGGTGTCAGTAATGGGGCTGTTGAATATGACGTTCATAATCGATTGTGTGGTATCCACATCACGCACCACATTCTTGTTCTTGACCAGTACTTCCATCTGGCGATCGAAAAAGCGCACCTGTTCATCAGCGGTGAGGCGTTTTACCTTCGACAGGTCGTTTTTGGCCTCTTCTATTTTGCGGCTCGACTGCATCCGCAGCTTCAGGCGCTGCTTGTACTGCTTGCGGGCGGGGTCGTCGTCAACCATCTCAAGCATAGTGTCGGCTAACTGCTCATCATGATCGCGCACCATGTCAATCAAACGCTGGTAGTCGGAATAAGTGCCGTTGTTGTCGGCCTTCATAGAGTCCATCACCTTGGTAGCGATGCTCTTGGTCTTCGAGGGGGTTGCAGTAAACGACTCCTGCACGCACACCGAATAACGGTTAAACTTGTCGAACATATAGTTGAGTTCCTCAGTCTTCTTCAAGGCCATCTCCATAAACTGCGTCCGCTCTTCGCTCTTTTTCAGATAGCTTGCCACATGGGCGAAGAGGAAGGCCTGGTCGGCATCGTTGTCAACAGCCTCAATTTTCGCCTTGAAGGCTTTGGCATCCATATTGCCGTTGGGCTTCTTGCCCTCAATCATAGCCATACAAGCTATCAGGTAGCCGTCGTGGTGAATACCACCGTCCATAGGCAACTGTTTTTTGACGACCTTCTCTAACTTATCAAACAACACGCGCTGGATTTCACGTGAGATGCCATGCCCCACATACTGCGCCAAAGTACGGGTAATGAATTCGGTCTGCACAAAGATAAAACCCTCGTCCATTGAATGGTCAATCAGGTCAATTAGTGCATCATAGTCCTTCTGTACCATTACCATCTGAGGCTTCACCTCGCTTGTGCCAGTATATTCAGGATAGGGGTATTTTGTTTGCACATAGCGAGCAATGTTTTCTATGCAAGCATTTTTGAAATAGGTGTCGAAATCAGCAACGCGGTCATAGAACAATGACGGCAACGACATATAAAGAGCTGGGGCAATGTTGTAAAGAATCTTCTTCTGGCTGTCGACCGCAAACTTTTCGAGAGGCTTTGACACATAATTAGTAATAATCTTGTCGAAATCCTCTATTTCGCCCACGCTATAGTATTCCAAGGCCACGCGTGACCATAGTATAATTGCATCACCCTCGCTGTCATCGTAGCTCAGCAGCGACTTGAACTGTTCCAAGTCTTCCTCACAGCACAAACCTGAACGTATTAGAATGCCCAGTGAATGGGCATAAAGGTCGAGACTCTCACTGTAGGCTGTCACGCACGAGAGTGATGACAGCAATTGCTTTCGTCTCAAATCAGTGGTTTTAGTTACATATTCCCTCGCCTCGTTCTTCATCGATATTTTCGACAGCACATTGGCGATGTTGTAGCCCGTGTTAATTTTCAGCCAAGGCACTGTAATCTTGTTCCATGCTATTTCCATGTCATTCTTCACCTGTTGCTGGAAGTCGGTGTCTATATAGTTCTGGCAAAGCCACACGTATAGCGATGAGAGGAAATAGCATACTGCCTCAGCCTGCTCAATCTCAATGAACAAAGGATAATTGTCCTTCACGCCCTTCAGCAGATCAGCGTCCTTGTCGTCAACCTCCACCACCTTGTCGACCAAGTTAAGCAACGGCTTGTAACGTTCCGATTTATCGTGTGTGATTTGTGTGTATAGTTTATTGAAGTAACACCAGTCGAACTTTTTCACGTTTGTTTGTCGTACATATTCGGTGGCTGCTAACAGGTAGGTGCGGTCGCGACGCTCCTGCGTGTTCATTTTTGCTATGATGTCCTTCACAAAAGTGGGAGCCGTACACACCAAAGCTTTGATAGGACCCTCAACTACCTTCATATGAAAGGCCGTACATTTCAGCACTCGCTCCACATCGACGAATATCTCGTCCTGCAATTTGAAGGAGGGCATGAGCCAATTCTCTACATCTCTTTTGTCACCCAACTGCTCATAGTCATGTAGCAACAATGCCTTACAGTGAGCTTGCAGGGCTTTGTCTTTTAGGTCAGTGATTTCCAAATAGAGATTCTGAAGGCGGTTTTTCGCCTCGTCTTTGTCAAATTTTACCACGGCACTCACCACCAGTATCATTAGACGCACATATTCCACCGTGGGGAACTTGATGTTGGCTACTACCGCATCAAGCATAGCTACCACCGAGCGCACCTGAGTCTCAGGCATCAAGGGTAGTGGCTTACAGAACATACATAGGAATGTCACCTTGGGCATGGTAATGGTAGATGTGTCTATCACCAGCTTTACGGCATACTCCACCGCATCACCGATATCGACGAGCTTACAATGGCCGGGAATCCAGTAACGCATAAAATTAAGCTGGCTGCTAGCTGGCAACTCCTTCATCTTGGCCACTACCTGTTGAGCTGTGCTGTCCTTCATAATCGATTTCATCACCTTAGTCATCTTGCGCAATCCTTCGTCCATAATTCTTGTATCCACTATATCGGCACGAGCTGCATTGGCCTTGACATTGTCGTTGTCAGCTTTGCCCTCGTTGTTGAAGGTAAGGCTAATAGCTGTGTAGAGGCGATCCATCTGTTGCTGGTCTTTAGTCACCTTGGCCACCTGGTCAATGATGTCCAAGGCTTTTTCCATTTTCACAGGCATCATCAATTTGGCCAATTCCAATGCTTTGTCGGGCATGTGGACATAGTCGATAGCGTTAGCCAAAGCAGTAATCTGGGCATCAATTTCCTCGTTCATGGCATCGCTTAAATGCCGCCCCTCTTGAGCTATGATGAGCAGACACTTCAGTTTCTCCTCTAAAAGGAACACTTTCTGAGTGAGTTCATAGGCCTTCTCTTCGTCGCCGATGGCAATCAGAGCCTCTATTTCCGCGTCCGACAGTTCATTCTTTTCAATCTCGCGGCTCACACTGCGGTTAATAGCAAATCGGAAATATGCTCCTGCCTGAGTCTCAAAGTCACTACAGGCATTGTAGCCATATTCACACTGCTCATTGAGCGCAGCCTGGCTCTTACGGTCCTCCAAATAATGCTGTACTTTGTCTGAGGTGAGGTAATCTACCAACAACTGGTTGCTTTTCTGATGTTTGTATAGGGTAGGCAAGTAGGCGAATTTCACCTCTTCCTCGCCGCTCTGCTCAATTTGGTCAATGAGTAGCAACTCGATGTCGGTTTTGTATTGCGCAAGTTTTGTGCGCAAGTATTTGTGATAGTCATCGCTACGCAGGCTAATAAGTTCGTTTTCCTCTGCTACATAGCCGTTGCATAATTCGAGGAGAATAGCCACCGTGTCAGCATCGATCTTTAAGGTATGCATCACCACATCACGGTTTAGTGGACGCTCACTGAAAGTGAGCAAAGCCATTAGCAGTGTCAGATTACTATTGTTCTGTTGTTCAATCCATTCGTAATCCTCTTCGTAGAAGTCATCTACACCAAAAGTATAATAGTCTCTGATTTTCTGCACACCATCCTTTTGCAATTTTTGGGTGAGAATAGCAAGCTTGCGGGCCTGGCCTTTGCAAAGGTCGAAGAAAGTACCAGCATCTTCCTTGTCCATACCTAGTGATACCTTTTCCAAATATCCCTCCACCTCATTTTGTTGAAAGAGCAGTATCTTGTTAGTCTCCTTTGGCTTCACGCTGTCTGGCAGCAGTGGTCGGATGCCCTCGGCGGTGCCTGAGAAAAGGAAGCGTGCATTACCCAAATTAAACAAGGGCAGCAACACCGAACGCACAACATCGACATATTCGGCAGGGATGTTGTCGAAACCGTCGAAGACGAAGAAGAGGTATTTTGTCCTATTGCGCGTGACACGATTGAGCTTATAGAGAATGTGATCCAACGACGTCTCGGTTTCCTGTGGGTTGAGTTTCGAGTTGGTGTAAAAGTCTAGTTGTGCCAACAGGCTCTGCACGATGCATTGTGGGTTGAGCAAGTGGCGTGACCAACCGTTATTGAAGTAAGAGGCGCAGTTGTTGTCGTGCTTTTGGGCAAACATGGCTAAAGTGGTGGTGACACCTACACCCTCGGATCCGTCAACACACAACACTTGGTCTTCGTCGAACTGGCGTTCAAAAAAATTAATGTACGACTCCCTAGAAATAGTCACCTTCGGAATACACGGATGCGTTTCGCTCAAGGTGTACATATTTATTATTTTATTCTCTATGTTGTCTGCCATAGTTATAGAGTTAGGTCTTTGTTTTCTATGCGATTATTCACTTTGATAATATCACTTTTCTATATGCTTGCAGGTAAGCAAGCAGTGCTTATTTGTATTGCAAAAATACAAGAATTTTTGTAGAATATTTGTATTAATTGCAGCTATTCCCGTTTTTTCATCCCATGAACTACCTGAGAATATGATTTTCCTCCGTTTCTCACATTTTCCCCATACTCCTCCCGCGTAAACGGCGGCATAGGGTCAATAACAAGCACTTCATCGTAGGTTAAGCCAATTGACAGAAGAGGCTGCCAATTCATAAATTGGTCTCGACAATAAAGAAATCTCTTCCCTCAACACATTCTGATGGAATAACTAAATTGAAATCAACCTCAATGGGAATAGGATCGATACTATTAAAACAAAACGAATTCAGTGATACGTTTGGTATGAAATCATTTAGATTATCCTCAAAGTCCTTTACACGGTTTTTTCCAACAAACTCATATTTATCGAGGGAACAGAAAGGAACAATAAACAAGAATTGAAGCCCAGCAATGTTCATAACTGCCCAGCAAAAAGGAAATTCCTCACAACTATGTTTGCGCATCATAATGACCAAAGATGGCACATCACCCATTGGAATAGTAAAATGCCAAATAGGCGGAAGGCTATGTTTAACCAATGGCTCATTAATCCACTTAATGGTATCTTTGAAATATGGCAAATACCGTGAATCTATGAGACTTAATACATATTTGCAAAAGCATTTATAGACGTTTTGAGGTTTATATTTTAATTGTGAGAACGACATGCTTTGTGGAAGTATCTGAGCAACTTTTTTCATATCACAAGTGTCAAGCATGCTATCAATTTGGATAGTTATGGTGTCTCTACCAATTTTGTCACGCGTAGAAGTATCATTGGTAAAAGACACCTTATCTCCTTTTATAGTTCGATCGCCATTCCTACCATTGACACCTTTTATCATTAGTTGGAATAGGAACAGATTACAAATATCTTGTTCAATTGTTTCATTGAATCGAGTGTTGCAGTCATCACATTCCTCAAGACAAATCAATCCTATGTTACCTAAAGACCTTGAGATCGCATGTGATTTATTTCCGAATTTGGCATCAGGTAATGATTTGCCACAAAAGCGACAGACTCTTTGCGTCTTGTCATTAATGCCAATCTTCATTCTACTATCTCCCTTGAAAGACCTCACGGTATAATGATTACTAATATTGGACGTGATTAGATTCTTAACAGTAGGCTCAATAGGCAGATTATCAATGCGATACAATCCGACGCTATATTTAAGGATTTGTATTTCGTCATCAATTCGACCTGGTAGTAGAATAAAATGCTGATTCGTAGGAATGTCGTTGAAAAACTTCCTTGGTTCATAAAAGGATTCTCCTAATGCTTCTAAAAGATGGATTCGTTCCTTGAATTCAGGAGTCACTATTTGAATATATGGAACTCTTTTCGCTTCAGGGTCTCCTGTAAATAATTCTGCAAGGAGTCGCTCACTTGACTTTCCGTGAAAAGCCAAATGAAGCACCGAGGGTTTTGTGTTGGCAATAATAGTGAATTGGGGCATGATTATGAACTTTTCTTATAAGAGACCTAACATGAGAACCAACAAGTTCAATGCCCGAACCATAAGCTATGACACATTGGCAGCATCTATGTGCACAAATCCAATAATCACTTATACTTTACCCTCAACAATCTTAATCTCATCCTCTGTCAAGTTATACATCCGATAAATTAGGTGGTCAATTTCAGATTCTAAGTCTGTGATTCTTGCAGCGTTGTCATTATTTACTGCTTTTTGCAATTCATCAAACAATTTCTCAAACGGCCTCTCATCAACATTGTACCTTATCGGCACGGTCGCCATCTTATTCCCATCCAACTTGCACCGACCATCTTCTGTTCCATCACCATAGGCCACAAATTTTATCTTCTTGAAATACTTGAAGAGGGAGGAATTCAAGAAACAGAAAAGGAACTTACTCTTATTGGCAATGATATAGCATGAATTATTGACATAATGCTTCTCGGTGTCATAATAAAACTCATGATTTCTGGCCGTGTGGATATAAATCAATTTCTCTTCATCAAACTCCCGAAAGTAATTTGCGCCCCATCTTTGCAAAGCATACCACTCATATCTAATGCCCGTTTCATCTTTATTTCTACCAGCCAATTCATTGTAATTAGAAAGTAAGTATCTATAGAGTGATGGATATTCTTCTTTCAACCTGCTTTCTGCTTTTTGCAACGCTTCTTTTGGTGGTAATTTCTCTGCGATTTCAAACGGCAAGGGGAAATGCCATGGCACGAACAACAGCCATTGTTCTGGCCCTGTGTATTTGTACTTTCTAACGTCTCTACTCCTAAATGCTTTCTTTATAACAGCATTTGTTTTCTTCTTTTCTTCCTGTGAAGAACAGCCAGAAAGAATTTGATCTCTAACAATCCGTGTCAGCATAAAGCATTGATTCAAACCTGTCGTAATACCTCTATATATCCTGTTACTTACAAAATCAGTCAAAGGGATGGAATCCTTGTTCAATTTGCCCAAGATTGAGAGTTCTTCTCCACGAACAAATTGCCATTCCGATTCATGCTTTATTGCTCGCAAATAGTCGCCTGAAGTCAATGTTGAGAGATTTAGATTGTTCAAAGTTTTTACAGGAAAATACTTTGTATCTGTAATGGATTGACGTTTACACAATAAAGTAATGCCAGCATCGGTTGATGCGTTATTAAATACTGGCAATTCAAAGAAATCAATAAATGAAATGACATCAACATCATTGGTGAATGACCTTCGGATGCTTCTTCCGTATTGAGTTTTCAAAAACTTATTTGATGTGATGAATGTCAAAATTCCATTATCGCACAAGATTTTAATGCCCAATCCAAAGAAATACACTAATATGTCGGCAGTGCCCTCTCCAACCTCAGGATAAATTGAGCAGAGCAATCTTTTATATGCGTGTTCGAGTTTTTCTTGACGAATATATGGCGGATTCCCAATAACAATATCAAATCCACCTTTGGAAAACACATCATGGAACCAAGTGTGCCAAAGGAAAAACTGGTCATTGCCCGAAAGGTCGAGGTCACCAAAGTCAACGTTGATGTGTTGCTCTCGGAGTTGTCGCTCCACATTTTCGATAATGCGAATGCGAAGGGATTGCTTTTCTTTGTGGTCGGTACAGTCAAAGTATTGGGAAAGCATGTCGCGAAGTTCTTTGCGATACACGTCAATCATGTCGTCGAAGAAGGTGAGCATCCCTGTGTCATCTGCTTTCTTTTCCGTCATCGTGGAAAGATCAACGCCCTTGTACTGCTCCAAAAGCGAGTTGCCCTGCATAATCTTGAAATCGAGATTGGGCAAAGCCTGTGGGGTTTCCTCATCCACAATGAGCGAAAGCCAGAAACGAAGTCGGGCAATGTCAACGGCACCGCGCTCAATGTCAACGCCATAGACATTCTGTTGGATGATATGCTTCTTGATTTCTGCCGCTTGGTGTTGGCTGATACCTTCCAAGGCTGTACGGCAGAGGAACAACTCTTTCAGTAAGCCCATCGGGAAGGCTCCCGAGCCAATGGCAGGGTCGCATATCTTGACATCCTTCAATAATTGGTCGGTGTTCTCTGGCAAATGCTCCTGAACCTGATGTGTGGTCACAAACTGGCGAATGGCCTCTTTTGTCGTCTCATCCTCAATACCTGTCTGCAAATAGGCAATGAGACTTTCGCGGCACATATAACTGACAATCTCCTTGGGCGTATAGAAAGCACCTTTGTCCTTATTGTCTTCAAGCAAGTTCTCGAAGATGCGCCCCAACATTTCAGGGTCAACGCCGACTTCTGCGTCATCAGGGTCATTTTCGTCAATGGTGAAGTTGTAGGAGGCAAAGAAGTCGAGCAACGATTTCATGTATTTTTCAGGCAACGCAAAGTCCGTTTCGTCTGCAACTTCTTGTTCAAACAAACCACCATTCAGATAGGGAGTGCGATACTGTGGCAACTTCTTATCATTTTCTGAATTTAAGTCATTGAAAAGCGGTTCAAGCACTTCGTCAATAAAATGATCTTTGTCATTACAACGGGCAAAGAGGTTTTGGATAAACTCTGAATCACCGCTTCCCCATTCGTCATGGATGCCGACACCCAGCCAACCTTTCTTTTGCAGGAACTGGAGGAACACGAGTCGGCCCATTAGTTTCTTCACATAGTCGCGAATCGCTTTTTCAGGATTCGGAAAGCGCGAGAATTGTTGAATAATGTGCTGACAAGGCTTGCCTTCAAGACGTTCTTCCCACTTGTTGGCCACCTTCACCATGCGCTTGCCAGTAATGTAGAAAATAATGTCTTCATACTGTTTCTTGTAACCATCGAAGAACATGTCACTTACAGCATCAACGGAAAATGCTTTGGTCAAATCCTTTAATGAAAGACCGCTGTCACGCAATCTCTCAAATTGCTGGATGGCGGTACGGCTGCGGTGACCTTCACCCAACAGATAGGTGAACCGTCGTGCATCGGTGGTCTCCTTCTGATAGCTTCCATCCTCAGCAAACTTCCACGCTTCGCTAACGTATGAAAAGCGCAGCACACTTTCGCTTTTGCGATAGCAGAACATGAAAGCACCTGCATTGCCATTATTGCGCCATGTGGTGAGCAGCATGTCGCGTATGCCACGACGGTTGCGCTCAATGTCAACGCTGTCGGCCAGTTCCACCTCATAAACAGCGATGGTTTGCTCATCGCTGAGTGTTATGGTGCCCAACCATAGGGCTTGCTTAGCAAATGCACTGCTTGTTGCGACAATTGAAGGCGTGCTCCAAAACTTGATTTTGCTGCCGAAGATGTCGCGCAATAGTAGTTGCCAGTTCTGGCGGTTGTATCTCGATTCGATGATTTCTTTATAGTTCATGGGGCTTGATTATTTGGCAAAACTTTCTGACAAAATGATGGTTGCGTCGGATTCTTCCTCAGCGTGTTGGGTGTCGCGATAATAGGCGTTATAGTGGTTGGCCATCTCAAGCACCTGCTTCAAGGCTTCGTCAAAGCCCATCTTGGCCTTGCTGCCGCCTTGCCGTTGAAGGTCTTTCTGAATGCGTTGCAGTCGCTTGGCGATGTACGTGATAGTGCCTCGTTCAGCCAATTCCTTCAGCTGTATTATCTTCAAGCGCGTATCGCCATCTTCTATATGAGGCAGCATGCTATTCAGTAAACTGACAGCGGTAGTTACCTGAGCACCCAAATTGCTGCGTTGGTTTTGGTTCGATTCTTCCTCATGTATTTCCTCTTCCTTCGATACTCGAAACTGTTTCACAGCCTTCTCCACGTGGTCGTGATGTTGTGCTATTCTTGCAACAGGTTGCTCTTCTGGTTGCGCCTTGAAATAGTGAAGCGCATCCAGTACCGACAACTCTCGTGTTTGTTCGTCGTTCACCAAATAGAACACCTTTCGGAAGTTGGTTTTGAGGAATACTAAGGTGTCGCCGGAGAGTGTAACACCTTCCACCTCATGTGGTTCACGCCCCGTCCGGCTGCGCAGCGACAAACGCTCAATGCGTTTGTATTCCTTACGGTTCTGCTGATAAAGGCTCCGCAGTTCCTCATAGAAAGGCAGTTCCACGTTGCGGTCTTCCTGTTCACGCTTGATGCCTTCCGAGAAAAGCTTGTCAAGGTCGCGGTCGATGATTTCTTCAGTGGAATAAATCTGGTTGTCCTCTCCAAAAGTAGTGTGGAAAGTCTGTATCTTACTCAGCGCGATTTGGTTCAGCTTGATTTGCTTGTTGCCCTGGCGTGAGGGATAGAACACATAGTTGTAAATGGTATCCGAAGTAGAGCCGATACGGTTCACACGACCAATGCGTTGCATCAAGCGCGTTGCGTTCCAAGGCGTGTCGTAATTGATGATGATGTTCGAACGGTGCAGGTTCACGCCTTCAGCCAACACGTCGGAGGTTAAGATGATGTTGTAGTCGTCTTTTCGCAGTTTCCAGTTGGCATCGAAGTTCTCGCGAATGGTCTTGAACAGTTGGCTTCGGTTATTGGCCGAAATCACCAGAACATCCTTTCGGTTGATGCGCCTTGACAGATACTCAATGGTGTCAACAGCTTCGGAAAACACCACTATCTTCCCTTCGGGGTTACGGTCTTTTTTGAATAGTTCGTGCTTCAACAGGTCTTCAAACTTCGCAAACTTTGAATCGTCGTCATCGTCAATGCACTCCCATTCCAACCACATTTCATCCAACAGTTCTTGGTCTTTGCGGAGCATATCAATGTATTCAGGCTTGAAATCGTCACGCATAAACACAGCATTCTTTGGGTTGTCCTCAGCTTTCTCGTTCAGTTTTTCTTCTATTTCATCATCCGTGTAGCCTAGCTCATAGAGCTTGTTGATGTCCATGTCGGGAGCGATGAAGATTCTGTCGTTCTCCCACATTTTAATCATGTTTTCATTGGCTTGACGGAAGTTCTCCACCGAAATCTTGAAAGCATAGAAACTGCTCTCCAATCGTTTTACCAAGCCATTCTTTCGGATGCCAGCCAAGCTGCGGCTGATGAGTTCTGCGTTATCGTAAAGACCGTTTGATTTTTCTGGTTTCAAGTAAGCGATGGCTTGATAGCGAGCGTAGTTCAACTGCTTGTCGAGCGTCATCATTGCTTTCTCAAAAAGGTCAGCCAAACGGTCGTTCAATTCATATTCCTTTTTGATGGGCTTTGCCACTTTCGGGAAACCGTGAATATCTTTGTTGTAACGCGTGATACTTTCAATGTCTGTTCGTGTGCGTCTTACTGTCAAAGGTTTAATGACACGGTCACGTACTCGTTCAGCAAGTTTCTTGAACTGCTTCAAATCAAACTCCTCCAGCTTTCGCATCTTTTTGAACTCCTGAATCAGAGGCGAGAAGAAAGCCGTTAGGTTGGGCACACCGTCAATAGTGCATTGACGCGGGTCTTGGAACATCAGGATTTGATAATAAAGGTCAGCGGGTGTGTTGTTCATTGGTGTGGCTGAAATCAACATCACCTTTTTCTTATAGCCAGGGATGTAGCCTGTCTCAACGCGAGGCATCTTACAGATTTCCTGCAACTGTTGGAAGGCTCCTGTGGTATGGTTACGGAACTTGTGAGCCTCATCCACCAACACCAAATCATATTCGTCGGCATTCCAATAATTGTAATTGTCATCATCGAGAATCTTTGACAGACTACCATTACTCACAAACTGAGTATATTTGTCAATACCGAAATCCTTGAAGGT
>Ga0310694_10003879_pt1 | contig 14581 bp, 13 predicted proteins | sample 174DNAGHGhighgp2_FD_203884 | JGI IMG/M metagenome (GOLD analysis project Ga0310694, IMG submission 203884) | Sheep rumen microbial communities from Palmerston North, Manawatu-Wanganui, New Zealand - 1742 DNA GHGhigh gp2 (v2) (version 2) | ecosystem: Host-associated > Mammals > Digestive system... | reverse complement strand
ACATTTGGCGGTTCTCCAGCTACGGTTTTTGGGGGCGCTTTAAGACCGCCGTGGTTTTCCAAAATTATCATTTCTGGAAGTGGTATAACTCTTTGCACAAGGAAAAATGATTCCCAAAGTATTGCACTATTGCTGGTTCTCAGGAGATCCTTTCCCTACTAAAGTAGAAGAATGCTTGGCTAGTTGGAAAGAACATCTTCCCGATTACTCTTTCCGTTTATGGGACAAAACTTCTCTTGAAGAATTGGGGGCAGATTACTTGAAAGAGGCTCTTGCTAAAGAGAAATGGGCCTGTGCTGCGGATTATGTCAGACTCTATGCTCTATACCAGTACGGGGGCGTATATTTGGACACAGACGTCTTGTTGTTCCACTCGCTAAATCCGATGCTTCAGTCTGCTGCGTTCATTGGGAAAGAATCCTCCATTCATTTTGAAGGCCGCCTTTCCTCCCAATATCTGACATCGCATTGTTTCGGAGCGGAAAAGGGACACCCTTTCGTAAAGGATTGCCTTGACTACTTCGAGGGGCGGCATTTCGTTCAATCTACGAATGAGCGTTTACCTCTTTCTTTGCGTATTGCCCCAGTCTTTCTCCCATACATCCAATCAGAAGTCGCCCGCGTATATGGGTATGACGAAAAGCCCTCTGCTCAAGGTGTTCAACGGTGTAAGGATGGGCTCGTGATCTATCCAAGCAATTTCTTTGATGCCCAGAACATTACGAATGAGACCTTTTGCAAACACCTTGCGTTAGGCTCGTGGAGAGATCGCAAATCGGCAGAACCTATTTACAATCTGCGTTATAAGATTGAATGGAGGATGATTGCTCTGTTGGAGCGAATCCTTCGTCGCTATCATTATGTCCTCCGAAAGACAGATTAATCAGAAGAAAAGGGTTCTGTTTGTAATCGATTCTCTGACTTGTGGGGGGGCCGAGAAGAGTCTCGTTTCTCTCTTGCAGTTATTGAACTATCGCCGTCTAGATTTGGATCTGATGATGGTGAGACGTGGGGGCGTTTTCGAGACGCAGATTCCTCCCGTGGTCAATATCCTTCCTCTACCTACAGTATCACCAAGATTATTCCGTTGCTCTCTCGGATTCTTTTCGATAAATGTGAGACTCTTGCGCATGATTGGAATCCAACGACACGGGGCCGAGGTCTACTGGAAGAGGATGTTGCGCGCGTACCCGGCGCTCGAAAAGGAATATGACGTCGCCGTTGCCTACCAGCAGGGCTTTCCCACCTATTATGTCGCAGAAAAGGTGCGCGCCAAGAAAAAATGGGCGTGGGTCAATGCGGACCTGGAAAAGGCCGGTTATCGCCCTCGATTCAACCGTCCGTTCTATGACAGGATGACGGGGGTCTGTGCCGTTTCCGATGCTCTTCCTGGTATGCTTGCCGATGCGGGATTTGTTTCTCCTGACAAAATAAGGGTTATCAAAGACATACTGAGCGTCGACTTGATTCAAAAGATGGCCGAGGCGCCTCTAGAGACTTTTTCCTCCGCTGCGCCGGTAAAGATTTTGACAGTCGGGCGTCTCGCCCCCCCTAAGAATTATCCTCTTGCCGTTGAGGCGGCCCGCCTATTGCTGGATAAAGGTTTGGATTTCGTTTGGGTCTTTGTCGGAGAAGGGAGCGAGCGCAATAATGTGGAAGCCTTGATTCAACAAAAGGATCTGAAGGGACATATCGTCTTGGCTGGGATGCAGCCCAACCCTTATCCTTACTTCAAGGCGTGTGACTTTTATGTTCAAACATCTTCTTTCGAGGGATTCGGGCTCACGGTCAGCGAAGCGAAAATTCTTCACAAGCCCATCGTCACAACCAACTTCCCTTCGGCATACGATCAGATAATCGACGGAGAAAACGGATTGATTGCAGAAATGACTCCGGAAGACGTAGCGGACAAGATCTTAAGGATCGTTGAGGAGCCCGACTTGAAGAATCGACTGATTGAGAACACCAAGAAAGAAGTTAACCGAACAGCTGAAACGGAGAGCGAACGCGTGAACCGACTCCTTTTGGAAGATTAGAATGAAAATCTGCACCATCACCTGTAGCAATACGGACAACCATGGGGCTCGCCTGCAGACCTATGCGTTGGTCAAGTATCTTCAGGACCAGGGGAACGATGTTTCTGTCATCGACTACCGCCCGCCCTATATGAATCCGTCTTTTCGGGTTTTCTACTGGCCTGGTCTGTCAATCAAGGAATGGGCTAAATTCTTTCTCCGCATTCCGCAGCGGATTCGATCCAAGAAAAGACATAAGAGCTTCGTCTCCTTTTCAAGTGAGCATCTCCCCTTGACGGAGAAGGTTTACCGAAGCATCCAAGATTTACGGCAGAATCCCCCTTGTGCCGATAAATATATTGCAGGAAGCGATCAGATTTGGAACACGTTCTTCCCGAATGGAACTGATCCGGCTTTTTATCTTGACTTCGGGCCCAAAACGATTAGGCGAGAGAGTTACGCCGCCAGTTTTGCGACGACGGAACTCCGTCCCGGCACGGAGGATTTTGTTCGGAAAAGCTTGGCACGTTTTGACAAGATCTCCGTTAGAGAAAAATCCGGCCTCTCCCTCTTAGAACAGCTCGGCATTCCTGGTGGAGTCCAGGAAGATGATCCCGTCTTTTTGCTTTCTGCCGAAAAATGGATGGAGCTGGCCGATGGGACAGGAGAAGGAGAACACTACCTGCTGGTCTATGACTTTTTCTCCGACCCGGTGCTCAAACAAAAAGCCAAGAGCGCCGCGAGAAGCCGAAATCTGCGAATCTTTGCTATTTGCCCTTTCAAGCAGCATTATGCAGACAAAAACTTCACGACAGCAGGTCCCGAATCCTTCGTTTCTTTAGTAAAGAACGCAACCCTCGTTGTAACCAATTCATATCACGCCATCGCGTTTTGCTCCATTTTTCAACGGGAGTACTTATTCGTCCCAAGGCCTGACGGCTTGAATGAGCGGATAGATGATCTGACGAAGCGGCTTCCAAAATGATATCCCGTCTCTTTTTAGCCATCCACTACCTCGAACTCGGCGGAGCCGAGCGGAGCCTTATTGGACTCATACGGGCTTTGGATTACTCCAAGGTGAAGGTGGACTTGTTCGTCTATAGCCACCGGGGCGAGTTGATGAAGGAGATCCCTCAGAAGGTCAACTTGCTTCCGGAAATTCCGGAATACGCGCAGATAGAGAGGCCCCTGAAAGATGTTCTCAAGGATGGATACTTGCGGCTCTTCCTGGCAAGGATGAAGGCGAAATGGCAATTTGCGCGGTATCGGAAAAAGAACCACCCGAAAGACGGAAGTGCAATCTTCGCGTTTGTCACCAAGAACGTTACTCCGGTGCTTCCGGCGATCAACCCCGACAAGGAGTATGACCTCGCAGTCAGCTTCCTCGCCCCGCACGACATCGTATTGGAAAAGGTTAGAGCTCGGAAAAAAGCCTGCTGGATCCATACGGATTATACAAAGATCGATGTAAACGAGCCTCTTGAGCTTCCTATTTGGAGTCAATACGACCATATCGCCGCCGTTTCGGAGGGCGTTGCTGAGGCGTTCGGCAAGCGTTTTCCCTCGCTTCGAGAAAGAGTCAAGATTGTACCTAATATCGTTGATAGCCAATACATTCAAGAACAATCGCGAGCCTTTAATGTCGATGCCGAAATGCCCCGAGAAGATGGCGTAACACGACTGCTCTCCGTGGGGCGCTTCACAGAAGCCAAGAACTTCGACAACGTTCCCGACATCTGCCGGCGCATCTTGGATGCCGGCGTTTCAATCCGATGGTACATCATCGGCTACGGCGGCGATGACGCGCTCATTCGACAGAGGATCACTGAGGCGGGCATGGAAAAGCACGTGATTCTCCTCGGAAAAAAGGATAACCCCTATCCGTATATGCAAGCCTGCGATTTGTATGTGCAACCGTCCCGATATGAAGGTTGTCCCGTCACAATCCAGGAGGCGCAAGCCTTGGGAAAACCCGTTGTAGCCACGGATTTCCAGACTGTGAAAAGTGCCGTTCAAGACAGAGTAAACGGGGTTTTAGTACCGCTTGAGAACGAGGGTTGTGCACTGGGAATCGTCCGGGTCATACAAGACCCCGAATTACAAAAGCGAATCTCGGGATCACATAATGAAGATTTAAACAAGAACAAGAGTTTGACCACGATATACGAATGGACGGAATAAGCTCAAAGAAGAAAAGAATCTACCTCTGCCTCGCCCATCCCGGAGGAAAGGAGCAAGACTATATCCGCAAGGCCTTCGAGGACGACTGGATTGCCCCCCTCGGCCCGAATGTGGATGGTTTCGAGGAGGACCTCAAACAGTTTCTCGGAGGAGAGCAAGAGGTCCTTGCGGTGTCGTCAGGAACGGCCGCCGTACATCTTGGGCTCGTCGGGTGCGGTGTGGGTCCCGGAGATGAAGTTATCGCCCAGACCTTCACTTTTTGTGCGTCTGTAAATCCGATTGTCTATCTGGGCGCAAAACCTATCTTGGTCGACAGCGAGAAGGACACCTGGAACATGGACCCAGAGCTGTTGGAAGAGGCCATTAAAGATCGCATTGCCAAAACCGGCCGCGCGCCCAAAGCCATTGTTCCCGTTTCTCTTTACGGCATGCCTTACAAGGTTGACCGGATTCTTGAGATTGCCAACAAATACGGAATTCCCGTCATTGAAGACAGTGCAGAAGCCCTCGGAAGCCGGTTTGATGGGAAAGCGCTTGGGACTTTTGGTCGCTTCGGCGTGCTGAGTTTCAACGGGAATAAGATGATCACGACTTCCGGCGGTGGCGCCCTGATCTGCCCTGACCCTGAGACGAAGGCAAAGATGCTCCATTACGCGACGCAGGCGCGTGAGCCTTTCCCCTACTATCAGCACGAGAACCTTGGCTACAACTATCGCCTCTCCAATGTTTGTGCGGGAATTGGACGAGGACAGATGCTGGTGGCGGACGAGCACATCCAGCACCATCGCAAAGTGGCAAAGATGTACGCAAATCTATTAAAGGATATCCCGGGCATACAGGTCCACGGCAACCCGTCGCCCCGGATTGAAAGCAACTTCTGGCTAAGCACAATTGTGTTGAACCCAGATCTTCGCGTGCGAGGACAGGAAGCCTCTTCGATTGGCGAATCCTCCTGTGAACCCAACCCGAACGTGATGGCGCTGATCCGCGTGCTTGACCGAGCAGGCATCGAGACTCGCCCGCTTTGGAAGCCAATGCACAAGCAGCCGCTCTACCAAGGCGTTCTGTATTTCTGTGGCTCTGACCCTGTTAGTGAGGATCTTTTCCGTGCTGGTCTTTGCATCCCGAGTGGTCCTAGGGTTTCCAAAGAGGATATCCGTTATATCTGCGAAAGGATTCACGAATCTATCGAGGTATGATTCCAAAAACCATCCACTACTGTTGGTTCGGCCGAGGCGAATTGCCCCCGCTGGCGAAGAAATGTCTCGCTAGCTGGCGACAGTTCTTACCCGGCTATGAAATCAAGGAGTGGAATGAGGATAACTTCGACGTGAACATTATCCCTTACACGGCTGATGCCTATAAGGCCGGGAAATACGCGTTCGTTAGCGATTATGCCCGGTTCTGGGTGTTGTATCGCTTTGGCGGGATCTATTTCGATACCGATGTCGAGGTGATCAAGCCGATGGATGACGTGCTGGAGAAGGGGCCGTTCATGGGATTCGAACAAATCTATCCCCACCCATCCGTTGCCCCGGGTCTTGGGCTTGCCGCCGAGGCGGGAATGGATTTGTACAAGAGTATCTTAGAGCGGTTTGAGCAGATGTCTCTCTTAACAGAAAAGGGAGACCTCAACTCTTACACGATGATTCCGATGGTAACGGATTTGTTGATAGAAAAGGGGCTGATGGGCAACGGATCCATAGAGCATGTAAATGGTGTTAATATCTTTCCGCCTGACTGGTTCAATCCATTTGACGATGCCACGGGAAGACTCTGCAAAACTGATAACACCCGGACCGTCCACTGGTTCGCCAAATCCTGGCTTCCGGCCGAATCATCTTGGATAACCGCATCGAAAAGGTTCATGAGACGATTGATCGGAACAGAACGGCTTTCCTGGCTTAGTCGTTTTCTGAAAAAGAGATGAGTCCATTCATCTATCAAGAAGTATTTACAGGCGCGACGGCTTTGCTGGCGGTGGCGATGGGGGTATCTCGGATTACCTCCCCTGACAATTCGTTCCAGCAGGAAGGAAGCCGCTTGCTTTGGCCTCTTCTCCTATGCTTGGGTCTGACTTTATGGATTGGTCTACGGCCAGTCAGTTTCGCCTTTGGAGACACTGTTATTTACGCTCGGGAATACAACACTCTGAATCCGCGGCACATCTCCATGGATTGGAGCGGAGAATGGGTTTGGCAATGGTTGACGAATGGTTGTAAAGCAGCTGGTTTCAGCCTCCCTGTTTTCTTTACCCTTGTCGCCGCGGGATATGTGTTATCGGCCTTATGGGCCGTCAAGCTTTTCCTGCCAAAAGACCCTATGCTGGGGACAGCTTTCCTCCTCACATCTCTGATGTTTTTCCCGTTCGCGGTCAATGGGCTTCGCAATGGATTAGCTTGCCATCTCGTCCTCCTCGGTGCTGCCTGGCTGATGGACGACAAATGGTTGCCAGGATCGCTCTCGCTTCTAGTGGCACTAGGCATTCATCGAAGTGTGCTCCTACCCATCCTCGCAATTATCTTAACCCGTTTCTATTTTAGGAATGTTCGCTATGCGATTGTAATTTGGATTTCAGCTATTCTTGTTTCTCTGGTATCTGGAGATCTCTTCGCGAGTTTCTTTGCTGGGTTAGGCTTTGATGATCGGATGTCACAGTATACATCCATTACCGATATGTCCGAGTTTTCCAAAGCCGGTTTCCGGTGGGATTTCCTGCTATATAGCGCAGCGCCTGTTGTTATGGCCTGGTATGTCTGCATCAAGAAAGACTTACAGGATAATTGGTACAATGCCCTCTGCTCCGTTTACTGCCTTTGCAATGCGTTCTGGATATTGGTTATCCGAACCGCCTTCAGTAACCGCTTTGCCTATCTGTCCTGGTTCCTGTACCCGATCGTCATAGCTTACCCGCTTGTGAACATGCCTATTCGGGAGGACCAAGACCGCTTTACTGGATGGGTTCTCCTCACTTATGCGGCATTTTCGGCATTTATGTGGTTCATATTCTGGTAATGAAAACCCTGACCGTCTTTACGCCGACCTATAACCGCGCCCATACGCTGGAACGGTTATACAGGAGTCTTTGTGCGCAGACTTGCCAGGACTTCGACTGGCTGGTCATAGACGACGGATCCACGGACGGAACTGCGGCACTCATTCAAGGTTTCATAGATGAAGGGCGGATTCCAATCCGGTACATTTACAAAGAAAACGGCGGACTCTATACGGGCTATAATACCGCATACGCTAATATCGAGACGGAACTGAATGTCTGCGTTGATAGCGATGATTCCATGCCCGTTAATGCTGTCGAAATCATCCTCCGAATTTGGAAAGGAAAGGGCAGTGACCGTTTTGCGGGCTTGATTGGCTTGGACTGTTACATGGATAGCGGAAATCCGATTGGGGGCGCCTTCCCGGATGGTCTAGAAGAGTGCTACCTCTTGGACCTCTATACCAAACGGATTCATCGTGGAGACACGAAACAGGTCATGCGGACTGATTTGATGAAGCGGGTCGCGCCGATGGTGGGTTTCCCTGGCGAGAAGAATTTCAACCCGATCTATATGCTTCTGCAGGTATGTGACGATTATCCGTTACTGGTCGTTAACGAGCCGCTTTGCCTCGTGGATTATCAGCAGAATGATAGTATGTCTCGCAACATCTGGCGGCAATATCTTGATAGTCCACGCAGTTTCACAAAGATGAGACTACAAGAAATGACATTAAAGCACAATACTCCGTTAAACCGCTTCCGGTGTGCCGTCCATTACGTTGCAGATAGCCTTATTGCCGGAGATCCCGGATGGTTATCCCGTTCTCCTAAAAAGGGCCTTACTCTTTTGGCAACACCTCTTGGGGCCGTCTTTTATCTGCTCGTCCACCTCAAAGCCCGATGAAAATCGTCTACTGTTTTGACAGCATTTCCCAAATGGGCGGTCGCGAGTCTGTTCTTGCAACCAAAGCAACTGCGTTGGCGTCCGTGCCCGGGAATTCCGTTTGGATTATTCATACGGATCGGTCAGGCCTTTGCCAATATCCAATATCAGGCGCCGTCCAACTTATAGATCTTGGAATCGGGTATTTCCGGCACGAATGGCGTAATCCTTGGAATCTGATTCGATTATGTTTCAAGCGGATTCTGCATAAGAAGCGGCTATCTTCTGTTCTGCATACTATTAGTCCAGATATTATCATTTCCGTGGGTGGTTTTGAAAAAAAGATAATTCCTTCCATTCGCGGCCCTTGGATAAAACTTGCTGAAATCCATAATTTATCCGGTTACAGAAAACACGGGCCGTCAACTTTGCTTGAACGGTGTTTGATTTCTATTTCTGAATGGCGAGACTACCATTGCGTGTTCAGTCGTTACGATGGGCTTATCGTCCTTACCGAGACTGACAAGAAAGAGAATTGGCGTTCTTTTGATCATGTTTATGTGATGCCCAATTCTTTGCGTTTTTTCCCTCCGGGGGGGGCTACTTTGGATAAACCACACGTAATCGCAATAGGAAGATTGGCTTATGAGAAGAATTATCCCTCGATGATAAGAGCCTTTAAACAAGTCTCAGACCAACATCCCGAGTGGTCTCTTTCTATTTTTGGAGAAGGAGATGATCTGTTGCGTATAAAAGATACTATTCATAAAAGCAACCAAGAGAAACATGTATTTTTGAAGGGCGCAACAAATGATGTTATGTCCATAATGCTAAACGCCTCTTTACTTCTTGTTACTTCTCTATATGAGAGTTTTTCAATGGTAATCATTGAAGCAATGAGTTGCGGGCTGCCAGTAATCGCATACGACTGCCCTTATGGACCTAAGAGTATCATTACGGATGGCGTCGATGGTTTTCTTGTTCCTGCGGGCAATGAACAGCTTCTCTCTGACAAGATAAACCTGTTGATAGATTCACCTTGGTTGAGAAAGCAAATGGGAAATGCGGCCCGGGAAAAAGCATCTCATTATAAAGCGGATGTCATTGCCAAGAAATGGATGGATTTATTTGAAACGCTTTTAAATAAATAGACAGAGACACTTGTCATGTTATTAAGTATCATCGTCCCAATTTATAACGCCGAACTTTATCTTGAAAAGTGTTTGTCTTCCTTATTGTGCCAGGGCCTAAAGGAGGATGATTATGAAATCATTCTTATCAATGATGGTAGCACAGATTCTTCTCCTATCCTCTGCCAGCAGTTCATCGCATCACATTCAAATATCCGCATGGTCTCCCAAACCAACAAAGGGCTTGGAGAGGCAAGAAATACTGGACTCCAAGAAGCCTGTGGAGACTATCTCTGCTTTGTGGATTCTGATGATTGGTTGATGGAGGGTGGCTTATCGGGAGTTGTCCGTTATTGCGATGGACAAATAGACCTTATCCGTTTCTATTCCAATGTCGTTTTTGATAATACGCATATAATTAAAAAAGCAGATGAAGGCTCGGTTGTATTTAAAGGATCCGGCCTGGATTTCATCCTGCGGTACGGTTTTGATTCTTTTTGTTGGAATTATCTGTATCGGAGATCTTTTCTTTTGGATAATCGTATCTTCTTTGATCCTGTACTCTGCGAAGATTTTCGCTTTATCGCTCATATTTTGTTAGATGACCCCAAGATTATTTCTACGTCGCATAGGATATATGAGCATCTGTATCGGACAGGAACGCTTTCAACAGAGATTAACGTCAAGCATAACCGCCAAATGTCATGTGATCTTCTAGAAACACTTTTGGGATTAAGCCGACGTTTACAATTAATGAAACAACCGATTAGAGATCAAGGACTATCTTCTCTGCAAAAGAATGTCGTTTTTTTGTTTCTAAGATTATTCAGATCAGACTTTTCAAAGGACGAGTATTTGGGCCTCCGGCAAGCTCTCCATTCTGCGAAGCTCCTTCCTATTCAAAGACCTCTTGGACGGCCTAAAGGCCTATTGGCAATCATAAACGCGACTGACATTTTTCCCTGTCTATTCGTCGTCGTCCGATGGGTTTATCTTCATATCTATTTTCCTTTTGTGAAATCTTGGTACGACCAGAAAGCCCAAGTTTGAAACCCGTGTCCGCACTTCCTTCCTTACACCTTAGAAATGGATGATTTAATCAGCGTAATAGTCCCTGTTTACAACATGGAAAGCGTGCTGGAACGAACGCTTGCCTGTGTTGTCAACCAGACCTATCGGAATCTGGAGATTATTCTCGTTGACGACGGCTCAACCGATTCCTCTGGAAAGATTTGTGACGATTTTGCAAATAAGGACCCTCGGTGCAGGGTAATCCACAAAGAAAACGGAGGACAGGGCTCAGCTAAAAATGCCGGTCAAAGGGTTGCCTCCGGTCAGTATCTCATCTTTCCCGATAGCGATGATACTTTCAATCTCGATATGATTCGAATCCTGCACGATGCGATTTCGAAAGACTCGTCTTATGATATCGCTATTTCCGGGATGGAACAAGTCGATGGTTGGGATTCGGACTTGACACCTTCCGCCAACATCACGGAGGCGCTTCCCTTGGTTGAGTACTCTCGTGACGACTTGATACGAGGTCTATTTGACGGTTTTGATGACCGTTTCGTTTATGGTTGGAACAAACTGTATAAGAAAGACCTTCTTGATGGCCTCTGGTGTGGTGATTATCCCCGCCACCAGGATTTCGACTTTAATTACCGGGCCTATCTCCGGACTAAGAGAGCCATTTTCGTGGATTTGAAGCTCTACCACTGGGTCCAATGGGCCGGGTCTAAAACCCACCAATCGAATACTTGGGATCTGTACTACAAATGCCGGACGGCGATCCTGTACGACAACTGGGCTCATCTAACCCCAGAGAACAAGAAATACGAACCCTACTTACTAGATGCGCTGTACCGCACCATGGTCTTTTGGGAAGAGTGGTGCCGGAAGAGCGGAAATATCCCGGAAGTAAACTCCCTTTGTAATGACTATCGGAAGAAAACCAGAAAGGCATACATTAATAACCAGGAAATCGGTTTCTTCAGAAAAGGCTTCTGCCTGACCATGTTGGCCTTCCCTCATCTTTCACATCTAGTAATGAAACTTACTTCCAACGCTCGATAATCCCATGTCTCCCCTTCCTTCTTACTCCATCGTCATCCGCACCCTCGGAACCGCAGGGGAGAAGTTCCGGAAGGAGCTTGAATCCATCTGCGCCCAGACGGTGCAGCCGGAGCGGGTGATGGTATACATCGCGGAAGGTTACCATAAGCCGGACTTCACGGTCGGGAAAGAGGAATATGTGCGGGTCCCTAAAGGGATGATGTCCCAGCGGGCGCTCCGGTATGATGAAATCACGAGTGACTGTCTTTTGATGCTCGATGACGATGTGTTGCCCGCGCCTGATAGTGCGGAAAAGATGCTTCGGGCGATGGTGGAACACAATGCCGACTGTGTGGGGGCCGATGTTTTCCAAAACCACAGGATGCCGCTGAAAACAAAGATTTATGCAGCCTTGACAAATCTGGTATTTCCCCATTGGAACCAGAATTGGGCATTCAAGGTTCGTCGAAACGGATCTTTCTCCTATAACGCTCGGCCTAATAGTGATTTCTGTTGGTCCCAAAGCTGTGGCGGCCCGGCGATGCTTTGGCGAAAAGAGGCGCTCCTCAAGATACATCTGGAAGACGAACTCTGGCTGGATAAACTGGGCTTTGCCTATGGTGACGATCAACTAGAAACCTATAAACTCCACGCCAACTCCGGCCGCCTCGGCGTCCTTTACGATGCCGGGATTACCAACCTGGATGCCAAGTCATCCAGCAGTGCATTCCGGAAGAGTGCGGAATACATTTACATCCGAACGAAAGCCTTGTTAATGACCTGGTGGAGAATGTGTTATAAGACCGGGAAAGACACGCCCTATTCCCGCGCCCTTGCCGCCATAGCCTTCGGATTCAAATCCCTCTGGCTCTTCCAGGTCATGTGCGTCGCCGCCCTCGTCAAATGGGATTGCCACTACTTAACCTCCTTTTGCAAAGGGCTCAAGGACGGCCGTAAAGAGGTCCATTCGCCAGATTTCCAGAACCTTCCGCCGTACATCCGATGAAGATTCTCCACATCATCACATCCCTCCGTACCGGCGGCGCTGAGCGGCTGGTGACAGAGCTGGCCTGCCGGCATCAAGCTACCGGCGACAAGGTAAAGGTCTTGCTGTTCGACGGAACTCGCACCCCGCTTTTCGACGAACTGGAAAAAAGAGGCATCCCTGTCCATGCGCTTGGGGAAGGATTCGCGGCGATGTCCAATCCGCTGTTGCTGCCTGCATTGAAACGCTTCCTCCGGAAGCATCCTTTCGACATCGTCCATACGCACAATACCTCTTGCCAACTCCTTGCGGCCATGGTTCCGGAAATTACTCGTGTCACCACGGAGCACAATGCGTCCAACCGTCGCCGCAACTGGCGCTGGTTCAGGCCCATCGACCGATGGATGTATGGCCGATACTGCCGGATCGTGTGCGTTGGGGAGGAGACTCTGAAGACTTTGAGTGCTTGGCTCAAGAGGCCGGAGCTGGACAAAAAGATGAGCGTCATTCCCAACGGCATCGACCTTCAACGGATCACTTCGGCAACGCCGGCTGATGATCTTGCGAAACAGGAAGGCTTCAAGATCCTCATGGTCTCCGCCTTCCGCCCGGAAAAGGACCAGCGGACGCTCATTCGCGCCTTCGAACGCCTCCCCGAAGAGTACCAACTCTTCTTGGCCGGTGGCGCGGAAACGCCGGAGAACCAAAAGATTATGGACGAATGCAAGGCCCTCGCAAAGGGCCTGCGTGTCCACTTCCTCGGGGTCCGGTCGGACGTCCCGAACCTCCTGGCGGCGGCCGATGCCGTGGTGCTTTCCTCCAAACACGAGGGGATGTCTCTTTCGGTGCTGGAGGGGATGGCGTCCGGGAAGCCGATGATTGCCAGCGATGTGGAGGGAATGCGTGATCTCGTCGGCGGCGCCGGCCTCCTCTTCCCGCAGGGAGACGCCGATGCCTTGACAGCCCTCATCCGCGAGGTCTGCGAGAACCCCGAGAAGGCCCGGGAAATCGGCCATAAATGCCAAGAGCGCGCAATGCAATACGACATCGCGGAGACAGCAAACCGCTATCACGCTCTGTATGAGGACGTTCTCGCCAAAGCCGGTTCCAAAGCCAGCGCCAAAGACCACTCCGATGCCGGCTCCGGAACCCCCGCCAACCCCCGCCAACCCCCGCCGTTAGGAAAACCCCTCCAAAATCCGTAAATTTGTAGGATATTCGCTTAAATCGATAATTGATGGTACGCTTGAGAAAAACCGGTTTGTTGGCCATCCTGCTCGTCGTGGCGAGCGTGTGCGCCGGCGCCGCTCCGCTGCCCGAATGGGCGCGGAAGGGCGAGGCCTACATGAACAAGAAGCGCACGAACACCAGCTATGCGTTCAAGGTGTTCAAGTCCGAGGACGCCTATCTGTCCCGTCTGCAGGAGAATCGGTTCCTCCCGCTGCTCGCGTACCTGGGCGAAAAGTATGGCGTCGCCCCCGAAAAGATGGCCCTCGACAGCCTGTCCAACGGGTTCGGCGCGCCGGCGACCTACCGCATCTCCTTCCCGGAGAACGGCCGACAGGCCACGGTCCTGGCCCAGCGTGTGGACGTCTATGACGTTGTCGATTACAACACGGCCCTGGACCCCGTCTTCGAGTACTATCAGCTTTACGCCGTCTCGGAAAAGGATGTCACGCCGGTTTTCGACACCTTCGAGCGCGGCGAGCGCAGCAAGGGAACGGCGGCTCTGATGAATATCATCCCCGGCGCCGGACAGCTCTATAAGGGCCATACGTTCAAGGGTTACGCCATCCTCGGCACCGAAATCGCCCTCGGCGCCACGGCCATCACCCAGCAGGTCAAGGCCAATTACTACGACCGGATGGCCGCAACCGCGACCGTCGGGGCCGACAGCTACCGCAACGACGCCATCGGCCGTCGGCGCCTCCGCAACGCGGCGCTCATCACGATGGGCGGCATCTGGGCCTACAGCATCTTCGACGCCCTGGTAGCCGAGTCGATGCCCAACATCTCCGTTTCCGCCCCCTCGGGCGCCCAATTGACCGTCGCCCCCGCCTCCACGAGCGCCGGCATTGCCCTCGTTTACCGCTTCTAGAAAATGTCCGACCGGAAGAAGATCATACGCACCGCCACGGTCCCGCTTTCGCTGGACCTGTTCTGCCGCGGTCTTCTCCGGGATCTGTCGTCCCGATACGAAATCATCGCCCTTTCCTCGCCGCAGCCGGAGCTGGACCGCATCCGCAAGCGGGAGAAAGTCCGGACCATCTCCGTGCCCATGGCGCGGAAAATCGCCCCCTTCAGCGACCTGAAATCCCTCTTCGAGCTCATCCG
>Ga0310694_10003878_pt1 | contig 14584 bp, 11 predicted proteins | sample 174DNAGHGhighgp2_FD_203884 | JGI IMG/M metagenome (GOLD analysis project Ga0310694, IMG submission 203884) | Sheep rumen microbial communities from Palmerston North, Manawatu-Wanganui, New Zealand - 1742 DNA GHGhigh gp2 (v2) (version 2) | ecosystem: Host-associated > Mammals > Digestive system... | reverse complement strand
ACTTCATAAAAAACAACAGAAATGATAAAAATCATCGCAACGAGCGACTGGCATTTGGGCAACCTGTTTCATGGAAACGACCGATTGCCGGAGCACAAACACTTCTTGAACTGGCTTTTGGAGCAAATCAAAACCCATGAGCCTGATGCATTGCTCGTGGCGGGCGATGTGTTCGACAACGGCAATCCCTCGGCAGCCTCACAATCGGCGTATTACGAGTTTTTGGCCGATGCCACGCAAGCCTGCCCGCAAATGCAAGTCATCATCACAGCCGGCAACCACGACTCGGCAAGTCGGCTCGAAGCACCGCGCCCCATGCTCACCCGCCATAAAGTGGAGATTCGCGGTACCGTGCACCGCGAGTGGAGACAAGCCACAGAAAATGAAAACGGTTATTGGCAAGTGTATTATGACGACCTTTTGATTCCCGTGAGCAATAGCCAAGGGGAGCAAGTCGTGGTGCTGGCCGTGCCCTACCTTCGCAGCGATATGGTGCAAAACCCCAACTACTCGCAGGGTGTCAACAATTTCCTGCATGACTTGACCCAACGCGCGAGGGAACTTTATCCCGGCAAAACCTTGGTGATGATGGCCCACATGTATGCCAAAGGTGCCGATATCGCTAAGAGCGACTACAGCGAGAAAATCGTCATAGGCGGACAAGAAGAAGTGAATATGGAAGGTTGGACCGACCATCCCGACTATATGACCTGCGGTCACATCCACAAACGCCAACACATTTGGAATACCGACTGGGCACGCTATACGGGCAGCGTCTTGCCCATGTCGTTTGCCGAAAAGGACTACACTCACGGCGTTGATCTCGTGACCTTTGAGGCAGACCGACATCCCAAGGTGGAACAACTCGTTTACGAGCCTCAGCACAAACTCATGGTCTTGCCCGACGACGATTCCGAACTGTCGCCCGCCAAACTCAAGACGCTCATCAAGAAGGCGCTTCCCGACCGACTTCACGAAAAACCCGACGAGGACAGCTGCTATGTCGTTCTCAAAGTGAAGATGGACAAGGCAAACAACGATGACATTAGAGAGCTTGAAGACCTGATGAACACAAAGAATGCCGTGCTTTGCAAAATCCAGAAAATCATGCCTCAAACAGATGTTTCCACCATCGTCGGAAGTCGGCAGTTGAAAAGCCTCGACGACATCCTGAACCGCGACCCTATGGAGACCCTGAAAGAGGCCTATCTCATTGAACACGGCATCGACATGAGCGAAGAGCAAACCGCATTGCTCACGGATTTATTGAATGGTATCAAAAACGAAACAAACGACTGAACGGCATGAAACTCATCAAATTGGAAATACTCAACCTCGCCTCGTTAGACAAAATAGGTGGCGAAGTCATCAACTTTGAAGAAGGTGTCTTGGGCAAAAGCAGCATCTTCAGCATCGTCGGCCCGATGGGCAGCGGCAAATCGACCATACTCGACGCCATCTGCCTCGCCCTCTACAACCGCGCACCACGTTACCCGAAGAAGAAAGGCGACAGAAACCAGAGCATCGAAATCTACGGAGAGCCTGATACCACCGAGAAGAACCGACTGCCTCCCACCGATGCCCGCAACATCCTCACTCACGGCAAAAAGTTCGGCTATAGCAAGCTGACCTTCCTCGCCAACGACGGATGCGTGTATCGTGCGGAATGGTCGGTGGCCTTCAAACAAAAAAACTACGAAAACGCCATCAAGACGCTCTTCATAATCACCTACGTGGATGGCAAACCCGTTGAAAAAGAAGTCGACTGGGAGCAACTGCCAAACATCATCGGCCTCGACTACGAGCAGTTCTTGCGTACCGTGCTCATCGCGCAAGGCTCGTTTGCCAATTTCCTCACCGCCAAGGAGGACGAGCGTTACGAACTGCTGGAAAAACTCGTCGGCTGCGAGGAAACCTATTCACGCATCGCCCGCGAAATCAAGGCGAAGAAGGACAAGGCCATGGAAGATTTCAGGAACATGAATTCTTCGGTTGCGGCCATTGAGCAAAATAAACTTTCGGAGGAGCAATTACAACAGCTTCAAGAAGAAATCAGCCAACTTGAAGCCATGGAAAAGCAACTGGCCGACACATTGCAAAAGGTGAAAGAAAGCCTGCAATGGTATGTTGACGAAGAGGCCAAAACCGCATCCGTCAAAGAACAAGAAGCCAAACTTAACAAGGCTAAGGAAGCATTGGAGCAGATCAAAGGCGACATCGAGCAACTCGGCCTGCACGACGCTTTGGAACAAGCCATCGACATTTTGCGCGAAACCAAACGATTGGAAGCGGAAATCGAAAGCCTCGGAAGCAAAATCTCCACCAGCGAAGCCGAAATCAAAAGGGTAGAGGAACGTAAAAAACAGGAGGAGGACCTCTTGAAGCAACTGGAACAGAAAGCCGAAGAAATCAAAAAACTGATTGAGGAGAAAGCCCCGCACATCAAGGTGGCTCGCGAGCTGCTGACGAAGATTGGCTCCGCCGATGAAACGGTCAAAGAACGCCGTCAAGCGAAAGAAGAGGCCGAAAAGGAGTGGAAAGCCGCCCAAAAAGCAGTGTCGGACAATGAGGCAAAAGTGAAAGCGGCGCAAGATGCGGTTGCTTCGGCCGTCAAGGCAATGCAAGAGGCCGAGGCAAAGGTCACGGAGCAAAAAGAAGTGCTTCGTGTTGCCGTGGAAACCGCCCGTAAAGCCTTGGAGGAAAAGAAAAAGGAAATTGAAGGAAAAGATGTCGATGAGTTGCAAAGCCACTCGACCCGTTCGGAAAAGGCGCTGGCCGACTTGAAAACCGCCATTGATGTGCTGGGCAGGCTTGAAAAGGCACGTCAGGATAAGATGGCGAAGATGGCAAGACAAAGCGAGTTGGAGCGTAGAAACAAGGATATAGACACGCAATTGGCCTCCATCGACATTGAGGCCTTGAGCAAAGAAGTGGATACACTAAGCAAGAGCTATACCTTGATGACAAGTGAAGCATGGGAAATGCATCGTTCCCTGCTCGAAGAAGGCAAACCTTGTCCTCTCTGCGGTGCCGTGGAGCATCCTTACACATACGATCCGGCCCGGTTTAAAGAGGTTGAAACGGAATTGGGCAATTTGCTGAACTTCAAAAAGCAGAAGTTGGAGAAAAACAGGGAAACAATCAACCAAAAGACCAAAGAAAGGGAGGGCAATGTAAGGGAAATCGTATCAATCCGTCAATGGTTGGATGAATTAGACAAGGAAATGTCCAGCCTTGAAAACCAATGGAATGAGCTGCTTGAACAACATCCCCAATTCCCGCAGACTAAAGAGGAACTGGTGGCGTTGCATCCTGCATTTGTAAAAAGATGTCAAGATGCCAATGCCGCGTTGAAAGCGTTTAACAAGGTACAAGCTGAGATTACAACGCTGACTTCGCAAAAGGAGAATGCCGAAAAGGCCCTTTCAGACTATGAACAAACCTCGCGCGAGCTGATGGATAAGGCGAAGGAAACCTGCACCAACGCTGAAACCGTTTTGGCGTCAACGAAAGCCCAAACGCCCAATCTCATTGACCAACAAACTGAAAAGAAAGAGGCTATGGACAAAGCCATTAAGGCTTGGACAGCAGCAAAGGAAAGATTGGAAGCCTTACAAAAGCAATTCCAAGCCGAACTCAATGGCGAACAGCCCGATGCCGTTGAAGCCCGATTGAAGAAAGCCAAGGAGGACAACGAGGTCGAGGTGGGCATGAAGAAGGACAGCATCGTCCAATTGGACGGCAAGAGAAAGGAGAAGAATGGCTTGTTGGCTTCATTGAAAGAGCAATGCGGTCAGGATCGGACGCAACTGGAGTCAAAGAAAACGGAGCTGCAGCAATGGATAGAAGCCTATAATGCGGACGAAAACCGCATTAAGACCATCCAAATAACTGATATCGAAACAGTAAGCACTGTCCCTAACGAACGCTGGGAAGCTATCCGACGTGAGAAACAGGTGCTCGGCGATGCGGTCGTGTCGGCTACTTCATTGCTGGAAAACGCCAAGAAAGCACTTGAGGAGCATCAAAAGACCCATCCCGAGAAGTCGCGTGAAGAACTGACACAAAAGCGTGACGAACTGCAAAGCCGCGAGCCCAACGAAGTGCTCATCAATGCCCGCACAAGGATGAAAAACCATCAAGATGCTGTGGCGCAACTCGGTAGCAATGCTGCCGAACTGGATCGCTTGGCGAAACTAAAGGACGACTGGACCGCCATTACCGATGCCATCGGCAGCGACGGAAAGACCCTCCGCAAGATTGCGCAATGTTACACTTTGGGCTTCCTCATCGAACATGCCAATGCGGAAATCCGGAAGTTCAACAGTCGCTATGAGCTGATGCAGGTGAAACATTCTTTGGGCATCCGCGTCATCGACCACGACCGTGCCGACGATGTGCGCGACATCACTTCGCTCTCGGGCGGCGAGACTTTCATCGTCAGTTTGGGGCTTGCCTTGGGACTTTCGTCGTTGTCGTCGCGCAACGTGTCGTTCGAGAATTTGTTCATTGACGAAGGTTTCGGCTCTCTCGACCCCGACACTTTGTCAACGGTCATCGACTCGCTGGCCATGCTCCAGTCGAAACAGGGCAAGAAAGTGGGCGTCATCAGCCATACCGACACCATGAGCGAGCGCATTACGACTCAGATCCGTGTCATCAAAAAGGGCAACTCGGGCAGCAGCTACATTGACTTCTTCCCCAAGTAGGAACGACGTCAACCTTCTTTTGTGTGAAAAAGTCATCAAAAACGATGGCTTTTTCTTTTTTTGATTGGTCATACGAAAAATTTCCCTACTTTTGCAGATTAATACAAAATCTACACGCCATGTCATTTGATACCGAAAAAATCATTGGTGAAGGCCTGACCTACGACGATGTGCTCTTGGTGCCTTCCTACAGTAACGTTCTCCCGCGCGAAACCAGCTTGAAGACCAAGTTCTCGCGCCATATCGACCTCAACATCCCCGTTGTCTCCGCTGGCATGGACACCGTCACGGAGAGCCGTATGGCCATCGCCATCGCCCAAGAAGGTGGCATTGGCGTGCTTCATAAGAACATGACCATCGGCAAGCAAGCCGCCGAGGTGCGCAAGGTGAAACGCGCCGAGAACGGCATGATCAGCGACCCCGTCACGATTCATGTCGACGCCACGGTGCGCGACGCCCTCAACCTGATGAGCGAATACCACATCGGTGGCATTCCCGTCGTCGACAGCCAGAACGTGCTGGTCGGCATCGTCACCAACCGTGACCTGCGTTTCGAGCGTGGCCTCGACCGCCCCATCGCCGAGGTGATGACCAAGGAGAACCTCATCACCACCACCGAGGTGTCGTTTGAAAAGGCTGCCGACATCCTGCAAGAACACAAAATCGAGAAGCTGCCCGTGGTGGACAAGGACAACCACCTCGTCGGCCTTATCACCTATAAGGATATCATCAAGGTGAAGGCTCGTCCCAATGCCTGCAAGGACTCTCGTGGTCGCTTGCGCGTGGCCGCTGCCGTTGGCATTGCTTCCAACACACTGGAGCGTGCCGCTGCCCTGGTGGATGCCGGTGTCGATGCTTTGGTGGTCGACACGGCCCATGGCCATTCGCAGGGCGTGATCGACATGGTGCGTAATTTGAAGAATATCTATCCCGAAATCGACATTGTGGCGGGCAACATCGCGACGGGCGAGGCCGCCAAAGCCTTAGCCGAAGCTGGTGCCGACGCCATCAAGGTGGGCATTGGCCCTGGCTCTATCTGCACCACTCGTGTTGTGGCAGGCATCGGCGTGCCGCAGCTCACGGCGGTCATGGAAGTCGCCAAGGCCCTTGAAGGCACGGGCATTCCGCTCATCGCCGACGGTGGCATCCGCTACACGGGCGACATCGTGAAAGCCCTCGCCGCCGGCGCTTCGTCCATTATGGCTGGTTCGCTCTTCGCTGGTGTCGATGAGTCGCCGGGCGACACCATCATCTACGAAGGCCGTAAGTTCAAGACCTATCGTGGCATGGGCTCGCTGGAAGCCATGCAGCAAGGCTCGAAGGACCGTTATTTCCAAGACAACGTGGAAGACGCCAAGAAGCTGGTTCCCGAAGGCATCGCAGGTCGCGTTCCCTACAAAGGCACGCTCTCCGAAGTGGTCTATCAAATGGTCGGCGGACTGCGTTCGGGCATGGGTTACACTGGCTCGCACACCATCGAAGAACTGAAGAAAGCCAAGTTTATCCGCATCACCAGCTCGGGCATCCTCGAGAGCCATCCCCACGACGTGACCATCACACAAGAAGCCCCGAACTATAGTAAAAGAAGTTAATAGTCACAAAATCAATTAAAATGAAAGCATCCATTTCTTTCCCCGAATTGCAAGACATCCTCCTCGAAAAAGCTGACCAACAGATTTCTTTTGGCAGGGTTGACGAGAGAACCATCCGTGTCACCTATCCGCTCAATCTGGGTATCATCAAGAAAGACATTTCGGCCAATGTGATTATTAAAGAAGTGATTGGCAGTGATTTGCTGGTGCAACTTTCGGCAGGCATGGGTACCGACACTTTGCTGTCTACCGTGCTGAGCCTGTTGCATAACAAGCTTCCCGATGGACTCATCGAAAAACGTCCCGACAGCCATCTCTTGATTCATCTTGGCTCGATTGAACAGGTGAAGTCAGTGTTTGATGCCATCGTCGTCAACGATCTTTATGTGATTAATGATGGACTTGAAGTGGAAGGCTCCTTGAAATCTGAGCATTAAAATATAATTCTTGTTTGTGCGTTATTGAAAAAGATTATAAACTGATTATAGCAATGAAGAAATTCAATTTATTGAAAACCATAGCGTTGGTATCGTTTTTGACACCAGCTATTTTTGCTTCAGCCCAGTCGAAACTCGACAAGCAGGTCTTGATGACTATAGGTGGCAAACCTGTCACGGTGAAGGAATTCACTGACATCTATGCCAAAAACAACCTCAAGAACGAAGTCATCGAGAAGAAAACCGTTGACGAATACCTCGACTTGTTCACGACTTTCCGCATGAAAGTGATGGAGGCCGAAGCCATGCAACTCGATACCAATGCCAAGTTCCAGAAGGAACTGGCGGGCTATCGTAAGCAGTTGGCCAAGCCCTTCATGAGCAGTGCCGATATCACCGAGGAACTGGTGCAGGAAGCTTATCAGCGCAAGCTGAAGGACATCCGTGCCTCGCATATCCTCATCAGGTGCGACAAACACGCCTTGCCGTCAGACACCTTGAAGGCCTACAACAAAGCCATGGACATCCGCAAGCGCGCCGTGAAAGGCGAGGACTTCGGTGAGCTGGCCGACCGCTATTCCGACGACCCCTCAGCCAAAGGCATGAAGGCCACCGACAACAATCCGGCTCGTCCAGGCAACCACGGCGACCTCGGATTCTTTTCCGTGTTCGACATGGTGTATCCTTTCGAGACGGGCGCCTACAACACCAAGGAAGGGGAGATCTCGATGCCCATCCGCAGCGATTTCGGCTACCATATCATTAAGGTGCAAAGCGTGACCGACGCCATGGGCACCATTCAAGCCGCCCATATCTTCCTGCAACTGCCTTTCGATGCCTCAGAAGAGGACGAAGCAGCCATGAAGCAAAAGGCCGACAACATCTATAAGGAACTGATGGATCAAAACGGCGAAAATTGGAACAGTGCCGTCGCCAACTACTCCGACGACCGTGGCACGGTGCCACGCGCTGGCGCCCTCACACCTTTCACGGTGAGCCGCATCGTCCCCGAGTTTATCGAGGTGTGTAAAACGCTTGAGGTGGGCCAAATCGGCAAGCCCGTGCGCACCATGTACGGCTACCATATCATCAAACTGATTGACAAGTCGGGTGTCGGCTCCTACGAGAAGGAATCGAAGGGACTGACCGAACGCATCGCCAAAGACATGCGTTCCAAGAAATCGGAAGAAGCGGTGCTGAAACAGCTGAGAAAGGAATACAAGTTTAAGGCCAACGATAAGAACATCGAGGCTTTTATGGCCACCGTCGATAGTTCCATCTTGCGCCATGCCTACGAGCCTGCTCCGTCTGCCAACCTCAACGCCACGCTCTTCACGATTCATGGTGAGCCTACCAAGGTGAGCGAGTTTGTTGACTACGTCAAGGAAAACATGACGCCTCAGAAATATGTCTCTCCGTCGACCTACGCGTATCAACTTTACGAGGCCTTTGCCGACAAGACCATGATGGACTATGCCGATGCCCATCTGGAGGAAAAATATCCTGAGTTTGCCGCCCAAGTGAAGGAATACCGTGACGGCATCCTGCTCTTCGACTTGATGGACCAAGAAGTTTGGGACAAGGCCGTGAAAGACACCCTTGGACTGAAAGCCTTCCATGATCGCAATGCCAACAAATATATGTGGGGCAACCGCGTATTTGCCACTGTCGTCACCTGCACCCGCCAAGAGGCGGTGCCCAAGGTGAAGGCCCTCATCGAAAACGGCACGCCGCTGGATAGCCTTCGCAGTGTCATCACGCGCGACTCCATCAACTACGCATACGTGCGTCGTGGCTTCTACCAGAAAGGCGACAACCAGTATGTCGACCAAACCGAGTGGAAAGTGGGCACCATCAAAGAAATCCCTTCCACCGTCGACCAGTCGACCGTCATCGTCTGCATCCGTGAGCTGCGCGACCCCGAGCCGAAGACGCTGAAGGAAGCCAAAGGTCTCGTCACCTCCGACTACCAGGTTGAGCTTGAACAGAAATGGGTGGAAGCCCTCCACAAGAAATATCCCGTCAAAGTCGACGAAAAAGTGTTGGATAAGGTCAGGAAACTCTATCAATGAGGAAGTTAGGTGCTTTGTTGGCTTTGATGGTGCTGCTGCTTGGCGGCTGCGACTTCTATGAGAAAAACGCGAAGGAAGTCGTGGTGGCCGAGTGTTATGGCGCCTATCTCTATGCTTCCGACCTGAAGGGCATTGTGCCCGAAGGCACCAACGTCTACGACAGCTTGCAGCGCGTCAACGACTTCATTGATGCGTGGATCATGCGCCGTGTCCTCATCCATCAGGCCGAAAACAACCTCAACAAGGAAGACCTCGACCTCAAGAAGCAGCTTGATGAGTACCGTAACTCGCTCGTGCTTTATGCCTACGAAACCCAGCTCATCAACCAGAAGTTGGACACGGTGGTGAGTGAAGACGAGATTGTGGCCTACTACGAGCAAAACAAGGATGAATTCCAGCTGCGCAACACGATGGTAAGGGCCGTCTATGTCATCTTGAAAGAAGACTGCAAGCAAAAGTCCGACTTCGTGAAGCTGATGAGCGACCCCGACACACTGCTGCTGCAGAACCTCGACATTTTGGCGACTTATTATGCCGAAAAGAGTTTCATGGATGTCGACACGTGGCTGCGTTTGGACGAATTGACCAAGGTGGTCCCCATCGAAATCCTCAATGCCGAGCGTTTCTTGAAGAAAAACAAGTTCGTCACCTTCGACTCCGACGAGTTCACCTACTTGGTGCGTTTCGAGGACTATCTGCTTGAGGAAAGCATCTCGCCCTTGGCCATGGAGCGGGGTAATATCCGTAGCATCATCCTTGCGCACCGAAAGAAACAACTCATCGAGCGCATGAAAGAAGCCACCTACAAAGCCGCCCAACGCGAACACGCCTTCACGAAATACGTAGGCCCACCCACCCTCGAATCCAAAGATTGAATCTGAAATCTGGAATGAGGAATGCGGAATGAGGAATGCGGAATCTTGAAATCTGAAATCTTGAAATGCGGAATGATGAATGCGGAATATGGATTGTTGAATGCGGACGCTTCGCGTCATTGCGAGGAACGAAGCAATCCAGATATAGGCAGAAATGATGAATAATGAACGCGGAGTTTAGAATTGAGAGTTTGTAGTAATTAGTTTGAAGTTGAATCTTTGAATCTTGAAATCTGAAATCTGAAATTTGAAATTTGAAATCTTGAAATCCTGAATTGAATCGGCCCTTCGACAGGCTCAGGGACCTTAGCTTATCTACCTTATTTATTATCAAATTGAATCTTGAAATCTGAAATCTTGAAATCCTGAATTGAATCGGCCCTTCGACAGGCTCAGGGACCTTAGCTAATTGAATCTTGAAATCTGAAATCTGAAATCTGAAATCCCGAAATGAATAAACACCTGATTTTCTTCGCCCTAATGCTCCTTTCAGTACCGCTGTTGGCCCAAAACCGTGAGCCACAGGTCATCGACAAAGTGGTGGCAGTGGTGGGCAAAAATATCGTCCTGCAATCCGACATCGAGAACCAGTATTTGCAGTATCGCCTGAACGGCATGACCGGTTCGGCGCAAGCCATGCGCTGCCAGATTTTGGAGGACTTGCTGCTCCAGAAACTGATGCTCAACCAAGCCGAAATGGACAGTATCACCGTGACCGACGACAAGGTAGAGGCCAGCATGAACCAGAAGCTGCGCTACTTCATCAGCCGCATGGGTTCGCAAGAGAAGCTTGAATCCTATTTCGGCAAGACCATCACCGAAATCAAGGACGAGCTGCGCTTGGCCGAGAAAGACCGTATGTTGCAGGAACAAGTGCAGGCAGGCATCATGGAAAGCGTCGTCGTGACACCTAAGGAAGTCCGCAGTTTCTATCAGGACATTCCTGCCGATAGCGTCCCGATGGTGGAAGCGCAATACGAAATCGTGCAGATCGTGAAACGCCCGCCCGTCAGCATCGACGAGAAGTTGCAGGTGAAAGACCGCCTCTACCAAATCCGCAAGCGCATCCTTGAGGGCGAAAGCAGTTTCTCCACGATGGCAGTGCTGTATTCCGAGGACCCAGGTTCGGCCCGACAAGGTGGTGAGCTGGGCTTCGCGGGCAAGGGCGTGTATGCCACTGAGTTTGAAAACGTCGCCTTCAACCTGCGCGATGGAGAAATCTCCGACGTGGTGGAGACCGAGTTTGGCTTCCATATCATCCAACTCATCGAACGCAAAGGCGAAACCATCAACTGCCGCCATATCCTGCTGACCGCGAAAGTGCCGGTCGAAGCGTTGGAGAAAGCCCAGCTTGAACTCGACTCGGTGGTCGGCCTCATCCGCAATGGCGACATGACCTTTGAGGATGCTTGCAAGAAATTCAGCGATGATGACACCAAAAACAACGGCGGCTACCTGACCAATCCTATGACGGGTGCCAACACCTTAAGCTTGAGCGATATGCGTGAACTTGAAGCCGAGGTCAACGAATTCAAGAACCTCTCCTTCGTCATCAGCCGCCTCAACGTGGGCGAAATCAGCGACCCTGTGCCTATGACGACCGACGATAACAAGGACGCATTCCGCCTCGTGATGGTGAAGAAAAAGACCGAAGCCCACAAAGCCAACATCAAGGACGACTACAACCTCATCCAAGGCTGGGCGTTGAATATGAAAAAACGCGAAGCCATCGCCAAGTGGATTGCCGACAAAGCCTCCAAGGCCTACATCCACCTCGACGACAACTTCTGCAAGTGCAATTTCTTTTACGATTGGAGTTTACAGAAATGACAAACCTCTATTCATCAGACATCGACGGTGCCAAGGCATTGGTCGAGAAATATGAAGCCCTGCGTAAGGAGACCTCGAAGGTCATCGTGGGGCAAAGCGATATTATCCACGATACTTTGTTATCCATTTTCAGCCAAGGCCACGTGCTGTTGGTGGGTGTGCCTGGGTTGGCCAAAACCCTGTTGGTCAATACTATAGGTAAGGCTTTGGGCTTAAGTTTCAGCCGTATCCAGTTCACTCCCGACCTGATGCCTTCCGATATTGTGGGCACGGAGATTTTGGACGAGTCGCGGCAGTTTAAGTTCATCAAAGGCCCTGTGTTTGCCAACATTATCTTGGCCGACGAAATCAACCGTACGCCACCTAAGACGCAGGCCGCCTTGCTCGAGGCCATGCAGGAAAAGAGTGTCACCGTGTCGGGTAAGACCTACAAATTGCAGGAGCCTTTCTTTGTGTTGGCCACGCAGAACCCCATCGAGCAGGAAGGCACCTATCCCTTGCCCGAAGCCCAATTGGACCGCTTCATGTTCAACCTGATGCTCGACTATCCTTCCTATGAGGAGGAAATCGACATCGTGAAGAACACCACGATAGGGAAGGACGTGGAGGTGAACGCCGTGCTGACGCCTGAAGAGATCGTCTATTTCCAACAGCTGGTGCGTCGAGTGCCTGTGCCCGACAATGTGTATGAATACGCCGTGAACCTTGTGGCAAAGACCCGTCCGCAGACGGCAAAAGCCCACGACTGGGCCAACCGCTACCTCAGTTGGGGTGCTGGACCGCGTGCTTCGCAATACCTCATCATCGGAGCCAAGGCCAACGCCTTGCTTTCGGGCAAATATTCGCCCGACATCGAGGACGTGCAGCACGTCGCCGTCCCGATTTTGCGTCACCGCATCATCCGCAACTACACTGCTGAAGCCGAAGGCATTGGCATCGAGAGGATTATTGATGAGCTGAAATGATATTTGCAAAGCCATAGAGCAAGCCATGGAAACGAAAAATTTGCTTTTTCTGTGCATCGTAAAAGAAAAAGTTGTATTTTTGCGCCCTCAAAATAATTCAATCTATTACTAACCATTAAAAGAAGGAAGTGTTTTAAAATGATTATTATTCCTGTAAAAGAAGGCGAAAGCATCGACAGAGCTTTGAAGCGCTACAAGAGAAAGTATGAAAAGACCGGCGTCGTGAAGGAATTGCGCGCACGTCAACAATACACCAAGCCGTCAGTCATCAAACGTGCACAATTGATGAAAGCCATCTATGTGCAGAAACTCCGTCAGGCTGAAGAGAATGTGTAATTCGCCCGCTTAGGAAAATAATTTTTTTAGGCAAACTTCGCTGTGAATTGGTAATTTATTACTAATTTTACAGCGAAGTTTTTTTGTATGCTTACTGAACGCTTCATATCGTATCTTGAAACGGAAAAACGCTATTCGCCGCTGACGGTTTCGGCCTATAGCAGCGACTTGGCCCAATATGCCGCTTACCTGAAGAAGGAATATGGCCTCGACGACATCGTTGAAGCCACGGCAGCCATGGCGCGTAGCTTCATTGTATGGCTGAAAGACAATGATTTTGGCAACCGTTCCATCAACCGGAAAATGACCACGTTGCGCACATTCTACAAGTTCTGCCTTCGTGAGGGTGTCATCGAGAAGTCGCCCATGCTGAAGGTGAGAGCCTTGAAACAGCCCAAGTCGCTGCCCAAATTTGTGGCGGAGGACGATATTAATAAGGTGTCGTTTCCCGATGGCGACGACTTCGCCACGCGCCGCGATGAACTGCTCTTCGAGTTGCTTTATCAGACGGGGATGCGTCAGGCCGAGTTGCGCACCTTGCGTGATGCCGACATCGACAAAAGCGGCTTGATGCTGAAAGTTCACGGCAAACGCAATAAAGAACGCTTGGTTCCGTTATCACATCAGATGGTGAAAATGATCAGCACATATCAGGCATTGCGTGACGCGACCTTCACCGAGAAGGCCGACCGACTGCTGCTCAACGATAGGGGAGGGGAGTTGACACCTTATATTATATATAGCAAGGTGCACAAAATGCTGGAAGCCGTCACATCGCTCAAGCAGAAGAGTCCGCATGTGCTGCGGCACACCTTCGCCACCCACTTGTTGGACGAAGGGGCCAGCTTGGTCGCCATCCAGAAACTTTTGGGGCATGAGGATTTGGCCACGACCCAGATCTACGCCCACACGACCATCGAACAACTTAAGCAAATCCATAAACAAGCTCACCCAAAAGGGTGACCAAAAGAAAGGAGACATTATGAAAGTTATGATCAACTCAGTTCACTTCAAGGCTGACCAAAAACTTGAAGAATTCATCACTCAGAAAGTCGAAAAGCTTTGCGCCAAGTACAGTGAGGTCATCAGCGCTGAAGTCGCGTTGAAACTCGACAACACCGACACGCCTGAGAACAAAATCGCCGACGTCCGCCTCGTGCTCCGTGGCGATGACCTTTTTGCCAGCAAACAATCCAAGAGCTTCGAGGAGTCGATTGACGGCTGCATCGATGCGCTCAAGAAACAATTGGAAAAATACAAGGGCAAACTCACCAAATGACGTCCTTTCCTTTCATTGATGACCAACAGAGCCAGCTGTGGAAACGTCGGCTGGCTCCGATTTTTGTCCGACTCTGACTTTTTGAGCCGAATAAGAGGCGAAAGGCGGAAAAATTGTGGTTTTATATAATGTTGAATATCAATCAAATAAAAAGAGGGGGCAAATTTTTTCAAAAAAAAAGCTCAAAAGCCATTGTCAGTTCAAGAAATATGTCTATTTTTGCACACCTTTTCAGAGATGAGGAGAGCGGCAGAAAGCAAACAAAATGGTTCTTTTACATGTTGCCGGTATAACTCAGTTGGTAGAGTAGCTGATTTGTAATCAGCCTGTCGGCGGTTCGAGTCCGTCTACCGGCTCAGTTAGTTCTGGGGGAGTCGCATAGTGGCAATTGCAACAGACTGTAAATCTGTCCGGGAATCCGTTCGGTGGTTCGAGTCCACCCTCCCCCACAAGTCAAGCGGAAGTAGCTCATTTGGCAGAGCGAAAGCC
>Ga0310694_10003876_pt1 | contig 14587 bp, 17 predicted proteins | sample 174DNAGHGhighgp2_FD_203884 | JGI IMG/M metagenome (GOLD analysis project Ga0310694, IMG submission 203884) | Sheep rumen microbial communities from Palmerston North, Manawatu-Wanganui, New Zealand - 1742 DNA GHGhigh gp2 (v2) (version 2) | ecosystem: Host-associated > Mammals > Digestive system... | reverse complement strand
ACGACCTGAAGGACGGCGCAGAATCAGCGACACCTCACGATAGGCGACAGCCTGCTTCGACAGGTCATCGTAGACTACCAGTGCGGGCAGACCGCGATCACGGAAGTACTCGCCGATGGCAGCACCTGCAAAGGGCGCGTAGAACTGCATGGCAGCAGGATCAGCTGCGGTAGCGGCCACGACGATGGTATAAGGTATTGCACCATGCTCCTTTAGCGTGCTGACAAGAGCGGCAACGGTAGATGCTTTCTGTCCAATGGCAACATAGATACAATAGACAGGTTTGCCTGCCTCATAGAAACTCTTCTGATTGATGATAGTATCAACAGCGATGGCGGTCTTACCTGTCTGGCGGTCACCGATAATGAGCTCACGCTGTCCACGTCCGATGGGAATCATTGAGTCGATGGCCTTCAGACCTGTCTGCAGAGGCTCTTTTACGGGCTGACGGTAGATAACACCTGGGGCCTTACGGTCAAGCGGCATCTCGAAGGCACCGGTGAGATCGATATCGCCTTTACCATCGATAGCTTGACCCAGCGGATTGATGACGCGTCCCAGCATGTTGTCGTTGACGCGGATAGAGGCAATGCGCTTGGTGCGCTTCACCACCTGTCCCTCCTTGATGCCTGCGGTAGGACCAAGAAGCACGCAACCGACGTTGTCTTCCTCGAGATTCATCACGATAGCCATCGTGCCATTCTCAAACTCCAGCAACTCGTTAGCCTCGGCATTGCGCAGACCGTAGATACGGGCTACGCCGTCACTGACGGTCAGCACGGTACCCACCTCATCGAACTTCTCCTCCGAGGAGATTCCTTTCAGCTGGTCAAGCAAGACCTGAGACACTTCGCTTGGTTTAATCTTATCTGACATTTATTCTAAATTTAAAAATTTAAAAATTTAAAAATGTAACAAATAACTTAACTGCCGATGGCAATTTTATCATTTTTACATTTTTACATTCTTTCATTTTCTCAATGTGTTGAGAATTCTGTTGAGCTTGGCCTTCACGCTCGCATCCATGCGATATGTGTCGTATTCAAGAATGAATCCGCCGATGATGTCGGGGTTCACCTCGGTTTCAAACTCCACAGTTCCATTAGTCTTACTCTCCACCATCTGTCGCATCTTCTGCTCAGTGGCAGGGCTGACGCGCGCAGCGGTAATGAGACGTCCACGGATGACGTTCTTCTGCTGACGATAGAGTGTGACGTACGAATTGGCGATGAACTGCATCACCGGCTCCCGTCCTTCACGCAGCACGAGCTGTATGAAGGCTTTGGTCAGTTCGGTAGGCTGGCCGCCGACAGCCGTCAGCAGCAGCATTTCCTTCTTCTCCTTCGAGAGCATCGGGTTGTCTATCGTATGACGCAGCTGTGGCACGTCGACGTAACTCTTAGCCAAGAGCTGCATCTCCTGATACACAGTCTCGTCTTGTTTTTGCTCCGTAGCGCTCTTCAGCAGTGCGCGAGCGTAGCGTACCGATATGACTCCTATATCCATACTTCTTTCAATTGAGAATTAATTATTGACAATTGATAATTACTTAGCAGAAACGTCATCCAGCATACGGTCAATCAAATCCATCTGCGCCTTGTCGTCGCTTAGGTTCTGACGAAGAACCTTCTCGGCAATCTCGACGCTAAGCGTAGCTACTTGCTGACGGATGTCGGCGATGGCGGCCTTCTTCTCCTGCTCTATGGCGGCACGTGCCTCCTCCAGCAGTCGGGCACCTTCAGCCTTCGCCTTGTCCTGGGCTTTCTCTACGATGGCATCGCGTGTCTCAGCAGCCTCTTTGAGTATCTGAGCCTGCTTTGCGCGAGCTTCCTGTAAGATGGATTCACCTTCCTTCTGGATGTTGGCCAGACGCTCATTGGCCTCGTGAGCCTTTTTGAGCGACTCATCGATGAAAGCCTTGCGCTCGTCGACCATCTTCACTATGACGGGGAATCCCCACTTCCACAGGATGAAGAGGACTACGAGGAAGACGACCGTCATCCAGAAAAAGAGTCCAAAATCAGGGGTTATCAATGACATACGTACGCCGATATTACGTGATTATACAAAGAGTGCGAGGATAGAGATCACGAGTGCGAGGAAGGTAGCACCCTCGACGAGGGCAGCTGCCAGAATCATCGAGCTCTGCAGTCCGCTCATCTTCTCCGGCTGGCGGGCCATAGCGTCCATTGCCTGACCACCGATACGACCGATACCAATACCAGCACCGATAACTGCCAAACCACCACCTACAGTAGCACCGAGCTTTGCGAGTGCATCTGCTGCTAATAATAATGAAATCATAATCTTTAAGTTTTTAATTGTTATTAATTATTGTTGTTTTCTTTGCTTTATTATGTTTTGTTGGCTGCGACCCAGTCGCAGCATACTGAACCGTTAAGCGTGATGTTCCTTGACGTGCGACATCGAGATGAAGACGGCTGAGAGCATGGTGAACACCATGGCCTGGATGTAGCACACCAGCACCTCAAGCAGCATCATGAAGATACTCAGCAGGACGCTGACAGGCGTCATGATGGAGCCCAGTATGGTAGCCATGACACCGCCGAGTGCGAACATGATGAAGATGATGCACGAGAGCGAGATGGCAATGACGTGGCCTGCCAGCATGTTGGCGAAGAGTCGAATCATCAGCGCTATGGGCTTGGTAAAGATGCCGAAGAACTCGATGAAGGGCATCAACGGCAGGGGCACCTTGAGCCACCAGGGCACATCGCCCCAGAATATCTCTTTCCAGTAGGCACGTGTTCCTGTGACGTTGACGATGAGAAACGTACAAAGTGCAAGGAACATCGTACAGGTGATATTGCCAGTCAGGTTGCCACCTCCTGGTGGGAAGGGTACGACACCCAGCAGGTTGCTCAGGAAGATGAAGAAGAAGCACGTAAGCAGGTAAGGCGCATACTTAGGTGCCTCGGCACCGAGAGACGGTTTGATCATGTCGTCATAGACAGTCATGACAAACATGTGCACCAACCCCGTGAATCCCTTCGGAGCGGGGTCGTCGACCTTGTGCTTCTTACACCACCGTGCAGCCGTGAGGATGCACAGCACCAGGATGAGCGCGTTGATCATGAGCACCGCCACCGTTTTGGTGATAGAGATGTCAAATGGAACGGGCTTCAGCTCGCCGCCGACCATTTCGACAATCTGTCCCTTCTCGTCCTCAGCGCCCTTGATGTAGAACCCGTCGGGGCCCTCACGCAGTTCGTTGGCGTCGGGCTCATGTGCAAACTGCGACGAGCTGTAGACGTGCATGCCACTCTGCTGCGAGTAGAAAATCATGGGCAGGGGGATGATTAGCGCATGACCGCCAAAGTCGGTGACGTGCCACTGGTAGCTGTCCTGGATGTGACCGAACAATATCTCCTTCAGGTTCACCCCACCCTCTTCCTTCTCAGTTTCCTGTGAGAAGCCGGTAAGCGAGCTACAGAGTAGAACCGCCAAGAGTAATATTGATCTTAGTTGTTTCATTGGTTATTGTTTTTTACTAACTATTGCAAAGAATAATGCATCGAAAAGTAGAGTGACGAGAAAGAAGGCGACGAAGACGGCGGCAAACACCTTGATGGCGCTCAGGTCGTCGCGTTTGACGACGCAGAATACGAGCATCGCGGCGGCTGCCATGAACAGTCGGAACACCGTAGAGCCCAGAAACAGCTTGGCCAGTGTTCCTACCTTATTATTATATATCGGGCTCTGTTCCATGCAAGACGTCAATTCTTGAATTCTTCAATTTTTCAATTCTTCAATTCTCGTTTTCGTTCACTTCCACACACAGCGACACCTCGTTCTGCTGCACTTCTACGAAGCCTCCGAGGATGTCCAGACGCTGCTTGCCGTCCTTCGTGGCATACTCCACATAGCCGTTCTGCAGGGTCGATATGATAGGTGCGTGGTCGTTGAGGATCTCAAATTGTCCCATCGTACCAGGTACGAGGACGCTCTCCACCTCTCCGTCGAACTCAATCTTTTCGGGCGATACAATCTTTAACTGTAACATAAACGTAATTTACGATTTGACGATTTACAAGTTACGATTTATGCTTTTGCAGCCTCCAGCAGTTTCCTGGCTTTCTCCTTGGCATCCTCAATAGTACCGACGTTCAAGAAGGCCTGCTCAGGCAGGTCGTCTACTTCGCCGTCGAGGATGGCGTTGAAGCCATTGATGGTCTCTTCAATAGGAACCATGACGCCAGGCAGGCCTGTGAACTGCGAAGCCACGGCGAACGGCTGGCTGAGGAAGCGCTGCACGCGACGGGCACGGTTCACAGTCAACTTGTCCTCGTCCGAGAGTTCGTCCATACCCAGGATGGCGATGATGTCCTGCAACTCCTTGTAGCGCTGCAGAATCTCCTTCACTCTCTGGGCACAGTCATAGTGAGCCTTGCCTACAATCAGCGGGTCGAGGATACGTGAGGTGGATCCCAGCGGGTCAACGGCAGGATAGATACCCAACTCGGCAATCTTACGGTCGAGCACCGTTGTTGCATCGAGGTGTGTAAATGTCGTGGCGGGAGCAGGGTCGGTCAGGTCGTCGGCAGGCACATACACGGCCTGTACTGACGTGATAGAGCCTTTCTTCGTCGAGGTGATACGTTCCTGCATGGCACCCATCTCCGAGGCCAGCGTCGGCTGGTAACCTACGGCTGAGGGCATACGTCCCAGCAGAGCGGAGACCTCAGAACCGGCCTGTGTGAAACGGAAGATGTTGTCGATAAAGAACAGTATGTCAGCAGCGCCACCATCCTTTCCTCCACCATCGCGGAAGCCCTCGGCCACCGTCAGACCCGACAGGGCCACAGAGGCACGTGCCCCCGGCGGCTCGTTCATCTGGCCGTAGACCAGCGTAGCCTGCGACTTCTTCAGCTCTTCGGGGTCAACCAGCGAGAGGTCCCACTTGCCCTCGTCCATAGCCTTGCGGAATTTCTCGCCGTAGCGGATAACGCCCGACTCAATCATCTCACGAATCAGATCATTACCCTCACGTGTACGCTCGCCGACGCCGGCGAACACCGAGAATCCATTGTGGCCTTTGGCAATGTTGTTGATGAGTTCCATGATAAGCACCGTCTTACCTACACCGGCACCTCCGAACAAGCCAATCTTACCACCTTTCATGTAAGGTTCCAGCAGGTCGATGACCTTGATACCCGTTGAGAGGATTTCCTTTTTCGTCGACAGTTCCTCGAACGAGGGAGCCTCACGGTGGATGGGATATGCGCCTTCCATCGACAACGAATCCATACCGTCAATGGGCTGGCCGATAACGTTGAGCATACGACCCTTGATCTGGTCACCCGAAGGCATCTGGATTGGCGTACCCATGGGAATAACCTCCAAGCCACGCAGCAATCCGTCAGTATTGTCCATAGCTACACAACGGACAGTATCCTCGCCAATGTGCTGCTGCACCTCAACGATGAGCGTCTGTCCGTTTCCACGGTCAATCTTCAGGGCGTCGTGAATCTTGGGCAGCACCTTCTCCGCCTCCAGTCCCTCGGTGTTGAAATACACATCGATGACCGGGCCGATAATCTGGGAAATGTGTCCCGTAATCTGTGACATAAGCAATTCTAATATTTTAGGTTATTATTTTTAGATTCAAAACTGCCAACAAAATTACAAATAAAATCGGAACCCACAAACTATTTCTCACAAAAAAATCGTTAAAACCCGTCGAGAGGGAGGATAAGGACATAAAAAAGACAGTAGCCACCATCGTGACTACTGTCTTGCGTATGAAGAATGTCAATGTCCGTTATTCGATGCCGAAGAGTGTTTTCAAGCCGCCATCGACGCCTGAGAATCCCATGAAAGCGAGGCTCAGCAGGCCGGCCGAGAGCATCACAATAGCCATGCCCTGCATTCCCTTGGGAATCTTTGTCAGTTCAAGCTGCTCACGCATACCGGCAAACACCGTCAGCGCGAGGCCGAAGCCGATAGCCGTAGAGAAGGCATAGACGACTGACTGCAGGAGGTTGAAGTCTTTCTGGATGACAAGGATGGCCACGCCGAGGACGGCACAGTTGGTTGTAATCAGGGGCAGGAAAATGCCAAGCGCCTGATAGAGCGCCGGCGACACCTTCTTCAGCACAATCTCCACCATCTGCACCAGCGAGGCGATAACGAGGATAAAAGCTATCGTCTGCAAGTATTGCAGTCCGAAAGCATCAAGCACGAATTTCTGTACCAGCCAGGTAACGATGGTCGCAAGTGTCAGCACGAAGGCTACGGCAGCCGACATACCCAGTGAGGTGTCAATCTTCTTGGAAACGCCAAGAAACGGACAGATGCCGAGGAACTGTGACAACACGATGTTGTTCACGAAGATGGCACTAATGAAAATCAGTATGTATTCCATAACTTCAATTTTTAACTTCGTTGAGTTTTGTCGCGACTCGGCATCATCCAAGCAAGCTTGATTCTGCTCTCGCTGCTCCAAAACTTCAATTCTTCAATTTTTCAATTCTTCAGCTTGTTCACGACAGCAATCAGGAAGCCAAGGGTGATAAACGCACCCGGCGGCAACACAAAGAGCAGGATATTGTAGGTCTCGGGCAGTAGCGTGAAGCCGAAGATGGAGCCTGAGCCCAACAGCTCACGGCAGATGCCGAGCAGCGTCAGTCCGATGGTAAAGCCCAGACCGATGCCGATACCGTCGAAAAGCGATGCCACGGGCGACTGCTTGGCTGCAAAGGCCTCGGCGCGTCCGAGGATGACGCAGTTGACCACAATCAGCGGGATGAACAGTCCCAGCGCTGCATCAATATCAGGAAGAAAGGCCTTGATGACCAGTTGAAGCATGGTGACGAAGGCAGCAATCACGACGATGAATACCGGTATGCGTACCTTGTCGGGCGTGATGCTCTTGAGGCACGATATCACAAAGTTCGTACAGATAAGCACGGCCATCGTAGCCAACCCCATTGCCATGCCGTTCATAGCCGACGTGGTAGTGGCCAGCGTGGGGCACATACCGAGCATCAGGACAAACGTGGGGTTCTCCTTGACGATGCCATTTTTGATGATACTTATATAACTCATAATTTTCAATTTTGATGCTTTACATCGAAGTCGCTCACGCTCGGCATAGCTCAAGCAAACTTGGACTCTGCCCTCGCTTAATCGCGACTTTCAATCTTCAATTTTCAATCTTCTTGGTGGCCCCAGTCTCTCCGTCGATGGGCGTAGCCCTATAGACGTTATAGGCATTGTTGACGGCCGCAAGGAAGGCTCTGCTGGTGATGGTCGAGGCCGTGATGGCATCCACCTGTCCGCCGTCCTTGGAGACGGTCAGGGGCTCCGACGGTGTCTTGCCGATAATGTCGCCCTTCTCGCCTTTTTGGAACCACTTGTCGGCCTTGGCACCAAGTCCCGGCGTCTCAGCATGTTCGAGCAGCGTGTAGCCTAGAATCTGTCCGTCAGGATTGAAGCCGACCAGCACCTTCAGGTCGCCGCCGAAGCCACCGGTGGTCGACTCCACAGCCGCCCCGAGGTCCTTGCCTTGCTGGTCGTTCACTTGATAGACGATGAAGGTGAGTTCCTTGCCGTTGACCTGTTGCGTGACGGTGTCCGTCTTGGCCAGCGTCAGGTTGTCGCAGACCATGACGGTCTTGATACCATCGTCAGTCTTCTTTTTGTTTACTTCGCTGATGGGGCCCTCCGTGAGATGATTCACGAAGGCCAATATGCCACCCATCACGACTGCTACTCCTGTCAGTACCAGTACCATATTCGTTAAAGATGATTCAAGCTTCTTCATAACTTCAAAAACTTCAATTCTTCAATTCTTTACCACCTCACCGAAGCGCTTGGGTTTGACATAGTTGTTGATGAGCGGCGTAAATGCGTTCATGATGAGAATGGCGAACGACATACCCTCCGGATAGGCGCCCCAGTTACGGATGACAACGGTCAGCAGGCCGATGCAGACGCCGTAGATGAGCTGTCCCTTGGCCGTCATTGGCGAGGTAACATAGTCGGTAGCCATGAAGATGGCGCCGAGCATCAGACCACCCGAGAAGATGACCGACAGAGGATCGGCATAGACGGGACTTGCCAGATGGAGCAGTCCTGCGAAGACGAAGACCGTGCCGATGATGCTGACAGGTATGTGCCAAGTGATAATCTTCTTCCACAGCATGTAAGCCAGTCCGATGAGGAGTGCCAGCGCACAGATCTCGCCCATAGCGCCTGCGCCGTCAGGATGGTTGCCCAGAAAGAGCATGGTAGCGTCAGGCAGCTGGTTGAGCACGGACGGATCGCCGTCCTTGATAGCCTGCTTCATAAGGGCCAGCGGTGTGGCACCTGTCTCTGCGTCGAGATAGCTCGTGAGCTGACCGACCTTCGGCCATGTCGTCATCTGAGCCGGGAAAGCCACGAGCAGGGCGGCACGTCCCACGAGTGCGGGGTTGAAGAGGTTATTGCCCAGTCCGCCGAAAGGCATCTTGGCAAAGCCAATGGCAAAGATGGCGCCGATAATGATAATCCATATCGGCAGGTTCGAGGGCAGGTTGAATCCCAGCAGCAGACCGGTGAGGAAGGCCGAGCCGTCGAGCACGGTATTGCGGGGATTCTTCAGCAAGAATTTACTGATGGCCCACTCCAGCAGGACACAGGCCAGGACGCTCGTACCCAGCACGACCACGGAGCCGAGCCCGAAGAAATAGAACGACACGAGCAACGCAGGCACGAGGGCGATGATGACGCCATACATGTTGCGCTCAACGCTGTCAGTCCCGTGGGCGTGTGGTGAAAGTGATACTATTAGTTTTCCCATTGTTTTATTTCACAATTTGACTATTTCACAATTTGACTATTTCTTAGCCGCGCGACTGCGGATAATTCCCATGACTGTAGATTTGCCTTGGCGGATGTTGTCGAGCAGCGGCCGATGGGCGGGACAGGTGAACTGGCAGGAGCCACATTCGATACAGCTGACAATGTCTTCACGTTCAGCCCGCTCCCAGTTCTTTACCTCTGAAATCTTGGCCAGCAGATAGGGCTCCAGTCCCATCGGACAGACGCCAACACACTTCGCGCATCGGATGCAGGGCTGGGGCTCCTTGCGGCGAGCTTCGTCATCGCTGATGATGGTCACCGAGTTCGTGCCTTTGCAGATGGGCACCTCGGTAGACGTGAGTGCCTTACCCATCATGGGACCGCCAGCCAGCAGCTTGTTGTCGCCTTCGGGCATACCGCCACAGGCATCTATCAGATTCTGCATCGGCGTACCCATGCGAACGAGGAAGTTACCAGGATTCTGCAACCGCTTGCCTGTTACGGTGGTATAGCGCTCGAAGAGCGGCTTGCGCTTCATCACGGCCTCGTAGACGGCATAGGCCGTTCCAACGTTCTGCACGATGGCACCCACATTGACGGGGATGGCAGGAGGGGCAGGCACCTGTCGGCGGATAACGGCGTCGACCAGCTGCTTCTCACCACCCTGCGGATAGCGTTGCTTCAGAGGAACGACTTCAACGTTGTATGATGTGCCGCCAAACACTTCCGCACACTTCTTTGTCAGCAGTTCTATGGCTGCCGGCTTATTAGTCTCAATGCCAATGTAACCCGTTGAAACCTTGGCTGCTACCATCAATAGTTCAAGTCCTACAAGAATCTCGTCGGCCTTCTCCATCATCAGGCGATAGTCGGCGGTAATATAGGGCTCACACTCCACGGCGTTGATGATGACACACTCGGCCTTGGCCGTCGGAGGCGGCGTGAGTTTGATGAACGTAGGGAAGCCGGCACCACCCATACCGGTGACGCCAGCCACTTTTACACGATTGATAATCTCTTCAGGCGTCAGCTCGGGGTGGTCCTTCACCAGCTCCAGTTTGTCTGAGCGGTCGATGGTCTCCTCCCACTCGTCGCCCTCCACATTAATTATAATAGCGGGCTTACGATAGCCGGTGGCGTCGATGGCAGTGTCAATCTTGAAGACCGTACCGCTAACACTTGAGTAGATGGGTGCCGACACAAAGCCGCCGGCATCGGCAATCATCGTTCCCACTTTCACCTTGTCGCCCTTCTGGACGACAGGTACTGCCGGTGCGCCGATGTGCTGCGACAGCGGGAAGATAGCCTGTTTGGGCAGGGCAGCCACCTGGGTGGCGGCCTCGTGCGTCAGCTTATTCTCTGCGGGATGGATACCGCCTATACGAAATGTTCTTGCGTTCATGCTGTTGCCTCCTTTTCTGGGGTGTTGGCCGGGGTTGATTCCGGGGTTTCGGGCTTTGGTTTCGGAGCCGGGAAGTTCACGGCAATGATGGCGTGCGTCGGGCATACCTTCTCGCACTTGCGGCACAGACGGCACTTCTCGGGGTCGATGTACGAGCAGTTGTTGCCGACGGTGATGGCGCCAAACGCACACTCCTTCTCACACTTGCTACAGCCGATGCAGCTCACCTTGCAGGCTTTCATCGAGACGGCGCCCTTGTCCTTGTTGACGCAGGAGACAAACACTCTCCTACCCTTCGGACCCTTCTTGCGCAGTTCGATGATGTTGCGCGGACAGGCCTTCACGCAGGCACCGCAGGCCACGCACTTCTCTTCGTCAACCTCAGCGATGCCCGTCTCGACATTGATGTGGATGGCATCAAACTGGCAGGCCTCTACGCAGTCGCCGCAGCCCAGACAGCCGTAGCCACAGGCTGTCTCTCCCGCGCCACAGGCGTGCATGGCAGCACAAGTGCGAAGGCCGGCATACACTGCTACCTTCGGACGGTTCTCACACGTGCCATTACAACGGACGACGGCCACCTTCGGCTCGCCGTTTGCAATGGCCATGCCCAGGAGGTCGGCCACCTGTCCCATGACATCGGCGCCACCCACGGGACAATTCAGTCCGTCGAGCGACCCGGCGTCAGCTCCCTTGACAAGGGCATCCGCCATACCGCCGCAGCCGGCGAAACCGCATCCGCCACAATTGGCACCAGGCAGGAGCTCGCTGACCTGTGCGATGCGCGGATCTTCATAGACAGCAAATTTCTTGGAGGCGGCAAACAGCACCAGGGCTGCTATCAGGCCGATGGCTCCAAGCACAATTACTGCAATCACGAAAAAATTCATAAAAGCTTGAGTTATTTATATTATTGTAGTTCGTTTGTTCGTTCTTCTTAGTCTCTGATGTAAAAGGACACGTGCCTTCCGATGCGTTCCCTGAGCAGCCACACCATCACATAATATGGCACCAGCACCGCTACGGCCGACAGTCCGGCCTTCGCTTCGCTGCCCGTCAGCTGTAGCACCACGACAAGCGTCAGCACCATCAGCAGGAAAGGCAGCACAAACCCTATGTTCATAGCCCGTGAGACGACGCGGCGCGAGGCACAGACGGTCACTTCGTCACCCACCTGCCGGCCTGCGGTCTTCGTGGTTCGCACCTCCACAATTTTCTCCTTCGACTCCGAAGCGTGGCAATGCCCGGCTATCTTGCAGGCAGCACATGCCGATGTCTGAAGGATGCGCACCCTGACGCAGCCGTCCTCAATACTCTCCACAATTCCGCTGTGGCTTATATCGTCATTCATTTGAATTGCTATATCGGGATTGCAATTGCAAAGGTACAATAATAATGGCAAATAACAAACGAAAAAAGAAATATTTTCAGAAAAAGCGCCGTAATCGTTTGCAAATACGATTCTTTTTTATACTTTTGCACGCAGAATAAAGACATACGACAATGAAAGCGACAGAACAGACCCAGCAAATGCTTGACAGGGCTATCCGAAAGATAGCCGAGAAGTTCCCGGCTTCAGGCGAGGCCACGCAAATGACAGACATCCATCTGCGCGTAACGCAGGAGACGGGTGAGCTCATGGCTTTCGACGACGACGACAACGAGATTACGCGATGCGTCGTAGAGCAGTGGATTGACAATAAGGACGACGACTTCTACCAGAGCGTAGCCACTCAGCTCCATAAGTCTTTGGAAAAGAACAGAGAGCTGGTTGACAACATGTCAATCCTGAAGCCCTATGCCTTCGTGCTTGAGGACGACGACAACGAGAACCAGGGTGAGTTGTATGTGGCCGATGACGATACGGTCATCATCAGCCCCGAGCTGATGGCAGGTCTCGACGAGGAGCTGGACAGTTTCCTGGAGAACCTGATGAAAGAATAGCTACTGCGGAATCAACTCCACGAACTTCTGCGCATCGTTAATGACGAAAAGCCTCTGTCGCTTGGTCTTGTGGTCGGCGGTGTAGGTCGTCAGGAATATTTCGTAGGCGCTGGTGATGGAAAACTCCATCGGCGACTGGTCGTCCGGCTCCTGAGCCTGTCGTTTGGGAGAATACAGACACAATTTGTCTGTCGGGGAATATTCTGAGTCAAGCACATAGAGCCATAGTGAATACCGGTCGTCTCCTTCGTCGGCTGCCAAGATCATCAGCCGTTTGCTGATAGTCTCAGGCAGGGCGATAGCCATCGGATTCATCCGCCCCTCAAAGTTCATGAGCTGTACAAGCGCCTGTGGGACAGGCTGGTAATTGGGCAGCATCGCCACATAGTCTTCCGAATACGACAACGGCAAGGCCTGTACTGCCAGGCTGTCGTAGAACTGCTGCATGGGACTGGCCTCCTCGAGGCTGATGCCCTGCGCGCGGAGCTGCTCCAGCTGTTCCAGCGTCTTGATACTATCCAGTTTCTCCTGCAGGTTGGCGGGCACCTGCGGGTTCCGGCAGGACGACAGCATGACGGCTGCTGCTACGGCGATAATAATTAAAACGTTTCTTTTCATAGCTCACATTATAATCCGTCCAATCCGTCGGCATAGTTGCTGATAGCCCCTTCGTCGCGCTCATCGTCGCTCATCTCCACGTAGGGATGGTAGTTAGGTTGCTCGATGTTGATTCCCAGACGTTTCATCTGCTGGTTGGTATAGGTCAGTTCTGCGCCGAAGAGGCAGATGGTCCACGATATCTGTACCCACAACATAAACAGAGGCAGCGCCGCAAACGAACCGTAGATGGCGTTGTAGCCCGTCACCCAGATCTGCGAATGCACATAGATCAGCTGGAGCCCCTGCATGGCAATACCGGCCACGATGCCAGGCACGATAGCGCAGCGCCACTCCACCTTCGTATTAGGCATCGACACGTAGAGGCCGATAAAGAATGCCGACATCAGCACGTATGGCGACAGGTCGAGCAGATAGCGGGCAAGGGTGCTCAGTCCTAGCTCGTCAGGCATCACGCTGACGACGGTGGTCATCAGGATGGAAATACCCGTTGTCACGATAATAAAGATAGGGAAGATGAAGACCGCTGCCAGATAGTTGGTGAACGAGCGATAGATGCTACGCGGATCGGCCACCTGCCAGATGTCGTTGAACGACTGCTCGATGTTGTTCACCAGCATCAGCACCGTATAGAGCATGAACAGCAGGCCGATACCCAGGAACAGGCCACTCTGCGTGTGGACGAGGTAGCTGTTCACCCACCCTATTATCACCTCGGCAGCCTGAGGCTGGGAGGCCAGCGCGTCGCGGAACCATATCTCGATGTACTTGTTATAGCCGAAGCCACGGGCAATGGCAAAGACGACTGCCGTAATCGGTACGATGGCCAGCAACGTCGAATAGGTCAGAGCCGAAGCCTTGGCCATCACCCGCTCGGCCGTGAAGAACTTCACGGTCAGCACGAGCGTCTTGTACGCACGACGAATCAGAGTCTTCAATTCTTCTTACTCTTCTAAATAATAATTTAAGTTCGCATGTTTCACAAGCTCCACTTTCAAGGGGCATGGGGCAAGGGGCAAGAGATTACCTCTTCCGCTCCATTTCTGCCTCTTTTTCACCGTTATTTCTATTCTCTTGCTCCCTGCACCTTGCCCCTTGCCCCTTACGAGACTGAGCGTGCGAAAGTTGAGATAATAAAAAGAAAGCACTGCCCCTATAAGCCGGGTTCTGTACCAGCCGAGACTGGTGTCTGCCATTTATCTACTCCGTGAGTCACCCCACGGCTGAAGCATTCTACCCTCCACCGTGCGCCTTGCAGCCCTCGGACGGACAGCCCTCAGACGGTGGTTTACATGAACTTGCAGCCCCCAGATGGAACAGCCCGACTGTCACCAGCCGGCTGGTAGTCTCTTACACTACCTTCTCACCCTTACCTCTTTGACGAGGCGGTCATTCTCTTCTCCCATATCCAGCCGTCGCCGACTGCTTGTACTTTCGCAAGTGGGGTGTCCTGCGCTGCCCGGACTTTCCTCTCGTGTTGCCACCAGCGGCAGACCGGAGCACTGCTTTCCGCCTGCAAAGGTAGTGCAAACCGAATGAAATACCAAATTTATTTGGATTTTTCTGAGGTGCAGCCTACCTAAGAGACGAAGTCTCAGAGGTACGAATAAGTGAGAGAAAATGCAAATTTCTTTGCTCCTTTTTCTTGTTTCTACTGGGGCTCAGGCGAGCAGGTGCTCAGGCGAGCAAGCCGTTCGCACGCGCGTTTTTCGCCCCTATGCACTTTGGCAACTACTATCCTCGTTCCTCCTTCCTCGTTCCTCGAACATCTCTCACAGAGCGCCACTTTAGCTCCGTAGAGTGCCACTTTAGCGTCGT
>Ga0310694_10003875_pt1 | contig 14587 bp, 18 predicted proteins | sample 174DNAGHGhighgp2_FD_203884 | JGI IMG/M metagenome (GOLD analysis project Ga0310694, IMG submission 203884) | Sheep rumen microbial communities from Palmerston North, Manawatu-Wanganui, New Zealand - 1742 DNA GHGhigh gp2 (v2) (version 2) | ecosystem: Host-associated > Mammals > Digestive system... | reverse complement strand
GCTCGGAGGGGCTTCGATATCGCGCGCCACGCTGAATAATCTAGACTATATTTCCAAGCTGGAAATCAAATACGGATGCAGAATAAGGATCAGCAAGCGCGGAGATATCATCCCGGCGGTCGATGCCGTAATATCTACGCCTTCCGGCGCACGCGACATAGAATTGCCTGAAGAATGTCCATGCTGCGGTTCAAGGCTCGTCCGGGACGGGGTAAACCTGCGTTGCGTCAATCAGGACTGCCGTGCGCAGAAGATCTACCAGATAGAGCATTTCATCAAAAAGCTCGGTGTAATGAACGCTTCATACAAGACTCTCGACAATCTCGGGATAGATTCGTACGAAAAACTGCTGGTGTTCCGTCCAGCACCAGGCAGGGCCATAGAGAAGAAACTGTCTGACGAGCTGGCCGCAAAGGTATTCGTCAAATCGCCTGAAGACATATTCGCGGCGCTGAACATACGCGATCTCGGTGAAAAGATGCAGAAGAAAATAATCGAATACTACGGGTGGAAAAACGTCAGCGATCCGGAATTCGGTTTTCACGGCAATCTTCCGCCGGGCATAGGAGAAATAACTCTCGCAAAATTCAAAGAAGCCCGTCCGGAAAACCTGCGCGTCATGAACATGTTCGTCAAGGACATTCGCTATTCGTGGACCGAATCGCCGGCGGTCCCGCGCAGGCAGACCGTAGCTAAAGGCTCCGTATGTTTCACGGGCGCGCTGTCTATTCCGCGCGGCCAGGCCGCCAAGCTGGCCGAAGCCGCGGGTTTCGAAGTGAAGAACGCCGTGACGAAAGGTCTGACTTATCTGGTGACGCCCGATCCGAATTCCGGTTCGTCCAAAAACGAAAAGGCGAAAAAATACGGGACGGCCGTAATTGACGAAGCCGCATTCATGAAACTCGTAAAGACGTACGAAGATTCAATTATGGACGTCTGATGAAAAAATATATCGTCATACTGGAAGCGGTAGGACCGCTTACCAAAAAAGGCGAAGACTTAAACGTAAATTATAGCTATTACATTCGCGCTTTAGGGATAAGCCGCAGATCTTTATTCAGAAAACTGCAGAGGAAAAACTGGGATATCGTTAGTGAACCCATATGCGGTTCATTGGCTGATACCGCCGCACAGGCGATAAAAAACGCCAAATCTGAAGAAGAAGCAGTATTGGCCGCGACCATATCCGGATTTCATCCAGATTTCATATTTAGATACATAAGAAAAAACATTACGTCATATGCTTTTCTTATAAATGAAATATACGATACCAATGCCGGTAAAATTATCTGGAAAGCCTTACCTGAAAAAATTCTAAACAGTTAAAATATCAATTAATCGTATTTTGGAGAAAAAATGAAAACAGATCCGGCTCACGTCTATTATGCGGAATTTAAGGGTAAGGTATGCAATCTTCGTAACATGGAAAGAAGACTTATCCGTCAATTTACAATGAAGTCTGACATAGTTAATGCGCAGGTATCAGGCGCAGGTAAAGAAACCATAATAGCGATAGTCTGCAAAGACGGGCAGACGTATGTCTATTCTTCAGAAGGCAGGCTTCTCAGGAGATGATATATGCCGGCATGTTCCAGGGCTAAGCATCCGTCCGGCGTAGAGATAGTCTTTACGGAAGATGATCATCGCTATAGTTCGACGATAAACGGAAAAGAAATAACGTATACGTCTGGAACTACTTTTATTCATTAGTTTTTTCCGGAATTCGATCCCACCGGAGAAATACTGAGACGTAAAGCCGCCAAAGAAGGCAAGACGCCTGAAGCGCTGAAAGCCGAATGGGACGCCAATCGCGACGCAAGCTGCAGGTTCGGAACCCGTACACATAGTCTATGCGAAGACATTCTTCTCGGTAGACAGATCAGGGTTCAGGCCGAAAACGAAAAAGAAAAACTCGTATTCGAAAACGGCCGCAAAGTTTCGGAAAAATTCCGGGCGGGATTGGACATCTTAGGCGTAGAGAAAATAGTTTTCAACCCGTTCCTGCCAAGGCCGATAGCGGGCACTATCGATCTTCTAGCGCGATCGAGAAAAAATGGCGATATACTTATACTTGACTGGAAAACCAACAAATCGATAGATCAGGAGAACAGGTGGGACAAATATGGTTTAGACCCTATAAAGCACATACCTGATACGGCATTAGGGCATTACGAATGTCAACTTTCGTTATATCAGTATCTTCTTGTATTGGGTAAATATTTTCCGCCTGAAACTAAATTCAAGCGCGCTATAATTCATTTAACTGAAACTGGACATGAAATAATTTAGCTTCCAGACAGAACATCAGAAATAAAAGATATGATTATTTGGGATTTATGTAATTTTAAAGTAGATATTAATACAGCAAAAAGCCAGTAGCGTTGATACATTGTTGTTGTATTGGTCATTTTATGGATTTTGCCCTTGTTGAAACGCTACTTCAACGAGGGTAAATTTTTATGGCAATAAATCTTAAAAATATTGATATTATCAACAAAGTTTAGCCGTATATTCTATTTCCTGCACTGATTGTCCAAACGGAACAAAATCGATATTCACGTTTACTGAACCTGGCCTGTATTGCGACATCCTGAACCATTCCTTTTCCGAACCGGCTTCGTCAGGAAGGTTCAACACGGCCCGCTTAAGCTTATATTCCTCGTATGAGGACGTTTCGGCGCAAGCTTCGCATTCCCGTTTTTTGAATTCGAGATCCCGCATGTCGTCTATTTCTATATTTCCGACAGAAACCGCTTCACAGCGGTCCTGTACTGCATGTAATATGCTGTCTTTAATCCGCCCAAGCATTTCGCCGTTCATCGGTTCATACAGGAATCTCGAAGCTTCGCGTCTAATCGAAGAAAGCAGCCGGCTGTTTAAATCCGCGAAATCCGTCTTATCGGTATCACGCATATCCATTTCTAACGGCGAAGCTATGTTATATTGCGGAATTTTAACGTTCATGATATTAATATACGAAAACAAAAAAACAGATCCGATTATCGGATCTGTTTCTTTCTTCGGCGTCTACGCCGTTCAGATGATGCCGTTGGCCATTTGTTCCGCGGCAAGCCTCTTGATTTCTTTTTGATCTTCATCTACGTCCGCCCACGGCTCAAGCGTCAACATCGGAGGCTTTCCGTTCTCCGTAGCGAATTCCGTCGCAGCATAAGGCTTCCGCATATATATGAAAAACAGAGGAAGACCTTTTCCGAATGCGGCGCATTTCGCCGCGACGGATCCGGCGGCCTGGTCTCCCGGATTTTCCTGCATAGATTCCAGATCGTCAAACGATATGCTCATCAATTCCAATTCGAGATGATCGCCTTTCTTCTGTACCACATCGACAACGCAGAACAACCCCACCTCATCGGCAAATTCATCGGATTGGATATATTTATTCCGTATCGATGGTATATGGCAGATCAGCGGTTCTTCGGACAGATTAGGCCTATGAGACGCGGCCGACAGCCTGACGAGTCCGGCCTGTATGTCTTCTGAATTGTAAGGCGCATCAGTTTCCGCGTCGCTCGAAGCCCTTATATTCATGTATTCTCCGGACTCAAACGTTATTATATATAAATGACCTTCGGCGTCGTCTAATCGTTCAAGCCTTATAGAAGCTATTTTTTTCGCGCGGTTTTCGGCGTCAAACCTGATAAAGATATTCTGATTTTCTTTGCCGCGGGCCTCTATCCGCATACCTTTGATAAACTGCGCGGCCGATACCGGCGGAGGCATTGCGCCTTCGGGCGTCGCGTTTATGACCAACCCGTCGCCGCAGGACGTAACGGATATAAGCCCTACAGGACGTTCCTTTCCGGCTATCCATATGAAAGCTTCACCGCCGGCCTGCTGATTAAATCTTTCTACGGCGGAAATAGCGGCATCTACGCTATCTATCTGTGCGGTTCGTCCCAGAATTTCCGCTCCGTACGGCGTGTGTTCATGTTCATTAAGCGCAAAAGACATTTTATATCTCCTATATTAAATCCTCGGATCAAAGACCGTTATCCAATGCGACGATAAGATGTATATCGGGGTATTCCTTTTTCGCTTCTTCATACGCCCCCTGTATATACTTCCACATTCCCATATCCTGCAGGAACTGTTCAGCCTGCTTATCTACGGGTTTTTCCGGATCTATACCGGCGATCATCACGGCGAAAAATCTGCCGTCGGTCGGCCATCCATTGCCCTGCTGAGATGAAAAACCGGGCTGCCATTTATACTGCGGTTTATGGCCCGGCACGGTTATCTGCACTTCTATCCCGGCGTCGCCTAGCTTGTCGTTAACTGCATCGAGCGTCTTGTCGAGCTTCTCCTGTTCGGCCGGCGAAAGCGTTATCTCCTCCTGCTCGGGCGGCGGTTCTATTCCAGACGCGTCAAGAATCCTCGTCAGCATAGCAAGCATATTCCTGGCCGTCTCAGTGGACGGATTATCCAGCCAGTGCCAGTCGTCGTAGCTGCGGGCCAGCCGCTGGGCGTCGCCCTTGCCGATGGTATGCTTGCGGTATCTGACGCGGCCGTAATTGTCGGTCGACGGCTTGGATCCGGCCAGTATTACGTCACGATTGGAATTTTTGGTAATCGGACGCGATATTTTCCACCGGCCAACCACCTCGTTTTCAAGGCGCTGCAGTATTATACCTTCAACATACCTGCGACGCTGGAAATCGGATATTTTCTTTCCGGTAGGAGTCTGCGGACGCCCGGCCGCAGGCGTTCCCTGCGCGGTCGACGTCATCTTCGTAAACCGTTCTGACGCCGACCAGATGTTCTGAATCGCCGCGCCGCCGCGTCTCGCCTCGGCCCTGACGCGGCCGTAGAAGAACCCGATGAACTCAAGTCCGGACCTACCTCCGCGCAGCATAGCGAACATGTCTCTCGGAGTATTGCCGGACGACATCCTGAAGAACGCAGCATTGCCTTTGTTAGATTGATACCAGCGTATGTCGTCCTTGGATTCGAATATGAAGAACCTGAAATTCCTGTATACGTCCAAATACGCCTTTTTGGCGCCGTTTGGATTGCCGAAATCGACGCGGCAGTACCGGACCGGCTTGCTCGTCAAGGCGCGCACGGCTTCCCTCGGATACTGTCGCATGCTGCGCTTGAAGTCGTCGAATGATTCGCCGCCGAACGCTATCGCTTCGTCACCGCCCGGCCAGTCCACCGGTATGTCTGCCGCCGTTATTTCGCCTAAAACCAGCATACCGTTGCAGTCTTCTCTCTTGACTGCCTCTTCTCCTCCTTCGGACGGGATTTCGTCCGCGGCCGGATTTCCATCGTCCTAATCGTCGTCGGGACCGCCTATATCGTCGCCGCCTGGATTATCGTTGTCATTATCGTTATTATCATTGTCGTCATCGTCGCCGCCGGCGTCGTCTCCGGCCGGACGGGCGTCTGCATGCTCCGGCTCAGCCGCAGGTTGGTTCTGCCTGAACTGCCGCGCTTGACCTGGCCTGAGAAGTGACATCAGGCGTTCTGCCTGCCCGTCTTCAAGATTGCTGTTGATAACGTCAGGCATTACCGAAGCGATAGACTCAGAGTCTATGCCTTCCAAATTCAGCGTATCAGCAATCGTGCGGATAGAATCTATATATTGACGGACGTCATTCCATGATTTGCCAGTCCCAGTAAGATCCTTCACTATGAACACGACGTTGTATTCGTCGTCGTATATGATTGAGAAATCGTACGTATTTGTCCCGCCCTACGGTCCGGCCGGATGGCTTGTCCAGTACATCTTGACAGGCGCATCCGCAGATGGTCCGTTTTCGGCATTCAGGTCGTTCATCCAGTCCGACACCTTCGTCTAATCGTCTCGGGCGTTGTCAGACTGCACTACGGCGAGATACACGGAATTCTGGCTTGCCTCCCACGCGAACTGATCCCAGACATCGAACGTTTCCGGCAGGTGCCTGCCGGACGAGAACTGCAATGCCTTTATATATGTATTGTCGGGATCCCTAATCCCTCGCATAAATTCCCCAAGATCACCCCATGTTATCTAAGTACCACCGGCATGTATACCTTGTTCGGCGAGCGTTTCGTAAAGTTTCTATACCGTAAGATGTCTGTTTAAAATAGTCATATCTATATTTACTTACGTTAATCCTAAAATTAAAAAGTAAATATAATTTGACTTTAAAAACCAATTGAGAAAACAGATGAAAAAGATAACCGTCAAAAAGCCGTTGAATGAAGCGCTTCAGGACATAAAAAAACTGGTATGGCCGAATCTCAATATATAGGATGTCATAAGGTTCATGAAATTTTCGCCTACATGGGGTCCGCAGCTGGAACGTGTCGAAATAAGCGTAGATCTTACAGATGAACAACGGCAGCTGGTTATCACAAGCCTGAACGATTTCTATAAAAAAACGTTAGGCATAACGGATTTCAACGCGGATAAAGATCGCGAGCCTATAGTTAAAATATCTGGTTTACAGCAATCGTCTAGCGCCGAAATCACGCTGCGCGGCGATAAAGATCTCATTGACAAGTTCATACGTGTCGGAACGAATTTAAAATTCGACAAGGTATCAAAACGGCTGGGCGACGGCGAAATCTCTATCGGCGGGTCCGAAGAACAGCAGAAAAAGGCGTTTGCGCTTTTCAGCTTGATGGGCGCAGATAAAAACGCCGCGGATGAACTCGCCAATCTTTCCGCGAAAGCCGTTGAACTGATGCGACGCATGAAGGACAAATCCCTTCCGCCCGACGAAAAACAGAAGGTCATAGCCGATATGAAATCGACCGGAGCCCAGCTTAGGTCTAAACTTGACGCCGCGACGGTACGCGAACTTACCGCAGATTAGCAAACCGAATTCGAAACTTCGCACGCCAAAAAAACCGGTCCGCAGAAATATACGATATCCGGATATTTCGGGGCGGTATGTTTAGCCTACGGCATCGCCTAGCACGCGATTTCCGACAAAAATGCCGCGTCATGGGCGCCGTTATTTGAAAACTCAAGAATTATACTATAGCCTACGATTACGACGGAATCGTACAAATCGGCAGACATGCTGAAGCATGAAGTATTGATGATACGGAATCCCGAAAAGCGCGTCACCAACGGCGGATACCGCGAAATCTTCCTCGACAACGTCAAGCTGATAGGCGAGGCCGACGAACAGACCAGATGGATGATCAAAATGTGCAACGACGAACTGGCGCGTTCGGCGCCCGCCGCGCGCGACGCCCTGCGCAAGAACATCGATTTCGAAGAGCGAAAGCTGCGCGGCGATCTTTCGCCGGAAGAGCGCGCCAAGACGGAGCGCGCTCTTGCCGGCTACAGGGAGGATCTGGCTAAACGCACATTTAAAACCGCCGACGAACTCCAGCAGTACATGAACCAGAAAGGCATAGGATTTCTGACGCGATATTACAATAAGGAACTTACCAAAGGACGCGACAGCATAAAGAATATGGCCAAGGCCATAGCCTACCGCGAAAAACAGCGGCAGAAACTCGCCGCCGCGGAAAAAGCCCTGGCCGGAGCCAAAGACAATAACGAAAAATCAGAAATCCGCAAGGCGATAATAAAAACCCGCGACGAAATACAGCGCCTGAACGGAATCATCCCTTCCGACGACAACGGCAATATTTCATATGACGAAGAAGCCGAAAAGAAAAAGCTTCCCGAAGATCTCATGCATTTCAAGACGCTTGACGCGCTGGAAAGCCGCGTTCAGCAATTCATAAAAAAATCGTCAGGCGAAGAACTGTCGCAGACTGCACAGACCGATCCGAACCTCAAGACGTCCTGCGCTAGACGCCGCATGAAACTCTTCGCCGCCGCCGAAAAACGCGGCGCCACTGTCTATAAATGCGCAGACTGGGTCATAGCCGCGCTGCCGACGGCCGTAGCCGCGCAGCCGTTCGGAAGATACCGTCCGAAAGTGGACGGATCCGGCAAGATAATAGAAGCGTGCAATCATGAAGACGAAGAAGAACGTACAGACGCCTCCGGCAGGAAAATAATAGAAAAAATAACGCCGCAGAACAAGCAGCTCAGGGATTCGCCTAACGGGGCGTGCATACATGACGGCATGTTTACCGACGTATACGAAACGAAATGGTGCACTTCCGGGTGGGGATACAGAGACAAGCGCCAATGGGACAATCGCGTAGGGCCGGGCAATATGTTCTCCAATTATTCGTCGAAAGGCGCCCTGATAGCTTTCATGGACTGCAGTACCGGATACCTGTACCAATACGGCAACGGATCGCTTCTTGACGAATGCGACCAAACCGGCGGAATACTTAAAGGCTCCAGCAGCATGTCTAAACTTATGATCAAATATCCGTCGCTGCAGCGCGCCATCACCGCGGCAGGCTTTACGAAATATCTGAGCACCGACGACATGCCGAAAACGCAGGCGTCGATGTTAAACCGCCTGATGAATTCCGGGCTGATGACGCAGTCCGGCAGCGTATAGATACGTTCCGCCGACGATTTCAGAAACATCCTGCCCATAATAGATTTCATAGACGAACTGAAGATCATGCCCGGCCGCGATTCATCTACATTATTCGACGCCGCCCGCAAAGGCTCGCCTATCCGTATGCCGACCATCGATCTCGGCGGAGTACCAAACGCCAGCTACCTGTTCCACGACCTCATCATATCCAACGAAACGCTGCGGCTCAAGAATACCGATGCGCTGGAATACGCGGACGGCATGTTCAAGAATATGAAATTTAGTTCGCCCGAGTCCGAAATAGTCGGCCTGGATACGAGAAACGTCAGGAACGCGGCGTAGATGTTCTATCAGTGCCAAAATACGCAGTTCAGAGGCATAAGCATCCCCAGCCTCGATTTCGGACGGTGCGTCACGATGGACGAAGCGTTCCATTATTCCGGAATAACCGGAATATAGTTCAGTTCGGATCCCGACAACGTCATAACGGCGAAAAACGCGTTCATGAACTGTTTTATGCTCGAGACGATGCCGAACGTCCTGTTCAAATCGATACGGCATGGCGGAAATCTGGTGTCGGATTTCGACGGCGACTATTCGGCCATATTCGACGGCTGCCAGAAGCTGATCAAGAAATACAGATCGCAGCCGGGCAAAAACGGCGGCGACAAATTCGACGACAGAATAGACGACATAAAAGCTTTCTACGAGGACGTATCCCGTATTAAGCCGGCGCTAGACAGCCGCGGATACGTGATAGTGAAGACGCCCGAGGACGCCGCCGCCGCCTAGCCGATTTTGGCGCGGCGCGAAGTGAAAGGAATAGTCATAGACAAAGCCGCCGAATCGGCCAGTCTGTTCAACCGTCTTAAGCTGCGCATCAAATCGCTGGATCTCAACGGCAGAACCGACGCCCACGGCATGTTCTATCGCTGCACCATAACGGAGTTCGGCGAAGTAATCGGCTCCGAAAACATAACGAATACGGACTTCATGTTCAACAATACGACCTGCAGCATATATCCGCCTATGGCGTTCCCTAAATGTACGCGCATGCTTACGTTCAAGAACGCGCCCGCGCCGAACGATATACCCGATGTGCAGTATGCGCCCATGATACAGGAAATAAACGGAATCGGAATAGACGCCGTAGGCAACGGCATTCCGCCCGGCGACGACGGCGCGAGAATGGCGAGTAGAATCTGCGAATACCTGTTCGGCGAGACCGCCTCGTAGTGGCAGAGCAGGCACGGCCATACGCGCGTCGCCCAGATAATGTACGTAGATCCCCTTTGCGTTTCCATGCAGGACGCCATAAATTCGATGCCGAAAGACAAGCGTGGATTCATAATAATAAATCAAGGCATGACGCCCAATATCGTAAAACAGCTGATCAGCACGAAACCGGCAGGCTTCGTGATAGATCCGGACCTGGTCAAGGGCGTAAACAACGGCGAACTGGCTCTGGAGATGTTTCAGGGAATCCGGATGGAAAGCCACGATATGCCGGTAATAGACCTGAACGGTCTGCAAAAATGCGACGAAATGTTCGAAGGATGCAATATCAAACGGTTCGAAGGCTTCGAAAATTTCGACCGCGTAACCAACGCCCACCGCATGTTCCAGGAATTAACGTGCAGCGAACCGATGCCGAAACTGGATATGCGGAATGTCAGGAACGCATCCAACATGTTCGTAGGCGCAAGACTTAACGGCGGATTCAGCGTTCCTCTCGACATGAGAAACGTCCAAGACGCGCGCAGCATGTTCTACGGCGCGGTATTCGGCAATTTCCCGCTGGGAAACGAAGTGAACCTACCTAACGCATAGAACATAACCGACATGTTCTACTCCTCCTAGAACAACGGAGGCGGAATCAGGCTGAACAGGATAACGGCGCCGGTATGCAGCGACGCCGTAAATATGTTCGCGAACGTAAGGTATCTGACGGGCGTAAAATCGGTAGAAATCGGCGAAAACTCGCCGGAGAACGAAGGATGCTGCGGGCAGATGTTTACAAATTGCGCCAACCTCGAAAACGTAGGTAACGTTTCGATGCCGCGTGTGCTGAACGTGCAGCGGCTGTTCAAAGATTGCCAACGGCTGAAACGCATAGGCGTCATAAACATGCCGAGAGTCATGAACATGGAAGGCATGTTCATGAACGATACGGCCCTTCTGAGCATATGCCAGTTTTTTGTGCCGTCCACGGCCAGCGGGTCCCGCATGTTCGAAGGGACGCAGCTCGGCAGCCGCGTATACGGCGTCGACGGAAAGACGCTGTTCGCCAGAATGCGTCTGCTCGGCCACTGACATAACCAGTAAAATATACAAAAGGTGCATAAAATGGCAGAAGAAAAAAGATTCATACCGAAATACATCCGCCGGTTGATATCGGAAAACCAGATGACGCTTACTTTCACGAAATCCGGGAATACGTACCGGTTTACGCCCGATACCGTGGCGCGGCTGGAGGCCCGCTCGTTCGCCGACATAGAGAACGCCGGAACGGAAGCCGTTACGGCGGCGCTGCAAGACGCGCTCAGAAAGCTCCGCGAAAAAGACGACGGCGACGCCGGGCGGCGAGATCCCGTACCGGAGATAGCGCTGGAGTACGGCACGCCGGACGATCCGGACGACATGTCCGCGAAATACGCCGAAACGGTATTCCGGGAGATATGCGGCAGATGGAAAGACGCTCCGACCGGCGAATCCGACGACTACAGCGAACCGGCCGAGAGGATTTTTGCCGAAAGCCTGGAGGATACCGCATACAGGCAGGACATGAGCAAGCTGAACCTTTCGGACAGATACGGCGTCGCGCTTGTCGCGGACTGCGCCGGAACTGGACCGCAGTATTTCTACACTGACGGAACGTACGTCAACGGCGCGCAGATATGGCGCAAGGCGTTCAATCCGTTCATCTGGTACGGAATGAAGACCCGGGAGTAAAACCGGCAAGCGCGTCGGCGCCGAAAAACCGCGTCGGACAGACGCGGTTTTTTTTTTTGCGGCGTTCGACCGAAGTAAATAGTTATCGTATGAGATTTTCAGAATTCAGACACGAATGCCGGAACATACTGGACAGGATCGGAAAAGACCGGTTCGTATCCGTAGGGCTGGCGTTGCACGACGTAGACGCGTCTTCGCAGTTCGCGCAGGTCATACGTCCGGCGGCAGGCGCGTTCCTGGCCGGGAAAACCGTCGACATCAGGAGCGGAAGGAACCCGAAGACGCTCGCCGGGGTTTTCGCGCAGGCCGCGGAGATAGCGGCGCGCATCGGCGGCGATCCGGAAATTACCGTCAACGGCGACGGGACCGTCATGCTTGGGTACGACAGCCAGGCGGGGCGCGCCGTCGCGTCCTACGACTTCCCGGAGGGCGAGGACCTCGCCGAATCCGTGCTGGACGCGCCGAAAGACGAGATGGACCCCGCGGTGTGGCGCGACCCTGACAGCGGCAGGCCGTCCCTGTCCGACGGGGCGGCGCGGACGATCGCCGGGATACGGAAATGGGCCAGGGACGACGGCTGGATCGGGCCCGCCGCAGGCGCTCACGTGACGGGCTCGATAGCGTCGAACCAGTACTCGGAAGAGTCCGACGTGGACGTGCATTTCTACGGCGACGTGGACTTCGGCGGGGAGGACCCGGCGGACTACAACGCGCGGTTCAGGAAGGCGTTCGCCGGGTTCGCGGCGGAGAACCCCGAGTACTCCGAGATAGGCGGGCACCCGGTCGAGGTGTACGCGCAGCCCAACGAATTCCAGGACATGATGTCCGTCGGCTGCTACGACGTGGACTCGGGCGAATGGCTGTCCGGCCCCGGCGCCGAGGACACGGCGTTCGACCCGTATTCCGAGTACTACGAGGACGACATGGAGTACGCCGGCGGGCTGGTCGACGACATACGGTCGGCCGCGCTCGCGGCGTACGAGAAGGCGGTAGTGTACAGGAAGTCGACCGACGAGACGTTCAGGGAGAAGATCGGCGAGGGGCTCCTGGCCGACGCGGCGCGGGCCGCGCGCCTGTTCGACAGGATACGCGGGATGCGGAAGGCCGTCAGCTCGCCGGCGTCTAAAGAGGAGGCCCTGGCGCTGAGGGGCGACAGGCGCTGGCGCGTGGCGGACTCCGCGTTCAAGCTCCTGGACAAGTTCGGCTACACCGCCGTGTGCAAGGCGTGCCGCGCCGCGGCCGACGGCGGGGACGCCGCCTCCGCCGCGGAAGCCGTGCTGGACGCCGTCGCCGAGAACATCGCCGGAAACGCGGCCCTGTCCGAGGAGGACCGCGCGCAGTGGGGGTTTGGCGGAGACGAAGCCCTGCGTGAAGGGCTGGGATCCGCCCTGCGCGCCGCGGCCCTCGCCGGGATGACCATGGCGGCGGGCGCGGCCGGAGGCGCCGTCGGGAAAAACGGGGGCGCGGAGGCCGGAAAGCCCCCCGCGGCGCAGGCCCCGGCGCGGGCCCCCGCGAAAGAGCCGTCCTACGCCGGGCTTTCCAGGTCCAACATGACGAACCTGCTGGCGACGATAGCGTACAACGAGGCGATGCTCGACTGGATGAAGGACAGGAACGACGACAAGCTGATAGCCATCCTCAACGTAATAGACAACAGGGCCGGCAAGGACCCGAACAGGTACGCGTCCGTCATCTCGGCGAAAAGCCAGTTCTTCTCGGCGAAGCACGTGAAGGGCGGATACGCCGACGGGACGTACAGGACCTACGACCCCGACGACGAGGCGAAGGCCGAGGGCGGCAGACTCAGCCCCAGGCAGAGGGAATGCTGGGCGCTGTGCCAGAAGTACGCGCGGGACATGCTCGACAAGAAGCTCCCGTCCAGGATCGGGAACAGGAACATGATAGCGAACAAGGGCAAGGACAGCGCCGCGTCGTACGGCGCGTGGGGCAGGAAGTGCGACCTGACGATAGGCGACCACGCGTTCGGGTACGACCCGGCGCACGACCCCGGCGCGAAGAAGGCGCCGGCCAGATACGTCGTACGGCCGGGGGATACGCTCGGCCGCATAGCGAAAGGCCTCGGCACGACCGTCGCCGAACTGGCGAAAAAGAACGGGATCAGGAATCCGAACGCGATAAAGATAGGGCAGGTGCTCAAGATATGAACGGCGCGAAGAAGGCGGTATGGCGGCGCGGCCTCGAAAGGCTGAAGGCGCTGCTGGGCGAGATGCGGGAGGAGATCGAGTTCGACTCGTTCCATCTCTCGAGGGACCAGCAGACGGCCGCCGGCGTGAGGCTGGACGAACTTGAAAGGTTTCTGGATGGGCTCTACGCCGGAAAACGCTGATCCCGGCTCCGTGATGCTGAAAAGGCCGGATCCCGCGGAAGGGACGCCGTCGGCGGACTTCGCCGAAAACCCGTTCATGGACCTGTTCGCCCGGACCGATCCGTCGGAGATATGGGGCGGAAACGGGCCCGATCGCGGAGACGTCCGCCCGTACGTCGACGTCAGGAACCTAAACGCGCAGGGCGAAGATCCCGTGCGCGTAGAGGACATCCCGCCCAAGCCCGCCGTAGAGATAGGCCTGACGTTCGGTTTCTGACGGTTTTCCGCGGCATAATCCTGACATGGAAGAAAAAGAAGAAAAAGAAGAAGAAAATCGCCCGGAAAAAACCAGGCGCGTACCTTGTTCGGCCCTGCCGTCGCTGGACGGGTTTTCCCTCGAAGATGACGATCTGCTGCGCGTTTCGAGACGCGTCGGCGACCGCGTCTGGAAAGAGTATTTCGTATCGTTCGGCGAGCTCGTCCGGGCCGTGGCGAAGGCGCGGGCGCGGTAAATAGGGATATGCAGGAAATATCTCTCGAAAATCTGAAGAAGCTCCTTCCCGGTCCGCGGATGGACGAATCGCTGTTCGATTCCGCCCGGACGGAAGACATAGGCGGAGGGCTTAGGTTCAAGGACATATGCGACGCCTACGACAGGCAGATGGACAGGCTTGAACGCGAACACGGGGAATACGGCGTCGACAGCCTGAGGCCCCAGGCCTACGAATACATCAACGGCAGGCTCGCCGGATACTGCCCTCCGATAGTCCTGGCCGGCAAAGGATCGTCCAGGGCCGCGTACGCCTGCGTCGGCGGCAAATGCGTAAAGGTCGCGGTGAACGCCGCCGGCGTCGCCCAGAACAGGCAGGAGCTGAAG
>Ga0310694_10003874_pt1 | contig 14592 bp, 5 predicted proteins | sample 174DNAGHGhighgp2_FD_203884 | JGI IMG/M metagenome (GOLD analysis project Ga0310694, IMG submission 203884) | Sheep rumen microbial communities from Palmerston North, Manawatu-Wanganui, New Zealand - 1742 DNA GHGhigh gp2 (v2) (version 2) | ecosystem: Host-associated > Mammals > Digestive system >... | reverse complement strand
ACCTTCTCCGCCCCATAGCTCCCAACGGCTATGACAGTCATGATGGTAGTTAGTAATAGTTTTAACATGCCGCAAGTAGTTATATTGTCTGCAAAAGTACACAAAAAGAAAAAGAATGCCAAATATTCTGGCATTTTTTTCCCGCCAGAGGTGTTAAAACTTGATTCCACTTTTTCTGAGTTGGTAATCAGGTAAGAATCTGCTGATAATAAAAGGGTTGTATGTATTTCAACCTTAACAGTGTCTATATGGCTTCCTTTCATGTTAGCGAATGCATAGCTTTTACCACCCAAAAGCATAGGTTTTGGTAAGCAAAAGCATAGGTTTTGTATATCGCCCCTGGACTTGGGGGGCATTTTGGCTAACTCGCCGAAGCGGGAAAACTTGCAACCGGACAAAAAATGTAGTACCTTTGCCGTCGCAATTGAGATACCGCGGTGGGTGAGGTGCGAGGCGAACGAAGGGCTGGGTTTTCCGGAGTGGATGGTAGGTGCCCACTGCAAGAACCATAACGCCCACTCATTGGGCATCCACTTTTTGTGGGTGAGTGGCATCGCCCTAATCTGTTGGTAATCATAGGGTTTGGCTGTCAGATTCTGGGAAAGATATCCACATTAATAGGTTTTAACGGTGGTTATATGGGGGATTATTCGTAACTTTGCAGGGAAAATCCTAATAGATGATGATGAAACTGAAAATGATGGCCGTACTCCTTTGGACTGTTTGCCTGGGAGCTCATGCTCAAAGAACAATCAACGACGGATGGACCTTCGAGGGGAGGCCCGTGGTTCTGCCGCATACTTGGAATGCCGATGCCTATATTGAAAAGGATTATCTCAGGGGGACGTTCACCTATGAACGGGAAATGTCTTTCACGCAGAACAGCCAGCGGAAGTACATACGCTTTGATGGTGTCTTCAAGGTGGCCGATGTTTGGTTGAACGGACATCATTTGGGTCAGCATCGCGGGGGATACACTGCCTTTGCCTTCGACGTGACACCATATACCGTGCCGGGCAAGAATCGGTTGAAGGTGACAGTTTGCAATCAGGATGAGTCGGTGGCTCCTATCTCTGCCGACTTCACCTTTATGGGCGGTATCTATCGCGATGTGTGGCTGATAGAGAAGGCGGAACAGCATTTTGATGTGATGGATGGTCTGCGCGTGACTGCCGATAGGACACAAGTACGGATAGACTGCCGCCTGAGGAATATGGCCGCAAGCGGGCAGGCTTGCATCCTGCGATATCGGCTGACTGATGCCGATGGAAGGATTCTGAGTGAGACGAAGCGGAAGGTAAAGCTGAATGGCGACGAGCACATCAGCGAAACATTGCCTGCGCCTGCCCGTCCGCAACTCTGGTCGCCGGAGCATCCTTATTTATATAAAGTGATGGCGACACTCTATGCCAAGGACAACAAGACTGTGCTAGACACAGAGGAGCGACATGTGGCTATCAGGTGGTATACCTTCGACCCAGACAAGGGCTTTGTGCTGAACGGCCTGCCCTATAAACTGCATGGTGTCTCGATCCACCAGGACCAAAAGCCATACGGCATTGCGCTCGACGATGACCAGCACCGTCGTGACTTCCGACAGATGAAGCAGATGGGGGTGAACTTCGTGCGACTGGCCCATTATCCTCAGGATGATGCCATTTTAGAGATGTGCGACCGTGAAGGAATGCTCGTCTGGGAGGAGATCCCTGTAGTGGACTATGTGCCTGAGAGCGAGGCCTTCGCAGAGAACTGCCAACAGCAGCTGCGCGAAATGATCCGTCAGCACAGTCGTCACCCGTCGGTAATCCTCTGGGGCTATATGAACGAGATACTGCTGCGCACGGCCAGTCATTATCGGGGGGATGAACTCGAAGCTGCCTATAGCCGTACGATTGCCCTGGCCAAACGGTTAGAGGATATTGTGCACGAGGAAGATTTAGCCCGGATGAGTGCGATGGCCTTCCACGGCAGTGATATTTATAATGAGAAGGGACTCGGCTGCGTGCCTCAGGTGGTGGGATGGAACCTCTATCAGGGCTGGTACGGCTCGGAAATGACCGACTTTGAACGCTATCTGGAACACCTGCATCAGGCGCATCCCACGCATTCAATCATTGTCAGCGAGTATGGTGCGGGCAGCGACCTGCGACTGCACAACCCGCAGGGAGGCAAGGCTTTCGACTTCTCAGTGGAGTATCAGCAGAAGTTCATCGAGCACTATCTGCCTGTGATAGAGCAGACTCCCTATATCAGTGGGGCGGCCTACTGGAACTTCATCGACTTCTCCTCGGCCAATCGTGATGAGTCCATGCCGCGCATCAATAATAAGGGCATCCTCTCTGCCGATCGTACGCCCAAGGATATTTACTACTACTTTCAGTCCTGTTGGCGCCGGGATTTTCCTGTGCTCCACATCGCCACTCGTGACTGGGCTGAAAGAGAGATGTCCGAGACGGTCATGCCCGTCAGGATATATACTAATCAGACAGAGGTTCAGCTGATGGTGAATGGGCAGAGCGTGGGCTCGAAGAAGGTGGAGGGCTGTCTGGCAGTATTCGATGTTAGGCTGCGTGAGGGCAGGAATGTGCTGAGGGCTGTGGCTGGACGGACGGAAGATGCTGCCGTCGTGGTCTGTCGTGTTCCTACAGACGTTGCGGTCAATGTGGGGAGTGACTGTTATTTCCAATCGGCCAGGAGTGGCCTGACATGGCAGCCCGATCGAGCCTATACTCCAGGCTCTTACGGCTATATCGGGGGCAAGGCCGTCCAGACACAGACGGAAATCCAACAGACCGACGATTGTCCGCTCTACCAGACGATGCGTGAGCAGCTGGAGGGCTATCGTTTCGACGTACCGGCAGGTACGTATGAGCTGGAACTGCTGATGACGGATATCCACCAGCGCCAGCAGGCGAGTGCCTATCTGCTGGGCAGGGAAGACGGAGTGGCGGGAGCCGACAGCCTGTTCCAGATCAGCGTGAACGGCTGGGTGCTGGAGTCCGACTATCAGCCGGAGCGGAAATTCACAGCCGTCCGTAAGCGGTATGTCATCCAGAACCAGCAGGATCATATCCTCGTCAACTTCACTGGTGGCGGCTATCTGTCGGGTATACAATTAAGAAAAAAATAAAAAACGACGGTATGAGAAGACTTTTAGGAATAGCGTTGATATTGCTATCAGGCTTAGTCCAGGTGAATGCAGCCAATAAGGTGGTAGTGGCCTATGTGACCTCATGGACACAGACCATCCCCGACCCGACGGTGATGACGCATATCAACTACGCGTTCGGGCATGTGAATGACAGTTTCGATGGCGTGCGCATCGACAATCCACACCGCCTTCGCCAAATAGTGGCCCTCAAGAAGAAGGCACCGGAACTCAGCGTGATGCTCTCCATCGGAGGCTGGGGCAGCGGAGGATTCAGCGAGATGGCTGCTTCGGAGAAGTTTAGACTGGCGTTTGCCAGAGACTGTCGGCAGGTGGTGGATGAGTTCGGACTCGACGGCATCGATATCGACTGGGAATACCCCACGCAATCGTCAGCCAATATCTCCTCATCCCCTGATGACACTAAGAACTTCACGCTGCTAATGCGCGACCTGCGCCAACAGTTAGGAGAAGACAGGTTGCTCACCTGTGCCACTGTGGCAAGCGGTGAGTACATCGATTTCCGCAGTTGCATCCAATATCTGGATATGGTGAATGTGATGTCGTACGACATGGGCAATCCGCCTTATCATCACTCTGCCCTCTATCCCTCAGAGATAACCGACTGGATGACCACCTCTGCAGCCGTCGAAGCCCATCTGAAAGCAGGGGTGCCGCAAGATAAGCTGGTGATGGGTATGCCGCTCTACGGCCGTGGCAAAGAGGGCTATACCCTCGATACGACCATCGATGCGGCGACGGAGCGTTGGCACGAGCAGTCGCTGGTACCTTATTTCGTGGATGCCAAGGGAGAGCTGGTCATGGGTTTTGAGAACGAGCGTTCGATAGGCATCAAGTGCCAGTATATCGTCGATCACGGCCTGAGGGGCGGTATGTACTGGGAGTATGGCGATGAGAAGCAGGAGAAACTGCGCAATACAATCAGCCAGATTCTGATGCATGGCGAGGTCGGGCCCTATACTGCAGACTACGCAGGCGACAGGGTGCGCTTCCGCGCCTTACTGATATGGGACCCATCCGCCGAACCAGCCCATGTGGAGTTCGACAGGCAGGCCCTCCGATTCTTCCATAAGCTCAGCTATGGCGAAGGCTTCACCTATGATGTACGAACGGAGTGTCCCGTTAGCCATGACACGCTCCGGCAGTATCAGGTAGTGGTCATGCTCAATGCCTTGCCTCATAACGATGCAGCCCGCGAGGCATTCCGGCAATATATGGAACAAGGCGGTGGCTGGCTCGGATTCCACAGTACGGGCTACAACGATGCCAATACCCACTGGCCCTGGCTGAATGAGTTCCTGGGGTGTGGCCCGTTCCTTGCCAACAACTGGCCTCCGCAACCAGCCCTGGTAGAGGTAGAATCTAAACATCATCCCATCACCCGTACCTTACCTAAACAATTCGTGGCTCCAGCCAGCGAGTTCTATCAGTTTTCGCCCTCACCCCGTGCCAATAAGAACGTAGAGGTGCTCGTCAGCATCTCCCCGAAGAACTATCCCTTCGGCATCAAGGATATCGTCACCCATGGTGACTTCCCCATTGTCTGGACCAACAAAAAATACCGCATGGTCTATCTGAACATGGGGCATGGCGACGAATCTTTCATTGATGCCATGCAGAATCTGCTCTTCACCAATGCCTTCCGCTGGGTGGCTTTTGCTGACTGACGGGGCTGGTCTATAGGTGTTGCAGGAATTCCGTGAGGCTGACGTTTGTGTCGAGTCCCAGTTTCTGGCGGATGCGGTAACGGCTGATTTCTACGCCTCGTGTAGATATGTTCTGAAGGGGGGCTATCTCTTTCGACTGCAAGCCCATGTGGATATAGGCACAAAGCATCTTCTCCTTTCGTGAGAGGCAGGGATAGCGTTCGCCCAGAGTGTGGAGGAAGTTGTGGTGTACTGCATCGAATGAGTCACGGAAAGCATCCAGGTCTTCGTCGTGCTCAATATTGGTGTCAATCTGGCTGATGAGTCTTACCACACGCCGCTTGATGGTCGTCAGGGCTTCGGGGATGGCCTTGGCTTCTCGGGGTGCTGGGATGGCATGGTTCAGGCTGACGGCGGTCTTGCGGATTTCCTGTAGCATCTCGTTCTTGCGGACGATGTTGAGCCTGGAACGTACCAGTTCGTCTTTCTGCGAACGTAGTTCTATCTCTAATTTCTCTTCCCGCAGGGATGCTATCTCCTCTTCTTTCTCTTGTATCTCTTCGTTTTTCTGACTGATAAGCCGCTGGCGGCTCTTTTGGACACGACGATAGCCTGTGTAGCATAGTGCGAGGAAGAGCAGCAGATAAATAAGGTAGGCCCACCACGAGCGATACCAGGGTGGCAGGATGGTGAAGCTGAACTGTGTCTCTACAGGTTGCCGACTGCCTGTGGCAAGCATTCGCAGATGGAAGGTGTAGTTGCCCTCTGGCAGGTTGGTGTATTCCTTGATGCACCGGCGGGAGTAGGGGCTCCAGGCCTTCTCCGAAGAGCCTTCGAGGCGATAGCTGTAGAGCATGGTCTGCGAGGGGTCGTAGTTGGTGGCACTGTACTGTAGCCTGATAGAATGATTACCCCATTCCACCCGCACGGGCTGCTGACAGCCATAGTACAATGTATCAGCATAGTTGCCGATATAGATATTACGTATGTAAGGCAATATGGTCGAGGTGTCACTTTGGTCAGCAGTCGCGGCATCCGACAGCTGGAATGACGCGAACCCCTCCTCGGTACCGATAATGGCACGCTGACTGACAAAGCTGATGCTCTCAAAATCCTCAATCAGATAATCGTTCAGATAGCCGTTATTATGCTGCTTGTGACAGAGATGAAGTGTACCGTCGGCGGCATACCAGATACGTCCTTGCTCATCCTGCATCAGATAGGTATATCCCGTGTGCCCCTCCAGTCGCTGTTCCAGTTCAGGGTAAGATACAAGCCGGTCATGGGTGCTGTCGTAGCGGAACAGGCCCTGCCGGGAGGCCACCACCGTCTCGCCGTCTATGCGGGCGATGCAGACATTGTCGCCTTTGGGCAGCTGGGGGGAGTTGTGGCTCTTCTCTCTCTCTACTTTTTTCAGGTCGTCGCTGAGCTGGATCCGGAAGAGCCCCTTCTCCTTGTTGGCGACCCAGACGGCCCCGGTCTCTTCTTCCACATATATGGTCTTCGATGACAGCCGTGCTCCCTGGATATTCTCGCCCAAGACCCATCCGCGGGGCTGGCGACAGAGCAGTCGGAGTCCCCAGTACGAGGCCACTACCGCCGTGTCCTTCCGGCCTTTTATGGGGCGCACGCCCCATACGCCTCCATAGTCGAAAAAGGTGGTATGGTCGCCGTCGGTCATCAGGAAGTACGTCCTGCCGCCACAGAAGAGCTGGCCGCCGATGGTGTCGAGGCTCAGCACCTGACCGTCGGTGCCTCCAACGAATCGGATATGATCGCCCGTCATCTTGTAGAGGCCCTGGTTGGTGCCGAGGTATAGTGATCCGCGGTAGGCGATGCTGCAGTAGCCGCTGCCTACGGGCGACTGGTGGCTGTCGAGATAGCGCAAGGGGGATTGTAGGGGAATGTAGTCGATGCCGTTGTCGAGTCCCAGCCACAGGCTCCTGTTACGGTCGAAGGCCACTGAGAGCACGGTCTTGTTCTGTAGCCCGTTGGCAATGCTGATGTGCTCCAGCTTGCCCGTCGTCAGGTCTAAGAGTATTACCCCGTCTTGCATGGTTCCCAATGCCAGCAGGCTGTCCGCGAAGGCTGCGCATGAGAGGCTCTTTTCCCTGATGGCATGGTCGGCGGCGGTATGGTGGGGACTCAGACTGCCGTGGCCGTAGAGAAACAGCCCCTTGTCGCTGGTAACGATGAGGAGTTGCTGCTGGTAGGGGAAGATGCCGATGATGTGTGACGTCTCAAGGGCGTTGAGTCCTGGCAGCTTGTGATAGTTCCTGTCGTTAAGCACGAATACGCCCTGTTGGGATGATACATAGAGCTGATGATAGACATAATTGGAATAGGTGATGCCCGGGGGGCAGTCTGATCTGGTGTTCTTGTCATTAATAAAGATGGAATGGTCACCAAGAAAATAGGTGTCACGTCCGATCTGGTGGATATACCAGATGTTCTGGCGACTCACGTTCTCTGGTTTGTCTGACAGGCGTTCATAGGTTAGTCGCCCTTTCCGGTTGCGTATGAATCGTCCGAACTGTCCTAACGCTCCTACGAAGATGGTGTCGCCAACGGCACACACAGATCTCACCTTGGCATTACCGGGCAGGGGATAGGTTGTCCAGACGGAGCCGTCGAACTCAAGCAGTCCCTTATTGTTGGCAAAGTACATCCAGCCCTCCTGGTTCTGGCATATCTGCCAGTTCTGGTTACCGGAGTGGTATTGCTGACGGGTGTAGTTGACCACGGCCCGTTGCCAATAGCTCTGTGCAGTCAGCGCCATCGTCACCGTCATCAGCAGCGATAGGGCGGCTATTCTACAAATTGTTGTTTTCATGCTGCAAATTTACGACTTTTTTAGCCTATATGCAAACTGATGTGGATAGGAAATGTTGACTACCGAAGGCAATGCGCTGGTTTCCAGACGGTTGTGATTTTGGAGAGAAACTGCTGATGTAGTTGGAATCTTGATTTATAGTAATTGTGATGTAGCGAAAAGTTTGTTTCTTGTGCCATTCTTTCCTAATTTTGCGCCATCAATTTTTCGTTTTAACTAATTTATTTTTTTATGGAGATTAAAAACTTTTCTGATGGATTTTTGCGACTGGCGTTTGTCAGTTGTATGCTTCTCCTCCTTGATGTGGGAGTCTTTGCACAAGCCCCTGTGACCGTCAGGGGCACGGTGGTGGATGCGAGTACACATGAACCTATGATTGGAGTCAACGTGGTTGAGAAAGGCACCCACAATGGTACGGTAACCGACTTGGAAGGACATTTCAGCTTGGCCATTGCCAAGCCTGGTGCTGTCATTAGCTTTACCTATGTCGGCTATGTCGACCGTGAACTGCCGGCGGCTGAGGCTCATGGCACGATTCTGCTTTCGGAAGACGCCAAGTCGCTGAGCGAAGTGGTCGTGGTGGGCTTCGGCACGCAGAAGAAGGTGAACCTGACGGGTTCTGTCGGTACGGCCACAGCCAAGGACTTGGAAGACCGGCCCGTATCGAGTGCCGTTCAGGCGCTGCAGGGTGTCATCCCCGGTCTGAATATCGCCAATCAGGGGCATGGCGGGGAACTGAATGCTACGAAGAGTATCAATATCCGTGGTAACGGAACCGTCGGAAAGGCTGCCGACGGCAGCGACTATGCCAGCGGGGCACCGCTGATCCTGATCGACGGTATGGAGGGCGACCTGAACGACATCAATCCGCAGGATATCGACAATATCTCAGTATTGAAGGATGCTGCCGCATCGTCTATCTATGGCTCGCGTGCACCATTTGGTGTCATACTCGTGACAACCAAGAGCGGCAGGAGTGGCCGTGCCAATATCAACTATAACAACAGCTTCCGCTTCAATACGCCTGTGAAAATGCCCGAGATGATGAACTCATGGGAGTGGATCAACTATTTCGACCAGGGACAGTTTAATAAGAACAGTCAGCACCTGTATATCGGGGCTGCCAAGCTGCCCGACCTCGCAGACCGTATCTATGAGACCTGCTTCGGCCATCCCGCCGACCCCAAGACGCAGGTGGCGGCCGACACTAACGGCAAGTGGCTCTACGACTACCCCTGGGGCAATGTGGACTGGCTGCAGGAGTACTATAAGAAATGGTCGTCGTCGCAGGAGCATAATGTTAGCATCAGCGGGGGGACTGACAAGTTGAACTTCTACGTGTCGGGTAACTACCTGAAGCAGGGCGGCTTTATGCGGTATGGTACTGACAGCCGCGAGCGCTACAACCTGACGGGCAAGATTGGGGCACAGCTGACGAAGGTGCTGAGGCTGGACTACTCCAGCCGCTATACCAGGACGCACTACAGCCGGGCGCAGCGTATGAACAACGACTTCTACAACAACATGCTGCGACGTACCCGCCCGAATCGCCCGATCTATGATCCCAATGGCTTCTACATGTCTGACATCAACTATATCAATGCCCTTGAAAACGGTGGCCGTAGCATCGACACGGGCGAAAGCTTGTCTCAACAGCTCAGGCTGACGATCACGCCCATGAAAGACTGGGACATCGTGGCCGAGCTGAACGTGAAGAATGACAACAACTGGAACCACACCGACGAGCGGCGCGTGTATGCCCACTATGCCAGCGACCCGGAGCTGACGTATGTGACCACCATGACGGGTCCCTCGCAGGACAAGGTGTCGGAATATTCCTACAAGTCGCAGTATCTCAATCCGAACATCTATTCCCGCTATCATTTCTCCATCGGAAGCCACAACATGGGGGTGACTGCCGGCATGCAGATAGAGCAGCAGAAGTATCGCGACCTGAGCGCCAACCGTGCCGACATGATCTCGGCGACGCAGCCCGTGCTGAGCCTGACCACCAGCAGCAGCGTCTATGGTATGAGCGGAGTGGTGCAGGAATGGGCCAACGTGGGTTTCTTCGGACGCCTGAACTATGACTACGACGGCAAGTATCTCTTTGAGGCTAACCTGCGCTATGACGGTTCTTCGCGCTTCCGTAGGGATAGCCGGTGGACGACATCGCCATCGTTCTCCGTAGGCTGGAATATCGCCCGCGAGGCCTTCTGGAAACCGCTGGAGGACTATGTGAACATGTTGAAGGTCCGCGTCAGCTACGGAACACTCGCCAATGCGAATATCTATAACTGGTATCCCACCTATCAGGTCATCTCCACGGGTGCTGCCAATGGCGACTGGTATCTGAACGGGGCGAAGCCCAACACGGCCAGTGCCCCTGCGCTGGTATCCTCCTCACTCACCTGGGAAAAGATCAAGAACACGAACATCGGCCTGGACTGGGGTGCCCTGCGCAATCGTCTGACGGGATCGTTTGACTACTTCGTCCGCAAGACCACCAATATGATGGGACCGGGCGTTGAATTGCCGGCAACCTTGGGAACAGGTGTGCCTCCCACCAACAATACGGATATGAAAACCTTCGGCTGGGAGCTCCAGATAGGCTGGCGCGACAAGATCAAGGACTTCAGCTATGGGGTACGCCTGAGCATTGCCGACTCGCAGGCCAGGATCCTGCGCTATGCCAACCCGACGAAGAATCTGGGTAACTATATAGAGGGAGAACTGATCGGCAATATCTACGGCTATACCACGATTGGCATCGCCAGGACTGACGAGGAGATGAATGCCCATCTTGCAAATGTCGACCAGAGCCCTATTGGCAATCAGTGGGCTGCGGGAGATATTATGTATGCCGATATCAATGGTGACGGTAAGATCAACAACGGCAGCTATACTCTGGATGATATGGGTGACTTAAAGAAGATCGGCAATACGACACCGCGTTTCACCACTGGCATCAATATCGATGCTTCCTGGAAAGGTATAGACTTCTCGATGTTCTGGCAGGGCGTGCTGAAACGCGACTGGTGGCCTGGCGACACGAACATGACCTTCTGGGGTATCACCGACGGCGAGTGGTGGTCGTGTGCCATGAAAGAGCACCTCGACTACTTCCGTACGGCCGACAATGCTCTGGGCGAGAACCTGAATGCCTACTATCCGCGACCAGTCTTCAACAACAAGAATAAGAAGACACAGACGGGCTATCTTCAGAATGCCGCCTACATGCGACTGAAGAACCTGCAGATCGGCTATACGCTGCCCCGTCAGCTCGTTCAGAAAATGGGCTTACAGAATCTGCGCGTCTATGTCTCGGGTGAAAATCTGTTGACAATTACGGGTCTTTCCAAGACGATGGACCCTGAGACCTGTGGAGCTGGCTACCAGGCGAACTCTCAGGCCCACGGAACGGTTTATCCGCTGTCGAAGACTTATTCGTTCGGTTTAAGTGTTAATTTCTAAAATGATTGTAGTTATGAAAAGGATGATGAATATGCATATGTTAAGGAATACAGTTCTGGTAATGGCCTTCTCCGGGCTTGTCGCAGGCTGTAATGACTATCTGGATATCGAGCCGCCTTCGTCTGTATCTCCTGAAGGCTATCTCGTCGATGCCGATCAGTTGGGGGCCTATACCATCAAATATTATTCGGCAAACTTCACAAGTATCAACAGTTTGTATGGTGCGGACAATGCGACCGATAACTCCACGACACGCTCCTCCAGCAACCGTTACCTGAAAGGGGAGTGGAAGGTTGGCGGCTCTGGTGGTGAGTGGAGCTTTACTGATATCTATCCGCTCAACTATTTCATCAACGATGCTGAGGCCAAGTACGAGGCTGGTAAGATATCTGGTGCTGATGCCACCATCAGGCATTATATCGGAGAAGGTTATTTCCTGCGTGCCTACCAGTATTTCTATCGTCTGCGGCAGTTAGGAGATTTCCCGATTATCAAGACCGTCCTGCCTGATGATTTGGATTCACTGCGTGAGGCTTCCAAGCGCCGTCCGCGTAACGAGGTGGCGCGTTTCATCCTCTCCGACCTCGACAAGGCCGTCAGCCTGTTGACGAATAATCCCAATGGTGGCAAGGCCCGTATCACCAGGAATGCGGCTTTGGTCTTGAAGTCGCGTGTGGCTCTCTTCGAAGCCACCTGGGAGAAGTATTTCGCAGGCACGGCTTTCGTTCCGAACGGGAACGGATGGCCCGGTGCACAGAAGGACTATAATAGTGGCTATCAGTTCCCCAGTGGGTCGGCAGAGGCTGAGGTGAACTTTTTCCTTGAACAAGCCATCTCGGCAGCTGATCAGATTGCCGGCACGGTGAACCTGACGCCTAATACGGGCGTTATTCAGGAAGAGGCATCGGACGTGAATGACTACAACGACATGTTCTCCGTCAGTGACCCCGGCAGATTTGAGGAAGTGTTCTTCTATCGTCCCTACAACCGCGACTTAGGCAGCTATGTCGACTGGTTCCACCACATCTATTATGGCTATGCCAGAGGCTATACCCACCAGTTTGAACAGTCGTTCCTGATGAAGAACGGCCTGCCCGTCTATGCAGCAGGCAGCGGCTATGCCGGTGACGACCGTATTGGCGATACAAAAGTGAATCGCGACGACCGGTGGCGTCTCTTCATGAAGGCTCCGGGAGAGAAGAAAACTTATGTCAACACGCCTAGTCCTGAATATTTCTCCGCAACGCCCAACATCTACAGCGACGATGTGAAATACTCGAGTGCCACAGGTTATCTCATCGGCAAGGGATTCTCCCACGACCTGAAGAACCAGGACCTGGGTAAAGACGAGACGGCCCCCATCTTCTTCCGCGCTGCCGAGGCTTACCTGAACTATATTGAAGCCTACTATCTGCGCTATGGTCAGCTCGATGACAAGGCCACGGCCTATTGGAAGGCGATACGCCGGCGTGCCAATGTCGACGAGGACTTCCAGAAGACAATCGATGCCACCGATATGAATGAAGAGGCCAAGAACGACTGGGCCGCCTACAGTGGAGGCAAGTTGCTGACCGACAAGACACTGTATAACATCCGCCGTGAGCGTCGCTGTGAGTTCATCGGCGAGGGCTTCCGCTATGATGACCTGCGCCGCTGGAGGGCCCTGGAACAGTTGAACGGCTTCCAGATTGAGGGTATTAAGATCTGGGGCCCGATGATTGAGGATTACAAGGCAGCCCTTGGCAGTGAGTTCGAGAAGTCACTCGTCTACGGCAAGAGTGCCAAGGAGAACACCATTTCCTCACCCTCGTTGAGTGAATATGTACGTCCTTACCAGGTGGCAGAGTCTGGACTCTATTACAAAGGACTCTTCTGGACGATGGCCCATTACCTCAGTCCGATTGCCATCAACCACTTCCTCATCACTGCTCCCGACGGTGCCACTATTGCCGACTCGCCCATCTATCAGAATCCTGGATGGCCTACGGAGGCAAATGCCAGTGCTACGGAATAATAATTTTAAGTTTTGCACGTTATAGTGTATATGAAGAGAATTGTATTCAACCTGCTTTTTTTAAGCCTGTGTTGGAGTTCGGGGGGAGCGCAGTCCGTCTGGGACGGCGCCCGCCTCGCCTCCGTCAGGCAGCATCTGCATCGGCCTGTCTATGCCTCGGCCTGCAAGAGCCTGTTCAGTGAGGCCAATGATTTGCTGGACCGGCAGCCGGTATCGGTGATGATGAAGGACAGGGTGCCCGCCAGCGGCGACAGGCACGACTACCTGAGCCTGAGCCGATACTACTGGCCAGACCCCTCGAAGCCTGACGGCCTGCCTTATATGAATAGGGACGGCGTGTCGAACCCGGAACTGGAGCGGCTCGATCGTCCGAAACTGGGGGAGATGGCTGCGAATGTGACGACGCTCTCGCTGGCCTGGTATTTCAGTGGCGACGAGCACTATGCGCAGAAAGCTGCAGAGCAGTTGCGCGTGTGGTTCCTCGACAAGGCCACCCGGATGAATCCCCATCTGGACTATGCCCAGATCGTGCCGGGACTGAATGGGAACAAGGGACGCTGCTTCGGACTGATCGACTCTTACTCCTTCGTGGAGATGCTCGACGCCGTGCAGTTGCTGGAGGGATCAAAGTCATTCACGGCAAAGGACTCCAGACTGCTTAAGGCCTGGTTCTCGAAGTTCCTGGACTGGATGCTGACCAGCGGGCTGAGCATCGAAGAGGGCAGCCAGCTGAACAATCACGCCACGGCCTACGATGTGCAGGTAATTGCCTATGCCAGGTATGTGGGCAGCAAGAAGGTGATGGAAGAACGCCTCGGGCAGTTCTACGAGCGGAGGATGAAGCCGCAGATAGAATCCGACGGCAGGCAGCCTCATGAGCTGCGCCGTACGCTGGCCTTCGGCTATTCGCAGTACAACCTCACCCATATGATCGATGTATTCCAGATTGCCAGGAATACAGGGCGTCAGATGGAGGGCATGCCCTTGCTGGAGAAGGCCGCCGACTTCTTGGCACAGTACCTGGGCAAGCAGGTAGGGGAGTGGCCCTGGCAGCAGATCAGCGAGTGGGACTACAAGCAGAATGAGCTGGCCAAGGACCTCTATCGCCTCTATCTACTCAACCCGCAGCGCACAGACTACCTGAAGCTGTCGAAGGCCAACATCGTGAAGCGCTTCGGCGACCGTTTCTTCCTGCTCTACTATACCCCCGACGAGACGGACGATGCCTTCGCTGCCGCCGATACGCAACTGCGCTACCAACTGGAGCTGGCCAATCAGATCAGGAAGGCCAAGAAGGACTGGAGCCTGATGCCCCGCTGCATGGAGAAGGATGGCTCGCTGCGCATGGTGCATCAGCCCGACTGGTGCTGCGGTTTCTTCAGCGGTGAGCTGTGGCAGATGTACCAGTATTCGCACGACCCCTTCTGGCGCCAGCAGGCCGTCAGCAACACCTGGC
>Ga0310694_10003873_pt1 | contig 14593 bp, 11 predicted proteins | sample 174DNAGHGhighgp2_FD_203884 | JGI IMG/M metagenome (GOLD analysis project Ga0310694, IMG submission 203884) | Sheep rumen microbial communities from Palmerston North, Manawatu-Wanganui, New Zealand - 1742 DNA GHGhigh gp2 (v2) (version 2) | ecosystem: Host-associated > Mammals > Digestive system... | reverse complement strand
CGATTAAATCGTGGCACACAAGAGTTTACAAGTAAAAAACGAACTGACAATGACGTTTTAGCGGATTACAAATCCTGATATTATTTACATCGGGATTGCAAATCCCGATGAACATTCTTGGCGCCAAGAAAGCTCAATCTTCAATCTTCAATTTTCAATTTTCAATCTTCAACGATTTCCCACCGTAGCACGGCGCCGTTCCTGCGTGCGGGGTCGGGGCCGGTGAAGTCCATCGAGTAGGAACTACCGGTGGTGGGACTCTTGCCGATGTAGCGGTGTGTGCGCAGGGAGAAGAGCATGAAGTCGTGGTCCAGGTAGTCCTGCCAGACGAAGGTCTCGGCTTCCTTGATGTCGGTGGTGAAGCGCACGTCGCCGGGAAGTCCTTCTCCATAGACCTTGATGTAGCGGCCGTCGGCACATTTCAGGGATACGATGCCGGCACCTCGTTCGATGACAGTGAACTTTGTTTGCTCACTCTTGTCGCCGGCATGGGTGTCGTGGAGCAGGCCGTGCCTGAGGGCGATGGCGGGACGTCCCGTCGCCTTGTTGATGATGCGGAAAGTCTTGCCATAGGGGATGTTGCCGCTGCGGTTGGCGCAGGGTTCATCCATAGTGAAGTTGTCGAACTCCGCATAGCCGCCGTTCCTGCCCTTCACATTGAAGGCGAAGAGGGCGTGGCGCGACCCTTGGAAGGTGATGAGTTGGTAGGAGAGAGGCATTATGCGACCGAGGGTCTGGAAGGTCTTGCCGTCGGTGCTGTAGGCATATTGTGCCCGGTCGTCATCGTATTCGCCGATACAGCGCAGCCAGATTTTGTTTTGCGGCAGCGTCACCGGTACGTCCACGGTGTCGTTGGTGAGTTGCTCGAAGCAACGGAGAATGAGCCTGTTGCCGTCCTTCACGATGCCAATCCACGAACACGGCACATTGATGTTGCCCAAGCCGCAGACATCACCATCTTTCATCCCTTTTACATATAGTTCCACGGTGGCGAAGGACTTGGGACCTATGACGCGTTGTGTGAGCGTGTTGCGAGCCCACATCAGTTGTTCGGCAGGCAGGGTGTTCAACCTCAGTTTTCCTCCTTTCAGGCCCCACATCTTGTCGTCGGGGTTGTGGTTCCACTGCCATACGCGACCGAGCGACTTACCGTCGAAGTTCTCATTGCGCTCATAAGGTGCGCTCATGGGTTGTGCTTCCTCTCCGATGGCGTAGCAACCCAATTTCGTGTCGGGCTTGAACCAGGTGCGTGGAGCGCGACCCAGGTTGCCTTTCAGTCCCACCATCGGCCAACCATCGACCCATGTCATCGGCATGAGGCACACGGTGCGGCCTATGGAGTGGAAGTCCTGCATGAGGAGTGCCCACCACGTGCCGTCCTTGGCTTGCACGATGCCTCCTTGGTGGGCGTTGCTGCAAGCGGTGGCGTCCTTATCCAACGGGCCGAGGCCGAACTTTGTGCCATCGTGGCCGATGCGGTATTTCTCGCCACGGGGCACCTGGGTCAGCGAGGCAGCGTGGTAGCCATAGGTCTCGTCGGCTGTGATGATGCGGGTCTCATAGGGTCCCCAGATGTTTTTCGAACGAGAGCACAAGGTGCGCCCGTTTGGGCTGTAGTCGGTGGAGATGAGGTAGTACATCCCGTCGATTTTATACATGTGGTGACCTTCGCCCACACCATTGCCCTCGGGGATGATGGTGCGGGTGGTGCCTTCCTTCGGACCGCTCATGTCGGGCTCCAATTCGGTGCACTTCACCTCGCCGTAGCCGTGGATGGCGTAAATCTTGCCATCGTCGTCGAAGAGCACGCTGAGGTCGTAGATGTTTCCCTTCATGTTATGGTGCTCCCACGGACCGCGGATATCCTTGGAGGTGTAGCACTGCAAACCCTTCCCGTTGATGTTGGTGTAGACGTAGAACAGGCCGTTGGCATGGCGGATGCAAGGTGCCCACACGCCTTGGCCGTAGATTTCCTCGTGGTTCTTCAATGAGAAACGGTCTTCGTTGAAGTCGAAGCGGTCGAAACAATAGGAGATGTTCTCCCAGTTCACCAAGTCCTTGGAGTGGAGGATGACGAGTCCCGGCACGCTGTGCATGGTGGTGCCGGCGAGATAGTAGTCGTCGCCCACGCGGAGGACGTCGGGGTCGCTGAACTCGTCGTAGAACAGAGGGTTGGTGAAGGTGCCGTTGCCGTTGTCGGCGGTCCACGACGTAGGTTGTGCTTGTAGGCAGAGGCCGGCGAAGGCCAGTGCCATGGTGAGGATTGCTATTCTTTTCATATTCGTTAAGGTGATTTTGTCATGTTTACGGGAGGACTGTCCATGTAGCGTTGCCGTTCTTCATCTCACCCTCCACCACGCGATGTCCGGTGGCATGGAGTCGGAAACGTACGTTCCACTCCTTCGGCCAGGCGGGGAAGGGGAGGAGGGTGCCGTCGGGAGCCTCTTGAAGGAGCATCTCCTGCAGGCCGGTCATCGCCGCCCCGCCGCGGTTGAGGTCGGGTGCCCAGTCGAAGCCGGCATCCCAGAAGGCGGGATAGCGGTAGGGACCGTCGGCCAACTTCCCGCTGTTCAACCGCCGTGCCTCGTCGACAAGACCGAGGCAGGCCGCCCAGATGTTGTCTTGCTTCCACCCCTTCGTGTCGCGCATGGCCACGGCGTGCGGGTCTTTCCAATAGGTGTTGCGGGCGGTTTCCAACCCTTCACGCCCCATGCCGTAGATGCGCCAGGGGAAGACGGGGTAGAGTTGGGGAGTCTCGGTGTTTTGTATGCGTGCCCAGGCTTGGGCGGGAGCGATGCAGGAGTCACCGTCGATGACTCGCAAGGGGATGTCGGGGATGCGCTCCATGGGCAGCGGTCCCTCTTTCCGCCATTCCGTCACGGCTCGTAGGGCGGCGACGGTGCTGGAGGGATTGTACGCCATCTTGTAGGTCTCGCAACCCGAACCTGGGTAGATGACAAAGTGTCCGTTTTCATCGAGGGCTTTTGCGCCAAGGCGACGGGCCTGATATTGGTAGTGCTCGTCGAAAAAGCGGAGACACTCATCGACCAGCGGGGCGTATCGTGTGACGAAAGTGCTGTCGCCGGAACAAGAGGCAGCTTGTAGAGCCATCATCCCAAACTCCAATGCCGTGTCCCATTCATATTCCAACCAGGCGTTGTTCTCCACGCCAGGGTCGCCGCCTTCCCGTTGCTTGCCGTATTCAGCGGGGTTGGGCAGGCCGAAATTCTCCATCTGTTCGGTGAACGATGCGCCACCGTGGCTCCAGTAATGGCGGGTGCGTGCCACGGCGGTGGGCAGCAAGCGCAGGTAAGTGTCCAACTGCACTTTCAACAGGTCGTAGTCGCCGCTCTTCACCATTGGCCAATACACCAGGCGTTGGTTTTGCGCCGTCATCGTCCCACCGCCCCATTTGCGGTAATCGGGGGTGAAGGGGTTGGAGGGCGAGCCATCCTCCTTGGATGGCTCCACATACTCCGGGTCGAAGGTGAAGAGGCCGCCATTGAACTTCGTCGGCCATTGCCCATGGGCATTGCAACCCAAGAGATAACGCATCAACTCATAGTTGCGCACCATCCGGGCGGCATCGGCGTCGTTGCCATCGGTTGTTATCCAACTGCGTTGCCAAAAGGCGTGCCACCAGCGGGCTGACCGTCTTTTTGACTCGTTGATGTAACGTGGTGAACTGTTTGGCAACCCTTCGCCGTTGTCGAGCGTGATTTCAACGACGGCATGGCGCAAACGGTCGTGGCGGAAATTCCATGCCTTATAGTCAGTGGAGGCGTATTGCCCATCACTTGTGCCATTGAAATGAAAACCGTTGGCTTTCATCGTCATGGACATCGTCCTGCCGCCGAGAGGGTCGTAAAGGCTGTCTTTGAGAGCGTCAAGCCGCTCGTAAGACACGGCATAGTCAAAAATGGTGGAGGATGCGTTGCGGTGTGTGACTGTCAGCGACTGGTCATCGGCTTCGATTTGGTCTGCATGTGTGATGCAGTCTTTGGGAATCAGCCATTTGTAGGAGCATTGCTGGCATTCGGCTTTGGTCACAGGACGGTCCTTATAGCGCCAACTCTCATAACTGAGTGTAGCTTGTGTTTTTTGCCGGGTGTGGATATCGAAAAAGATTATGGGATGGAAGACGTCTGCCCATATCGTCACCTCTGCTCCGCCGCCACTGATGGTGACATGGCCTAGGTCAAGGTGGAGTGTCTGTTGGAAGTCATCACTTCCCAGTGGGTTGTTGTCAAGATGAAGACGCCACCGTCCGGCTTTCAAAAGGGTGTTGTTCTCATCAAACCAACCGCTTTGGGAAACATACATCAGGATGTCACCGTCTTCCACCCAGATGTTCATCCCGATGTTATGTCCGCCACAGGGCATCGACTCGCTGGAGTTCAGGCTCTGTGTGTTCCACACCAGGTCGCGAGGGGTGTAGTCGCCGGCGTGGAGTGCCAACGACAAAGTGAGGATGATGGCCAGCAGGGCTTTTCTCATTTTTTAGGGTCTTTAGGGTCTTTAGGGTCTTTAGGGTCTTTAGGAACTTTATTTTTCCCAGTCGTCGCTGCGGAAAGAGCTGACGGGTAGGCCGTCGCAGAAGAGGTCGCCGTCGGCCCAATTGTGGAAGGCGTATCTCACCGCCACGGGGTGCGGCACTTTGTCGCTGTGGAGGTAGACACGGTTGCGGTTGATCCATGCCTTGGCGGGATGGAACACCTTGTCGGCACCGGCGATTTCAAACAATTCGCTCGTCGTGCCACGGTCGAAATACACCCACTCGCGGGAGCGGTCGAAACGCACCACGGCGGTGTCGCCTTGAAACTCCACCCCTTCGTAGCGGGCGAACTCCGGGATGCCTTCCACATCATAGGTCTTTCCAAGGGCGAGGAGGGCGAGACGCTCGCCAGCCTCACGTTTCTTGCGTGGATGTATGCCGTATTCCAAACCAGCGTCCATCAGAACGGCCATGCCGGTGTTGGGCACTTGGCGCTCCACCAATGCCTGCTGCTCACGCAGCAGTGCACTGTTCACGTCCCAGTCGATGAGGCTGTAGTCGTAGGGGGCGATTTGGCAATAGTAGAAAGGGAAGTCGCCTTGCTGCCACAAGGTGCGCCATCCTCGCACCATCGTGCCGAGCATGGCGGCATAGGTGGGATGACGTGGTACGTTGTCCTCGCCTTGATACCATATGACGCCGCGCATGGTGTAGCCCACCAACGGGTGCAACATGCCGTTGAAGAGCACCGTGGGGGTGCGGTTGGGCGACTTGATGTCGCTGGCGCTTTGAGGCACCTTGGCGTCGGGGAAGGCACGAAGCCAGTCGGCAGTCATCCATGCCTCGCAGGCGGAACCGCCCCACGAGGTGACAATCAAACCGACGGGGACCTGCAGCACCTGGCGCAACTCCCTGCCGAAATAATAGGCGGTGGCGCTGAAGTCACGCGTGTGTGGCGGACAGGCGGAGAGCCAACTGCCGCTGACGGTGTCGACGGGAGCGAACTGGCTGTTGCGTTTCACGGTGAACATACGGAGCTGAGGGTCTGTGCTGTGGAGGCAGTCGATGACGGCACCTTCCACCGGCTGGCCCTTGAAACCTTTCATCGGCATCTCCATGTTGCTCTGCCCGCTGCACACCCACACCTCGCCGACGAGGATGTCGCCAAGGGTGGTCTTCTCTCCGTCGTCGAAGGTGATGACATATGGACCACCAGCGGAGGGGGTGTCGATGGCCATCCGCCAACGGCCTTCACCGTCGCTGCGGGTGGTGTAGGTGCGGTCGTCCCACGAGGTGGTGACCTTCACCGTGGAGGATTTGCGGGCCTCGCCCCAGAGGTTGGCTTTCGAAGACTGTTGGAGCACCATCCCCTCCCCGAACATTTTCGGGAGGGTCACCTTGGCAATGGATGCCAACGATGTGATGCAACAGATGGCCAAAAGGATTGTTCTCTTCATTTTTCCGTATTTTCTGCAAATGTAGCAAATAAACTTGAAAGAAGGGCTAAAAAAGGCCAAGAAATTGCTCGCTCCCTGATTTTAGCGCCGGCTCTGTCGGTGCCAAAATGTTAATTTTTTCACAAATGGCGCCTCTGCTTTTTACTTTTTTTACGATTTTGCGTCTAAATGTTGTCAAGAGCAACTAACTGATTATCTATCATATTTGTAAAAACTTATTCAAAAACATGCTTATGAAACGTCTGTTTCTTATGTCGGCTGCCTTTGTAGCAGTCATGGCCAGTGCTCAAGTTGTAGAAGACTTCAAGCCGGCAAGTACCAACCAGGAAGGGCAGGAGTATCCCATGGTCAATTCACAGCGCATGGTGCGTGCTCGCATCTCCGCACCCGAAGCCAACAGTGTCAAACTCGACATCGGCGGTGTGAAATACGACTTGGTGAAAGACGCCAATGGCGTTTGGACCGGAGAGTCCGCCCCGCAAGATGAGGGATTCCATTATTACCAACTCAACATCGACGGTGCTTCCGTACCCGATCCGGGAAGCAAATACTATTATGGAGCCAGCAGATGGGGCAGTGGCATCGACATCCCCGCTGCCGACGAGGAATTCTATACCGTGAAGAACGTCCCGCAAGGCTCGGTCAACGAGGTGTATTATTACTCCACCGTGACAGAGAAGATGCGCCATTGCTACATCTACCTCCCAGCCGCTTACCGCGAGAATCCCACGCAGAAATTCCCCGTGCTCTACCTGCAACACGGCATGGGTGAGAATGAGACAGGGTGGTCGGCGCAAGGCAAGACCGGCATCATCATGGACAACCTCATCGCTGCTGGCAAGGCCGTGCCCTTCATCATCGTGATGGACAACGGACTGAACGCACAGCCGGCACATCCTGATACCACGCAGAACGCATTTGGCGGCTTCCCAGGCATGGGACCACGTCCGCAAGGCCAGGGTGGGCAGCGCCCGCAAGGCATGGGGCAAGGTCCTGGCGGCCAGCGTCCTCAGGGCATGGGGCCTGGTGGTCGTCCCGGTGGTCAAGGTGGTCCTGGCGGTCCCGGTCGTCCCGGTGGTCCCCGTCGTGGTTTCGGCGGCTTCAGTGACTTCCAGAGCGTATTGCTGAAAGACATCATCCCCATGGTGGAGAAGAACTACCGCGTCATTGCCGACACGGAACACCGTGCATTGGCAGGCCTCTCCATGGGTGGCATGCAGACCCATATGATTACGCTGGCCAACCCCACGACATTCGCTTATGTGGGCATGTTCAGCGGCGGCACCTTCAACACCGATGAATTGAAGGACGCAACTGATTTCAAGAAAACCAACAAGGTGCTCTTCATGAGCTGTGGCAGCAGGGAGAACAGGATGGGTGTCGACAAGGCAGCCGAAGACCTCAGGGCAATAGGCATCAACGCACATTCCTATGTGTCGCCCGAAACGGCTCACGAGTGGCAGACCTGGAGGCGCAGCCTCTATCAGTTTGCACAGCTGTTGTTCAAGTGATTTTCTAGGGCTTTTTTCTAGATTTTCTAGATTTTCTAGATTTTCTGGATTTCCTAGTGTCCCTGGTGTCTCCAGTACTTCTGGAGCCTCTAGGGACACTGGCTTTTTGTTGGTTTTTTTGCGTTTTCGTGAGCAAAGCGGAAAAAATACTGTCAATATTGCAGTTTTTCGGGTGAAAAGTTGTAATTTTGCCACCCAAACTGTTTCAATCATTAAAATGTAAAAAAACAAGATGAAAGTAGCGATTGTTGGTGCTAGTGGCGCCGTGGGGCAGGAGTTCCTCAGGGTGCTCGAAGAGCGTGATTTTCCCATCGATGAACTGGTGTTGTTTGGCTCGACACGCAGCGCGGGCAGGAAGTATGTGTTCAAAGGCAAGGAGATTGAAGTGAAACTCTTGCAACACAACGATGACTTCAAGGATGTGGACATCGCCTTCACTTCGGCAGGAGCCGGAACCTCCAAGGAATTCGCCGACACCATCACCCGTTATGGCGCAGTGATGATCGACAACTCCAGCGCTTTCCGCATGGACGAAGATGTGCCTCTCGTGGTGCCGGAATGCAATGCCGCCGACGCCCTTGACAGGCCCAGGGGCATCATCGCCAACCCCAACTGCACCACCATCATGATGGTAGTGGTGCTGCAACCATTGGAGCAGCTCTCACACATCAAGCGCATACACGTCTCCAGTTACCAGAGCGCCAGCGGTGCAGGTGCCGCCGCCATGGCCGAACTTGAACAGCAATACCGTGAAATCGTTGAGGAGAAGCCAGTCACCGTGAAGAAATTCCCCTACCAGCTCGCCTATAATGTCATCCCTCAAATCGACGTGTTCCAGCCCAACGGATACACCAAGGAGGAGATGAAGATGTATAACGAGACACGGAAAATCATGCATTCCGACGTGAAGTGCTCCGCCACCTGCGTGCGTGTGTCATCGCTCCGCTCACACTCCGAAAGCGTGTGGATTGAGACGGAAAGCCCCATCAGCGTGGAGCAGGCACAGGCCGCCATAGCAGCAGCACCGGGATGCACCCTTTGCGACGACCCCGCCAACCTCGTCTATCCCATGCCGCTCGACACCGCAGGGCACGACGACATCTATGTGGGACGCGTGCGCAAGGACCTCGCCGACGACTGCGGACTCACCCTCTGGCTCAGTGGCGACCAAATCAGAAAGGGTGCGGCGCTCAATGCCGTGCAAATCGCCGAATACCTCATCAAGGTGGGTGACGTGAAATAAGACGCGTCATCTTTTCAGCAAATTATAGAAATAAATCACCCCATGGAAGAAATCCTCGCCAGATTCGCCCCCATCTCCTTGGACGAAATGAGCGGCATCAGACTGATGAATCGCATCGACACCAAGTTCGTCACCACTATGCCGGTGCTCGAGACCCTGCTCGGCATGGCCTTGGAGGACTATATGGTGCAGGAAATCGACGGGCAGCGCAACATGCGGTATAGCACCACCTATTACGACACCGTGGACTACGACATGTTCTACACCCACCAGCACGGTCACGCGGGAAGACAGAAGATACGCTTCCGCACCTACGTGAGCAGCAACCTGCAGTTCATGGAGGTCAAGACCAAGAACAACCATGGGAGGACGAAGAAAAAGCGCATGCAGGTGGAAGGGATGGATTTCGACGAGGAGAAGCTGCAGTTCCTGGCAAAGCATCTCAGATATGATGCCGACACACTCATGCCTGCCATTCACAATGATTTCGACCGCATCACACTGGTCAACAAGGCAAGGACGGAGCGACTCACCATCGACACCAACCTGCAGTTCCACAACCTCGTCACAGGGAAGGACAAGGCCATGTATCCGCTCGTCATCGTGGAACTCAAGCGTGACGGACTGTGTTACTCTCCGGTGCTCGAGATGCTACGCACGCTACGAGTCTTCCCTCACGGCTTCAGCAAATACTGCATGGGGTCGGCACTCACCAACCATCACCTCAAGGTGAACAGGTTCAAACCCAAACTCGTGGACATCAGGAAAATCGCAGCCACAGCCGAATAATCCGATTACTCCGATTATTCCGATTACTCAAAAAAGTCAAAAAAACATAATATAAACGTTCAATGGATAAAATTCACAGTCTCGTCTCAGGAGAGTACCTTTTCATGATGGTGCGCTTCGTCATCTGCATGGTTGTCAACTGGATCATCGTTCATATGCTCTATTACCCAAAGAGCAGAAGGCGTGACTTCTACTTCACCTTCATCCTCATCGGAGTGTCCATCTTCTTCATCGTCTTCTTCATGATTTTCGTATTGGAGGATATGAAGGGGAAGACCGGCATCGGCGTCGGCATCGGTATGTTCGGTATTTTCAGCATCATGAGATACAGGACGGATGCCATGCCCGTCAGAGAGATGACCTACCTCTTCATCGTGCTCTGTCTATCCGTGGTCAACGCACTCGCATCCAACATGCCATACATGGAACTGATTGCCACCAATGCACTCATCGTCTTTGTTGTGTGGATGTGCGAACACTTCCTCAAGGTGGAGCCATGCAAACTCATCCAGTATGACCGCATCGAGCTCATCAAACCCGAAAGGAAAGAGGACCTCATCGCCGACCTCAAGGAGAGGACGGGACTCGAAATCATCAAGGTGGAGGTGGGAGGCATAGACATGCTTCGCGACATGGCCGTGTTGAAAGTCTATTATCGGAATCCCAACAAGTCGGGCACCAATTCCGTGGACAACAAGGTGAAACTGCGCAACTCCGAATGGCAAGACGCATGATTTCCTGACATCACCCTTGAATCATATCACCCCAAACATAAGGACCATTATGAAAAAAATGATGATGATGCTGGCCGTCGCACTTCTGCCGATGGCCGGAATGGCGCAAAGTGATGACTTTGGCACCATACTTTCCATCGAAGGCACGAAGAAGATAGACAAGAAACTCTCAGTAGGTGCGGAGGTGGAAATGCGCACCCGCGACGATGTGAAGACCGTAGACAGATGGTCGGCAACCGTCGGTGCAAGTTACAAACTCCTCTCTTGGCTCAAGGTGGCTGCACGATACACCTTCCTGTATGACAACAACGAACGCATCTCTTATTTCGACAGTGATGATGGAAAGGTGCAGAGAGGCATCGTCAATATAGGCGACCCCAAGAAGTGCGGACAGTACTGGGGGACAAGGCATCGTTTCGATGTCTCCTTCACAGGCAGTCACAAGATAGGAAAGGTGGAGTTGTCGCTGCGTGAAAGGTGGCAATACACCTATCGGCCGGAATATACGGTCGACGAGCGTTGGAGTTACTACGAGCAGGGATGGGACGGCGAGGAGCACGTCTACAATGGAAAGGGCAAGAACGTGCTCAGAAGCCGCTTGATGGCGGAATACAAGACCAAGGGATTCCCCATCACTCCCTATGTCAGTGCCGAGGCTTTCAATGCTTGGAAATTGGAAAAGATGCGATTCTATGTTGGTGCTGACTATAAAATCAACAAGCAGAATGAGTTCAGCCTCTTCTATGGCTACCAGACCGTGCACGACGACTCCGACCTCGAACCCAATCGCCATTTCGTCGGACTCGCATACAAGGTGAAGTTCTGATTGTCATTGAAAAGGATGAGAAGTTATAGAAGTTAAAGAAGTTATCGCTGCGCACGAAGTTAGCGACAATAGTCTTGTGAGCTGCGGAAGTATTTCACCACGTGAACATACGTCCCTTTAACTCCTCCCCCTCTGCCCGAGCTGATCTTTATACACAAATCTCTAAGCAATTGGTCAACAAGACATTATTGATTGTAAAAGATTGCAATAAACAAGATGAAAAAGGAAGAAAAAGGATAGTAAAAGGAGGAAAATATGAAAGAAGAATGAAAAAGTGCCAAGGCTCTCAAAAAAAGGAAGAAAAATTTTTTACTCCTTTTTGAGAAACGCTTGCGTTTTTTTCTTACTTACAGCTATTTTTCTTGCCTTTTAATTTCTTTTTTTAGCGAAGCGTTTTTTAATTAATTGTTATTCAGATGGATGCAGACTTGTGTATAAAATAGCTGCCCGAGAGGGGGTGGCCGCAGGCCGGGGGCGAGGGAGAACTCCCCTTTAACTCCCTTTCAACTCCTTTAAAAAACTCCCCTTTAACCCCGACCTATGAAAATCTATGTAGCAAGTAGTTGGAGAAACACCTATTTCCCTGATGTGGTAACCGCCTTGAGGAAGGCTGGTCACGATGTCTATGACTTCCGCAACCCACCCAGTGGGGGCAATGGCTTCAGATGGTCGGACATCGGCGAAGACTGGATGGAGTGGTCGCCGGAAGAATATCGTGACCAACTCACACATCCCAAAGCCGAAAAGCAGTTTGCCAACGACATCGAGGCGATGCGCGCTTGTGACGGTTGTGTCTTGTTGCTCCCTTGCGGCAGGTCGGCGCATACCGAGGCGGGATGGTTCGCCGGACAGGGAAAACCAGTATTCCTTCTCATTCCCGAGCGCCAGGAACCAGAACTGATGTACAAACTCTTCCACAGCGTCTGCTGCTCGACGGAAGAGCTGATAGAAGCGCTCCAGGATTTCTAGTTTTCCTAGTAATCCTAGTTTTCCTAGTCTTCCTAGCCTTCCTAGTAACCCTAGTTTTCTTAGTCCCTTCTAAAACTTCCTATAGCTTCCTATTCTCTCCTATAGACAAAGGCCAATGATAGCCACTACGACAAGGATGTGCAGCAGTTGGTCGAAGCCATACACCATCCAGTAGGGTTTGTGCGTGTTGTCTCTCAGCACTTCATATATGATGGAGAGTTTGCTCTTGGCAGTGTCGATGATGAAATGCGATACCAACTCGATGAGGAAGGCCACCGCGCAACCTTGAAACGACACGCCAAACAGTGCCAATGCCAGCGCCATCAGCATGGCATGCACTCCGGCGTGAAGTAGAATCGGGAAATATTCCTTCCCGTTCGACTTTGCCCGTATCATCGATTTGGTGGTGAGACAAAAGTCGCCAAGGTAATGACACAGCAATAAAGTCGACAAGACCAGGCATAATTGATGTTGTTCGGTCATTTCTCTTTCGTTTGTTTTGTGTTGCAAATATATAGAAAAATAGACACACGGCAATAGATTTCACCAAAAAACAATTTTGATGAAGGATAAGAAATGCCTACTCATTCTTGGTCGTTTCACGTAATTGCCTTATATTTGTGCAAAATTTTTAAATCTATGCTACATCTACAGGAAGGCGCAACTTTGCAAAGCGGGAAATACAAGATTGAAAAAGTGTTGGGACAGGGCGGCTTCGGCATCACTTACTTGGCGGTGCAATACCCGTTGAAGAAAAAGGTCGCCATCAAGGAATTCTTCATCCAAGACTTGTGCTTCCGCGACGACACGGCGAGTGTGCGCACACTTACACAGTCCGACATGGTGGACCGCTACCGCCAGAAGTTTTTCAAGGAAGCGCGGATGATAGCGCAATTCAACCATCCAAACATCGTGAGGGTAATCGACTTCTTCAAGGAAAACTCCACGGGGTATTATGTGATGGACTATCTCGAAGGTGAAAGCCTTGCAGAAATCATTGCTAGAAACGGACCTCTTTCTGAATCGACGGCTCTGAGATATATCAAGAAGGTGGCAGACGCATTGGACTACATTCACCAGTCCAACGTCAACCACCTGGACATCAAGCCTGCCAACATCATGATACGTCGTGACAACGACGAGCCAGTCATCATCGACTTCAGCGTGTCGAAACAGTATGACGAGCAGAAAGACCAGGCGACGACCACGCCGCCAGGTGTGAGCAATGGTTATTCACCATTGGAGCAGTATGAGTCTGGAGGTGTCAGCAAATTCTCACCCCAAGCCGACATCTATGCCCTAGGTGCTACGCTATACAAGCTGCTCACAGGGCAGACACCCCCTAAGGCCTCTCACCTGCTCAACGAAGGATTGCCACCTTTGCCAAACCATGTCTCCCCACGAGTATGTTGGGCGATAGAGAATGCCATGCAACCCCGCCTATACGACCGGCCGAAAAGCATCAGAGAGTTGATGGCCATGTTGACTGCAGCAGATTCAGAGGAAACAGTAATGGCTTCTCCAACAACTGACAGGAGATATGAAATGTCCCGACCAGTATCCTATGAACCTGAAGTGGAGGTGGCGTATCCCGATGAAAAGAAACGTTCCTTGCTCCTTGTTTGGTTGACCGTTCCGTTGGTTGGCCTTCTGTTGGGAGGTCTTGTGATGTTTTTCATAACGAAATACAATGCAAATGTTCCTATAGACAATGCGAATGATAATGATGTGAATCATCCACTTGAGGCAGTAAAAAAGGTGGATGACCCGATTATTGACAACCTTGTCAAAAACATGGTCAAGGTTGAAGGTGGCACGTTCACCATGGGTGACATCTCGGGGTCTTATGTTGAAAACAATGAATACCCCCTGCATCAAGTTACGCTATCCTCATATCATATCGGTCGTTACGAAGTGACTCAAGAGGAATGGCAGGCGGTGATGGGCGACAATCCCTCCAGATTCCGCGACCCCAAGAGGCCTGTGGAATTTGTCAGTTGGAATGAATGCCAGGTTTTCATCAACAAACTAAACGAAATGACAGGCAGGAACTTCCGTTTCCCCACAGAGGCGGAGTGGGAGTTCGCTGCAAGAGGTGGCAATAATGGTCAAAACCACATCTATTCCGGAAACAACAGTCTCAGTTCTGTGGCATGGCATGCGGGGAATAGTGGCAGTTCCACCCATACCGTAGGTCAGAAAAGTCCCAATGAATTGGGGCTCTATGACATGACGGGTAACTTGTGGGAATGGTGTGGCGATTGGTATGGAGGGTATGACTCCAACAGCCAGGAAAATCCCAAGGGTCCTTCTGATGGTTCGCAGCGCGTGCTTCGAGGCGGTGGTTGGAACGGGGCAGGCAAGAACTGTCGTGTCTCAAACCGTGACAGCCGATACCCCGATTATAACAGCGACCGATTGGGGTTGCGCCTTGCAATGTAGCGAGGCGGGATTTTCCCATATCGCTTTTCCATATCTCTATCAAAAAAAATGGGCTCAGGGGGGATTGTCCGTGGATAAGCCCCACCGCAGCCTAACCAAAAATCATCATAGGATGATGTGACATCGA